>Ga0310696_10001118_pt1 | contig 39522 bp, 26 predicted proteins | sample AusTroGonzalo_MG_4_FD_203885 | JGI IMG/M metagenome (GOLD analysis project Ga0310696, IMG submission 203885) | Bovine rumen microbial communities from tropical cattle in Woodstock, Queensland, Australia - Gonzalo_02 (v2) (version 2) | ecosystem: Host-associated > Mammals > Digestive system >... | reverse complement strand
CGGATGACCTTCGCGCCGATATATGTGAAATCGGGCGTTTCGGTGACGACGTGGCTGTCCAGCGCGGCTGCAGCTTTCTCATAGAGAGCCAGCTGCTGGCGCAATGCCAGGTTCTCGGCGCTGAGGCGCTCATTTTCCGAGCGGAAGTTGAAATAGTTACGAACCTGCTGCGTACGGCCCCATATTCCAGCCTCGACATGCCGCACGGCTCCTACCAACTTGAAACGCTGGATAGCTCCGTTATTGATCATCATCACAACGGAGGCAGCTTCAAGGAAGAGGAACAGGATGGCGGTGGTCAGGGCCGATATGAAACCGTACCGGCTTCTCATCGCATGAGGAACGGGTAGTTCGGGTTCTTGAGCGCGAGGCAGGTACCGCGGGCAACTGCGCGGAGCGGGTCGTCAGCCACGTGGAAGGGGATGTTGATCTTCTTGGAAAGGCGCTGGTCGAGGCCGCGGAGCAGGGCGCCGCCGCCAGTCAGGAAAATACCTTTCTGGACGATGTCGCTGTAGAGCTCGGGCGGCGTGTTTTCCAGGACATTGAGCACGGCTGCCTCGATCTTGGCAATCGACTTGTCGAGGCAGTGCGCGACTTCCTGATAGTTGACCGGAGCTTCGACCGGGTGGACGGTCATGAGGTTCGGGCCTTTGACCACATACGGCTCGAGCGGTTCGTCGAGCTCGGAAATGGCAGCGCCGACGCGGATCTTCACCTGCTCGGCGGTGGGTTCGCCGACGCGGATGTTGTACTGCTGACGCATATATTGCTGGATCTCGCTGGTGAACACGTCGCCGGCCGTCTTGATGCTCTCGTCAGCCACGATACCGCCGAGCGAGATGACGGCCACCTCGGTCGTACCGCCGCCGATGTCGACAATCATGTTGCCGGTCGGAGCGATGACATCCAGGCCGATACCGAGGGCGGAGGCCATCGGCTCGTAGATCATCTGCACGTCACGACCGCCGGAGTGCTCGGCTGCGTCGCGAACTGCGCGCTTCTCCACCTCGGTGGAGCCGGACGGGATACCGATCACCATCCGGTAGTTGGGCGAGAAGATCGACCGCTTCGGGTTGATCATCTTGATGAATTCACGGATCATCTGCTCCGATGCGTCGAAGTCGGCGATCACGCCGTCTTTCAGGGGACGGATGGTGCGGATGTTGAGGTTCTCCTTGCCCTGCATGGCCTTGGCTTTGGTGCCGACGGCTACGCATTTGCTGGTGAGCTTGTCGATGGCTACGATGGACGGCTCGTCAATAACCTTCTTGTCGTTCATGAAGATGACGGTGTTGGCCGTTCCCAAGTCGATGGCGAGTTCTTGCTGGAGGAATGAAAACATATTTTGAAATCTTTTTTCTCGTTAGATAGATGTCCACAAAAATAACAATAATCTTGCGATTATTGATTAAATTTGCTTATCAATTTTTCAAAATAATTTGCATGAAACGCTACGCGGTCATCGTAGCCGGTGGAAGGGGTGTCCGGATGGGCGCCGACCGGCCGAAACAGTTCCTCGAAATAGGTGGAAAACCTATTCTCCGTCGCACCGTGGAGCGCTTTCTGGCCTTCGATCCGGGCATCGAAATTATCCTCGTACTGCCGAAGGAACAACGGGAATACTGGCGCGAATACTGCCTTGAAAACGGCTTTCTGACACGTTACACGATGGTTTCGGGCGGCATCACGCGTTTTCACTCCGTACAGAACGCCCTGGAGTACGTGCGGACCGACGGCATCGTGGCGGTTCACGACGGCGTGCGTCCTTTCGTGGGGAGAGACCTGCTCGTGCGGTTGTTCGACGCAGCCGAGGAGCATGAGGCCGTGATTCCGGTCATGCCCGTCGTCGAATCTGTAAGGAAGGTGGAAACGGACGCTTCAGGCCGCGAGGTTTCCGGTCCTGTGGACCGGGATGGCCTGGTGCTGGTGCAGACGCCGCAGGTGTTCCGCGCAGAAGTGCTGAAGGAAGCCTACCGGCAGCCTTTCCGCCCCTCGTTCACCGATGATGCATCGGTCGTAGAAGCAACAGGGCACACAGTGAAGCTGGTGCCCGGAGAGCGGTTCAACATCAAGGTCACCACGCCGGACGACCTTGAGCTGTCGAAGAAACTGCTTACGCTTTTTTCTTTTTCTTAGACTTGTGGTAGTCGTAGTCCTTGACCCAGACCTGACGTTCGATAGCCTGGTCAAGTGACACGAGCGTCTCGGTGCGGCCGATGCCCGGGATGTTCTGAATCGTGTCGATGAGGATCTTCATCAGGTGGTCGTGGTCGAAGCAGTACAGCTTGAGCAGCAGGGAGTGTTCGCCCGTGACGAAGTGACATTCGACAACCTCGGGAATCTTGCGCAGCGATTCGATGACTTTCGGGTAGGCGTTCGCTTCTGAAAGCGAAACGCAAATGAAGACGCATACGTTCAAGCCAAGTGCCTCAGGCTTGACGAGCAGACGCGATCCCGTGATCACGCCGGCATTTTCCATCTTCTTGACCCGCTGGTGGATAGCGGCGCCCGATACGCCACATTCCCGCGCGATTTCCAGGAAAGGCATTCGCGCATTCTTAACGAGAAACGCCAGAATCTTCTGGTCAATCTCGTCGACTTGATAATTAATTCTTGACATAACGGGCACAAAAGTAGAAAAATAATTTCAATTTGTAACCGAAATGCTATTTTTTCTTTTCCGCTTTGGCTATAATATCGAGACAATCCTGCTCTGAGAGTGCTGCAGGGTCCTTTTTCTTCGGAATCTTAAAGTTATCTTTTCCTTTTTTCAAGTAAGGCCCGAAGCGTCCGTTGAGCACTTGGATGCCGGACTCCGGGAAGTCGGCGATCACCTTCTTGACGGACTTTTCGAGGCTTTCCTCGATCAGTGCGACAGCTTGCTCCTCAGTGATGGTATAAGGATCCTGGCCTTTGCCCAGAGAGACGTACTTGCCGTTATATTTGACGTACGGGCCGAAGCGGCCGATGGCCGTCGTGATTTCGAAATCCTTATAATGACCTACCGTGCGGGGCAGCGACAGCAGCTGCAGGGCCTCGTCGAGCGTGATGTTCTCAATGAGCTGGCCCTTGTTAAGGCTGACGAACTGCTTGTCGGGGTCGTCGGCGGTGCCTTTCTGGATCAGCGGGCCGAAGCGTCCGATGCGGGCGATGACGGGCTTGCCGCTCTTCGGGTCGATGCCGATGACGCGTTCGGCGTGCGTATGCTCGCGGTCCTGCAGGCTCTCGTCCACTTCCTTGTGGAACGGGCCGTAGAAATCGCTGATGACCTTGTCCCAGCGCATCTTGCCTTTGGCCACTTTGTCGAACGACTCCTCCACGCCGGCCGTGAAGCCGTAGTTGAGGATGTCGGCGAAGTTGGCGGCCAGGAAGTCGGTGACCAGCAGGCCGATGTTCTCCGGCAGGAGCTTCTTTTTCTCGGCGCCGGTCATTTCCTTCTTTTCGGTGCGGACGATCTGGCCATCCTTCAGGTACAATTCGCAGCAGGTTTGCGCTACGCCGGGCTTGTCGCCCTTGACGATGTAGCCGCGGGTGATCAGGGTGCTGACGGTCGAAGCATAGGTCGACGGGCGACCGATGCCCAGTTCCTCAAGCTTTTTCACGAGGCTGGCCTCGCTGTAGCGGGGCAGGTGCTGCGTGTAGCGCTGCAGTGCCGCGATGCCGGTGCTTCGCAGCGGCTGGCCCTGCTCCATCTTCGGCAGAACGGCCTGCTCCTCGTTTTCCTCGTCGTCGCGGCCCTCGATGTAGACTTTGAGGAAACCGTCGAAGAGGATCTGCTCGCCGCTCACGAGGAAACGCTCGGCGAATCGGTCGGAGGCAATGGCAACGTCGGTCTTCTCGACGCGGGCGTCGGCCATCTGGCAGGCGACGGTCCGCTTCCAGATGAGGTTGTAGAGGCGCTTCTCCGTGGTCGTGCCCTCGATTTCCATGTTACTCACATAGGTCGGGCGGATGGCTTCGTGGGCTTCCTGTGCGCCTTTGGTCTTGGTGTGGTAGTTCCGCACCTTGGAATACTGTGCACCGAAGAGTTCGGTGACTTTTTCCTTCGTGGTGTTCAGGGCGAGGGAAGAGAGATTCATCGAGTCGGTACGCATGTACGTGATCAGACCGGACTCGTAGAGGCGTTGTGCGATGGACATCGTCTGGCTGACGGAGAAGCCGAGCTTGCGGGCTGCTTCCTGCTGCAGCGTCGACGTGGTGAACGGGGGCGCAGGGCTGCGGTGCGCTTCCTTGCGCTCGATCGAGGCGACGTGGAACGAGGCACCGATGCACTGCTCGAGGAAGGCGCGTGCTTCGGCTTCGGTGTCGAACTTGCGGTCGAGGACGGCCTTGACGGGGCGCTTCGAGCCTTCCGTGAGGAAGGTTCCCTCGATGCGGAAGTACGGGGTGGCCTCGAAGGACGTGATTTCGCGTTCGCGGTCGACAATCAGGCGGAGGGCCACCGACTGCACGCGGCCGGCCGAGAGTTTGGGCTGGATCTTCTTCCAAAGGATGGGGGAGAGTTCGAAACCGACGAGGCGGTCGAGCACGCGGCGGGCCTGCTGGGCCTTGACAAGGTTCATGTCAATGTCGCGCGGGTTCTCAATGGCCTCGAGGATGGCAGTCTTTGTGATCTCGTGGAAGACGATGCGGCGGGTGCGCTCGGGCATCAGGCCGAGCGTTTCTGCCAGGTGCCATGCAATGGCTTCTCCTTCCCGGTCTTCATCGGAAGCCAGCCATACGGTCTGGGCCTTGGCGGCAGCCGCTGCAAGTTCCGATACCGTCTTCTTCTTGTCGGCCGAAATCTCGTACTGCGGCACGAATCCATTTTCGATGTCAATTCCCAGCCCCTTTTTCTTCAGGTCGCGGATATGACCGAAACTGGATTTTACCGTATATCCTTTACCCAGGAATTTCTCGATGGTCTTGGCTTTGGCCGGAGACTCCACAATGACTAAATTCTCTCCCATCTGGCTCTATTTTTGAATTTGGAAGTGCAAAGTAACAGCAAATCGGTCCAACTTTCCAAATCTTTTTTCCTAAATTTGCGAGATGTTTCCCCGCGTGGATACCTTTAACTATAGTTAAAAAAAATGAAAGCTTCGACGCAGAAAACAATAACCCGCTGGTTCTGGATTTTGATCATCCTGCCAGTGGCGCTGCTGCTTGTAGCGCTGCTGCTTGTGGCCCTGTTCGCGAAGATTCCTTCGTTCGAGCAGATTGAGAATCCCGACAGCAACCTGGCTACGCTGCTGATCTCCGAAGACGGCAAGATCATCAATACCTATCATATTGAGAACCGCTCCTACGTCACGTACGACCAGATTCCCCCTTATGTCGTGAATGCGGCCATCGCAACAGAGGACGCGCGCTTCTACCGCCATTCCGGCATCGACTTCCGCGGCCTGGGCCGCGTGGCTGTCAAAACGTTGCTCATGGGCGACTCGTCGCAGGGCGGCGGCAGCACCATCTCGCAGCAGCTTGCCAAGACCCTGTACCCCCGTCAGGACGTGCACAGCCGCATCCCCGGCGGCCGGCAGCTCAAGATGATCGGTATCAAGCTCAAGGAATGGATTACCGCCGTCAAGATCGAGCGCAATTATACAAAGGAGGAGATCGTGACGATGTACCTCAACCAGATCTTCTTCGGCGGCAACGCCTACGGCATCAAGGCCGCAGCCAACACGTTCTTTGCCAAGGATCCCGAAGACCTGACGATCGAGGAGGGCGCCTGCCTGGTGGGCATGGTCAACAAGCCCACCCGCTACAATCCTGCCCTCAATCCCGAACAGTCGCTCGCGCGCCGCAACCATGTGCTGCGCCAGATGGAGAAATATGACTACATCTCGAAGCACGACCTCGACTCGATCTCCCAGATTCCCATCGTGGTGACCTATCAGCAGCAGGACCACAACTCCGGCTACGGACCGTACTTCCGCGACATGCTCCGCAAGTTCATGAATGCCGAGAAGCCGCGCAAGTCCTCTTACGCACAGATTGAAGACTACCGCGCCGATTCGCTCGCATGGCACGACAACCCCCTCTACGGCTGGCTCAACAAGAACCTAAAACCCGACGGTACGCAATACAACCTCGACCGTGACGGTCTGCGCATCTACACGACAATTGACTCGCGCATGCAGAAGTACGCCGAGGCAGCCGTGGCAGAGCACCTGGGCGGCGAGCTGCAGGCAACGCTCAACCGCGAGTTGAAATACCGCCGCAACTTCCCCTTCTCGGACGATGTCACGAAGGAAGAGGCCGACCGGCTGATGCGCAACGGCCGTCGCTGGAGCGACCGCTACCGCGGCATGAAGGCTGCCGGTTTTTCCGACGCCGAAATCGAGAAGAGTTTCAACGAACCCGTGCAGATGCGCGTATTCGCCTGGAACAAGCAGGGCTACGTCGACACGACGATGACGCCCAACGATTCGATCCGCTACTACAAGTCGTTCCTGCGAGCCGCATTCATGGCCATCGAGCCCAACACGGGCCATGTGAAGGCTTATGTGGGCGGACCGGACTACCGCTGGTTCAAGTATGACAACATCGGGCAGGGCAAACGGCAGGTGGGTTCCACCTTCAAGCCTTTCCTCTACACGCTGGCGATGCAGGAGGGCTACACGCCCTGTGACAAGGTGATCAACACCACCTATTCCATCGACGTGAACGGAGAGGACTGGGCGCCGAAGAGCGATGTGGACGAACGCGTGGTGACGCTAAAGTGGGGTCTGACCAACAGCCGCAACAACATCTCGGCCTACCTGATGAAGCAATTCGGACCCTTCGCGCTGGTGGATCTGTGCCGCAAGATGGGCGTGAGCAGCTACCTCGATCCGGTGGTGTCGCTCTGTGTGGGTTCGTGCGACCTTTCGGTGATGGAGATGGTGGCGGCCTACAACACGTTCCCGGGGCGGGGCGTGTACTGCTACCCGATGTTCGTTACGCGCATCGAGGACAACGCGGGCAACGTGCTGGCTTCGTTCTCGACGCGCAAGCAGGAGGCCATCAGCGAGGTGACGGCCTACAAGATGATCGACATGATGCAGGGCGTGGTGAACGACGGCACAGCCGGGCGCATCCGCTGGCGCTACAATATCCAGGGTGACCTGGCCGGCAAGACCGGTACGACCAACGACAATTCCGACGGCTGGTTCATCGGCTATACGCCGAAGCTGACGGCGGGTGTCTGGGTGGGCGCCGAGGACCGGCAGGTCCACTTCACGAGCACGTCGCTCGGCGGCGGCAACAACATGGCGCTGCCCATCTGGGCGCGGTTCATCCAGAAGGTCTATGCGGACAAGTCCATCCCGATGGGGCCGGAAGATGTTTTCGTGGCGCCGCTGGGCTGGAGTGCCGACCAACTGTGCGACGGTTCGGCGAGCGATGCGCAGGAGGCTGCGTCCAACGATTACTTTAATTAGCATTTTATGACGAATACCAAGAAGGTAGCATTGATCTACGGAGGTGACTCCTCCGAGTGGGGCATTTCGGTGCTGAGCGGCAAATTTGTGGCGTCGTGCCTCGACCCGAAGCGTTACGAGGTGACGGAACTGTTGCTGCGGAGCGGCCAGTGGAACGTGTGCGATCCGGCCGAAAAGGAGGTGGCCGTTCCGGTCAAACCTTTCATTCCTTCGGAACTGAAGCATTTCGACGTGGCGATGATTATGATTCATGGCACGCCGGGCGAGAACGGCATCCTGCAGGCGGAACTCGAAAGGCATGGGGTTCCGTTCACGACCTGTTCGTCGCGGGTGTCGGCCATCACGTTCGACAAGCATGCCTGTAAGAAGGCGATGAGCGGTCTGGGAATTCCTCTGGCGCCGGAGATTTTCCTGCATCGCGGCGAGCCCTTCAATGCGGAGGAGGTGGTTGAGAAGCTGGGCCTTCCGGTTTTCGTGAAGCCGAACGACGGCGGCAGTTCTTTCGGTGTGACGAAGGTCAAGCGTCAGGAGGATCTGGCGCCGGCCATCGCAGCGGCCTTTTCGGAAAGCGATGATGTGCTGATCGAGAGTTTCATTCCTGGGCGCGAGCTCACCGAGGGCGTGTTCAACCGCCGGGGCGAGATCATTCCGCTGCCGGTGACGGAGATTATTCCGCACAACGAGTATTTCGATTACGAGGCGAAGTATTTGGGCAAAAGCGACGAGGTGTGCCCGGCGCAGATTACGCCGGAACAGGCGCAGACGGTGCGTGAGCAGACGCGGCGCATTTATCAGCATTTCGGTTGCCGCGGACTGATTCGTTGCGACTATATCATGACGGAATCCGGCAAGGTGTATTTCCTGGAGATCAATCCGATTCCCGGCATGACCCGGATGTCGTTGGTTCCCGCACAGATCCGTGCCGCCGGCCTTGCCGTCCCCGACGTTCTGGACTGTCTGATCGAAGAAGCCCTGGAGAAGCTCGAAGCGTGACACTGCGCGATTTCATCAACGATTGTATCGCCCGCCTGGCGCAGCTATATCCGCAGCCGGAGGCTCGCTCCATCGCGTTCCGCCTGCTGGAACACTACACCGACATACCTTCATATAAGTATATTTCCGAGCCGGACACGCCGGTAGATGCTGCGCTTGGCGCCGCGCTGGCGGAGCTGGAGACGGGGCGGCCGTTGCAGTATGTGCTGGGTGTGACGGAGTTTTGCGGTCATCGGTTCAAGGTAGGTGAGGGCTGCTTGATTCCCCGGCCCGAGACTGAGGAGCTTGTCTCTCGCATCATCGATGACCTGTATGCCGACGATGAGGGTGATGATTCGGACAAACTGAGCCCCGATGAGGATGGGCCGTTCAGCATACTCGACATTTGTACCGGGTCGGGATGCATCGCCTGGTCGCTGGCAGCGGAGTTCCCCGAGGCAATGGTTTATGGATGTGACCTGTCGGAGGCTGCGCTTCGCTACGCTTGCAAGCAGCGCGTGAAAGTCAGGGGGGCAAAGCCGGTGTTCTTCGCAGCCGACGTGCTGGCTGCACCGCCCGCCGGCCTGCCTAAGTTCGACATTATCGTGTCGAACCCGCCGTATATCTGCGACAGTGAGCGGGTGGCGATGCGGCCGAATGTCCTCGATTTCGAGCCGCCGGAGGCACTTTTCGTTCCCGATGACGACCCGCTTCGCTTCTATCGCGCCGTCGCTCGCTGGACTGACGCGCTTCTCCGCCCCGACGGCCACCTCTATCTGGAGATCAACGAACGATTCGGCCCGGCCGTCGCCGCCCTCTTCCCCGGCTCGCGCGTGGTCCCCGACCTCTCCGGCCGCGACCGCTTCGTCATCCGCTAGTCCTCCTCCTGCCCGTCCCTCTCCCCGGCGTCTGCAACGGACACAACTGTGCCACAGCGACTTACACAAACATATCCCCCTCCTTTCCGAGGGGGATATGTTTGTGTAAATGCTTGACAATCAGCTGCGTCCGTTGCAGACGCTCAGGGTTGTGCGTTAGCTGATGTAGCTGCGGAGGGCGTCGACGTAGGCGGCGAAGGCGTCGCGGCCGCGGTCGGTGATGCGGCAGAGCGTCTGCGGCACCTTTCCTTTGAAGCCCTTGGAGACCTCGATGTAGCCGGCCTGCTGGAGTTTGTCAATCTGGACGCTCAGGTTGCCGGATGTGGCACCGGTCTGCGCCTTCAGAAAGACGAAGTCTGCTTCCGGGACGCCGAGGAGGATCGACATCACCGCGAGACGGAGCTCCGAGTGGAGCAGCGGATCGAGCGGCTGGAAGGTTTTGACTGTCTCGTTCATGGCTCGTTACTTCGTGGCTTTTTTCTGAAAAATGACACCCGGGACAATCAGGGCAATGATGCCCAGGATGGCGAAGCTCAGGATCTGGAGCGGCGAGCCGTTCGGGACGAGCAGGACGAGCAGCACGGAGAGGATGGTTGCCACAACGGCCGCAGCCGTCACGGATTTCATCTTCATCACGGCACCGGAAATGGCACCGCACAGGCCCATCATCAATGAGAGGATGAGCGAGAGGTTGACGGTTATCACAGATTCGTCGCCCTGTGCGTAGAGGATCAGAGCCGCTACCCAGAGCAGGGCGTACAAGCCGACCGCAAAGCACCCGAACCATTTCCATATGCAGCCCAGGATGCGCTTGGTTTCGCTTTCAGGCACTTTTTCCTGATTGCGTGTCATTAAAAAGGTGCAGAATGCGCCGATGGCGGTCATCGCGAACCAGAGCAGGTTCCACATGGGGTTGCCGGTTTTGTCCCAGAGGACCCAGATGATGATAGAGGTGAGGGTGACGAGTGCGCCCCAGAGGATGAGGGGCTTGCCGGTATTCTTCGCAATCGCGTTGCGGCTGCGTTCGATGGTTTCCGTAATGATGCGGAGGCTGTTTTCAGCAGAAAGGTTTTCCATAATCGATGGTGTTGTTTTTAAGTTATACCATTTTAATAATCCATCGCAAGGCGTCCCTTGCCGACTCTCCGCCGCCCGTTGCGCACCGGTTCAGCATCGAATCTGGTGCAAAGGTAAACAAGTTTATTTTATAAACCAAATTATTTTGCAAAAACTTTTCACTTTTTTATCTCCGCAGCAAATTTCCTGTCGTTTTCGGCCCCCAATCGTGTCGGTATGCGTAAATGAACGCACCTTGACAGTCGATTGTTTGGTTTTTACAAAGTTTTGTATCCATTTGACGGCCCTGCATTCCTTTCTGTCGAAATTTGTATTGGGAGCCGATGAGAGAGAATATATACCTAATAACTGGGTGATAGAATATTATCAAAAATAACATGTATAAAGCAGAAAACCTTCTACAAGCAATCCGTGCGGAGGTGGAGGAGCGGCAGGCTTTCCTGGAGGGAGGCCTGACGCTCGCCGGCCTCGCAAAGCGGTGCGACACGAACAGAACGTACGCGTCGGTGGTACTCCAGGAGCCGTTCGGCGGCTTCTTTCCGTACATCAACAATTGCAGGCTGGCCTTTGCGGCAAAGTATCGAGAATTGCATCCGAAGGCTTCGATCGCCGAGATAGCCCGAGCCTCCGGCTTCCGCTCCCGCCAGTCATACTACAACGCACTCCATCGTCAGGAAGAGGCTATTGGAACAGATTGCGGCATAGAGTAGCGATGTCGGTGACGGGAGTCACGGTAATGCCGCCGTCGGACGATTTCTTGCGCTTGCTGAAAGACGTTTCCTTGTTGAACGAGGATATGTAGATCTGTTCGAAACCGAGCTTTTCGGCTTCGGCGATGCGCCGTTCGACCTGGCTGACAGGGCGGATCTCACCGCTGAGGCCCACCTCGGCGGCAAAGCACACCTTCGGCGAAATGTAGAGATCGAAGTTCGATGACAGGATCGAGGCCACGATGGCCAGGTCGCACGCGGGATCGGAGACGCGGAGGCCGCCGGCAATGTTGAGAAACACGTCCTTGGCGGCCAGTTTGAAGCCGGCGCGCTTTTCAAGCACGGCCAGCAGCATGTTGAGCCGGCGGCCGTCGAAGCCGGTAGCCGAGCGCTGCGGCGTGCCATAAGCCGCCGTGCTGACGAGCGCCTGAATCTCGATGAGGAACGGCCGCGTGCCGTCCATCATGGCCGCAATGGCGATGCCCGACAGGTCGTCCTGGTGCATCGGAATAAGGATTTCCGACGGATTGCGCACTTCGCGCAGACCGCTGCCGGTCATCTCGAAGACCGCCAGTTCGTCGGTCGAGCCGAAACGGTTTTTGATGCTGCGCAAGATGCGGTACGAACCTTTGGTGTCGCCCTCGAACTGCAGCACCACGTCGACGATATGCTCGAGCACCTTCGGACCGGCGATGGTGCCGTCCTTGGTGATGTGGCCGATAAGGATAACGGGCGTACCGCTCTCCTTGGCATAGCGCAGCAGCGCCGAGGCGCACTCCCGTACCTGCGACACGCTGCCCGCCGACGAATCGAGCGCTTCGCTATAAATGGTCTGGATGGAGTCGACGATAAGCAGCGCCGGCTTGACTTCACGCGCCTGCGCGAGAATGTTCTCAAGCACCGTTTCAGAGAGGATGAAGCAATCCTCGTCGCTGCCGCCGAGGCGGTCGGCGCGCAACTTGATCTGCTTCGGGCTCTCCTCGCCCGAGACATACAAGGTCTTCAGGTCCTTACAGCAGAGTGGAATCTGCAGCGACAGCGTCGACTTGCCGATGCCCGGCTCACCACCGATCAGAATCATCGAACCTTCCACCATGCCGCCACCCAGCACCCGGTCCAGTTCGGCGATGCCGACCGAGAAGCGGTTGTCGTGCGAAAGATCGATCTCGCGCAGCCGGGTCGGGCGCGCGTCGGCGGCGTCTATGTACGCCCGCGAACGCGCTGCCGCACTGCTGCTCCCGGCGCTGGCATACGCCCGTGCCGTCTTCGGCTCTTCCACCATCGTGTTCCACTCCCCGCACGCCGGGCACCGCCCCATCCACTTCGGACTCTCGTTCCCGCACGACGTGCAATACCATACCGTTTTATTCTTCGTAGCCATACTACAAACTTACAAATTTTTTCGCTATCTTTGAAAATTAACCGCAGCAGCGCTTCAACAGATAATAAAAGACTACGATATATGGAAAAGCTAACCATCAAGACCATCGGGCCGTGGCTTCTGAACGGCGAAAAAATCCTCATCAGCGGCAACTGCCCTGCACTCGGTGACTGGGACCCGGCCAAGGCCGTTCCCATGACCGACTCCCAAGGTATCCTCTGGCATGTCGATCTCGACCCGGAGACCCTCCCCGAGCACCTTGAATTTAAATTTATCTGCCGCAAGGCCGACGGTACCAATGTCTGGGAAAACTGCTTCAACCGCACCGACCCCTTCGCCGTCACCGAAACCGCTTTCCCCGACCAGCACCCCCGCTACGCCGGAACGGCCATCCCCGTCTTCTCGCTGCGGAGCCGCCACAGCGCCGGCATCGGCGACTTCGGCGACATCAAACTGATGGTCGACTGGGCGGCAGCTACCGGCCAGGCCGTGCTCCAGCTTCTCCCGGTCAACGACACCACCTCTTCGAAAACCTGGACCGACTCCTATCCCTATGGCGGCATCACCATCATGGCGCTGCATCCCATCTATCTCAACCTCACGGACATCGGCCCTCTCGCCAATAAGCAGGCGCAGGAGGAGTTCGAAGCCGCAGCGGCCGAGCTCAACGCCCTCCCGCTGCTCGACTACGAGCGCGTATCTGAACTCAAGGAGGGCTATACCCGCACCATCTTCGCCCAGAAGGGCACTCGCACCAGGGCCACCAAGGCCTTCAAGGCGTTTTTCGACGCGAACCGCGAGTGGCTGATGCCCTACGCCGCCTTCTGTGTGCTGCGCGACCATTACGGAACCGCCGATTTCTCGAAGTGGAAAAAGCTCAAGAAATACTCGAAAGCCGGCGTCACGCGCCTCTACGCCGAGGCAAAGGCTGAGATGGACTACTATATTTTCGTGCAGTTCCTCCTCGACCGGCAGCTACGCGAGGCGCACGAGTATGCCCGCTCCAAGGGCGTGGCGCTCAAGGGCGACATCCCCATCGGCATTACACCGCACAGTGTCGAGGCCTGGGCCGAGCCGCAATACTTCAACATGGGCGAGCAGGCCGGCGCACCGCCGGATGCTTTTGCTGCCGACGGCCAGAACTGGGGCTTCCCGACGTACAACTGGGACCACATGGCCGAAGACGGCTTCTCGTGGTGGAAGCGCCGCTTCCGCAAGATGGCCGAGTATTTCGACGCCTACCGTATCGACCATGTGCTGGGCTTCTTCCGCATCTGGGAGATTCCCGTGCCGTACAAATCGGGACTGATGGGCCACTTCAGCCCGGCACTGCCCTACTCGGAAGACGACATCCGCTGGCGTGGCTTCCCGTTCCATCTGGAACGGCACGCCCGCCCCTACGCCGACAACGACCCGCGCGAAGTGCTCTTCCTCGAAGATCCTGTGCACAAGGGCCTCTGGCACCCGCGTATCAGCGCGCAGTACACGCGTAGCTACAACGACCTCCAGCAGTGGGAGAAGGACGCCTACAACCGCATCTACGACGATTTCTTCTACCATCACAACACCGAGTTCTGGCGCGAGCAGGCCATGCGCAAGCTGCCCGAGCTGATCGGTGCCACAAACATGCTCACCTGCGCCGAGGACCTTGGCATGATTCCGGCCTGCGTGCCGCAGGTGCTGGAAGAGCTGCACATCCTCTCACTGGAGGTTCAGCGCATGCCGAAAGACCCGAAACAGATGCTCGGAAACCCCGCCGAATACCCCTACATGAGTGTCTGCACCACGGGCTCGCACGACACCAGCACGCTGCGAGGCTGGTGGGGCGAGAACCACAACGGCGACGATTGTCCGCTTGACGCTTGCCGCTGGATCATCGCCGAGCACCTCTACTCGCCGGCCATGCTCACCATCCTGCCGCTGCAGGACTGGTTCTCCCTCGAGCCGTCGCTCCGCGTGCCCGACCCGACCAGCGAGCGCATCAACGTCCCCGCCAACCCCAAGCACTACTGGCGCTGGCGCATGCATCTCACCCTCGAGGACATGATTGCCAACGAGGCATTCAACGAGAAAGTGGCCGACTTGATCCTGCAGAGCGGCCGCAAGGCATAAAAATCAATACTCGCTGCGTATGGCAGAGACAGAGAAAAAGAAGAAAGGGCTGGCGCTTCACTGGCAGATCCTCATCGGCATCGCGCTGGGTGTCGTGGCAGGCATCCTGCTCTGCCGCATTACGCCCTATGACAACTGGTCGAAGTACATCAAGTGGGCCGGCGACATCTTCCTGCACGGCCTGCAGATGATCGTTATCCCGCTGGTGTTCACCTCCATCGCGCTCGGCGTGGCGGGTATGGGCAACTCCGCGGCGCTGGGCCGCATCGCCGGCAAGACCATCCTGTACTATGTCGTCACGACGGCCATCGCCGCCACCATCGGCCTGGTCCTGGTCAACCTCATCCAGCCGGGCGACGACGCGAACCTGAACCTGGCGGAGAAGGTCACTTCGATCAGCAAGGGGGACGTTTCGTTCATCGACCAGATTGTGGCCATCGTGCCCTCGAACGTCTTCAAGGCGATGGCCGACGGCAACCTGCTGCCCATCATTTTCTTTGCCGTGATCTTCGGCTTCTTCATGAATAAAGTGGACCAGAAGTACACCGGCACGCTGACGGACCTTTTCACGGCCATCTACGAGGTGATCATGAAGATTACGTTCTTCATCATCCGGCTGGCGCCGTTCGGCGTATTCGCCATCGTGGCCAATACAGTAGGCAAGCAGGCCGCGGACCCGAAAGCGCTGCTGTCGATGGCCGAATCGCTGGGTGTGTTCGTGCTGACGGTCTGGGCCGGCCTGCTCATTCAGGGCTGCATCGTGCTGCCGACGCTGGTGCGGGTCCTGGGCAAGCAGAACCCGTGGCGCCACATCTCCAAGATGTCTACAGCCCTGCTGACTGCCTTCTCGACGTGCTCGTCAGGTGCAGCGCTGCCCATCAACATCCGCGACTCCCAGGAGAAGTGCGGCATCTCGAACAAGATCGCCAGCTTCGTCCTTCCGCTGGGCAGCACCATCAATATGAACGGAACGGCGCTCTATGAGTGTGTAACGGCCATCTTCATTGCCCAGGCTTACGGCATCGACCTGTCGCTGGCACAGCAGGTGATGATCATCTTCACGGCTCTGCTGGCAGCCATCGGCACGGCCGGCATTCCGATGGCCGGCATGGTCATGCTGACCATCGTCCTGTCGGCAGTCGGACTGCCCCTTGAGGGAATCGGCCTTGTCCTCGCTGTCGAACAGCTCTGTGACATGCCCCGTACATGCATCAATACCTACGGCGACTCTTGCGGAGCCGTCATCATCGCCCATAGCGAAGGGGAAAAACTGACTATCTGACAGCCTGTCGGACTATTTGCCGAACAGGATGTTGATGCCGAAGGAGAAGCTGTCGGTAGCGTTGCGGACCGGCAGATGGTAGCTGTTGCGCCGCCAGGAGGCACGTTCCATTCCGAAGAAGAAACCTGCGTATTTGACCGGGATGCATTCGACATAGAAACCGAGTCGGTTCGCCGGGCCGAGGAAGGTCCAGTTTACTCCGAGATTGATCCAGTCGAGCGGGGAATAACCGCAGGCGGCCATCAGGTTGCTGCTGCCGACGGCATGATAGTATAGCAGGCCGGCGTTCAGCTTGTCATGGAACATGCGGGCAGTGGCTCCGATATGGATGCTGGGTGAGAGCGCGTAGCGAAAATGCTCCTTTTCCGAGATATTGATGTGGGTAAGCCCTCCGATGTCGTCGATCATCTGATCGATTTCTTCGTCAAGGCCGCCGATGATATGATGGAAGCCGGTGAACGAGAAACTGTTGTCAATGCCCAGCGCGGTCGAGGAATTACGATATCGGATGGCGCCCAGGTCGCAGACGGAGGCTGAGAGTTCGAGACTCTCGACGCGGCCTTCGAGCGGAAGCTGATAGGAGGCGCCCAGGTCGATGGCTGCGCCGATGCTGAGCGGACTGATGCCTTTGAAAGAAAAACCGCCTTCCGGATCATAGCCGATGCCCGACAGGGAACCGTTGCCACGAATGCTGGCTGAAAGCTGCTCCTCTCCGAATTTCAGCCCGATCTGGTCGATGCGGAGGTCAGCGGCCGCGACGCCGGTCAGGATCTTCAGCCGGACACCGGCACGAAGCCCTTCTACGAGCGCATGAAGGTCGTGGCTGTATCCCGCAGAGATGGCGGCATAAGCGGCCATGCGGAGCGATCCGCCTCCGAATACGTCGGCGGACGTACCTGCGCTGCCGGTCTTGAGGAAGCGCAGCAGATCATTGGAAAGGGAGACGCTGCCATACTCTACCAGTGAGATGGCGAGGGTGGCATACCCATCCTGCCCGATCCGCATGCCGGCGCCGAACAGGTCGCTTTCCAGACGCTCCCGTACGTAGGGATCCTTGCGTGGAAGTTGCGACAGGAATGTTTCGGCCGGAACATTGTCGTTGAGGAACAGGACGTTGTTCTCGTCCTGCGGATAAATGAAGTTGCGAAGTCCGATGTTGCTGGCGGCATCGAAGCTGAGGTTGCCGAGGATGGGAGGCGTCGCATAATTGGTTTTCGGCGCGAAAGCCGGATTGAGCTTGCTCCGAAGCAGCGAGTTCTCGAAGAAATAGCTGCCGCGGGACTGGGCGGATGCCCAACCTGTCAGGATGGTCAGCAGGAGAAAGGTAGAAACGATTCTTTTCATGACACAGACAGGTTAGAAGGTGTAATGGAAACCGCCGGGAACCAGGAGGCTGAGGTTGGCCTCGATCGTGTCGTCGGTTCTGATCGGCCGTTTTTCTGCAGTGCCTTTTACCTCGAAGGATAGAACGGCGGAAGTGAGCCGTCCGGTATCCGCACCGGGCAGTTTGGCGAGGGTGAGTGTCACGTCGTTGGTGGTGCCTGCACCGAGGACCTGGCTGACCGTTTCCGTCAGGGGCATTCCGTCGGCGTCGACCATGACAAGACTGACGGAAAGTTCCAGCGGGAATCTGTTGGAGATGTTCCCGACAAGCTGGAAAGTGTTTTCATTGAGCAGCTCTCCGAGTTTTTCCGGCATCTCAAGCGTGTCGCGCAAGGCGATTCTCGTCGAGGGTCCCAGGTTGAGTGGAATGATGACCTGCGGAGTCAGGGAGAGGCGGTAGGTTTCCCCGAGCCTGAGTACGGCGGTCTTGTTGCTCATGGTGGCGACCTGGGCGCTGATCAGCATATCGTCCGGAATCCGGGACAGCAACTGGGAGAAATCGGCCCGGATAGCCTCTTCGCCCGGATTCTGTCCGGGGTTCTTGGACATGCGGATACGTTTCGACGCCGAGGCTCCTGGCTGGGCCAGCGGCAGCTCTATCGGGATGTTCTTGACTTGCGCATAGGTGACGCGATTCTGCCGGGCGGATAGATCGAGCTTGGCGGAAATGGGGATCGTGATGTTGCTCACGATGTCGAGGAGGATAGTCGGATCGTCGAAATCGAAGGTTACGTCCCCGTTGAATTTCTCCGACAGGCGGGAGGAGAAATCACCCAGCGTAAAGGAGACCTGGCTGGTGCGGGAGTAGTCGAAGGAACCTTCCACCTCCTGAATGGCGATATCGCGCATGATGATGGTTACAGCCAACTGGATATCTTTGGGCGCCTTTTCATACCGGGTCCGGTCGGTCCTGGGTTGGGAGATGGTGCAGTTGCCGTCGAACTTGAAGGCGGCATTCACGTTCAGCGAGTGGTCGGCGGCATTAAAACTGTCCGGCTTCAGGGCAAATCGCTGAACCGGAATCGTGACGTTTACGCTGTAGCCGTTCTTGCTGTCAAGCGGTGTGTTGATCTTGATGACGCCGTCGGGGAAATCACTGCTTTCAAAGATGCTGCTCAGGTCGAGCCGGAGATCGGGGGTGATGGTGCCGTCCACCAGCAGGCAGTTGGGGATGGAAAGCGTAAGCTCGATGCGTGAATTCTTGGTCAATGTGATGGATTTCAGGCCGCAGATTTCCTTGGGAATGTTCGGCACGACGGTGCTGATGCTGCGGGAAACACTCTCAAACTGGATCTTTTTTGGCAGATATCCGGTAAGGTCGGCTTGGCCCTGGGCGTCGAATGCGGGGTTTGCGGGTTTCGAGAACAGGGAGAAATCGTAATTGAGGGGGAGGTCGCAGAAACGGGCGAAGGGAGCGGCTCCGTCGATTTTCTTGAGTTCATCCAGTGAGATGTTGACTGGATTGGCCGTGTATTGAAGGGCGTAGGAGCCATCGCTCTGGGGAGCGAGATACTCGCTTACCTTTTCTCCGAACAGGGCTTCGGCGGTCAGGGGGCCGGTCTGGCCCAGCGGGATGGCAATGGTCTGTCCGGTCAGGTTAACCGAGCGGTCCGTCCGGTCGAAATCATATTTGTGGTCGACGCAGGATACGCTTGTCGCGATCCATGCGACGAGCAGGAACGCCCAGCCGATGGCAGGATGTTGTGTTTTCATGAATGTCAAAGGGAGACGTATTATTTACCCGCCTCTTCGATGAGGCGCTGGAAGATGGGGAGAAATTCGGAGCTGCCGCCGTCTACCATGACTTCGGGATGGAACTGCACGCCAAGCAGGAAGCCGCCGCCGTCGGCGTAGGCCGGCGCGAGGCGGCCGCTGCGCTCGACAGCCTCGACAATGCCGTCGGCGGCAGTCGCCACGACCTTCAAGCCCCGCGGCACGTCTTTGATCGCCTGGTGGTGGAACGAATTGACTACGGCCGAAGTCCGGCCGCCGAGCACCTGCGACAGCAGGGATCCTTTCTCAATGGCAATCGAATGGGTGCCAATGCGGCCTGTGGTCGGGCCCTGGCGGTGCTTCACGTAGCTGTCTTTCACCTGCGAGGGAATGTCCTGCCAGAGCGAGCCTCCGAAGGCCGCTGCCAGCAGCTGTTCGCCACGGCAGATGCCCAGCACGGGAATCCCCTTGGCGACCGCAGCCCGCATAAGCTTCACATCGTATTCATCGCGGTCAGGCACGACTTCGCCCAGACCGCGGATCGGCTCTTCGCCGAACCACTTCAGCGGATCGAAGTCTTCGCCGCCCGTCATCACCAGGCCGTCGATGGCCGAGATTACGGCCTCGATTTGCTCGTCGTCGGTGGTGAGCGGAATCACCAGCGGCACGCCGCCCGCCTGGCGGATGGAGTTGATGTAGGTTGTATTGACGCAGCATGTTCCCTTTTCGGAATAGCTTGAGATGCCGATTACCGGCTTCTTTGCCCAAAGGCTACCCGCCGCCACCAGCAGCGTGACCGCCAAAAACAGATATCGCTTCATATTATTCTTTTCTGTCCCAAATAGCAAACTCTTCGCCCGAACCGACCGTTATTTCCAGACCCTTGGCCAGGGATCCCCACTCGTCGGGGTTGTCGAACTGGAAGGTCACATTGAAGCCCCAGCCGTCCGCGCGGAAGTTGAAAACGTTGCCGTTCACGTGCTTGAGCTCGCGCTTCCAGGCCTTTTCGTTGTGAAGTTTGATCATCAACTTGCCGCCTTCGATGAAAATATCGATGTCGCCCAGCACGTCGTAGCGGCCGGTGTAGTGGCCTTGGAGGCGCGACCAGGACGGGGCCGGGACTTCCACCCGCTCGGCAGCCGCCTTTTCATCGGCTGTCGCACGCTCGTCTGCCCGCTTGTACCAGGCAGCGATGTACTCGGCATTATAGTCGTAATCCTCGTAGCCGAGGTACAGGTCGATGGCGCGGCGCAGGATGGCGTGGCGCGCCTCGGAGGGTGCTTCGCTGTTGACCTGGATGGTCATGGCGAAGTCCATCTCGGGGATGAAAGCACACATCGTAGTCATGCCCCACGTCGTGCCGGTATGGAAATAGAGGCGGCCCTTGCGCGTCTGCTCGATGAACCAGCAGTGGCCGTAAAGATTGGTCTTGTCAGGGGTCTGCGAGGTGATGGTGACGCCGCGGTGCAGGAATCTCATCTGCTTCTCGGAGATGACCTGCGTGTCGCCCACCTTGCCGTTGTCCAGGTGGAAGCGGGCCCATTTGATGAGGTCTGTCGGCGTACAGCAGATGCTGCCAGCAGGGCCCACGACGGTCAGCCACCACAGCGACTGTTCGTCGCCGATCATCGGCCAGACATCCATCTCGCGTCCCTTGCGCTCGAAGGCGTAGGGGAGCGCGGCGCTGCCTGCGGTCAGCGCTGCTCCGAACCCTTCCCCGTTCAGCGTCGACTCGGTCATCCCGAGCGGAGCGAAGATGCGCTCGCGCACGTTGTCCTCCCAGCTCTTGCCCGTCACTTTCTCGATGATCTTCGCCGCCGGAATGAATGTGATATTGTTGTACTGGTAGTCGCCGCGGAACGTATAAGCCGGAGGCATCAGCTTGAACATCCTGTAGATGTCGTCACGGGTGTAGCCCAGGTTGCCCAGATAAGTCCCGATGTCGTCGCGCATGCCGGAGCGGTGCGAGGTGAGGTCCTGAATCTCGATGTGCTCCGTGACCCACGGGTCGTACATCTCGAAGTCGGGGAGGTAGTCTTTCACGCGGTCCTGCCACTTGAGCAGACCTTCGTCCACGAGTTGTGCGATGATGGCCGCCGTGAACGATTTTGATACGGAACCGATCTGGAAAATGGTGTGCGCGTCGACCGGCGCGCCGGTGTCGAGGTTCTTCACGCCGTAACCCTTGCACAGGACCATTTCGCCATCCTTGTAGAGCGAGACGCCCATGCCGGGAATTTTCCAGTCCCGCATGACCTGCGAAACGGTGTTTTCGATGTTGGCCACGATTTCTTCCTGCGTGAGGACTGGGTGGCGCTCCGGAATGTTTTTGGTGGTCTGGGCGGCTCCTGGCAGCCATATCAGCGCGACAAGCACGCAAAGAAGGACGGTCTTTTTCATGCCGTAAAGTTAAGCAAAAAAGTCGAAACGGTTTCTAATGATACAACTTTTGCAAAAAATGTTTACATTTGACAGATTATTTTGGCTTATTGCCCTTTGTTTGATATTTATGGAAAAAAGAAATCTATCTTTCTGGCAGATGTTCAACCTGAGTTTCGGCTTCTTCGGAGTTCAGATTGCGTACGCGCTTCAGAGCGCCAATATCAGCCGGATTTTCGCGACCCTCGGCGCTGATCCGCACCAGCTGAGTTTCTTCTGGATCCTCCCGCCGCTGATGGGCATGATCGTCCAGCCGCTCATCGGCCACTGGTCCGACCGGACCTGGTGCCGGATGGGCCGCCGCAAGCCGTACCTGCTGGTCGGCGCGATCGTAGCCGTCCTGGTGATGATTTTCCTGCCCAATGCGGGCAGCCTGAATTTCAGCCAGCGGCTCTTCCTGGGCCTGAACGGTGCCATGTGGTTCGGCCTTTTCTCGCTCATTTTCCTCGATACCTCCATCAACGTGGCGATGCAGCCCTTCAAGATGATGGTGGGCGACATGGTGAATGAGCAGCAGAAGACGCAGGCCTATTCCATCCAGAGCTTCCTTTGCAACGCCGGCTCCCTGTTCGGCTACCTGTTCCCGATTTTTTTCACCTGGATCGGTATCGCGAACACTGCACCGAAGGGCGTGATTCCCGATTCGGTGATCTGGAGCTTCTACTGCGGCGCGGCCATCCTCATCCTTTGCGTGCTTTATACCTTTATGAAAGTAAAGGAAATGCCGCCGAAGGAGTATGCGGAGTTCCACGGCTTCGACCTGCAGAAGCAGCAGGAAGGTAAAAAGGAAGGCTTCATCAAGCTGTTGGCCGACGCTCCGAAAGCGTTCTGGTCCGTGGGCCTGGTGCAGTTCTTCTGCTGGGCAGCGTTCCTTTTCATGTGGACTTATACCAACGGTGCCATTGCCAATAACGTGTGGGGAACGCTCGACACGGCATCGGAAGGCTACCAGGCCGCCGGAAACTGGGTGGGCGTAGTGTTTGCCATCCAGGCCATCGGCTCGCTCTGCTGGGCACTGTTCATTCCGAAATTCAAGTCCGACCGTGCCGCTTACATCACCTCGCTGGTGATCGGCGCTATCGGCTTCATCTCCATCTTTTTCATCCATGACAAATACCTGCTCTTTGTCTCGTACTTCCTGATCGGCTTCGCATGGGCCGCTATGCTCGCGCTGCCGTTCTCGCTCCTGACCAACGCGCTGAAGGGAAGTTCGCACATGGGTGAATACCTGGGCCTGTTCAACTGCACCATCTGCCTGCCGCAGATCGTGGCGGCGGCGCTGGGTGGTCTGGTCCTCAAGGCCATCGGCGGATCGCAGGCCGGCATGCTCGTCATCGCGGGCGGGCTGCTGCTCTGCGGCGCAGTCGCCGTGCTGGGTATCAAGGAGGCGCGTCCCAAATCGAAAATTTAACCTAAGTTTTAATTAATAAGTGTAAACTAAAGCAGTTTCTATGAAGAAGATTCTTATTCTGCTCTCGATCCTGGCATTGACGTCCGTGACCGCCTTCGCCCAGTATACCGCGAAGGGTGTGGTCGTCGACAAGGACGGCATTCCGGTGATCGGGGCTGCTGTTATCCAAGTGGGTACCAGCAACGGCGTGCAGACGGGAATTGACGGTGACTGGACCCTCAACGTCCCCTCTGCCTCCACGCTTCTCGAGATCAGCTTCCTGGGCTACCAGACCGTTACCGTCGAGGCCGGAAAGGCTTCGAACGTTGTGATGGAAGACGACCAGCACTTCCTCGACGAAGTGGTCGTCATCGGTTATGGTACCGTGAAGAAGAGCGACATGACGGGTTCTGTCGTGGCGATCAAGGCTGATGAAATCAATCGCGGAGCCGTCGTTTCTCCTGACCAGATGCTTTTGGGTAAAGTGTCCGGTCTTTTAGTGACGCCTGCATCCGGTGAACCGGGTTCGTCCGCGAAGATCCGTATCCGCGGCGCCGCATCTTTGAACGCCAGCAACGACCCGCTCGTCGTCATCGACGGCGTGCCGGTGACGGGCGACGGCGGTGCCGGCATGGGCAACCCGCTCGCTTCGGTCAACCCGAACGACATCGAAACCTATTCTGTCTTGAAAGACGCATCCGCAACCGCCATCTACGGTTCCCGCGCTTCCAACGGTGTGATCATCATCACCACCAAGAAGGGATCGGGCAAGGGTGTCAGGGTTTCGTATTCGTCGAGCTATTCCGTGAAGCAAAACATCGATGTCCTCGACATGATGAGCGGCGACCAGTACCGCGCTTTCATGCAGTCGACCTATCCGGACCGCATGGATCTCGTGGGTACGGAGAGCACCGACTGGCAGAAGGAAATCTATCGCCTGGCCTTCAACACCGACCAGAACGTGAGTGTCTACGGAGGCGGTAAGGTCCCGTTCCGCGCGAGCCTTGGCTACAACTTTGACCAGGCAACGCTCAAGACCGGTGACAACCAGCGCGGCAACCTCGACTTGAGCCTGTCGCCGAAATTCCTCGACAACCACCTCTCGATCACCGCTAACGTGAAAGGCATCGTCCAGAAGACCAACTGGGCCAATGGCGGTGCTGTTGGAAGCGCACTGGCATTCGACCCGACCAAGCCGGTGAAGGCTTCAGACGGTTCCTGGTGGAACTGGTACACGAATGGTGCGCCGAACTCCATGGCCCCCACCAACCCGCTGTCCCAGATCTATGACTACAAGAATTACGGTTTGACGCACCGTTCGATCGGTAACCTGCAAATCGACTACAAGATTCATGGACTCGAAGACCTCCGTGCCAACCTGAACCTCGGTTACGATGTGGCGCACACGCAGGGCTACAAGTACAACGAATTGGGCTCCTTCCTGGCACAGCTTTCGAGCCTGGATATCGCCGACCACTACACCAACTTCAATCTGAACTCGCTCCTCGAGTTCTACCTCGACTACAACCACGATTTCAGCTGGTCGAACCTCGATGTGATGGCGGGTTACTCCTGGCAGCACAACAAAGTGAAGTACGATGACGTACAGTATTTCAATAATTCTGCGCGCTTCACCGACAGCTCTCTCTACTACGTTGCTCCGACCAACGCCAAGGAATATTACCTGATTTCGTTCTTCGGCCGTGTGAACTGGTCGATCAAGTCGAAATACCTGTTCACCTTCACGGTGCGTGAGGATGCTTCTTCGCGTTTCAGCAAGAAGAACCGTTGGGGCTTCTTCCCTTCCGCAGCTTTTGCATGGAACGTGGCCAACGAGGACTTTCTGAAAGGCAGCGCAGTTTCCCAGATGAAACTCCGTCTGGGCTGGGGCCGCACCGGCCAGCAGGACATCGGTTCGGACTACTATCCGTACCTGGCCCGCTATGTCGAGTCTGACGCCCTGACCATGCGCTACAACATGGGTGACGGCAACTACACGACCCTTGGCCCTCTGGCGTACAACCCGAACCTGAAGTGGGAGACCACCGAGACGTACAACGTCGGTCTGGACTTCGGCTTCGCGAACGACCGCGTGACGGGTACCGTAGAGGGCTACTACCGCTATACCTACGACCTTCTCAACCGTGTGAGCACCCCGCTCGGCTCGAACTTCTCGAACGTGGTGATGTCGAACATCGGCAACATGGTGAACAAGGGCGTTGAGATCGCGCTCAATGTGATTCCGGTTGAAACGAACAAGTGGCACTGGAGCATCGGCGGCAACGTCACCTTCCAGGATACCAAGATCACCAAACTGACCGAACAGAACATTGCCGGTTACCTCGGCGTGACGACGGGTGACGGTATGGGCGGCACGGGCGGTTACACCTCTCTGCACCGCGTGGGCTACTCCCCGTACACCTACTACCTGTTCCAGCAGCTGTATGACAGCAACGGCAACGCTGTGGAGAACGGCCTCGTCGACCGCGACGGAGACGGCCAGATCACCGACAGCGACCGCTACGTGACGGGCTGCAGCCCGACGCCCTGGATGTATTATGGTGTCAACACGCGCCTGACCTGGAAGAACTGGGACTTCTCCATCAACGCTCACGGTTCGGTAGGCAACTACCTGATCAATAAGGTTGCGATGGGCTATGCCAGCTCCTACAGCGATGACTACAACAAGGGTTATGTCAATAACTTCAGCAACCAGTACCTGGTGAATGGCTGGACCGCCGCCGTGATCAACAACCAGAAGTATTCCGATATGTTTATTGAGAATGCTTCCTTCTTCAAGATCGACGACATCAACCTGGGCTATACGTTCAAGATGGACAAGCGCTTCATCAAGGACATTCGCCTGGCGGCTTCCATCCAGAATGTCGTGACGGTCACCAAGTATCGTGGTCTTGATCCGGAAATCGGAGCGGAGACCGGCGTTGACAACAACATTGTCCCGCGCCCGCGTCTCTATACGCTCCGCCTCAGCATTAACTTTTAATTAGGCAGATGAGTATGAAAAAGACAGTCAAATATATGATGATGGCAGTTGCTGCCGTCCTGATGCTCTCTTCCTGCATCGGTGACCTGAATACACTGCCGCTGAACGAGACGGATGCTACTTCCGAGACGGCATACGCCAACCCGGACAACTATCTCAAGGGCCTTGCATACATCAATGCTTATTGGAACTTCGTCAGCCAGAACGACGCGGGTTCTTCGGACCTTGACTTCGACGATGCCGGCAAGAGTGAGCTCTGCCGTATGTATATGCTCCTTGAAGAGCTTTCCACGGACTCCTTCAAATGCATCTGGGGCGACGACTTCGTGGCGGCCATCCAGTATCACAGCTGGACCGATGCTGACAACTCCGCGCTGATCGCAGCTTATACCCGCTGTATGAAGGGCATCACCCTCGCCAACGAGTATCTCCTCCAGACGACGGAAGAGAAACTGGCTGCACGCGGCCATGAGGCTTATGCCGGCCAGGTTGCCGGTTATCGTGCGGAAGCCCGCTTCCACCGCGCCCTGTATTATTGGGTGCTGATTGACCTGTTCGGCAACCCGCCGTTCGCAACGGAAGAGAACATCGGTGGCGACCTGCCCAAGCAGATTGGCCGTCCGGCGCTCTTCAACTGGGTTGAGGGCGAGTGCCTCGAACTGCTCAACGGCAGTGACATGCCCGCAAAGGGAGCCGTTCCGTATCCGCGCCCGACCAAGGGTTCCGTGGCAGCCCTGCTGGCACGCATGTACCTGAATGCTGAGGTCTATACGGGCACGGCACGCTGGGCAGATGCCAAGGAATACGCCAAGAAGGTGATAGACATGGGCTATGTGCTCCACAGAAACTATGCTGACCTCTTTATGCAGGACAACACGACCAACGGCGCATCCGAGGAATTCATTTTCGCCATTGATTATGACAAGGACCACGCACAGAGCTGGGGTGGCACCACGACATTGGTCTCCGGTACGCTGAGCGAGGGCGCCAACGGCAAGATCGCCAGCCTGCTCAACCTGAATGCCGGCACCATCAACCCGGAGAACTGGAACGGTTACCACGTGGCAGACGACTATGTGGCACGCTTCCAACTCAACGGCGTGACGTGGGGCGGCGACGGTTTCGGCTACGACCGTGCCATGAGCGATAAGCGCGCGTTCTTCTTCAACGGCGGTGCAACGAAGGATTTCGACAACACGACGACGGCTACCGGCTGGCTCTGCTGGAAATTCAATGGTCTGTACTCTGATGGCCACGTTAATACTTCGGATACCGACAACTATAAGTTCGCTTCGTCCGACTATCCGATCTTCCGCCTGGCCGAGATGTACCTCATCTACGCCGAGGCTGACGCCCGCCTGAACGGCAACGTGGTCGCTGACGCGACGGCAAAGGGTTATATCCGCGCACTCCGCGAGCGTGCCGGCGTGGCCATGCCTTCTGACGACGAATTGACGATCGACTGGCTGCTCGACGAGCGTGCCCGCGAGTTGATGTGGGAAGGACACCGCAGGACTGACTTGATCCGCTACGGTTACTTCACCTCCATGCAGTTCCCCTGGACCCTCAAGGGCGGTGTGGACAACGGTAAGGTTTCCCTGCCGTCGTTCCGGACCATCTATCCGATCATCAAGGATGACTTGAACGCTAACCCCAACCTGGAACAGAATCCGGGTTATTAATAGGAGGACACAGATATGCGATATATCAAGAACATAACCATTTTTCTGGCTTCGCTGTTCTGCTTCTGGGCTTGTGAGACGCAGCTCGATACGGTTCGTCTCAACCCCTCGACCGCCTTTACGGCACCGACGCTCATGCCGATGTCCGACGTGATCGTGAATGCAGACAACAGCAAGGTGGAAGCCGTCATCTTCAACTGGACGGAGGCCGATTTCGGCGTCCCGACCCAGATTGAATATGCCCTGTATCTGACAGGAAACGGCAATACTGTCCTGGCCGGCACTTCGTTCAGCACCTCGCTGACGCTGAGCAAGGCCGACCTGAACGGCCTGATCGTCAACGAGCTCTCCGTTCCGGCCAACGAAACGGCCTTGATTGGAGCCTTCCTCAAGACGTCTGTTTTCGGGACGGATGTCACCGGTGCAAGCTCCAATCCTGTCACCTTCAAGGTGACGACCTTCAAGGCTTCGCTGCGCAATTATTACATCTGCGGTGAGTTCCAGGGCTGGGGCATCGGTGAGGCACCGATCATCTGGGAGACCGACGGCGGTACGAACATCTATCGTACGCTCGTAGACCTGGAGAACAACAATGACGATGCCTACTCATATTTCAAAATTACGGCCGCTCGCGACTGGTCGCACGACAACTGGGGTTATGACCATCTCACCCCGAGTTGGGATTGCCCTGAGCAGAATGACCACAACCTCTCCATTCCGAAGATGGAAGGAACCATCAACCTCCTGACGGTCAACGTCGGCAAGATGACGATCGACCGCGAACCGCACTCCAGCGTCGGCCTCATCGGCGCATTCGACGAGAGTGGCTGGGGAACGGAAATCCCGTTCGTGTACGACGCGGCGTCCGGTACTTGGGAGGCTGGCCCGGTGACCTTCTCCGGCGAGACCAACTTCTTGATTCGCCTGAGCGAGAATTGGGATTACAAGTATGGCGACGGTGTCAAGGCCAGCGATTCCGTTCCGGGAGGCTTCGAGATCAACAAGGGCGGCGCAGACATCAACGTTCCTTCAACGGGTACGTATGTGATGCGTCTCTATGCTGACCGCACGCCTTTCGTTCTGGTAATGGATAAACAATAATGATGAAGACCATGAAAAAGATATTCAACATTATAGCCGTTGCCGCCCTGTTCCTGGGCGTTTCCGCCTGCGTTCCCGTTCCGGAGGATGCTTTCCCCACGGACCCGGTAGCACCGGAATTTTATGCGCACAATGACATCCTCATGACCGCTAATACGATGGACGAGGATGTGACCTTCTCCTGGTCGCCTTACCGCTTCCTTCAGGAGGGACTGTCCTATGACCTGAAGGCCATCTACGGCAATTCGTCCGTTTCGATTGCCATGACGACCGAACTGTTCTATACGACAAGCAAGAAGAATTTCAAGGACGCCCTATATAGTGCCTTCCCGGACCTGCCGGTGAACAGCACTTTCCCGATTACCTTCCAGGTTTCTGTCGTTTCGGGCGGTCTGGCGTTCCCTTCTGCGGAAATGACGCTCAACATTTATGCGTATGGCGACGCAGTTGCGCCCGTCGTTACGCCGAGCTTCGACTCGATCGTCCTGGATCCCGAGGATCCGCAAGGCGTTATCGAAATCGCATCCTGGGAGCCCGCACGCCTGGTCTATGGTGAGCCGATCACGTACAACGTGTATGTCCAGACCGATGGTGAAGAGGGTCCCGGCCCGCTTTATCTGATGGGTGAAGGCATCACGGATCTGTACTATGACACGACGGTGGATGCCCTCAACGAGGCGGTCATCGCTGCCGGCGGCGGCGAGGCCGAAGAGGTGCCTGTCCGTTTTGTCGTCAAGGCGTTCTGTCCTTCGATTCCGGATGGTGTCGCTTCCATTGGCGGAGCAGCGACCGTAACCACGTACCTGGCAACGTTCCCCGACAAGCTCTACTTGCCTGGTAGCTACCAGGGCTGGAATCCGGCTGAAGCTCCGACGATCCCGCAATCGACCACCCAGAAGGGCTACTTCGAAGGTATCGTCGACCTCCGCACGGAAGACGGCGAAGCCTGCCAGTTCAAGTTCAGCCCGGTCCCGGCATGGGAGAATGACTTCGGCGGTGTCGTCGAAATCGAGTACAAGTCTGCCGGCGATGGCTACAACGTGGCAGTCGGCACGGTGGGCGTAAGCGACAATATCGTCGTTCCTTCCGGCATCTACGATATCGTGGTGAACAAGAAGCTCAACAAGATCACCATGGTTGAGGTCAAGGCCATTACCATGATCGGTGCTGCTTGCGGCGACTTCTCATGGGGCCAGGATGTCGAAATGGACTTCGACCTTGAAACGAAGACCTTCACCACAGTCACGACCCTCAAGCCCGGCGAGTTCAAGTTCCGTCTCAACCACGACTGGACCTACTCCATCGGCGCTACACTCGGCGTGACTGGCAGTGATGGAAACCTCGAGAATAGCAACGAGGGCGACTACAAGGTGGTCCTCAACGCTTCGACCAGCCCGTTCACGCTCAAGTACATCAATACCAGCTATCCGGATGTGGTCTATCTGCCCGGTTCCCACAACGGCTGGTCGTTCGACCATGTTCCGTTGAACGGTGACGGCGAAGGCCGTTACGAGGGCTTCATGAACCTCGGCGGCGAGTGGGGCTTCAAGATTACGCCCGGACCCAGCTGGGACAACCAGATGGGTCTTGATGACAGTGTCGAGCCTACCACCGACGAGAAGGGCGGCACCGTTTATGGCATCAAGAAGGACGGTGGCAACATCATGGAGGCAACGGACGGTTCCTATCATAAAGTGGTGGTCGACCTTTCCGAAATGACCGTGACGGTCTATCCGATCACTTCCGTGGAAATCTGCGGCGGCTTTACCGGATGGGGTGTGGATCCTGCTTTCTTCCTCACCTACGATGAGGATGCCGACAGCTGGAAGATCGAAGACGTGGAAATCCCGGCGAAGGCCGAATGGAAGTTCCGCATGAACGACGACCCGAGCTGGGCAGTCAACCTTGGCTACGACAAGAACGGTCCGCAGACACTCGATAATCTGGTCCAGGATGGTGACAACATCAAGGATACGGAGGCGGGTATCTATACCATCGAACTGTTCATCCACACCTGGCCGTACAAAGCCGTTCTAACCAAGACCGGTGAGAGTGGCGGTCCGACGCTTCCTGAAACGATGTTTATGATCGGTGAAGGTATCGAGGGCTGGACAATGCCCGATGACGCCGTCGGCATGGTCCCTGTCCACAGCCATCCGGGCTGCTTCTGGGCCATTCGCTACATCGAGGCCAACAAGGGCTTCAAGTTCAGTCCTGTCGCTGCCTGGAACGGCGACTTCAACGGCCTCAGCGACAGTGATACCGGCTTTATCAAGAAAGACGGCAACTGCTTCGTGGAAGAATCCGGCCTCTATGTCATTGGAATCGACTACGGCGGCGAACGCATTGTCGTGGAGCCGGCCATGGTGTATGGCATTGGAGACTGCTTCAACGGCTGGAATGAGAGCGTACCGTTTACGATTGACGGGAACGTCTTTGTGTCCCCGACGCTGAACGCAGGCGAGATCCGCATGTTTACGACCAGCAGTTGCTTCGAGGCGGATTGGTGGCAGATGGAGTTCGTGTTCTTCGACGGCCAGATCGCTTACCGCGGTGACGGCGGTGATCAGGCCCGTGTCTCGATGGGGGCCGGCCAGAAGGTGATCCTGAACTTCAACGAAGGAACCGCTGTCGTCGAGTAATCGCTGACTTCTCTTCTATTGGATGCCCGGGCCCAAAGCCCGGGCATCTTTTTTGTATTTTTCATAACTATTCAGTATATTTGAAAGTTATGATGAAAAAATACTACTTCATACTGGCACTGGCGCTTTCGGCACTGGTGCTCACCGGATGCCCGGAAGTTACGCCGGTCGGTCCCGATCCCGTCGATCCCGTTGTTCCCGGTACGGATGATAACTGGCGGCAGCAGGCCTCGAAAACGAAGCTTTCCGGCATCACCTATCAGTTGAATGTGTACAGTTTTGCCGACAGTGACGGCGACGGCTGGGGCGATATCCGCGGTATCACGCAGCACCTCGACTATCTCGACAGCCTGGGTGCGACGGCTCTCTGGCTCTCGCCGATCCACGAGGCGATGTCGTATCATGGCTACAATGTGAACGACTATTATTCCGTGAGTGCGAGGCTGGGCACAGAAGATGATCTGAAGGACTTGATCGCCAAGGCAAAATCGAAAGATATCGCCATCTATCTCGATTTCGTGCTGAACCACTCCGGCAAGGACAATGGCTGGTTCAAGGCTGCGACGGCCGATCCCTCGAGCAAATACCACGATTACTATGTGTTTTCCGACCAGTCCGGAGAATCCACGACCGGCGGAATGGGCAACTGGTATACGGTTTCCAGCGGTAATATCGGCTATGACGGACTGCTGCATTTCAAGCTCGACGTTTCGAATGCTTCCCAGCCCAAACTGACCGTTACACAAGCCACAGGGTCTGCCCAGAGCGGCAATACTGACACCTCGGTCAAATGGTTCATTTACGAGAACAATGCCATCCGGATGTACAAGACGGGTGACAACATCTACGAGATCACGCTCCACATCAAGAACGACTGGGGCGTCCTGGTGAAGGACGATGCCACCGAGTGGGGTGATCACAAGTGGGGTGCGAGGGCGGACGATAAAGTCGTCGAATTCGGCAAGCCCAAAACCCTCGTAAAGGGTGATGCCGCGAAAGATATCACCTTTGGCGGCTCCAGCATCCAGTATTGGGCCAGCTTCGATGCTTCGATGCCTGACCTTTATTATGGCCCGTATGCCAAGGCATCCGAGTCGGAGGCTTTCAAGGACCTGGCTAACGCAGCCGACAAGTGGATCAATATGGGTGTGGCAGGCCTGCGCCTCGACGCAGTGATCTGGATCTACCAGAACAACACGGCTGCGAACGTCTCCTTCCTGAAGCAATGGTACAACCGCTGCAACAGCACCTGGAAGGCCAGAGGCGGCAGCGGCGAGTTCTATATGGTGGGTGAGGCCTGGTGCGACAACGCCGAGCAGATGGCGCCGTATTACGAGGGCCTGCCGTCGAACTTCAACTTCTATTACGGATACACCCTCAAGGACCGCATCGGCAAGGGCAAGGGAGATGATTTTGCAAGCACCGTCAACTACTTCCAGAACCTGTTCCGCGGCTACCGCAGCGATTATATCGACGCAATTTTCCTGACCAATCACGATCAGGACCGTATCGCCAGCGATTTGGGCCGCAGCGAGGCTAAAGAAAAGCTGGCTGCCGCCCTGCTGCTGACCTCCCCGGGCAAGCCTTATATCTATCAGGGTGAGGAACTTGGGTACTGGGGCACCAAGAGCAAGGGGGACGAGTATGTGCGCACGCCCATCAAATGGACACGCGGCGGCTCGGTTCCTTCCTCGGCGCTCAATGGCAAAGTGGACAATTCGATGCTGAGCGAAAACATCTCCGTGGAGGCACAGGAGCAGAGCACGTCTTCCGTGCTGCGCGTGTACCGCGATTTCGCGCAGGCACGCAACGCTTGGAAAGCGCTGGCCAAGGGCCAGATCGAGCCGATGTCCAGCCCGAATGCTGCCGTAGCGCTCTGGAAAATGTCGTATGAAGGCCAGACCATCCTCGTTGCGCATAATTTCAGCGGTTCCGCTGTGATGGTTTCGCCATCCGGCTGTACGACCGATAAGCTGATTGTATCGAACGGCACGGTGAGCGCCGCGGGTGGTTCCATCGCCCTCGGTCCCTACGCTTCCGCGGTTATCCTCCAGTAAGGACTACTGGTTGCCGCGCAGCTTTGCTTTAACGGAATAATAAGTCTGGCGGGAGCTGAATCCCGATTCGGAGGCCACCTCCTGGATGGAGGCCTTCGGGTGTTCCTTGATGTACTTCTCGGCGTAATCCAGCCGCTGGTTGTTGATGTAGTTGAAGAAGCCGCCCAACTCCGACTTGAACACGCCGGCTACGTAGGTGCGGTTGTAGCCGCAGCGGTCGGCGACATCCTGGATGGTGAGGTGCGGGTTGAGGAAGGCTTGGCGCTCCAGCACCACCTCGGCGATGCCTGAGAGGATCTCGAGCACGCGGCTCTCCGGAATCTGGCGCACATACACCTGCTTTGCGTTTTCTTCTTCCTTGGGCTGGGGGGCGATGGCACCCTTCCGCTGCGGGGGCAGCGTAAAGATGGTGAACAATATCACCAGGATAACCAGCAGCAGGTGCAGTATCGCCATGAAGAGCTGGCTGTTGAAGACAGCGGTCCCCCAGAGAAGGAGGGAGGTCAGGATCAGCAGCGAGATCATCTTTTTAGCGAAAGTCAGGGGCAGGTCTTCCGCATTGGAGAATTCATCCGAGTCGAAGGTCTTGATCCACTTGTAGACGGTACGGATGGATAACGTGCAGACGATGGACATCAGGAAGCCGCAGATGTACACTACGTAATTCGCGATGCGGGCGAATGCGGGGTCGGAGGCCTGGTCGCCCGGCATTATGACGAGCACCACGCCGGCGAGCAGCGGCAGCCATGCCGGGATGCCGGCTATAAGGGCGGTCCCTTTCCACTGATTCAGGTTCATCATGCTCCCGAAATAGCCGAAGATCAGCACCGAGAAGAAATACAACAGCACGGGCAGGCAATAGATGCGGGTCAGGAGCCATGCGTCGTTGCTGTAGGGATTCAGGATGTAGGGAAGGACCACCAGCGTTGACAGATATGCGGTGATGGCGTAGGTCCGGCCCGGGTAATAATAGTCGGGATCCTTGTCGTACGGTGCGCACATGTGGAACCAGCGGACCGCTGCGGCGACGATGCTCGCCACCAGATAGGCGGCTGCGGCAAGACTGAAAAGATGCTGGGCTTCCGTGAACATTGCAGCGGCAAAAATAGTAAAAAATCATTTTTTTGACGCATCTCCACCACTGTAAACGGAGAATGACAGGTTTTTTAACGCATCAGGACAGCGTAAACGCGTATGTACACTACTTTTGCAACAGAAACTCGTAGAACTTATATTACTGGTTAGCGCTTAGGTAGCGTTGCGCATAACATCCGAGATATTTTATTATCTTTGTATGTTATGCGCAACGTGTTTTTTCTGATCGTTCTGTGCGTGGCGGCGGGATGCGGCCACGTCAAGGTAACCCCCGCGCCGCTGTTCGACGCCGCTCCGCTGGCGTCGCCGTGCCTGGCGCAGCAGGAGACCACGCAGGTTATCCTGCGCGACTATTTCCCGACACTTCCCGGCATGGACACCGTGCAGCTGGTGACTACGCCCGACAAGCCCTTCCTGACCTACGCGGAAATCAACGGCGGCAACCAGAAGGCGGCCCTGCCAATCAAGAACATGCTTCCCGCCAAGCTGGAGGGCTGTGATCCGGCCAAGGCGCCGTTCATCACGACCGCACCGGTGGAAGGCAAGACCGACCGTTTCTTCATCCTCATCGAGAACGGGGCGGACGACGTGCAGGTGCTCTGGCAGAACACCATCCTCGACAAGGAACACGGCATCCGCGTGATCGACCGCACGCGGCTCGAGATTACCGTCCCGTGGAATGCGCGCAAGATGGAACGTTCCTATATCCGTGCCTACTGCTCGAATGAAAATGGCCTGGGCAACGACATCCTAGTGCCGTTGCGTTACGGCAAGGTGATGCGCGACGTAAAGGAGCTCAAGCGCACCGACAAGCATGCGCAGGTGCTTTATTCGCTGATGATAGACCGCTTCGTGAACGGACGCACCGACAACGACATGCCGCTCAACTCGCCGAAGGTCCACCACAAGGTGGATTATTGGGGCGGCGACATCCTCGGCGTGACGCAGACCCTCGAGCAAGGCTGGTTCGACTCTCTGGGCGTGACCACTATCTGGCTCTCGCCCATTACGCAGAACCCCTACAGCGCATGGGGACAGATCCACGACCCTGAAACGCAGTTCAGCGGCTACCACGGTTATTGGCCTTATTATGCCACGGCTGTCGACGTTCGCTACGGCACGGAGGCCGAGCTCCGCGACCTGCTCGACAAGGCGCACAAGGACAACAAGAACGTGATCCTGGACTACGTGTCGAACCACATGCATATCCAGAGCCCCACGCTCACCAGGCATCCGGACTGGACCACGCCTTCCGATACGCCGGACGGCCGTCCGAACCGTCAGCTCTACGACGAGTTCCGCCTGACCACCTGGTTTGACGACCATATCCCCACGCTCGACCTGGAGCGGGCTGACATCTGCGCGCAGCTTACCGACTCCGCACTGTACTGGATGCAGCACTTCGACTTCGACGGTTTCCGCCACGACGCCACCAAGCACGTGCCCGAGCAGTACTGGCGGATGCTCACGCGCAAGCTCATCGACAGCCTGCCCGGCCGCACCTTCTACCAGATCGGCGAAACCTACGGTTCCACGGCGCTCATCAACTCGTACGTGAAACCCGGCATGCAGGACGCACAGTTCGACTTCAACGTGTTTGACACCTTCACTTGGGCGACGGTCGATGAGGGAGGCTCGTTCGAGGGCCTTGCCAGCCGTATCGCCGAAGACCTGTCGGTCTACGGTTCGCACCACCTGATGGGCAACATCACCGGCAACCATGATCGTCCGCGCTACATCTGCCTGGCGAGCGGCGACGTCCGCCGGGACGAGGACAACAAGGCTGCCGGATGGCACCGTGACATTCGCGTGACCAATCCGGTGGGTTACCGCTACCTCAAAATGCTCCATGCCCTGAACTTCACGATTCCGGGCATTCCGTGCATATACTACGGCGATGAATACGGCCAGCCCGGCGCTAATGACCCGGACAATCGCCGCTGGATGCAGTTCGACGGCTTCACGCCGGACGAGCAGGCTACGCTCGCCGAAACGCGCCGCCTGGGCCAGCTGCACGACCACTCGATGCCGCTGATTTACGGCGACTACAAGCTCCTGGCCGTTGATAACGACGTGATGGCCTGGTCGCGCACCTACATGGGCGAGACCGTGGTTACCGTGCTCAACAAGGGAGACAAGCCCCGCACCGTGGAAATCCAGCTCCCGTGCGGCATGACCTGCGGCGGCATGAATGCGTTCAGCGTTGAGGTCGCCCCCGTTTCTTATGAAATCATTCAATAATCCGACAATATGAAAAAGACACTGATCCTCCTGCTTTCGATCCTGTGCCTGGCCGCCTGCCACCGTACGCCGGCGCCGCAGGACAATTTTACGAACGTCCATCATCCCGACTGGGTGCAGAAAGCCGTGATCTATCAGATCAACGTGCGGCAGTTCTCGCCGGAAGGCACCTTCGCCGCCGTTGAGCCGCAGCTCGACCGCCTCGCTGAACTGGGCGTCGACATCCTCTGGCTGATGCCCATCCATCCCATCGGTGTCGAGGGCCGCAAAGGCACGCTCGGCAGCTACTATGCCGTGCAAGACTATTGCGCGGTCAACCCCGAGTTCGGTACAATGGAAGACTTCGACCACCTGCTGGCCGTCGCTCATGAAAAGGGCTTCAAGGTGATCCTCGACTGGGTGGCCAACCACACGGGCCGCGACCACGCCTGGACGCGTGAGCACCGCGACTGGTATCATCTCGACAAGAATGGGGACCTGGCTACGCAGTACGACTGGACCGATATCGCGCATCTCGACTACGTGAACCACCCCGAAGTCTATGACGCGATGGAAGCGCAGATGCAGTTCTGGATTGACCGCGGCGTCGACGGCTTCCGCTGCGACGTGGCGAGCGAGGTGCCCACCGATTTCTGGGAGAAGGCGTTTGCTGATTTCCGCGCCCAGCGGCCGGATAACCTCTTCTTCCTGGCCGAGGCCGAAGCGCCCGATCTCCAGAAGAATGCGTTCGACGCTTACTACGCATGGCGCCAGATGCACCTGTGGTATGACCTCTGCGCCGGCAAGAAGGACGCGAACGACCTGGCCGACTTCTACGTGAACTACGCAGACGAGACGGGGATGCCTTACGGCACCCTGGCCATGAACTTCGTGTCGAACCACGACCAGAACTCCTGGTCGGGCACCAATCTGGAGATGTACGGCCCCGCGCTCAAGCAGTTCACTGTGCTGACCTTCCTGCTGCCGGGCATCCCGATGCTCTACAACGGCGACGAGATCGGCCTGCCGAAGCGCCTGCAGTTCTTCGAGAAAGACCCTATCGACTGGAGCCGCGACCCGGCCGAGATGACGCAGCTCTATTCCGAACTCATCAAGCTGCATGACCTCCATGCGTGCCTCTGGGCAGCGCCTTGGGGCGGCTCGATGGCCGTGCTGCCGACCGACCATCCGCACCAGGTGTTCGCTTTCGAGCGTGAGGTCGAAGGCGACATGTGCCTGGCTATGTTCAACTTCTCCGACGAGGTGGTGACCTACAAGGTCGAGAACCACCTGGTGACCACTGACAGCGAATTCACGCTGCCCGCCCATGGATTCCACATTATCTTCAGCGTAGGCGACTGCTTCGGCGACTGCGATGAAAGCGAATTTGAAAACGATGAGAAATAAACTGCTTGCATTCTGCGTGGCAATGGTTTGCTCCACGTCCTTGTGGGCCGGCGTGATCGACCGCGTCGAGCCCCCCTGCTGGTGGGTTGGTATGGATACCGAGCTCCAGCTGATGATCCACGGAAAGAAACTGGCCGGTGCCACCGTCACGTCCGACTCGGCGGTGAAGGGAATCACCGTGGGCAAGGTCATCACGACCGACAATCCGAACTACCTCTTCGTCAACGTCCGCGTCACCGGCCGGCTCGACCCCGGCGTCTATACGTTTACGGTCACCATGCCGGACGGCAGCACCGAGACCTTTGACTACGAGTTCTTCAAACGTCGCGAGGGCTCGGCGAAACGCACGTCTTTCGGTCCGGAGGACGCCGTGTACCTGCTGATGCCCGACCGCTTCGCCAACGGCGATCCGAAGAACGATTCGGTGAAGGAGGCAGAGGAGAAGGCCGATCCGAAGAACCTGGGCGGCCGCCACGGCGGTGACATCCAGGGCATGATCGACCACCTCGACGACATCGCGTCGCTCGGTGTGACGACCATCTGGCCCACGCCGCTGACCTTCGACAACGAATCGAGTTATTCGTATCACGGCTATGCCTGCGCAGACTACTACCGTATCGACCCGCGTTACGGCACGAATGAACTGTACCGTACGTTCGTCGACAAGGCACACGCGAGGGGACTGAAGGTCATCATGGACATGGTTCCGAACCATTGCGGAACGGCGCACTGGTGGATGGAAGACCTCCCGTCGGAAACCTGGATCAACAATCCTGAGAACCTGAACCGCAGGGCTGACCGTCTCATCCGCACGAATGCGGCCATGTCGACCCATAACGACCCGCACGCGGCACAGGTGGACAAGGAATCCTGCGTCAAGGGCTGGTTCGACGTGACGATGCCCGACATGAACCTCAGCGACCCGCTGGTGCTGCAGTATCTCACGCAGATGGCGGTCTGGTGGGTGGAATGGGCAGATCTCGACGGCCTGCGTGTGGATACGTTCCCGTATTCCGACAAAAAAGGCATCGCGGCTTGGACCAAGTCGATTCTCAATGAATACAAGAACCTGAACATCGTGGGCGAAGTATGGTTCGGCGACGTGGCGTCCTGCTCGTACTGGGAGGGCCGCAAGCAGTATGACGGCTACAACTCGAACCTTCCGTCCGTGATGGACTTCCCGCTGATGTTCGCTACGCTCGACGCCCTGAAGGGCGGCGGTAATTCTTGGGAGCCTTCAATGACGCGCATCTACAACTCGCTGGCGCTCGACTGGCTGTACGGCGATCCTTCCGACATCCTGGTGTTCGTGGGCAACCACGACACTTCACGTCTGGCGCATGAGATGGACGGTGATCCCGACAAGATCAAATCGGCTTATGCGCTGCTGGCCACCATGCGCGGCGTGCCGCAGCTCTATTACGGCGACGAGTACGGCCTGCGGAGTGCTGACGGAACGACGGGACATTCGCAGGAGCGTGTCGATGTACCGTGGGATTCGTTCACCCGCAGCCAGACCTCGCTGCGCCGCTACGTATCCGAACTCTTCACCTGGCGCAAGAACTCCAAGGCTG
>Ga0310696_10001117_pt1 | contig 39533 bp, 32 predicted proteins | sample AusTroGonzalo_MG_4_FD_203885 | JGI IMG/M metagenome (GOLD analysis project Ga0310696, IMG submission 203885) | Bovine rumen microbial communities from tropical cattle in Woodstock, Queensland, Australia - Gonzalo_02 (v2) (version 2) | ecosystem: Host-associated > Mammals > Digestive system >... | reverse complement strand
GTTGGTCACTTTGAAGCTCTGGCCGGGCTTGTCTCCCTTGGCCACGTATCCTCTGCCGCGGGTGAGGGTATCCACCGTGGCGGCGTAAGTGGAAGGACGGCCGATGCCCAGCTCTTCCAGCTTCTTCACCAGCGTGGCTTCCGAGTAGCGGACGGGAGGGACGGTGAATTTGCACAGGGCGTTCACCCCGTCTTCCTGCATGATGTCCCCTTTGTGCAGCTCCGGCAGCACCACTTCTTCGGTATCGGCGGGTTCTTCATCGTCCCGGCTTTCCAAGTAAACTTTCATGAAGCCGTCGAAGAGCAGTTCCACGGACTGGATGCCGTATTGCTCTGTCCTTTTGTCCATGCCTACCTTGAGGGAGGTGTTCATCACCCGGCTTTCGGCCATCTGGGAGGCGATGGTGCGCTTCCAGATGAGCTCGTACAGCTTTTTCTCCTGCGGAGTGCCGTCTATGCCGACATTGTTTATATAGGTAGGGCGGATGGCTTCGTGGGCCTCCTGCGCCCCCTTGGAGCGGGTGTGGTACTGGCGGAAGTGGTGATATTCGGGGCCGAAGTTGTCCAGGATGAACTGCTTGGCCGTCCCCAGCGCCAGTGAGGAAAGGTTGGTGGAGTCGGTACGCATGTAGGTGATGAGACCTCTCTCGTACAGGGACTGGGCTACGCGCATGGTGGTGGAAACGGGGAAGCGCAGCTTGCGGGCGGCTTCCTGCTGAAGGGTCGAGGTGGTAAAGGGGGCGGCGGGAACGCGGACACCCTCCTTCTTCTCGATGGATTCAATGCGGTAAGTGGCGCCGATGCTGTCTTCCAGGAACCGGCGGGCCTCGTCTTCGGTGGCGAAACGGGTATCCAGCAGGGCTTTTACCCGGGCCGAAGTCCCTTGCGGAATGAAGGTGGCCTCAACGCGGTAATAGGGTTCCGGCTGGAAAGCCATGATCTCCTTCTCCCGGTCTACGATCAGGCGCAGGGCGACGCTCTGCACGCGGCCGGCGCTCAACTTGGGCTGGATTTTGCGCCACAGGATGGGAGACAGTTCAAAACCCACCAGGCGGTCCAGCACGCGGCGGGCCTGCTGGGCGTTCACCAGGTTCATGTCTATGTCGCGGGGATGCTCGATGGCATCCAGGATGGCCTGCTTGGTGATTTCGTGGAAGACGATGCGGCGGGTCTTTTCCCGCGGCAGGTCCAGCGTTTCCCGCAGGTGCCAGGAAATGGCTTCTCCCTCGCGGTCTTCATCGGAGGCCAGCCACACGGTTTGGGCCTCTCCGGAGAGTTTTTTCAGGTCGGCCACCACTTTCTTCTTATCGGCCGGAATGACATATTCGGGCTCGAAACCGTTGGCTACATCCACGCTCAGCTTGTGCTCTTCCAGGTCCCGGATATGGCCGATGGAGGCCTTTACAAGGTAGTCCTTTCCCAAATATTGCTGGATGGTTTTGACCTTGCCGGGAGACTCGACAATCACTAAATTTTTCTCGTTCATGCTGCAAAGTAACGCCTTTTTAGGGGATAAATCCAAATTTTCTGATTACTTTTGTAGTTGGAATTTTTTCAAGACCTTAGGTCTTGTTTATATAGGTATTTTTGACGATGACAGACGCCCTCAAGAAAAAAATCGTAAAGTGGTTCTGGATTCTGCTGGTAACACCCATCGTGGCGCTGGCCATCCTGCTGGTGCTGGTCTGGCTGCTGGCCGATATCCCCTCCATCGAGCAGTTGGAGAACCCCGATACCAAACTGGCCACCCAGGTTATCGCAGAAGAAGGGGAGATCCTCACTACTTACCATATAGAGAACCGTACTTTCGTCAGTTACGAGGAACTGGCTCCCTCCCTGGTACAGGCGGCCGTGGCCACCGAAGACAAACGCTTCTATGAGCATTCCGGAGTAGATCTCCAGTCCCTGGGCCGCGTGCTGTTCAAGACCCTGCTGTCCCGGGATTCCTCCCAGGGCGGCGGTTCCACCATCACCCAGCAGCTGGCCAAGACGCTGTATCCCCGCGGGGAACATGTCGGAAAGGCCAAAATGATATGGATCAAGTTAAAGGAGTGGATCACCGCCATCAAGCTGGAGCGCAATTACACCAAGGAGGAGATTGTGGACATGTACCTGAACGCCATCTTCTTCGGTTCTAACTCCTACGGCATTTCATCGGCCGCCAACCAGTTCTTCGGCAAAAAGCCCTCGGAGCTGTTCACGGAGGAAAGCGCCGTGCTGGTGGGCATGGTGAACAAACCCACGCGCTACAATCCCGCCATCAATCCGGACAACGCCCTCAAGCGCCGCAACCTGGTGCTGGACCGCATGTGCGGCATGAAGTACATTTCCCGGGCCGAATGCGATTCCCTGCAGGCGCTTCCCATCGTCCTTCATTCCCGTAAGGGAGACCGCACCACCGGTGTGGGCCCCTATTTCCGGGACATGCTGCGACGCACCATGAGCGCGGAGAAGCCCAAACGCAGTTCCTATTATTTCCTGGAAGACTACCAGGTTGACTCCCTCCAGTGGGCCGATGACCCCGTTTACGGCTGGCTCAACAAGAACACCAAGAGCGACGGCACGCCCTACGACCTGGACCGTGACGGCCTGCGCATCTATACTACCATCAATTATAAGATGCAGCGTTACGCCGAGGAAGCCATAGCCGAGCACCTGGGCAAGGAACTCCAGAATGCCTTCTGGAAGGAATTGAAGTACCGCCGCAATCCGCCTTTCATGGCCGATGTGGACAAGTCCGTCATCGAGAAGAACATGCAGCAGGCCCGCCGCTGGAGCGACCGCAACCGCATGATGAAGGCTTCCGGTCACACGGATGCCGAGATTGAGGCCTCGTTCGACGTTCCCGTGAAGATGCGCGTGTTCACCTGGGATGCCCCCGGCTACCGGGACACCACCATGACCCCCAACGACTCCATCCGCTATTACAAGTCCTTCTTCCGTGCCGCGTTCATGGCCATCGAGCCGGGCACCGGACACATCAAGGCCTATGTGGGCGGTCCCGATTACCGTTACTTCAAGTACGACAACGTCCGTCAGGGCAAGCGCCAGGTGGGCTCCACCATCAAGCCTTTCCTGTACACCCAGGCCATGGAGTCGGGCATGACGCCCTGCGACCCCGTCCTGAATTCCCCCGTGGTCATCGCCATCCAGACCGAGGATGAAACCTGGTCTCCGCAGGATGAACATGCCGACGGTACCATGGTAGACCTTTCCTGGGGCCTGGCACACAGCTCCAACTCCGTATCGGCCTACCTCATGAAACAGCTGGGTGCCCCGGCCATGGTCTCCATGATGCGCAAGATGGGCATCGGCGGTTTCATCGACCCCGTGGTTTCCCTTTGCGTGGGATCGGCCGACCTCTCTGTCTACGACATGGTTACGGCCTATAACACCTATCCTTCGGGAGGCGTTTACACGACGCCCGTGTTTGTCACCCGCATCGAAGACAGCGACGGCAACGTACTGGGCCAGTTCACCGACCGCAAGCGTGACGCCCTTTCGCGGCGCGCTACCGGAGAGATGATCCAGATGATGCGGGGCGTGGTGGATAGCGGCACCGGTGTGCGCCTGCGCCTGAAATACGGCCTCAAGGGAGAGATCGCTGGAAAGACCGGCACCACCAACGACAACTCCGACGGCTGGTTCATCGGCTACACGCCCACCATCACCGCCGGCGTATGGGTGGGGGCCGAAGACCGATATGTCCACTTTGCCAACACCAACCTGGGCCAGGGTGCCAACATGGCCCTGCCCATCTGGGGCCTGTGGATGAAGAAAGTGCTGAAGGACGGAACCCTGGGCATATCGGAAGACGATGTATTCCCGGAATCCCTGAAAGGTATCTGGTGTACGCCTGTGGGGGAAGAAGAAGACCCCGAAAAGACCGACCTTGAAAGTTATTACTTCGAATAGTATGTCCAAGTATCAATCCATAGCCGTTATCTACGGCAGCGACTCCTCGGAGTGGGAAGTGTCGTGCCGCAGCGGTGAATTCACCGCTTCCCGCATCGACGAGTTCCGCTACGACGTGTATGAGATCTTCGCCCGCTTCGGAGACTGGAAGCTGGTGGCCATGCGCAAGGCCAATTCCATGCGCCAGGCTTTCCCGGAAGGGGCCCAGCCTGCGGTGGACAAGTCGGATTTCTCCGTCATGGTATTGGGGGAGAAGGTCAAGTTCGACTTCGCCTATATCATGCAGCACGGGGTGCCCGGCGAAACCGGCCTGCTGCAGGGTTATCTGGAGATGTTGGGCGTACCGCACTCCACCTGCAGCGCCTTTGTCACCACCGTGGCCTTCGACAAGTTTTCCTGCAAGAGCTACCTGAAGGGTACGGATATCGTGAAACTGGCCCCCGACGCACTCATCCGCCAGGGAGAGGACGTTGAGGCCTTTTGCAATCGCACCGTGGATCAGTTGGGCCTGCCCCTGTTTGTGAAACCCACCGACGGAGGCTCCAGTTTCGGCATTACCAAGGTGGAAAAGAAAGAAGACCTGCCTGCCGCCATCCGATATGCATTCTCGGAGGGAGATACCGTGCTGGTAGAGGCCGCCATCCCCTGTGAACATGAGCTCACCTGCGCAGCCTACTGGGACGGCAAAGAGGTGCGCACCCTGCCGGTAATAGAGATTATCCCCACCACCGGCTGGTTCGACTACGACGCCAAATACAACGGCTTCAGCCGGGAGGTTTGTCCCGCGGAGATTCCCGTTGTCCTGGCCGAGAAAGTGCAGGAGGTTACCCGTAACATCTACCGCCGCCTGGGGTGCAAAGGCCTGGTCCGCATGGACTATATTTCGGCCCCCGACGGCATTTATTTCCTGGAGGTGAATATCATCCCCGGCATGACCAACGCCTCGCTGGTGCCCAAGATGGTGAGGGCCGCCGGCATCAGCATTACGGATTTCCTCACCACCATCATAGAAAACGCATAATCCATGCTGCTCACCGAATTCCTGAAAAACGGAATCGCTGCCCTGGAGCCCCTGTATCCCACAGCCGAGGCCCGGAGCATCGTCCTGATGCTGTGCGAGGAACTGATCGGCACCAAGAATTACACGCATATCGTGGAACCGCAGTACCAGATCGACAAGAAATGGGAGCAGCCCCTGGCCGATGCCATGGCGCGCCTGCAGGCCGGAGAACCCATCCAGTACGTGACCGGCAAGACCGAATTCTGCGGCCGCTCCTTCCATGTGACGCCGGATGTGCTCATCCCCCGTCCCGAGACCGAACTGCTGGTGCGGGAAGCCGTCAAGCGGGCCGATATGACCCGCCGTATGCGCATCCCCTTCGGCAAGTCGGCCGAGCCTGTGCGGGTACTGGACCTGTGCACGGGTTCCGGCTGTATCGCCTGGTCCGTGGCTTTGTCGGTTCCCGGTTCCCGCGTGGTAGGCGTGGATATTTCCGAAAAAGCCCTGGAGGTGGCCCGCAGCCAGAATTTCTCCCAGGAACTGAAGGCTACGGGGGCCGTGGCGCCCACTTTCGTGAAGGCCGATGTCCTGGATACCGAACAGGAATTCGATCACGGCAGCTTCGACCTCATCCTTTCCAATCCTCCTTATATTATGGAAAAGGAAAAGCCGCAGCTGCGCCGCAACGTGCTGGACTATGAACCCGTATCGGCCCTCTTTGTCCCGGACGACGACCCGCTGGTGTTTTACAGGGCCATCGCCCGCTGGTCGGAGCGTTTTCTCTCTCCGGAAGGGAAGGGTCTCACGGAGATCAACGAGGTGCTGGGAAAGGAGACGCTGGCGGTCTTTGCCGCCGCCGGCTTTGGAGAGACCTCCGTCGTAACCGATTTTTACGACAAAAATCGCTTCATTTTTTACACCAAATAGGGCCTGCACGCTTGTGTAAGGCCTTTTTTGTCGATTATCCGTTTCATTTTTGATGAAACGGATAAGTTTGCTGTACTTTGCAGAAAAAAGGATTATGCAGTACAGACAATGGTTTATGGGGGCCCTGGCGGCCCTGCTGGCGCCCCTCTTTGCGGGCTGCGAAAAACAGGAAGAAATCCCAGTGACGGAGGCCCGTCCGGTCTCGTCTTCCTATGTTTCCCTGGAAGAAGTGGCCCAGCTGCTGGCTTCCGTTCCGCTGGAGGCAGAGCACTTGGAGGAGGTGCACAGCGCGGCGCTTTCGTCGGCCGGCAACGGCTATGACGAGGAGTACCGGATGAAAGACCTTTTCGCTGCTCCCGGCACAGGTGTGGGCGCAACTTCCACCAAGGCCGATACTTACCGTCATCCCCTGCGCGATGCGCTCCGGGAGGCTTTCCTGGCCACCAAGGCCGGAGGCGGGAAATCATCGGCCTGGCTGGACTCGTTGGCTTTGTCCGATGTCCAAATCTACTGGCCCTCTTCCGAGGGCTGGGACGGCCGGGCGCTTCCGGTCATCACCTACGATCCCGGGGAAGGCGCCGTGCAAAATGAAGGCTATGTCGTGCAGCCGGACGGCGGGGTGAAGAAAGTGATGGTGGACGAGCAGATGACCCTGGAACGCCCCGTATGGGTGGTGAACCGCAATTCAGATGCCGAATACAAGTCCCTGGAGATGCGCCGTCGGGAAGACCCTTCGTGGGGAACGGGCGGCGGTGATATCCTGGTGAAAAGCAGCGGTAAAGACGATATTAAAACCTTGATATTGCGCTCTTTCACCGCCCATCGGCAATATGATTCCTGGTTTGCAGGCGCCGGGGAATTCTTCGTGAAAATTGGCGCCCTGGAAAACTTTACGGCCCGTACGGAGGAGGATCTCCGAAAGTACGACCCCGTAATCACAGACTTCATGATAGTGGTGCGCCGCAAACAGGTTGGGGAGGAGATTCCCTTCAACGCCGTGCTCGTTTCCGAGTGGAGCAGCCAGCTCACATCCTGCGCTTTCATGATGATAGAGGACGACGGCGGAACCCGCAACAGCTGGAAGTGCAACGCCGTGGTAAAGATAGAGTCCAAGAGTTATGGCGTAGAACTGGAACTGCCCCTTTATTCCCGCGACGACATTGTCTGGCGCGGCAACCTCACCCGCCGCTTCATTGAAAAGTACAGCGGCACCGTGCAGCGCTTCGGTGACGTGGATCTGGTGCTGGAGTTGATATAATGGCATCGGCAAGCATAAGTGTTATTACAGATTTGCTATTATGTAATAACATTCCTATCTTTGTCATTGAAACAGACAAAGAGATGGAAACTACAATTATCCGTATCGGCAACAGCCGGGGTATCATTATCCCGGCAGCCATCCTCAAAAAACTGGGCGTCAAGGAAGGCGCCAAAGTCAAATTGGAAGAAAGCGGGAAAGATACCGTTACGCTCAGTTTTATTCCCGAAGAAGAGCCCTATACCGGCCCTTTTACTGGGCCATTTAAGGATCTCTGCTATGATCCCGAAGCTTGGGGAGGGAGAGATATGGACCCGGTTGAATATGTAAGAATGCTCCGGAGTTCTGAAGGGAAAGAGAAACGTATTATTCCAGAGTGGTAGGCTTATGTATTTGATAGATACGGATATTCTTATCTCTATTTTCAAAGGGAAGGCAGATATTCAGGAACGTGTATATCGCGTTGGAATATCCCAATGCCGGATGTCAGCAATCAGTGAAGCCGAATTGCTGGTGGGAGCCTATAAAATGGGGAAGCAATCGGAATTCAATGACATCCAGACACTAAAAAAGATTATTTTACCCATCCCCATTTCTGATGCTATTATTGAGCAATACGCCCGGTTAAGAGCCACTTTAGAAGCAAAGGGGTTGCGAATCGAAGATATGGATCTTTTTATCGCCGCCACCGCCCTCGCTAACGACTACACCCTGGTCACCCACAACACCCGCCACTTCTCCCGCCTCCCCGGCCTCAAGCTGGAGGACTGGATAGAAGATTAAGGCGTTACCGTCATTTCACAGACGGCGCAGTCGAAAGTTAGTTGGAGCCGCTCTTTTCCGTTCCGGAGGAAGAGCGGTTCCGCATTTTTCACCTTGCCTTGTTTGGGACAGAGGCCTAACTGATGGCGGATGCAGTATTTGGTGCGCATATATTCCACGCCAGGCCGATGGCTCAGTTCATAAGCGTCTTCCATGGTTTGGGCGCCTCTCTCGGCATAGATGTTCCGATCTTCTGAGTTGGCGATATTGGCCTTGTAGGATAGTTCTGCCGGGGCTTGGATGCCGATATTGACAGTACCTTTTTGCAGGGGTCTGGCATGGACGGGCATCTGGTCCAGCTGGTCGGCCAGGGAACGGCGGATGCCATTGAGGAAAGAGGCGGCCATAAAGGGGACGGGGCCGTCCACCTTTACATCGGCCACATTGAAAGCATAGTGGCCGCTGCGTTTGGCCAGCTGCGCTTCCAGGGTTTGCAGCATTTTCTCCGGCTCCCGGGCGATATCGGCGGGCGTGGCTTCCTTTAGAGTGGTTTGGCGGCCGTCTTCGGTTACAGCTTTGGCCGAAAGAACGCCTTCTTTTATGGTCACCGACAGCCGCACATCGATTTCCCTTGTGGGTTTGGCGGCCTCCAGTTGCCGTTCAAAAGCGGCGCTGGTGTTGCGGTACAACTTGGTGCCGGGCATCAGGCCGTCCACCTGCTTGCAGTGCACGGTGAGGCCTTCGCAGACATCGGCCCGGAAGCCCCCGCCGTCAAAGGTGAAACCGTCTCCATTGGACAACTTGATTCCCGGATGGGCGGGTTCCAACACAAAGCCGTCTCTTGTCAGACGCTGTACCTGACCGATGAACTCCCCGCCGCCTTCCGCAGCCCACTGGCCCCGACGGCCGTCCAGGAACAGTTCCGTGTAACCGCGATTAAAGGTCTTGTCCAAGTCAGGGGCAAAACCGCCGCGAACATGGCCGAAGGAAGCCCGGCAGTACTTTTCCGGGTGCCGGGCAACCAGGGCATCCAATGCCTCCGAATAGGCTTTCACCACATTCCGCACATAGGATTCTCCCTTGAGGCGGCCTTCAATCTTGAAGGAAGATACACCGGCGTCGGCCAGGTCTTCCAGCCGATGCAGCAGGTTGTAATCTTTCAGGGAAAGCAACGGTTTGTTGCGCACCAGCACCTTGCCCTGGGCGTCTTCCAGATCATAGAGACTGCGGCAGGCCTGGGCACATTCACCCCGATTGGCACTGCGGCCGGTGAGGTGTTCCGACAAATAGCACTGACCGCTATAGCACACACACAACGCCCCGTGCACGAAGAACTCAATCTCGGCATCCACGGCGGCGCCGATGCTTTTGATCTGTTCCAGGGAAAGTTCCCGCTCCAGCACCAATCGGCCATAGCCCAGGCTCTCTACAAAGCGGGCTTTTTCCGGCGTGCGGATGGCACATTGGGTAGAGGCGTGCATCGGCAATGACGTGCTCATCGCCAGCACCGCCGGGTCCTGCACGATAAGGGCGTCTACGCCGGCCTGTTCCAGATCGGCCACTAATTTCCGCGCCTCCGGGAGCTCGTTTTCATAGATGATGGTATTGACCGTGGCGAAGATGCGAGCCCCGAAACGATGGGCGTATTCGCACAGCCGGGCAATGTCCTCCACGCTGTTCCCCGCCGCCTGCCGCGCCCCGAACGCCGGACCGGCGATATACACGGCATCGGCTCCGCAGTCAATGGCCGCGAAGCCGATGTCAATGGTTCTGGCGGGAGCCAGTAGTTCTAGAGGTTTCAAGCCTTTACAGCGTCTTCAGCTGGGCTGCGGCCTGGGCGGCGTATTTGGCGCTGCCGGTGAGCTTGTTATAATACTCCTTGGCGGTAGCCTTGTCCCCGGCCTTCTGGGCGGTGGCGGCGATGGTGAAGATGATATCGTCGGCGTCCTTGGCGTTAGGGCTCACTTCCAGATACTTCTTATAGGCGTTGATGGCCTCTTTGCTCTTGCCGCTCTTGGTGTAGGCGCTGGCGATGAGCTTGTAGGCGTTGGCGCTCTCGGCATAGGTGTTGGACTTCTCCAGGGCGGCGATAGCCTCGGCGTTCTTGCCGTTCTTCAGCAGGGCCTGGCCCTGTTTCAGGTAAGTGTTGGCCAGGAGCTTGCCCGCCTGGGCTTCACCCATTTCGTTGGCTTTCTCCAGGGCGGCGATGGCAGCGTTGGTGTTACCGTTCTGCAGCTGGGCCTGACCCAAAAGCAGGAATGCCTGACCGTTTTCGGGGGTGAGTTTGGTCACTTCTTCCAGGGCGGTGGCGGCACCGGCGAAATCCTTGGCCTTGAGCAGGGTGGAACCCTTGCGCAGGTAAACGTTGGGAACCAGGGCGGCGGCTTCCTCGGCCACGGCGGCGGCTTCATACTCGGTGGCCACGGCCTGGGTTTCGGCCAGGGTTTCCAGGGCCTCGTCGTAGGCACCTTCGTTGATCTTCTCCTTGGCGATGGACATCAGGACGCCGGGAATGGCTTCCTTGCACTTAGCCACCAGTTCTGCGGCTTCTTCACCTTCCAGGGCCTGAGCCTGGGAAAGGGCGGAACGGAACTGGGCCAGCGCCTCCGTCTTGTTGCTTTCCAATGCGGTTGCACCGGCGTTGAAAGCGTCTACTGCTGCGTTGTAATCTTGCGCGAATGCCACAGTGGCGGCCAGCCCGAAGGCTGCGATTGCTGCAAAAATCCTTTTCATGATCGTTCTTTTATCTATAAGTTATACATTACTACTAGCACACGAATTGCAAAATTAGCAAAAATAGTTGTAATTTTGCACCATCGTTAGGCTAAAAATGAACCTTCGGCTGCATAAATACCTGCTTCTGGCCATTCTGCCGGTGTTAGCATTGTCAATAACTGTGCCAGCGCAGGCGCAGTTGCCTCCGCTGCCGGTAGACAGCCGCATCCAAAAGGGCACCCTTCCCTGCGGTGTTACCTATTATATGGTAACGGATCCCGCAGAGAAAGGATATGCCGATATTGCCGTGGTGCAGCGTGACGAGCCCCTTTCCCGGGAGAAACGGGACGGCCTCAATTCGGCCTTCCTGGGCCGCATGGGCATCGCCCCCGGGCCCGAAGGTTTTGTCTCTGACATAGACGGTTCCACCGTTTACCGTTTCGGCCACATCCCCTTCTTCAAGGCCGATGTCCTGGATTCCACCCTGCTGTTCTCCTTCGCCAGGCTGGCGGCCTCGCGGGCGCAGCAGGCCATCATCGTGAGCGGAGATATCGATGTAATAGAGCTCAAAAAGAAACTCGACGTATTTTCCATGCTGGTGCCCGGCGTGCTGGTAAAGGAGGCCCACCGGCCCGATTATGTGTGGGAGCCTTCTCCGGCACCCGTGGTGTATTCCCGCCCGGACGGAGAAGCCGAGGTTGCTGTTACCTATTCCTCGTCCCGCATCCCCTTCGTGCTCATGAATACGGCACAGGCCATCGTCACGGATATATTCGGGACCGAATTCCAGGTGCTGTTGCGGCATCGCCTGGAAAAGAACCTGCAGGATGCCCGGATTCCCTATGGAGAAATCGGCTTCCGCACCCTTCGCAGCGTAGATTATGGCGGTGACGAGCGTTATACCGTATATATACGCGTATCCCAGAAACAGTTGGATCCCGCCATGCGCGTCCTCTCCGAAACCATGGGAGAGATGGATTCCTTCGGCGTAGCCATGGACGAATTCGTAGAGGCCAAGCAGGTGATTTTCCCCAGCCTGCGCCGCTGGGCTGCCGCTACGTCGTCGGCCGGAGAATATGTCAACCGGTGCATCGCCAATTTCCTGTATGGCGCCCACCTGGCCCCCAATGAGGAATATCTGCACTATTATTCCCGCAAGAACGTACCCGACAGCCTGGAACGCCGCCTGTTCAACCGCTTCTCGTCGGCCCTGATGTCCCAGCTGAGCAACTTTACCCTGGAGTATTCCGGCGCTCCCGATTCCCTGGACCGGGACGACGCCCTTTTCTACTATAACCTGGCCTATCTGTACGGCTCCGTGGCCCTTTCCGGCAAGGATTTCGCCTGGCACAGCGCCGACACATCGGCCCTTCAGTTCAACTGCCCCAAGATCCGCATCAAGAACGAGAAGGCCGAAGCCGTTACCGGCGGCCTCATCTGGACCCTGTCCAACGGCATGCGCGTGGTTTTCAAGCAGGTGAAAGGGTCCCGCACGTTCACTTACTCCCTGCAGCTGAACGGAGGATTGGCCCAAATCCCGCAATTGCAGGAAGGGGAAGGCGGCCATATCGGTCATCTTCTGTCCCTGTGCGACGTAGCTGGCATGCCCGCCGCTTCGTTCCGGGATATGCTCGCAGCCAACGGTATTTCCATGAAGACATCCGTGTCGCTTACCGGCATGGATATCAGCGGCAGCGCCCCGTCGGACCGCCTGACCCTGTTGCTGAAGGCTTTTCTGGGGATGGCCAACCGGCGCACCATGAACGCATCCGAGTTCCAGTTCTACAGCCAGCAGCAGGGGATTACCGGGGAAGACCTGGAAAGCACCCTGTTCGGCAAACTGAATCCCGGGTACGCCTATAGTCCGTACAAGCGGGCATCGGCCCTTACTGCCGAGACTTGCCAGAAGGCGGAGACTTACTTCGAAGACCGTTTTTCCCGTATGAACGACGGCGTGCTCATCATTTCCGGAGACCTGTCGGAAGACGGCGTCAAAAAGGCGCTCCAGCGCTATATGGGTGGCTTCCGGACCATGCGGGGCACGGTGGTTCGCCGCCCGGTGGAGATGCGTACCCTCAGTGGTGTATCCACTTATACCGGCACGGCGTCCCGGCCGGGTTTCCACGTGCTGATGGATATGGAGTATTCCATGACCACGGAGCATTTTTACGACGCCCAGGTGGCCGTGGAGGCCCTGAGGACCAGCCTTACAGAACATCTGGCGGGCTATGGATACCGGGCCGATGTACGGCTTTTGTACTGCGTGCAGCCTCAGGAACGTTTCCAGGTGCTGGTTTCATGCCTGCCTGTCCCTCTGGAAGGACTTCCCGTGGATGTGACGGAAGTATCCGGGGAACGGGCGCTGACGGCCGTCCGGGCCGCCATCCGGGCCGCGGCCGGGAACAATGTGGACGCGGTCTCGCTGGAGGCATGGAAAAAGAAGCTGGAAGCCCAGGTCCGGGCTTATCTGGCCACACCCGACGGTTTTACCGCCACCCTGCTGGCCCGCTATTCCCTTAACAAAGACATCACTTCCCGTTATCAGGAAGCCATCAGTTCCTGCAACCAGGAAAGGGTGCGCGAATTCCTGACGGCCCTCGCGGCCGGCGGGCGCATCGAATACATCGTACAATGAGTTCCCGTAATGATATCGGCACCATCGTGGAGATAGGGGACGTCCTGGTTTCGGAGGATGTCATCCTGGAGTTTTTCGCCTGTGACTATCCCGTTTGCAAGGGAAAGTGCTGCATCGTGGGGGACAGCGGCGCCCCCCTCAAGGAAGAGGAACTGGAGCCGCTGGAAGCCAATTATCCCATATACAGCCCCCTGATGCGCGCCGAAGGCCGCGCCGCCGTAGACGCCAAGGGCTTTTTTGAGATAGACCGGGAAGGGGATATCGTGACGCCGCTGGTAGAAGGCAGCGAAGAGTGTGCTTTCTGCCATTTTACGGCCGATGGCAGCTGTATGTGCGCCATTGAGAAACAGTTCTGCCAGGGTCACGGTACCTTCCGGAAACCTATTTCCTGCAGTCTGTACCCCATCAGGGTGGTGGACTTGGGAGTTGGCCGGGTGGGACTGAATCTGCACCGCTGGAATATCTGCAAGGATGCCTATGAAAAAGGGCGCCGCGAAGGAATCCGGGTGTACGAATTCCTCCGCGGGCCGCTTACGGAAGCTTTTGGCGAGGAGTTTTACTCCGCTTTGTCGGAGGCGGCCAAAATGCTCATCGCCGCCTCGTAATCACTTTCGTTCACTTTTACTTCGATGGACCTTACATAGCCCAGGGAAGGATAGGAAGAATCCGCGCCGAAGACACCGGCGGGGATGCCATTGTCGCCCAACATGGCCACACACATGTCGGCCTGCACCTTTTCATTGAAGGTGGCAACAGTCTTGAAACCTTGTTGATCACTCATAATGGTTGATATTATGGTCTATGCTTGCTACCACGCGGGCCAGGTCCCTTACCAAGCCTTCGGCCTGGAAACCGCCCAGCTGCGGGGTAATGGTAACGGTGTCTTCCCAGAGGCGGGCCGCCCGGGCCACGCCGCTGCTTAAATGGTATTTGCGGGCGCCATCCGGCGTTTCGGAAGCCTTTACATAACCGCGGCCTTCCATGGCCCGGTCAATGGCCGCCCAGTGCTCTCCGGGCTCCCCGGCGGCGCGGATGTTCCTTTTACCATAACCGAAAAAAGGGTATATGGCAGCCATGACGGCAAACAGGGCCAGGATAAACCAGACAGACTCCCAGCCTTTGCGGAAGGCCATGGCCACATCCTTTGGGATCATGCCGGCCAGCATCAGGATGCCGATGAGCACGATAAAGATCAGGGTCAACTGAATCAGGTATTTGACGGCGCGTCTCAGATAGGTCATACCAGTTGGCGGATTATCTCGTCGGATACAAAGAAATGGTCTTCGGGAATGCGGTAGCGGCGGCCCTGTTTTACCAGAGCGCCGGTTTTCATCAGCTGGTCTATGCTGCCGGGAATGCAGTTGGCCTGGAGGAATTCCTCGTCTACGCCCCGGGCCGTACGCAGGGCCAGCATGAGGGTTTCTACTTTTTCGTCTTCCACGCTCAGCGCTTCCTCCGTGTGGCCGTAACCGTCCAGGGTGGCGTCGTTCCAGCTGCGTCCCCGGCCGCTGAAGGAGTGGGCGGCGGGGCCCAGACCCACATACGGCCGGCGTGCCCAGTAGCCGCTGTTGTGAACGGCCTCGTAGCCGGGCTTGGCAAAATTGGAAATCTCGTAGTGGTTGTAGCCGGCGGCCCTCAGTTTCTCGCAAAGGATGTCGTACTGGCGGCGGCACACTTCATCGGGGGCTTCTTCGTATTCCCCATTCTCCAGCCGCATGGCCAGGACGCTGTCTCCCTCCACGGTGAGCTGGTAACAGGAAATATGTTCCGGCTGCAGGGCCAGGGCTTCGTCGATGGTCTTCTGCCACGTGTCGTTGGACAGGTTGCTGAGGCCGAAGATAAGGTCTATGCTGATATTGCTGAAGCCGGCTTCCCGGCACAGGCGGAAGGCCTCTTTGGCGCGGGCGGCGTCGTGCCGGCGGTTCATCCACCGGAGGAGATCGTCGTCGAAGGACTGCACGCCGATGCTCATGCGGTTCACGCCCAGCATCTTGAGACTGTCCAGATAAGGCCGGCCCTTTTCCACGATGTCATCGGGATTGGCCTCCAGGGTGAATTCTGTGTAGGGACCACCATGGCCGCAATCCTCCAGGGTGAGCAGGATACGGGTTAAATCGGCCAGGGGCAATACGGAGGGTGTGCCACCGCCGAAATAAAGGGTGTTGGTTTTGTCGTCCATCTCTTCCTTGCGGCGCCGGATCTCTGCGCACAACTGGTCTGTGTAGCGGGAGAACATGCCTTCTTCCGCTATCTCGGAATAGAAGTCACAGTAGATGCAAAAACTCTTGCAGAAAGGGACGTGGATGTAAATCATATTACCTGAGCATGCATTCTGCGCGGCCCAGCAGGCTTTGCTCCGTATACACTTCCAGGGTATAGACACCCTTCATGAATTCTCCGGTGTCGTTGATGTAGATGGACATGTCTACCTCGGCCCCCTCATAGTCCACTTCACGGGAGGCCGTGGCCTGGAAGGTTTGGTCTCCCACGGTGAATTCGGTGGATTCGTTGTTCATCAGGAGGACGCCCTCAGGGTCTTTCACGCGGACATAAACGCGCACGGGACCGCGGTCGGCCAGGGAATTCTCTACCAGCGACAGGCCGGCCACCATGTAGCGGACGCGGCTGTGGCGGTCTCCGGGTTTGTCATTGCTGAAATAGCCGGTGAGGGAGATGGCGCGGGCGCGCAGCACCTTGCCGGCGTTAACCTGGCTGGACAGGTTTTCTACCTGGGCGCTCAGTTCCTCGTTCACGCGACGGCTTTCGGCGGCTTCGCGACGGGCGGCGGCGGCATCGGCCGTGAGTTTTTTGTTGAGGGTATTGAGCGAGTCAATCTGGACGATATAACCCTTCATGATGGTGCGCAGGGTGCCCAGTTCTTTCTCATACTGGCGGATTTTGGCGCGGTTGGTGGCTTCTGTCTTGCTCAGTTTCTCGATGAGCATGGCCACTTGTTCGCGGGAGGTGTCCAGTTGGTGGTTGATGGCTTCATAGTCGCTGCTGAGGGAACTGAAGTCATTTTGGAGGCTCACCATCTGCTGAACCAGTTCTTCCTTCTCTCCTTCCAGTTGATTCACAAGGGAATTGCGCTGGTACAACATATAGGCCAGTACGCCGGCCAGGATGGCGGCGACTACGGCCAGGACGGTCATGAGGGTCCTGGGGCCTTTCTTTTCTTTTCTTTCGCGCTCTTCGCGTTCAATTCTTTCGAGCGGATCTTCAGTCATGGCTGGTTTTTTTTAATTCGTACAAAAATAACTATTTTTGTGCAAATATCGTACTATGGCAACAATCTTTTCCGGCCGTGTGGAAGCCCTCCGCGGCCTTATGCGCGAAAACGGGTGGGACATCGTCATCCTTACGGGCAGCGACCCGCACGCCAGTGAATACCCGGCCCCCAGGTGGAGGCAGGTTGAATGGCTTTCGGGGTTCACCGGAGAAGCGGGAGATATCGTGGTCACGCAGGACCACGCCGGCCTTTGGACCGACACCCGTTTCTTCATCCAGGCCAACCGGCAACTGGAGGGGAGCGGCATCGAGCTGCACAAGATGCGCGTGCCGGAGCAGGTCCCCATCCCGGAATGGATTGCCTCCCTGGGGCTGGACGAGCCCTGCATTGCCGTAGACGGTCTGTGTTATTCCATGGAAGAGGTGCGTACGCTTCGGGAAGCGGTTCCCAGTGCGCAGATTTACCCGGTCCCCGACCTTCTGGACGCCCTGTGGGAAAACCGTCCTGCCATTCCCGTCTCTCCCATCATCACCCTGGGGGAAGACCTGGTGGGAGAGTCGCGGGAGAGCAAGATAAGCTGGCTGCGCAAGTGGCTCATCCGGCAGCAGACCGATGCCATTTTCCTCTCTTCGCTGGACGACATCGCCTGGCTCCTGAACGTGCGTGGGGCCGATATCGAGTATAATCCGCTGGTGATTTCCTACCTGCTGGTGTCCCTGGAGAAGGTGTGCTGGTTCGTACGGAAGGACGCCTTTGCCGATGTAGACTCCGAAACCGCAGCCAGTTTTGACGAGCTCCAGGCCGACGGCATCCGGATTCTGGATTATTCCGATGCCGAGTTCGCCCTCTCTTCCCTGCGGGCCGAGGATGATATAGACACGATTGTCATAGACCCGGCTGCGCTTAACATCGCTTTCCGTGAGGCCATAGACAACGGGGACCGGATTCCTTTCGTTATGGAAAGGCCCTGCCCCGTGGCGCTTCGGAAGGCCGTGAAGAATTCCGTGGAACTGGACGGTATGCGGGAAGCGCAATTGGAGGACGGGCTGGTGATGGAGCAGTATCTGTACTGGCTTACCCACCAGGCCGGTTCCGTGAATGAGTGGGAGGCCGCCTCTGAGTTGGCCCGGCTGTTCGCTGCGGTATCCGGTTATCGGGGAGACAGTTTCCAGACCATTTCGGCCTACGGGCCCTCGGCGGCCCTGCCGCACTACGTTACTCCGGTACTGGGATCGGCCCTGCTGGAACCGCACGGACTTTATTTGGTCGATTCCGGCTCGCAGTACCTGTTCGGCACCACCGATATCACTCGCACCGTGCCGCTGGGCCCCTGCACCGCCCTGGAGCGGGAAGATTATACCCTGGTCCTGAAGGGTCATATCGATTTGGCCATGGCCGTATTCCCGCGCGGAACCGCCGGCTGCCAGATAGATGCCCTGGCCCGTGAACCCCTATGGAAAGCCCGCCGCAACTTCGGCCACGGTACCGGGCATGGTGTGGGTTTCTTCCTGAATGTGCACGAAGGCCCGCAGGATATCCGGCAAAACTTCAATTCTACGCCCTTGGAGCCCGGGATGGTCATCTCCAACGAGCCCGGCCTGTACCGGGAGGGGATGCACGGTATCCGCCACGAGAACTTGATTCTGGTACGTCCGGTGGGGGACAATGAATTCGGCTCCTTCCTGGGATTCGAGACCTTGACGCTCTGCCACTTCGACACTTCCTGCCTGGAGATATCCCTGCTCACGGCCGACGAGCGCGCCTGGCTCAACGCCTACAACGCGCACGTTTTCGACGTCCTGAGCCCCCGCCTGCCCGCCGAAGTAGCCGCTTGGCTGAGGGACCAGTGCCGCCCGGTGTAGGGTGCTGTTTAAAAAAACGGCAACTTTTTTTTAACATTCCGTCAGCGGGTGCGTCTTTTGTATGCAAGCGCTTGAAGACTGACATGAAAAAGATTATACTTACACTTACCCTATTGTTATCGGCCACGTTCCTTTGGGCCGGAAAACCCATCAACAAAGTTCAGACGCTGGTGAACGAATACCGGCACAATGACGGCTTTGACTACGTGAGCCTGGGGCCTTTGGCGCTCAAACTGGTGAAAGCCGTGGCCTTCCATGATGCCGACATGGACCCCGAAGACCGGGAAATCCTCCGTTCCTTCAGTGATATCCGACGCCTGACGGTGCTGGATTTCGAAGATGCCCGGGACGATGTCAAGGAGCGTTTCGTGCAGAAGGTGCAGCAGGCCCTGAAGGGGATGGAACTCATCCTGGAGGCCAAAGACGACGGAGACCGGCTGAGTATTTACGGCATGGACGACGGAGAAAAGATCCATGATTGCATCCTCTGGAATCCGGAAGGCACCCTCATCTGCGTGCGGGGAACCGTGACACTGGATAAGCTGATGGAAGCCGTCAATGACTGAGCAATCGTTCCATACTGTCTGGATTCCCCTGCAAGGCCGGTTTTACCGTATCGCCTACTATATATTGGAAAGCGAGGCCGATGCCAAGGACGCCGTCCAGGAGCTGTATCTCAAGCTTTGGAACCTGCGGGACCACTTGGAGATGGTGCAGAATCCTTCGGCCTACGGGACGATGCTGATGAAGAACCTCTGCATCGACCGCATCCGCAGGGCCCGGCCCACGGAGCCGCCCGACGAAGCGGCGGCCCTGGAGCCTCCGGCCGATGAAGTGCTGGAAAGCCGCGAGGAACTGGCGCAGGTGCGGAAGACCATCGGCCAGCTGCCCGCCACACAGAGAAAACTGCTTACCCTAAGGGTGATGGAAGGCCTCTCCTACGAGGAAATCGCCCGCAAAACAGGACTCAGTCCACTCAATATCAGGGTTCAGGTGAGCCTGGCCCGCAAAAGAATCAAACAAAGCCTATGAAAAGCATCCGAGACATAGAAAAACTGAGCATGGCCGACTGGGACCGCATCGGCGCCGATGAAAGCATCCCGGTACCGGAGGACCTGCAGGTACGCCTGCCCCGCCGTCGGACCGCCGCCGTCTGGAGCATCGCTGCTTCTGTGGCCGTCGTGGCCGGCATCGGCCTCACCGCCCTGCTTCGAACCCCGGAGCCCAAAGACACCTTCACGGATCCTTACCTGGCCTATGCCGCCGTGGAGCAGGCTTTTGGCCGCATGGGGCAGACGGTCGCCCGCAGCGCCGATATCCTGGCGCAGACCGAAACCGATTTTGATAAAGTAAATTACTGGAAATGAAAAAGATAATCACCATACTGACTGCTCTTACCCTGGCAGCCGCCGCCTTTGCCCAAAGCGGCAAGGACCTGTACAACAAGTATTCCGACCTGGAAGGCATAAACGCCGTCTATATTTCCCCCGCCATGTTCCGTATGATCGGCAAGATTCCGGACATCGATGTGGAAGCGGCCGACGGAAGCAATGTGAACCTTACGCCCATCATCAAGAGCATGACCGGCTTCTACTTGCTGGACGCCGATAACCCTCAGGTAGCCGAAAAACTGCACGCCGAGGTCAAGCGCCTGCTGGACGGCAAAGCGTATGAACTCTTGTTCGAAGCCAAGGAAAACGGGGAGGTGACACGCCTGTTCACCACCGGCAGCGGCAACACGGTTTCTTCCGTGGTCCTCGTCAGCAAGGATAGTGAGGAATTCACTTTCATGTGCCTGGAAGGCAAGATGGACCGCGAAGAATTGGAGAATATCCTGGCCGAAGTCGCGGCGCAGTAAAGTAGCCGTTTTAGCTAAAAACGGCTACTTGTTCAGGGCATCGGCGCTGGCAATGTATTTGGCCAGTTCTTCTTCCGTGACGCTGTAGTTCTGCATTTCTCCGGAGAAATAGCTGTCGTAAGCGGCCATATCCACGAAACCGTGACCGGAGAGGTTGAACAGGATGGTTTTCTGTTCTCCTGTCTCTTTGCACTTGAGGGCCTCCTGGATGGTGGCGGCAATGGCGTGGCAGCTTTCCGGGGCGGGGATGATTCCCTCCGTTTGGGCAAAGAGCACACCGGCCTTGAAGGAATCCAGCTGCTGGATGTCCACGGCTTCCATGTAACCGTCCTTCATGAGCTGGGAAAGGATGACGCCGGCACCGTGGTAGCGCAGGCCGCCGGCATGGATGGAGGCGGGCTTGAAGCTGTGGCCCAGGGTGAACATGGGGAGGAGCGGGGTCATGCCGGCCTCGTCACCAAAGTCATACTCGAACTTGCCCTTGGTGAGTTTGGGGCAGGAGCAAGGCTCGGCGGCAATGAAGCGGGTGTTCTTCTCTCCGGAAATCTTGTGGCGCATGAAGGGCAGGGCCAGGCCGCAGAAGTTGGAGCCGCCGCCGAAACAGGCGATTACGATATCCGGATACTCGCCGGTGAGGGCCATCTGTTTTTCGGCTTCCAGGCCGATGACCGTCTGGTGCAGGCACACATGATTGAGGACGGAACCCAGGGCGTATTTGCAGTTAGGGGTGCTCATGGCCAGCTCGATGGCTTCTGAGATGGCGCAGCCCAGGGAACCGCGGTCGTTGGGGTTGATGGTGAGGATGTCCTTACCGGCGCGGGTACTCATGGACGGGGAGGGGGTTACCGCAGCGCCGAAGGCCTGCATGATGGAACGGCGGAAGGGTTTCTGCTCATAGCTTACCTTTACCATATATACGGCGCAGTCAATGCCGAACTTCTTGGTGGCATAGCTCAAGGCACCGCCCCACTGGCCGGCACCGGTCTCGGTGGTAAGGTTGGTAATGCCCTGCTCCTTTGCGTAATAAGCCTGGGCGATGGCCGAATTCAGCTTGTGGCTGCCTGCAGGCGACACGCTCTCGTTCTTGAAATAGATATGGGCCGGAGTACCCAGGGCGGCTTCCAGTTCATAGGCCCTCACCAGCGGGGTGCAACGGTAGGCGGCGTACTGCTGGCGCACTTCTTCGGGGATGGGGATCCACTCGTCGGTCTGGTTCAGTTCCTGGTCGGCGCAGGCCTTGCAGAAGATGGGATACAGGTCTTCGGGCTTCAGGGGCTGCTTTGTAGCCGGGTGCAGGAAAGGCAGGGGCTTATTGGGCATGACAGCCTGGATGTTAAAAAAATGAGTGGGAATCTCGCTCTCCGGGAGCATGTACTTTTTCTGTTTCATGGTGTTAAGTGTTTTATGTTTATATTTTGATTGTCAAAAAAAATGGCCCACTGTAAGTCAGCGGGCCAATTCTATACATATAACTACGGCGAAGCGACTTACAGGATTGAGCTGTAAGTGCGCCACCAGTTATTGTTGTTCTTTCTCATTCTGTTTGCAAATATGGGCAATAGAAATCAGAATTCCAAAAAAAATTTAAAATTTTGCAAGAAGGGCTTTTGTCCATTCGGCCGAAGCGGTTACCGTGTTGGCCTCCATATAGGCGTTGATGGCCGTAGCGACGAAGAGAAGGACGATGATGGCGGCAACGATGATGCCGATGACCTTGGTGCGTTTGAGCCACTTCTTGTTGCTCCAGCCGATGGTCTGGAACATGCTCCAGAAACCGTGCTCCAGGTGCAGGAACAGGGCGATGAACCAGATGATGTAGCAGCACACGACCACGGGGCTGCGGAAGGTGGTGAGGAGCAGGAAATAGGGATTCTCGGCCTCTGCACCCATGAATTCCTGCAGCTGCATCTTGGCCCAGAAGTGGGTGAGGTGGAAAGCCAGCAGGCCCAGGATCAGGATGCCCAGGATGGCCATGTTCTTGGCGCTCCAGCTGTCGTTCTTAGCCTTGGAGGCTACCTCGTAGCGCTTGAGGCCGCCGCGCTTCTTAACATTCTCATAGCTGAGCCAGATACCCCATACGATGTGGAGGAGGAAGCCCAGGGCCAGGATGGGTACCATAATTGCGATAACCGGGGAGGACATGAAGTCGCAGCCCAGCTGGAACCAACCGTCTCCGTGAGTGTAGGGGAAGGCATCGGCAGCAACTTTGCCGAAGTTCCCGTGCATGGAATCGATGACGGAGAAGAAATTAATGGTGCCGTGGAGGAGCAGGAAGATGACGAGGAAAGCGCCGGTGACGCTCTGGATGAACTTCTTGCCGATGGAGGAGGTTAGGAAATTAGCCATTATAAGTAAGTCTAGTTTTTTGTCTAAGTATGCAAATATAGGAATCTTTCTTGGAAGTTCACCAATTTTTCGATACTTTTGTTTCGGTTTGCAAGCCGAAATTACGCAAGGAATAAAAATTCACAAATATGTACAAAAGAGTCCTATTGAAGCTCAGCGGCGAAAGCCTGGGCGGCCCGGCCGGAAAAGGCCTGGATACCGAATGGTTGGAAAAATATGCCAAGGAAATTGCATCGGCGGCCAAGGCAGGCCTTCAGATTGCCATTGTGAACGGCGGCGGCAACATTTTCCGCGGCCTGCAGGGCGTGGGAAAGGGCTTCGACCGCGTGGACGGAGACAAGATGGGGATGCTGGCCACCGTTATCAACTCCCTGGCCCTGAGCATGTTTATCAAGTCCGAAGGCGTGGATGCCGTGGTGTTTACCTCCACCCCCATGGAGCCGCACGCCAAGTACTATATGCGTGACGACGCCGTCAAGGTGATGGAACGTGGCGGCGTAGCCCTCATCGCCGGCGGCACCGGCAATCCCTTCTTCACCACCGACAGCGGTGCGGCGTTAAGGGCCCTGGAAATCGGCGCCGACGCCCTCCTGAAAGGCACCCGCGTAGACGGTGTCTATACGGCCGATCCCGAGAAAGACCCCACGGCCGTCAAATATCAGGAACTCTCCTTTGACGAAGCCATCTCCAAGCACCTGAAGGTGATGGACCAGACGGCTTATGCCCTGTGCAGCGACGGCAAAATGCCTATCATCGTCTTCGACATGAACGCCACCGGCAACCTCACCAAGCTCCTGGCGGGAGAAAAAGTGGGTACCCTCGTTCATCCTTAATACAGGGGGCGCTGCCCCCTCATACACCCCCGCGGCTCCCGGGCTAGTATGTCTTTTTGCAAAAGACACGCCCTCCGCCGGCGCCCTGCAGGGCGCTAGTGATTTAGTGATATGAGAAGGTTTATTGTTATTTTTTTAGCGCTGAGCTGGACCATTTTGGCATCGGCGCAAAGCCGCATTGTCACAGAAGGCGTTTTCAGCAAGCTCCTGGGCTGCGAGCAAAAATACAACGTGTACCTGCCCGACGGCTACAAGGCCACGGAACGTTACCCTGTCATCTACATGCTGCACGGCCTGTACGGAGATTATTCCAACTGGGTGGGAAGCGGCCGCATGAAGGACGTGGCCGACAGGCTCATCGCCAGCGGGGAACTGCGTCCCGTGGTGATAGTGATGCCCAATGCCGGATCCTCCGACGTCCACGGCTACCAGAACGGCTATTTCAACGTGCAGGACTGGCCGTACGAGGACTTTTTCTTCCAGGAGTTCCTGCCGCAGGTGGAACAGAAGTGGAACTGCGGCGGCAGCAAGGAGCGGCGGGCCATCATGGGGCTTTCCATGGGTGGCGGCGGCACCATCGTCTATGCCCAGCGCCATCCGGAGCTGTTTTCTTCGGCCTATGGCATGAGCGCCTGGCTGGACCACAAGGACCGCGACATCCGCGGAAAAGACCGCCCCGGCAGCAAACTGGCCATTACGGACCGTTCCGTCCGGGATCACTCGGCATTGGATTTCATGGACCAGGCCGATAAAGCCACCGTCGCCCGCCTCAAAACTGTGGCGTGGTTCCTGGACTGCGGAGACGACGACCACCTGCTGCGGCTGTCCGTAGACCTGTATTTCAAAATGAAGGCGGCCGGCATCCCCTGCCAGCTGCGCGTCCGTGACGGCGGCCACACCTGGGAATACTGGCACACGGCCCTCTACACCGCCCTGCCCTTCGCTTCCCGGAACTTTTCGCGCTAGCCTGTATGGCGTAGCAGCACGCTGGTAAAGTGCCGTTTTTGCTAAGTTTCATATTATCAACAGTTTACGCGATTTCCTTCCATCTGAAAAGCCGGAAGGATTTCTTGTAAGTATTTGATAAACAGCACTTTGAAGAAAACGCAAAAAAAGAAACGTTTCAGCTTGTATTTGCAGCAAAAGCTTCCGACCTTCGCATTATCTTCAAATGGGAGATTAAACGCCGGAAATGAAGCATCGGAAGTTCATAAAAGGCATATTGAACCACTGTTACCAGCGTTCGGCCGACGGTGGGGTTCTATTCTATACGATGCGCGATCACCTGGTGTATTTTACTCTTTTCTGCATTCTGGCCAGAAAGTATAGGATACAGGTGCTGGCCCTTTGTCAGATGCCGGATCATGTCCACGATGCAGTTGTAGCCAATCGCGTACAGGACCTGACCTGCTTCAAGCAGGAGTTGAATGCCCGTTTTGCCAAGATGTATAATGAGCAGGCAGGAATCTCGGGGCCTGTGTTTGAAACACCTTTTGGCAGTGCTCCGAAACAGAGTGCAAAAAGTGCACGGACCAATCTCATTTACATTGCCAACAATCCCGTTGAAAGGCAACTGGTTTCCGTGGCCGAGGAATACCGGTGGAACTACCTTGCCTATGCCATTACACCGCATCCTTTCTCCGAAGCAATAGTTATTCGGAGATCCTCCAAAGCGCTTCGAACGGCCGTCAGTATGGTTAAAGCAGAGTTTCGAGCAGGTCGGCCCATGAATTATACCCTTCTGAAGGTCCTGATCAAAGATTTAACCGCCCATGAACTACAACAGTTTATAGATTACGTCATAGCTACATATAACGTAATTGATTACGCAGAGGCTATCCGCTATTTTGACACCTTCCCGGACATGATGAGATCCATCAGGGCTACAACCGGCAGTGAATACGATTTGAACGAAGTCTTTTTAGGGAAAACAGACAAACCCTATGCGCAAATGACACAAATCTTGCTTGAAGAATGCAAGTACGATGATATTCACGAGATACTGTCCTTGGGTATAGATCAAAAATGGGAGTTGTTTGATATCCTCAGGAAGCATACCTTCGTAATGGGGAAGCAAATCGCACATTATCTGCATCTGCCATTGGGTCAAGCGGAGTAGCCGTTTTCGTTAAGCACTTAATTACTAGTACTTTACGCAATATCCTCCCGGCAAAACAGTCGGGAGGATATTGCGTAAGTATGTAATAGTCAGCCTGTTATCAAAAACGGGCCAAGATATCCGCAAGGGCTAATCCACCAGCACCAGCGCCAGGGAAGGGTGGGAGAAGTGCAGGGAAACGATGGGGGCCGTGGTGCGGTTGAGGGTGGCTTTCCACCAGGCGTCGAAAACTACGCCGTCCGTGGGCCACTGGAGGCCTTCGGAAGTGATGCGCAGGGTGTTATCGGCCGAAAACAGCGATATGCGGCGGCCTTCGCCCAGGTGCAGGTCGCAGCTGTCAGTGACGGGGAAAGCCGTGCCGAAGTCCGACACCATGGACAGCCTGCGTTCGCCCAGGTCGAACTGCCGGGGATAGTCCATCAGCAGCCCCAGGTTGCCGATGGTATGGTCTTCCCGCAGCCCCGTAGCTCCCAGGAACACGATGTCCGTCACCTCCGGGTGATGCCCCAGCACCCACCGCAAGGCCTTGGTCTGGTCATTGTCGTCCTGGCCAACCTCGTGCACCAGCACGTCGGCGAACCGCTCCTGCAGGTCGTGGGTCAGCGAGTCCATATCTCCGATTACCGCCAGCGGACGGGCCGATGCATTGTGCGTCAACCACCGCTCCAGCGCTCCGTCGCAGCACACGACGCCTTCCGCCGAATCCAGCAGATACACCGGATACGGCTCTGTGGGGAATGCCCCGTTACCTAATATGATGATGCTGTCCATGATGGGTTGTATGATGGGAGGGTTTTATTTTGCGAACCCCTGGCCACCCTCGGCCGGGTAAGAGGGAGGGGCCCAAAGTAGCGCTCGAAGAGCGCGATGCATGGGAGGGGTCGCGATGCGACGGTTCGTAAAATAAAAACCCTCCCAGCATACTCACTAATCGTCTTCTGTCGGTGCGGCCTTGGCAATCTCGGCCTTGGAGGTGCCTGGCGTGGTCACATAAGAAGTGGGGTTGCGGAAGCCCAGCAGGAAGGACTTGACATCCATGCGTTTCTTACCGGCGAGTTGCAGGTCCGTGATAGCGATGGCGCCATCCTGCGTGGCAACGGCGAAGTACGTTTTGCCATCGCTGAGCACCGTACCGGGTTCGGCATGCAAATCCATGCGCATTTCCCCGAAGAAAACCTTTAACTGGATAGCCCCGGAGGAAAGCGTTGCATTTTCCGGCGCATCGGCCTTTTCATTAGCGCCGGAAAATGCAACCTTTCCGGAGGGAATGAGTTCGGTGAAAGCACACGGGAACGGAGACAGGCCACGGATCAGGTTGTAGATGTGACGGGTGGTGTCGTTCCAGTCGATGTGCTGTAGTTCCCGAGTGAGCTTGGGGGCGGGTTTCAGCAGTTCCGAACCCTGGATGAAGCTGCGCTGCACGCGCAGTTCCACATTCTTCTGGGCCAGGCCCTCCACAGTTTCCAGCACCAGTTGGGAGCCCAGTTCCATCAGTTTGTCATGGAGGTCTCCGGCCGTGTCCGTGGGCTCTATGTGGCACTCGGAGCGAAGGATGATGCCGCCGGTGTCGATCTTCTTGTCAATCATGAAGGTGGTGACACCGCTGATGTTCTCCCCGTTGATCACCGCCCAGTTGATGGGGGCGGCGCCGCGGTACTGGGGCAGCAGGGCGGCGTGCAGGTTGAACGTACCCAGCTTGGGCATGGACCACACCGCTTCGGGCAGCATGCGGAAGCCCACGACCACAAATAAATCGGCCCGCCAGGCGGCCAGGTCCTTCAGGAAGGCCTCGTCCTTCAGCTTCTCCGGCTGCAGGATGGGCAGCCCCTTCTCTACGGCATATTTCTTCACGGCGCTCTCGTTCATCTTGAGGCCGCGGCCGCTGGGTTTGTCGGGAACGGTGACAACGCCCACCACGTGGTGACCGGCCTTCAGCAAAGCGTCCAGCGGGCCCACGGAGAATTCGGGCGTTCCCATATATACGATGCGTGTTTTTCTGAACATACGGAAGAATTTACTCTTGACTTTCCGGAACCAGATTTTGCCGCCGTCCAAATTGAACAGGCTGGAATCCTGCACCGCCTTCACGGTAAGGAAACCGCCGATGGGCGCCAGGATGAAGGCCGAAATGAATTTTCCAATGAAAGCGGTGGTGGCACCGTTGTTGGCCAGGCGCTCACCGGTGATGTCGATAACCCAGTACAGCACGAAGAACAGCATGGAAATGACCGCAGGCGCTCCCAGGCCGCCTTTTTTGAGCAGCGCGCCCACCGGTGCGCCGATAAAGAACAGCAGCAGGCAGGCCAGCGCCTGGGCATATTTCTTCCAAATCTCTACCTCGGTGCGGTAAATGAGGTGGGTATAGTCGTATGACTCCATGGTCTGACCCCGGGCCACGCTCTCGTACTGACGGGCGGCATTGGCCGCATTTTCCAGACCGCGTTTCTTGTCGGCGGCCGATTTCCAGCGAGCGTTGGAAGGAGGATTCATCACGGCCGTAGCCTTGGTGCGCCAAGCGGTGTCCAGCTGGTCCCGGTAGTTGATGTGACCCTGCCGGGAGAAATCCTTCACATGCTTCAGCGTGCCCTGGTGTACCAGGTTGTTCAGGGAATCCTCTCCGTGGCGGAGCGCTTCCAGGTTCATGGAACGCACCTGCTCTCCGTAACGGGCGCTGTCGGAGTGGTGGAAGGCGTAGTTTTCCAGCGGAATCACCAGCTCCTGGCTGTGGAACTTGATGCGCTGCAGGGCCAGGGTGGTATCCTTGTACTTCCGGGTGTTCTCTTCCTGGTAATTGATGCCGTCGAACAGCTGGAAGGTGAGGTAATCCTTGGCCTTGGACATCTTGATGATGCCGCTGTCGGCCACGGTGAGACGGGTGTTGCCCTTTCCTACGGTATGGTCGTAAACCTGGATAGTGTGCATCATGCCCGTCTGCTTGTCCCGGCTCTCCACCCGCAGGATGTATCCTTCGATGCCGTCATAGAACGTTCCCGTGGGAATTTTGATCTCGCTCTTAGTGCGGCCGATGTCGTCCCGCATGGTGTAGATCTGGTTGATGGAGTAGGGGACCAGCCGGTCTCCCACGTAAAAAGCGCCTATGCAGATGAACACGCTGACGATGGTCATGGGCGCCAGCACCCTGGCCAGGGAGATGCCCGATGCCTTCATGGCGGTGAGCTCGAACTTCTCTCCCATGTCTCCCAGGGTCATCATGGAACTCAGGAGCGTGGCCAGCGGAATGGCCAGGGGAAGCGTCTGGCAACTTCCCCACATCAGGAATTCCAAGATTACCTTGAATTCCAGGCCCTTACCCACCAGTTCGTCGATGTACAGCCAAAGGAACTGCATGACCAGTATGAACGTGACAATCGCCAGGATCGCGAAAAACGGTCCTATGAACGATTTCAACAAAAACTGGTCAAGTTTCTTCAAAATACTATGCAGTAGCTGTCTCTACCAATTTATTCAGTGCTTCGGGCAGGCCTTCCACGTTGCGGCCGCCGGCCGTTGCCAGGCCGGGCTGTCCGCCGCCGCCGCCCTGGATGAACTTGGCGGCTTCCCGGATGTCCTTGCCTGCGTTCTTGCCCTTGGCCACCAGGTCGTTGGAGTACATGAGCAGCAAATTGGGCTTGTTGTCGTAGGAGAAGGCTCCGGCCAGCACGAAGTTCTGGGTCTTTTTCTGCAAAAGCAGGGCCACATTGCGGGCGATGGCAGGGTCGATGGAATGGTCGAAACGGACCACCTTGATGCCGTTCGTCTCCACGGCGGCGCTCTCCAGCTTGGCGGCGAGGGCCGCGGCCTTTTCGTTGGCGATGGCCTCCAGCTGCTTGCGGGCATCGGCATTTTCGGCTACCAGCTTCTCGATGGCCCCCTGCAGGTCCGGCACGTTGTTCATCAGGTTCTTCAGGTTTTTCACCATGTCTTCCATCTGATGCATGCTTTCCAAGGCCTTGGCACCGGTGATGGCCTCGATGCGGCGCACGCCGGCGGCCACGGCGCTCTCGGACACAATCTTGAACAGGCCGATGGTGCCGGTGGCGGGCGTGTGCGTACCGCCGCACAGTTCCACGGAGTCTCCGTAGCGCACCACGCGCACCACGTCTCCGTATTTCTCACCGAAGAGGGCCATGGCGCCCATGGCGCGGGCTTCCTCCATGGTGGCGTCGCGTTTTTCCTCCAGCGGGTAATTGGCCCGGATGAGCGCGTTCACGCGGGTCTCCACGTTGCGCAGTTCCTCGTCGGTCATCTTCTGGAAGTGAGAGAAGTCGAAGCGGAAGTAGTCCGGTCCCACGAAAGAGCCTTTCTGCTCTACATGGGTGCCCAGCACCACCCGCAGGCACTGGTGCAGCAGGTGGGTGCAGGTATGGTTGTTCTGGATGTGGCGGCGACGGGAGTTGTCCACCACCAGGTAGAAAGTCTGGTGGCTCTGGGAAGGCAGGCGCTCGGCCAGGTGGATGGTGAGGTTATTCTCCTTCACGGTGTTCAGGATCTGGATGCGTTCTCCGTCCTCGCCCTCGATGAAGCCGGTGTCTCCCACCTGGCCGCCCATCTCGGCATAGAAAGGCGTGCGGTCGAAGACCAGCTGGAACATTTCCTTGTTCTTTTGTTTGACGATACGCTGTTTCAGCAGGTGTACCCCCTTGATGCGCAGGACGTCATATCCCACAAATTCCACATCGGCCTCCTTGAATACCATCCAGTCTCCGAATTCGCTGGAGGTGGCGTTGCGGGCGCGCTCTTTCTGCTTCTGGAGCTCTACGTTGAAGCCTTCCAGGTCTACGGTGTAGCCTTTTTCGGCGGCGATGAGTTCGGTGAGGTCGATGGGGAAGCCGTAGGTGTCATACAGCACGAAGGCGTCGGTGCCGGCTACCACCTTGGTGGCGGCGTTCTTGGCCATGTTGTCTTCCAGCATGCGGATACCGCGGTCCAGGGTGCGCAGGAATGCGTTTTCCTCTTCCTTGATGACGTTGGAGATGAGCTTCTGCTGGGCGGTAAGTTCCGGATAGGCTTCTCCCATATCGGCCACCAGCTGGGGGACCAGTCGGCACAGGAAAGGCTCGGTGAAGCCCAGGAAGGTGTAACCGTAACGCACGGCGCGGCGAAGGATACGGCGGATCACGTAGCCGGCCTTCACGTTGGAAGGCAGCTGGCCGTCGGCGATGGAGAAGGCGATGGCGCGGATATGGTCTGCGATGACGCGCATGGCCACTTCCACGTTGCCGCCTTCGGCATATTTGTGGCCGGAGAATTCTTCCACCTTGCCGATGAGGCCGGAGAAGACGTCGGTCTCGTAGTTGCTCTTCTTGTTCTGGAGGATCATGCACAGGCGCTCGAAGCCCATGCCGGTGTCGATGTTCTTGGCGGGGAGGGGCTCCAGGTGGCCGTCGGCCTTGCGCTCATACTGCATGAACACCAGGTTCCAGATTTCGATGACTTCGTCGTTGTCGGTATTCACCAGGTCGCGGCCGGGGATTTTGGCAATCTCCTCTTCCGGCCGAAGGTCGATGTGGATCTCGCTGCAGGGACCGCAGGGACCGGTGTCTCCCATTTCCCAGAAGTTGTCGTGCTTGTTGCCGGTGAGCACGTGGTCCTTGGGCAGGTGCTTCAGCCAGGCGGCCTGGGCTTCGGTGTCCAGCAGCGTGCCGTCTTCCTCGCTGCCTTCAAAAACGGTGGCGTACAGTTTGGTCTTGTCAATCTTGTATACCTCCGTGAGGAGCTCCCAGGCCCAGTCGATGGCCTCGGTCTTGAAGTAGTCTCCGAAGCTCCAGTTGCCCAGCATCTCGAACATGGTGTGGTGACGGCCGTCGTGGCCCACCGCCTCCAGGTCGTTGTGCTTGCCGCTCACGCGCAGGCACTTCTGGCTGTCGGCCGCACGGGGGAACTTGGGGGCCGAATTGCCCAGGAAGATATCTTTGAATTGGTTCATGCCCGCATTGGTGAACATGAGCGTGGGGTCGTTCTTGATGACCATGGGTGCCGAAGGTACAATGGTATGACCTTTGCTGGCGAAGAAGTCCAGATATTTCTGGCGAATCTCTTTGGATGTCATATATACAATTTAAATATAGCCTGCAAATTTAAACATTTTTCCGCGATTTTCCTTATTGAAAAAATTCTTACCTTTGTAGACTGTGGCAAAGAAAAAAGCAGAACCCAAATACGTACTGGACCCGGAAACCCTGACGTTCGAGTTGCTGGAGCCTCCCAAGAAGGAATGGTGGAGTCTCCCGCTTGTTGGCGTCGGCGGGCTTGTCCTGTTTGTCCTGTATATGTGGATTTATGCTTTTGTACTGGGCTTTACCCTTCCCAAAGCAGCCATCCTGCGCTTCCAGAACTCGGAATGGAAAACCCGCGTGGACCAGATGAGCCAGCAGCTGGACAAGTACGAGGACATGGTGTCCCAGCTGGAAATCCGGGACGACCGTATCTACCGTTCGGTCTACGGTATGGACGAGATCCCGCAGACGGTGCGCGGAGCCGGCTTCGGCGGAGAAAACCGGTATGCCGACTTAAAGGGGACGTCCCTCCTGGGTTTGACCAAGCGCCTGGACGTGCTGGAAAAACGTCTGTTCATCCAGTCCATGTCCTTTGACGAAGTGGCTCACCAGCAGCAGAATGCCGGTGACATGGCCGCCCATATCCCGGCCATCCCGCCTTTGAATACCGACCGTTCCACCTATCGGCTTTCCAGCGGTTTCGGCTATCGCTCCGACCCTTTCACCGGCACGGGGAAACGCCATACGGGCATGGATTTCGCCTGTAAGCCCGGCAATCCCATCTATGTTACCGGAGACGGAATTGTGACCAAGGTGGCCACAGACCGCAAGAAAGGGTATGGCTTCCATGTGGACGTGGACCACGGCTTTGGTTACAAGACCCGGTATGCCCATATGTCGCGCATCGACGTCTCCGTGGGAGACCACCTCAAGCGTGGAGACTGCATCGGCGCCACCGGTAATACCGGCCGTTCGTCCGGCCCCCACCTCCATTACGAGGTTATGTACAGGAAAGATTACCAGAATCCGGCCCTCTATATGGATTTGGATATATCCCCTGAAGATTATTTCACCATGGTCCGCAAACCCGAACAGTAGCATGGCAAAGAAGAAGAAAAAACCCTCCGGATTCAGGAAAGTGCTGGGCAGCGTGCTGCGGCACCTGGTGGCGACGGTGTCGTTCGCCATCGTGCTGTACGTACTTTTCGCCCTGTTCTTCTCTACGGACGAGGAACGCCAGCTGCAGCGGGAAAACCGCCTGTACCGGGAGCGCTACGCCAAGATGGTAGAGAAGGAAAAACTCATCGCCGACGTGCTGGAGGGGCTCATGGAGAAGGATAACGGCATCTACGAGGGACTGTTCAAGACGTCGGTTCCGGCCGCCGATGCCGCATCGGCCGCCAACTTCATTACCATCGCCGATTCCCTGCCGGAGAACTATTATGTCAATACGGCGGCTTCCACTTCCGGCACGCTGATGCTGATGGCCGGCAGCGTCGATGACAATTTCCGGGAAGTGTTCCGTCTCCTGCGGGAAAAACGGGACAGTATCCCGCCGCTGGCCTTGCCGCTGCACGGTATGTCCTATGTGCAGACCGGTGCGTCCGTGGGCATGAAGTACAACCCGGTATACAAGCTGCAGGTGCAGCACGACGGCCTGGACCTGGTGGCCCCGCAGGGTGCCCCCGTGTATGCCGTGGCCGACGGTGTCGTCTCCCAGGTGGTGCGCAGCCGCAAGGGCCTGGGAAATACCGTGGAAATTGACCATGGAAACGGCTATGTGACAAGGTATTGCCTGCTGGGTGACATGACGGCCGTGAAGGGCCGCCGGGTCAAGTGCAACCAGCAGATTGGCACGGTGGGTATCTCTCCTACATTGCCTGCCCCGCATCTCCACTTCGAGGTACGGCGGGACGGCGTCCCCGTGGATCCCGTGAATTATTTCTTCGCTTCGGTTACGCCCGAAGAATATGCCCGCATGATGTATCTGTCCGTGAATACGGAGCAGAGCATGGACTGATCCAACTACATTTTTGTTAACTTTGCAGTCCTATGCCCAAAGCCAAGAGCACCATACAGATCAAGAACCGCCGGGCCTCGTTCGACTACGAGTTCCTGGAGACCTATACCGCCGGCATCCAGTTGGTGGGAACGGAGATCAAATCCATCCGGGCCGGCAAGTGCTCCCTGCAGGATGCGTATTGCTTCTTCGTGGGGAATGAACTCTTCGTGCGGGGCATGAACATCGCCCTTTACCACTGGGGCACGTGGAACAGCCACGAGCCCGTGCGGGACCGTCGGCTTCTTCTTAACCGCAAGGAACTGAGGCATTTGCAGCAGGCCGACAAACAGAAGGGCCTCACCATCATCGCCGTCAAACTCTTCATTGCCGACAACGGTTTCGCCAAGCTGGTGATTGCCCTGGCCAAGGGCAAGAAAGAGTACGACAAGCGCCAGTCCATCAAAGAGAAGGACGTGCGCCGGGAAATGGACAGGGGAGACTGGTAGGAACGTGAATAAAACCGAATTACTGCCCGACCGCCCCGGCATCCCGCCCATGGCCAAACTTCCGGATCCCGAAGCTATCGATCCGGCAGCCCTGGCGCGCGCCTATGCCTCCGGTGAAATCGACCTCATCTGCGTCCTGGGGCCGACGGCCTCTGGAAAAACCCGCTATGCCGTGCAGTTGGCGCATGAGCTGGCCGATGATATCGCCTTCGCCGGAAGGGAGGTATTTCCCCTCGCAAATAAGAAGGCCGATGCTCGGGGAAATACCTCCCTCCCGGCTACGGCAGAAATTATATCGGCCGATAGCAGACAAGTGTATGTAGGAATGGACATCGGAACCGGGAAGGACTTGAAGGAGTATGGTGATATACCGTACCATCTGATTGATATCGCTCCGGCAGGCAGCAAGTTCAACATCTACCAGTATCAGGCGGCTTTTGCCGATGCCTGGGCCGATGTAAGAAGCCGCGGTGCCATTCCCATCCTGTGCGGAGGGTCGGGGTTGTACATCGAATCGGCCACCCGCGCCTACAAGTTCGAAAAGGAGAACGGCGTTCCGCCGGAGCGTCTCCCGCAGCACGTATATTATATCGGCACGCTTGTTTCCCGCGAAGAACGGGTGGCACGCATCGACCGGCGCCTGGAAGAGCGCCTGCAGGAGGGCCTGGTGGAAGAGATCCGAGGCCTGCTGGACAGTGGCATCCCGGCCGATGACCTCATCTACTACGGCCTTGAATATAAGTTTGTTACGCAGTATGTCATGGGCCAGTTGTCCTACGAAGACATGGTCATAGCCCTGGGCAACGCCATCCACCAGTTTGCCAAGCGCCAGATGACCTGGTTCCGTGGAATGGAAAGGGACGGGGTACGCATCCATTGGGTAAGGCCATAAAAAATTTTGCAGATTCAAAAAATTGTTCTACCTTTGCCGTCCCAAAAAATATGTGGATAGATTTGGCTGCTTGCAACCACGTTAAAAAATGCTAAAATTTCATTCATATCAGTGTTTTGTGTTTTTTAGCCTCCGCATATTCGCACGGGGCTAATTTTTTTTGATATGGCAAATAATTATCTCTTTACAAGTGAATCGGTTAGCGAAGGCCATCCCGACAAAGTGGCCGACCAGATCAGTGACGCAATCCTGGACGAATTCCTGAAGCAGGATCCCGAGGCCAAGGTGGCCTGCGAGAGCTTCTGCTCCACCGGCATGGTGGTGGTGATGGGAGAAGTGAAGGCCGAGGCATATGTGGATATCCAGAACACGGTCCGCAACACCATCCGTAAAATCGGCTACACCAAGGCCGAATATATGTTCGATGCCAGTGGGTGCGGCGTGCTGAGCGCCATCCACGAGCAGAGCCCGGACATCAACCGCGGCGTGGAACGCAAGCATGGGGAAGACCAGGGCGCCGGAGACCAGGGCATGATGTTCGGCTATGCCTGCCGGGATACGGAGGACTACATGCCCCTGCCGCTGTACCTGAGCCATAAGATCCTGGAAATCCTGGCCGATATCCGCCACAACGAGCTGGACCTGATGCCTTATCTCCGGCCCGACGCCAAGAGCCAGTTTACCATTGAATATGACGGCGGAACCCATCAGCCCGTGAAGGTGGATACCATCGTCCTGAGCACCCAGCATGACGAATTCGTGCCGCGCAGCCTGGGCTCGATGTCCTACGGGGAGGCGGTGGCTCAGTTCGGCCATACCAAGGTGGACGCCGCCATGCAGGCCAAGATCCGCGAGGATGTGCAAAACATCCTGATTCCCCGTCTGAAGGCTTCGCTTCCCAAGGCGACGGCCGCCCTCATCCACGATTGCGTGCTGCACGTGAACCCCACGGGCAAGTTCGTGATCGGCGGCCCCCACGGAGATACCGGTCTCACCGGCCGTAAGATCATCGTGGATACCTACGGCGGAAAGGGTGCACACGGCGGCGGCGCCTTCTCCGGGAAGGACCCGTCCAAGGTGGACCGCAGCGCCGCGTATGCCGCCCGCTATATTGCCAAGAACCTTGTGGCAGCCGGCGTGGCCGATGAGTGCCTGGTACAATTGGCCTATGCCATCGGCGTAGCCAAGCCCGTGAGCGTGTTCGTGGATACCTACGGAACGGCCAAGAAGGGTTTGTCCGACGGTGAGATCGCCCGGCGCGTGTCGGAAATCTTCGACCTGCGCCCCGCCGCCATCATCAACAAGTTTGGTCTGAAGAATCCAATCTATTCACCCACAGCCGCTTACGGGCACATGGGACGCAAACCTTACACCAAAACGGTAAAGGTTCAGGGAAAGGAAAAAATCGTCCAATTCTTTGGTTGGGAGCTGCTGGACAGCGTAGAGGCCGTGAAAAAGGCCTTCAATCTATAGATTGAAAAAAATGACGGATTCTTTCGGGAATCCGTTTTTTATTATCCGATTTTTTCGTAACTTTGCGGCGGTTTTTGGAAATACTGTTAGTATCAATATTTATTCTTATCAAAACCTTTATGAAAAAAGCTTTTAAAAGCCTTCTGCTCGCATTCACTACGCTGTTTGTGAGCATTGTCGCCTATTCTCAGGTGACCACGTCCTCCCTTTCCGGTCGCGTGGTGGACCAGAGCGGCGAACCTGTCATCGGCGCTGCCGTGCTGGCTACCCATGAGCCTTCCGGTACTGTCTATGGCGCCATCACCAATGCCGACGGCCGTTATACCATCCAGGGTATGCGTCCCGGCGGTCCCTACAAGGTGGACTTCACCTGCCTGGGTTATCAGGATGCCATCTACACGGGCGTTGCCCTGCAGCTGGCCGAAACCTACAGCCTGAACGCCCGCATTGCCGAGGCCAGCGAAGTGCTGGAAGGCACCGTGGTCGTCGCTTCGGCCAACTCCAAGTTCGCAGCCCAGGAACGTACCGGTGCTGTGACCAACATCGCCAGCGATCAGATCCTGTCCATGCCCACCGTCAACCGCAACATCACCGATGTCACCCGCCTGTCCCCTTACGGCGGTAACGGCATGAGCTTCGCCGGTTCCGACGGCCGTACCGCCAACTTCACCGTTGACGGCGCCAACTTCAACAACAACTTCGGCCTTAACGCCAACCTCCCTGGCGGCGGTAACCCCATCTCTATCGACGCCATTGAGGAAATGCAGGTTGTGATCAGCCCCTACGACGTCCGTCAGACCAATTTCATCGGCGGCGGCGTGAACGCTATCACCAAGTCCGGTACCAACACCTTCCGCGGAACGGCCTACATCTATCACAAGAACGAGAACATGCAGGGTGATGCCGTGTGCGGTGACCAGATTTCCGGCGCCCGTGCCGTCAACCGCAGCACCACCTATGGTCTGACCCTGGGCGGCCCCATCATCAAGAACAAGCTGTTCTTCTTCGTCAACGCCGAATACATCAAGATCCCTTCCGTCGTGAACCGCTGGCAAGGCTCCACCGATGGTAAGAGAGATGCCAACAACTACATCTCCCGCACCACGCTGGCCGACCTCGAAGCCGTGAGCAACTACGTTAAGGAACAATACGGTTACGACACCGGTTCCTGGACCGACTTCCCGGCCAATGAAAGCAACGCCAAGATCCTGGCCCGCCTGGACTGGAACATCAACAGCAAGAACCATCTTGCCCTGCGTTACAACTACACCCTTAACAAATACTGGCAGTCTCCCAACGCCACCTCTATGGACGGTGGTACCCGTATGAGCCACGCCCGTATGTCGGACTACTCCATGTCCTTCGCCAACTCCATGTACTCCATGCAGAACCTGGTGAGCACCTGGTCCCTGGACCTGAACAGCCGTCTTACCGACAACCTGTCCAACCAGTTCCTGGCCACCTATTCCAAGCTGGACGATATCCGCGGCACCAACTCCGCCGAGTTCCCCTTCATCGACATCACCAAGGACGACGATAACTACATGGCCCTGGGTTACGAACTGTTCACCTGGAACAACGCCGTGCACAACACCATCGCCAACGTGAAGGACGACCTCACTTACTACTTCGGCAGCCACAAGCTCACCGCCGGTATCAACTTCGAGTACCAGATGGCCGACAACCAGTACATGCGTAACGGTTCCGGTTACTACCGTTACAACTGGGAAGACGGCATGAGCGTGGCCGACCTGTTCAACAGCGCCCCCGAAATCGTGTGCCTCACCTACGGCTACGACGGCAACAAGACCCCCGCAGCCCGCGTACAGTTCTACAAGGCTGGCGTTTATGCCCAGGACGAGTGGAACGTATCCGACAACTTCAAGCTCACCTACGGCCTGCGCATGGACGGTCTGTTCTTCGACAACAAGGACCTGATGACCAATGCCGCCATCAAGGAACTCACCTTCTATCCCAAGGCCAAGAACTATCAGGAAACCCACATCGATACCGGTAAGTGGCCCACCTCCAAGGTGACCTTCTCCCCGCGCGTGGGCTTCACCTGGGATGTCTTCGGCAACCGCACCCTGAAGGTTCGCGGCGGTACCGGCCTGTTCAGCGGCCGTCTGCCCCTGGTGTTCTTCACCAACATGCCCACCAACGGCGGTCTGGTGCAGTACCAGGCCCAGCTCAGCGCCGCCAAGAATGTTGACATGAGTCAGTTCGCCGGCGGTCTGGTGACCGACGCCAACGGCAATGCCACCGTGGACGCCCTCCTGGCCAAACTCCAGGGCATGGGGTATCCTACCACCGTATCTCCCGAGGACGGTACCGTTCCTTCCTCCATCTCGGCCGTTGACCCCAACTTCAAGATGCCGCAGGTTTGGAAGTCCTCCCTCGCCTTCGACCTCAATCTTCCTACGGATTTCCCGTTCAGCATCACCGCCGAAGGTATCTTCAACAAGACCATCAACGCCGTTTCCATCTCTGACTGGAGCATGCTGAATGTGGGTGGCTTCGCCCGCCTCAACGGCGCCGACAACCGTCCCCTGTATCCCAACGGTGCCTTCCGCGTGACCAACATGGTGGACGGCAAGGCCAAGCAGATTTCCGCCTTCGTGCTGGAGAACACCAGCAAGGGTTATGGCTGGAGCGCCAACGTTACCGTGAATGCCCAGCCCGCCCCTTGGCTCAGCCTCATGGCCGCCTACACCCACACCGTGAGCAAGGAGGTCACCGGTATGCCCGGCTCCGCCGCCGAATCGGCCTTCACCTATGTGCCCACCTCCGAGGGTCCCAACTACATTCCGCTGCACAACTCCCAGTATGTGACTCCGGACCGTATCGTTGCTTCCGCTACCGCCCACGACAAGAGCGGCAACCACTATTCCCTCATCTATGAGGCCTGGAGGGGCGGTTACAACTACTCCTACATGACCACCAACGACATGAACGGTGACGGTTACAACTACGACGCCGTGTACATCCCTACCGACGCCCAGGTTGCCAACAACGAGTTCCGTTTCGTGAGCGCAGACGACCGCGACCGCTTCATGGACTATGTCCACAAGGATGCCTACCTGAGCAAGCACCAGGGCCAGTATGCCGAGGCTTACAGCGTGTATTCCCCTTGGGTGCACCGCATCGACCTGAGCTACAAGCACGACTTCACCGTGATGATCGGCAAGACCCGCAACACCCTGCAG
>Ga0310696_10001116_pt1 | contig 39548 bp, 30 predicted proteins | sample AusTroGonzalo_MG_4_FD_203885 | JGI IMG/M metagenome (GOLD analysis project Ga0310696, IMG submission 203885) | Bovine rumen microbial communities from tropical cattle in Woodstock, Queensland, Australia - Gonzalo_02 (v2) (version 2) | ecosystem: Host-associated > Mammals > Digestive system >... | reverse complement strand
GTGTGGTGCGCAATGCCATCGCCTCGCACGCGCTTGAGAACGCCGGACTGAAGCCCGGTGACGCCACGGTGGCCAAGGGCCCCACGGCACTTGTAACCATGGAGGATGCCGAGGAGATAACACGCGTCGCGAAGGAGCTCGTGAGGTTCGCCAAGGACCACCCGGGCATTGCCTGGAAGGGCGGCTTCAGTGATGGCGAATGGCTCTCGCCGGAGGACATGGAGAAGCTCTCGAAGGTCGGCTCAAGACCCGAGGTCCTCGGCCAGCTCGCTGGTTCCCTCTATTCCGCCATCGCACAGATACGCTACGTCCTTGACAGCCTTAAGGAACTTAAGGAAAAGCAGGAAAATACACCTGCACAGCCCGCTGAACAGGCCGGACAGTAACAGTCAGGTATTTTCATATCCCGCATGAATGAAGCCGGACGGTGTCTTCACCACCGTCCGGCTTCATTTTTTATAAAAAAATATTACATATAACGGCAGGCAGTTAGTGTGTTTATGATGAAAACTGAAATGTTCCTGAAAATTATATAATTGACATCAGGTACTTACATAATGGTATACCGGCATACTGCCCGGTTTTGTTTATTGAGGAATGATTTATGAAAGCAAAAATAAAGTCGTTTATATTTATGTTTCTGCTGCTGCCGTTCATTTTCTGCAGTTGCGGTGCGGGCATTGCAAAAACAGATGGCACGGCAGCTGTGCAGACTTCCGCTGACAGCATAAAGTTTTCCGGCGATTCCTCCGGATTTGTCCTGTTAAGCGAGGCTGTTCCTGATGCAATACTTGAAATAAGATACTATTCGACATATAATTTTGTCGGTGACCGTATAGACGGATACGAACAGCCTGTAGCCTTCATCACAAAAGAAGCAGCCACCGCTCTCAGGGCCGCAAGTGATGATCTTGTAAAGCAGGGATACCGTCTTAAAATATATGATGCGTACCGTCCGCACAAGGCTGTTTCACATTTTATGCGCTGGGCAAAGGATTTCAGCGATGTAAGAATGAAAAAATACTTTTATCCGGATCTGGAAAAAGACAGGCTTTTCCCTCTGGGCTATATTGCGGAACGTTCTGGCCACAGCAGAGGCAGTACTGTTGATCTTACACTGTTTGACATGAACACGGAAAAGGAAGCAGATATGGGGGGCACATTTGATTTCTTCGGTGAGAAAAGCCATCCGGATTACAGGAAAATAACAAAAGAGCAGTACAATAACCGCATGATTCTCCGCAGGGCAATGATGAAACACGGCTTCAGGCCCCTGCCTGAAGAATGGTGGCATTTCACGCTTGAAAACGAGCCTTATCCCAATACATACTTCACATTTCCGGTTAATTATAAATCCCTGAAGAAATAATTACGGGAAGTACTTTGCCGTATTATGGAAAAAGGCAATACAGAAGAATCAGCAGAAAATAACACATTGCGGTATAAATTAACAGAACTGCGCCGCCTTGTAAGGTCGTACGGCAGTGCCGCAGTAGCTTTTTCAGGTGGCGCTGATTCAGCTCTGCTGCTTAAAACCGCATATGAGGAACTTGGCCGCAACGCCGTTGCCGTAACTGCAGAATCCTGTTTTATGCCTGCCACAGATATAAAGGAGGCTGTAGCATTCTGTAAGAATCTTGGCATAAGGCATGAAATAATAAAAACCGATCCGCTTTCAATGCCGGAAATAGCAGACAATACTCCGGAACGCTGTTATTTATGTAAGAAACTTGTTTTTTCAGCCTTTCTGGATTTTGCACGCAACAATAATATCCATATTGTATGCGACGGCAGCAATGCTGACGACACAGCAGATTACCGGCCCGGAATGAAAGCATTGAAGGAACTTGGTGTGCGGAGTCCTCTGCTGGACTGTGGGCTTCACAAGGTGGAAATAAGGCAGCTTCTGCATGAATCCGGGCTTACGGTATGGGAAAAACCATCTGCCGCATGTCTCGCGTCACGTGTTCCATATAATGAAAAAATAACAAGGGAAAAACTTGCAATGGCGGAACGTGGCGAGGCCTTTCTGCATGACCTGGGGTTGTCCTGTGTGCGTGTCAGGGTTCATTCCGGTGCCGGTTATCTGATGGCAAGGATTGAGATAATGCCATCTGAAATGCCTTTCCTTCTTGAAAAGCGGGCTGAAATTTATGCACAATTTAAAAAAACCGGCTTTTCATATACGTCATTGGATATAGCTGGTTACAGAACAGGAAGCCTTAATGAAGTCCTGCGGGACGTAAATTAAAAAGTGGTCTGTATGTTCAGGTATGCCGGCCTTTTTTATTTATTCTACGGCCTCATATTTTACAGGAAACAATCATGTGCGGAACAGATAAGGAAAAAGATAAAAATATATCCTCTGGCAGGCCATATCAGTTTGCCAGTCTGGATTTTGAACGCAGGGAGCGTACCGGTTTTGCTGAAGTTGTATTCTGTCAGGGAAAACCTGACGGATTCCTGCAGGATATTTTTTTAAGGCTTTACAATGAAAACGGTGAGGTTATGGGAACAAGAGCCTCCCTGGAGCAGTACAATGCCGTAAGGAATATACTGCCTGATGCTGTATACGATACTGTATCACGGATAATAAAAGTGGAAAGCCAGTCAGCGAAAACGAAAAAAAACAGGCTTGCCGGGAATATAGCCGTATGCACTGCCGGTACGGCTGACCTGTCTGTAGCGGAGGAGGCCGCACAGACAGCGGAATTTTTCGGCAGCAGGGCCGTGCGCATTTATGATGTGGGCGTAAGCGGCGTGCACCGCCTTCTGGCGCAGACGGATAAGTTAAGGAAAGCAAACTGTATTATCGCCATAGCCGGAATGGAAGGCGCACTGGCCAGTGTTATAGGTGGCCTTGTAAGCGTTCCTGTAATAGCTGTGCCTACATCGGTAGGTTACGGCGCTGCTTTTGGCGGAATATCTGCGCTGCTTACAATGATAAATTCCTGTGCCAACGGAATTTCCGTAGTAAATATAGACAACGGCTATGGCGCGGCTTACATAGCCACGCAGATAAACAGGCTTGCGCTTAAAGGAAACACCCGTCCATGAATTTTGCAGAGTACAGAGCGGACTGGGCAGACTGTCCGGTTATAAACGGCTGTACTGCCATAATATGGCATAAGGACTGACAGTATATACAGAAAAGGCATAAAGGAAAAATATGGCGAAATCAATTTACTTTGAATGTTACAGAGGAATTTCTGGCGATATGGCTGCAGCGGCGATGATAGACGCGGGGGCGGATAGGAATGTTCTCGCGGCAGCTCTTGATTCCGTGCCGGTAAAGGGTTTCAGTACAGAAATAAGCCGTGTGACAAGAAACGGCATAGACTGCTGTGACTTTGCGGTAATCACTGATGAAGAATCCTCTTCGCATGATCATGACATGGCTTATCTGTATGGGCATGAGAAAAGCGGGGAATACTGCCCGGAAAATGAATTTCATAATCACTCAGCGCATACGCATAACAGCGGAGAGCTTATTCATTCAGCGCATTTTCATACGAATGAGGAAGACGGGGAAGAAGAACTTTCCGTTAACATGAAGGAAATAATAAGCCATGTGGAGTCGCACATTCACACCGGGCACGCTCACGGACATAGACATTCCCATAATCATGGACATTCACATGAACATCATGAAGAAGTTCCGGAACATTCAGGCGGTCATGCTCATTCGCACACTCACCGCGGTATTGATGAAATTCTTGAGATAATAGACAAAACACAGATGACAGACGGGGCCAGACACCTTGCCCGGCGTATTTTCAATATAATTGCTGCGGCAGAGTCAGCAGCGCATGGCGTGCCAGTAAAACAGGTTCATTTTCACGAGGCCGGCGCCCTGGATTCCATTGCCGATGTAATAGCACTTTCCGTGTGTTATGACAATCTTGTGTCAAAATACGGAATAAAGGAAACATATTTCCCATGTATCTGCGAGGGAACAGGAACTGTGCGCTGTCAGCATGGTGTTCTGCCTGTTCCTGTTCCGGCTGTTGTGAACATAGCTGCGGAATACGGCCTGCCGCTTCGGATAATAAACACGCGCGGTGAATTGGCTACACCCACAGGTGCAGCATTTGCCGCAGCCACTGGCACTAAATTCTGTATGCCCCCGGCTTTCAGGATAATATCAGCCGGGACGGGGGCTGGAAAAAGGGCATACGGCATTCCAAGTACCGTGCGGGCTATGATAATAGACACCATGGATCAGGACAACACGGAAGGGGGAAAACAGCCCGATTCCGGTTCTGCAACAGATTCAGATGAAGATTCCGTATATGTGTTCCGGCTTGAGACAAATATAGATGACTGCCCCGGCGAGGCTCTGGGATTTGCCATGGAAGAGCTGATGCAGCATGGTGCGCTTGATGTGCATTATGTGCCCTGTTACATGAAAAAGAACCGCCCGGCATACATTCTTAATGTAATATGCAGCGAAGATAAAATACGGCAGATGGAGGAAATAATCTTCCGTCATACAAGCACAACGGGCATACGCCGTGTTAAAATGGAACGCAGCGTTCTGCCACGTAGGATAATACAGTTTGAAAGCCCTTATGGCAGATTCTCTGCAAAGGAATCAGTATGCGGAAATCTCCGGAAAATATCTCCTGAATACCGTGACGTGGCAGAAATATGCCGCCGTACTGGTATGCCGTTTGCTCAGATATATATGGAACTGCAGAAAATATGCGGTGAATAAAATATCAGGGAATTATTTTCTGCCGGCTTTTCTTTTTTTCTTTACTGGTTCAGGCAGTCCGCTGTACATTTCCATTAGCATTTCACGCAGTTTTCCGCGGTTCTCAAGTATTGTGCATGGCAGCATTTCCCTTGCTGCGCCCTCATAAGGCAGTGCGGGAACGCTGTCCGGCATATATTTCCGGCTTACGTCAGTTATTTTAATCAGAAGTTCGCCTGATTCATAAATACCGCCGAATACCCTGTCCCTGTAGTAAAACACGTATCCGCCCATCATGGGAATATTGCGCACGCCGTCCAGACCGGACAGCTGTTCCATTACATATTCCATCATGTTTTTGTTCTGCTCTTTGCCCATTCTTACTGCCTTCCTCAGTTATATTTTAAACAATGCCACGCTTTAAGACAATACTTGTTGTTAGTTTGTACTAATATATTTTATCCGCGTAAACAGTATGAAAATTACTGCAGAGCGTAGAAAAATGAAATCAATCCAGCATGGAGGGATAACCCTAAATAAATCACAGTAAATAAATATATAAAACATTATTTTGCAAAAGCCTTGTAAATTATATAAAATGTTAGTTATAACTAACATAGTTCTTCCGCAGATATGAACAATTCATAGTAACATGGCCACTGATATTGCGGAAAGACAGCCGCCCATGTGCCGCGCAGTTTTTCAGTAAAAAGCCAGGAACCGGGCAGAAATCATGCCTGCGCCTTACGGCGCTCCAGGGCGGAAGAAACGGGAATATTCCCGCAGAAGCAGTACAAGGAGAATATTATGGAATTGAAACTTGGTGATGTTCAGACAACAGCCCTCATTCCGCTTGCCATAAAGGCAAGCGAGACAATTAGGCCGGGCGCACGGTTCAAGGACCAGATGGCTGTTGACATTATAAAGGCGCTGGACATTGATACGGCGAAATATGACAGATTTCTTTCGCATGAAGGCGTTGTGGCAAGAACCATAATGCTGGACCGGCAGCTTAAGGAAATAATCAGCAGTGCACCGGATACCGTAATTGTAAACATAGGCGCAGGTTTTGATAACCGTTTCGCACGTGTGGACAATGGAAAAATCCGCTGGTTCGATCTTGATCTCCCCGATTCCATAGCTGCCAGGAAAAAGGCATTCCCGGAACGGGACCGGGTAACAATGATTGCCGGGAATGTGCTTGAAAACGCATGGTGCGCGGAAGTAAAAAAAGCGCTTGAGGGAAGAAAATCAAAACCTGTATTTATAGCGGAAGGGCTTTTCATGTACCTTACGCTTGAGCAGATACGCACGCTGCTTGAGGTGCTTAAGAATAATTTCCCCGGTGGCGGAGTGCTTATTGCAGAGCAGAACAGCAGGCTGATGCAGAGAAATGAGAAGCATCACGATACAGTGAAAAGCACTAAGGCGCATTTCATGTCCGGCACTGATTCCGGCCAGGAAATAGCAGACCTTACAGACGGAATACGGCTTATAGAAGAGCACAGTTTCAATGAGGAGATGAAGAAACACAGCATACGCGGAAAACTGTTTGCCCTGTTGTTTTACAAACTGAATGACCGCTGGGCAACATTCGAATGGGGAAAATAAAAATTTCCGGCAAAAATCACTCCCTGGGAACGGAAAGCGGCGTGCCCTGTTCGCCGAGATAGAAAACTATCAGCTCAACCGGCTCCGCCCCGTCATTTCTGCCATAATGGTATTTTCCTATAAGTTCCGGAAGAACCTGCCCCTGCCGTATTGTTATCTGCTGCCCATCGTCGGCAATGACTGTAAGCGTTCCTTTTGCCACGTAAGCTATGTTCACAAGGTCATGCCTGTGTGCCGGAAGCGCCTCTCCGGGGTCTATTATGATTTTAAGGACCGTGGCCTCCGGTTTTTGTATATTCAGGCTGCCAAATTTTTCATTGTCCCATGTTGAGACGGTTTTTAAAAGCACTTCCCTTTTTGATGAATTCTGTGATTCCGTACCGGACATATCAGGCTCCTGAATTTATCTTTACGCACACATGCTTTCCGCTTGCTGCTACCCCGAACTTTATTACGGATTTGCAGCCGTCAGACATCAGATCAGATATGTAGTTTTTTGTGTCTATCTGTTTCAATGCCTCTTTGGCCTGCTTTTCCAGTTCTGCCATTAGCATTTCCGGATTGTCCTTTTCTGCCTCCGTTGCTGAATAATGCTTTAATTCCAGCGCTATTCCCGGCAGGTTCCTGTATTTGTCATGGTTCATTCGGGGCTTTATTATTATATCTGCGCGGCCATGTCCGGCTTCGCGGTTTGCCTTTATGTTATATCCTATCCGCAATGAGGCCAGCAGTCCTATCAGTATGTTCTGATAATCCTTTTCTTCAGTCAGATCAAAACTGCTGCATGTTTCAAGCAGAAATGCAGACAAATGTTTCTGCAGATTTTCCGCATCGGCAAACAATATGTCTCCGGCAATCTCATTGGCCTGCCGTGCTGCCGGCCTGGAAAGGATTCGTTTTATTACTTCCTCCGAATATGCGGAAAACACTTCCCTGTTAGGTATTTTCAGCCGGCAGAGATAGGTGCGTCCGTTCTGAACAGCGTCTACTGCCGTAAGATAGCCAGTCTGGGCAAGCAGTCCGTAGGCATTCTCTATGCTGCCATTCAGATCAGTATATGCCAGGTATGCGGAAACGTTTACCCTTGGCGATTCCCCAAGCATTAGTTCCGTCAGATTCTGCCTGTCCGATTCGTTTAGATTCCGCATCGCGTCGCCTGCGAGACCGTTTTCCGCCACGTTAACCCAGTAATCACCCGGTGAACAGTCCCTGGCCAGATAATTTATCAGCGACCACGGATTGTAAATGTGCTTGTTTCCGAATATATAGCCGTCGTAGCAGTCCTTTGCCTCCGGAATTTTCTCTTCTATGCCGAAGAAACGGAACATTTCCTCAACCTCATTCTGCGTAAAGCCAAAACAATCGCTGAATTTGTCTTCAAATATGGTGTCTACCCATAAATTGTTAAGTCCGCTGAAAATGCTTTCCTTGGAAACACGGGAAACCCCGGTCAGCACGCCCATAAACAGATTGTCATTGTCCTTGAATGCGGCGGAAAGGAAATCCCGCATGAATTTTATTATCTGGTCGTAGTAGCCGCTTTCATATCCGGCCTGTATTGGCACGTCGTATTCGTCAATAAGTATGACAGGCTTCTCGCCATGATGAATATAGAGAAGCTGGGACAATGTCCTAAGACTGCCGGACAATATTCCATAATCATTAAGATTATTAAGAAGATTTTGGGCAATATTTTTTTGCAAAGCATTGAATTTTACGCTTTCAAATATTTCCGGGTGGCGGCTTAAATCATCAAATACAGCCATTTTTATCTTGTCAAAGGCGTATTCATATTTTTCCGGCTTTACATCCTTCAAAGTAAGATAAATGACCGGCCTTTTGCCCTGTTCGGCACGATAGCGTTCCCCGGCCTGCCATATTTTGAGATTCCTGAAATAATGCGATGTGTCCTTTCCGTCCAAAGGTTTTTCAAAAAAAGTCTTCAGCATTCTCATGTTCAGGGTCTTTCCAAAACGTCTTGGACGGGTGAACAGTGTCACCTTTGTCTTATTGTCAAGCAAGGTCTTTACAAGCAATGTCTTGTCGCAATAATAGCTGTTGGTGTCCATTATCTCTACAAAGTCCGAAACACCAATGGCAGGACGGTTGTTTTTGTAATTCTCGTTCAATGGCATGTTAAGATTATATGAAATTTTCCTCATAATTTTACCTTGTTAAAAGTCTGTTTTTCAGCCTGCAGGCCATGATATTTTCTTTCGTCATGACAAAAGTATAGCAGGATAATGCGACAGCGTATTGTCGCATATTCCGCATAAAAAATCCTACAATAGCATTTGCTGCTCCAAAATTGCGAAATCAGAGCAGCAAAATGTTTTGTTGCTCATAGAAGAGCAGCAAATTCGTTTGTTGCTCCAAAATCGTAAAATCGGAGCAGCAAATTACTAACCCTCAATGACCTTTGGGGCGTATTTGTGCAGGCCGGTGTTTTTTATTTTTGAGGAAACAAAAAATTAATCTTCTTTTATCATCGGGGAAAAGCGGCTTATTGCCTTGTTGCCTTCCATTTTTGATATTTTCTCAATGTCAAATTCTGAAAAGTAATCCGCACTGGCATATTGTATGTCTTTTAATTCAACAATGAAATAATAGTCCGCCTTATGGTCTTTTTCATGTTCTTCGGCCTTGTCTTTGTATAAAATGCCGCACATTTCCTTTCTGCTTACAAGCCGGGTGTTTCCTGTTTTTGCGGTAAAATTATAAAATTCCATGCCATTTTTTTGTTTTCCGTCCCTGTAATGCCATGATATGAAATCTGATGCCTTTGAAATATCCTTGTGCTGCGGGTAAACATAGCCGCCTTTTATGGCGTAATAATAGAAATAAATATTTTGACCTGTTTGGGGCTGCTTTTGTTTTCCATATTCATCAAAAGGAAGATAATCACGCAGATATTCAATATATTCTTCCCGCATGAAGCCAAGCATATAGATATTTTTCTCTCCTGATGATTTGGCAGAATCCTGTTTCTCTTCTGCTCCGTATTTTGGAGATTTGAGTATTATGTTTTCAAAATAATCCCTGCGGTACTGTCTGCTTGTATTTTCTGCCTTGAAGTTTAATATCTGTGAAATAAAATCCTTTAAATCCCGTTCTCCATATTCTGCTTTTCCGGGCTTTATGGCAAATGCTCCAACGCCTGGGAGTATTTCATCGTATGCGGACATCCTGTTGTCTTTGTTGCCGTCGCCTGGGTAGAGAACATAGCTCCCTGCGGTGCGCCGTATTGCGTCATTGTAAGTGTGCATTTTAAGCAGGTCGCCACGCTTGTATGTATTCGTTATTTCGTCTTTTTTCTCATCCTGCAATTGTTCGTTTTCCGCTTTTTCAGTTTCCTGTTTTCTGCCTATCAGCATGGCAAGTTCGGATATTCTGTATTTAGCGTCAAAATGTATGTATGAAACCTCTCCAGCATGAACCGCCTCATTTTCGTTTTTAAAGCAATCCGGGAAAACAGATATTGTGTAATCCGGGCGGAAAACTCTGGAATAAGAACCCTGATAGTCTGAGCCTTTAAAATCTTTCTGTGAAAAGGTTCTGTTATAATAAAGTATTGCTTTTAGTTTCTTTTCTTCAAAATAAAATTTCTGCGAGGATTCTTTTCCCTGTTTTAATGATATTGTAAGACCGTCATTGTCGCTTGTTATAAAACTCTTGTCCTGTTTCGCATTTTCTTCATGGCCGTTAAGCTCTATGAGTATTTTGCGTAATTCAAAGAAAAGCCAGTATTCATAAAGAAGGGCTGTGTTTTTTGCTTCACCGAGATAAATATCGTCCTTGCCTCTCCAGTTAAGCTGCAATGCGAGATCCAGCATGGAAAATGCCTTGAATATCTGGCTGTAGCCTTCCCTTTTTTCAAGAATCTGGCTGTTTGATGGCATTGCGTCAAGTTCCTGAACATCGTCAAAAAAATGGTCAGACAATATTCCCTCTATATGCCGCTGTATGGCTTCGGCCTCGTTTTTATATTCTATATTCGTGTTCCCTGTTATAACTGACTGTATCTTTGAGCATATTTCATGAAACTGCGACAATGCGAATTTTATGAACCTGTTTGCCGGGGTGTCATAGCTGTCATATTTGCGTGAGCAGGCCACCATGGACGGGATATTTGCCCCTTTTACCTTTGCCCATCCTCTGCTGTATGAAAATGGATTTGAAAAGAATTTTTTTGAAACAAAGCCCATGCCGAAAGGTCTGATTTCATCTTCCTGGGAGAGAATCCTGTCAGGGTTTCTTTTTATTGATGCGAAAAGGCCTGATATATTGTCGGCAGAGCAGAAAGACCGCAGGAAAATGAACTGTTCCAATACTGTGTTTTGTTTGTCCTCGTACTGCTTGAATGTGAGGGATGTCGGACTTTCGTAGTCCAAAAGCAGGGCAGAACATTCTTCCGCTATGGCTTCAGTAAGGGCAATATAATCTTCCTCATAATTTATTTTGTCAGGGACTATCTCAAAATCAAGTTTTTCACTGTCTTTTCCAAATTTGAAGATAATTCTGCTTTTGCCAAGATAATTTATGAACTGAAAACGTATCCGGTCTTTTTCATGTTCTGTTTTGACAAACTTGTTATCTTCATTTGCTATGCTTATTTCTATTTTCTCTTTGTCCGCTTTTTCTTTATCAGGACAATTTACTTCTATTTTGCAGCAGTAGCTTACTGTTTCCTTAAGCCGCAGTGGGAAAATGTTCAGGTCTTCAGTTTCCTTGTATTCAAAGCATGGAAGATTTCCTGTTTCGTCTTTGCAGTAAAACACATAGCCGTTGATTTCTTTTTTCTGACATAATGAATAATCCGGCTCTTTTCCAGCCTTGTAAATAACAGCCTTTGCTTCTGAGCCGGGTATCTGCCATTCCACAGCGGCTATAATTTCTGTTTCAGTCATTGCTTACTGTATGTAGCTTGCGTATTGGAATTTGTCCAGACGGTCAATCATGCTTTCAATTTTCTTTTTGCTTAAAGGAAGATTCATATTATTTTCCTCAAATAATTCTTTAAGGTCTTCAAGCAGTTTTCCTATCTGTTTTTTGTTGCCGTGCAGCTTTGGCAGTATTTTCTGTAAAACCTGCTCATCTGTTGCGGTTGTTATGTTAAAGTTTTCGTCAAGCCTTTTTGCCGCTTTAAGATACAGAGATATTTCCTTGACTGTGCGGTAAGCAAATTCAAATCCGCATGATTCCAGTTTTTTATAAATATCAGTCAGAATTTTTTTTACATGTTCTGTTTCAGATTCTATTAAATTGTTTTCCTGTTTGAGTTCCTTTTTGAGTTCCTTGCTTAATTTGAGGAATCCCTGTGCCATGCCATCCTGTGCCTTTGCTATTGGCTCATTTGCATTGTTCCCTGTGAGTATTTCCATAACGGACTTCATATCGGGCTTGAACTCTATAACATTTGCACGGTCAAGCACTTTGGGGCTGAACATATAGGTTGTTTCGTCAATGTTCACTGTGCCTGTGACGAAGAGGTTATCCGGCAGGATTATTGTCTCTGGTGTTTTATCTTCACAGCCTTCCGGCTTTTTATAAAGCAGGATGGGCTTGCCGGATTCCATCGCGCTTAGAAAATCGGAAAAATACCGCTCAACATGGCTTAAATTCATTTCGTCAAGTATAAGGAAGAACGGAATATCTTTATTAGCATTAGTTTCCGCAAGCATTATAAAATCCAGCACGGCGGTTTTTACATATTCCCCTTTGCCGTCGTTTGCTAGAGGATTGAAATACCCCAGCATTTTTGTGTTGTCAGTCCAGTCCGCGCCAACAGGCACAACAAGGGAATTGTCAATATTATCTTTTTTAAGCCATTCCGCAAAACGCACGGCAATGCGTGTTTTGCCAGTGCCGGAATTGCCAGTTAAAATAACAAAAGGCTTGGCAAGCAAGGCAGTTATGTATCTGCGGGAAAATTCGTTTTTGCCGGGGAATTGTGCATAATCAAATTGTGTATTTCGTTCTGGAATATTGGCATTTTTATATTCATTTTCAGTTAGTGATTTTAAGTATTTTTCATACATTGCTAAAGCAGATGATAAGACACTATGAGCCTTTTCTTCGTATTTTGAATATTCAGGCATCATCTCTAATTTTGATTTTATTTGATAAAACTCCTCAAGATTTTTTATATCTAATACTGTTATGAGTGGTGTTATTTTTAATCGTTTTTCAATATTCGATAATACAGATATGTAGTTGCTAACACTACTATCACTCATCCCAATACTTTTTATGTATTCCTTAAAAGTCATAGTTGCATTCCCATTAAAAAAATTTTTCTTCACAGTCTAAAATTAAATAGAAAGCTTTTTTCTTTACCTTGATATTATATCATAATTAATTTAGTTGTTATATTAATGTTATAATCTAAATTATGCTGAAATTTATATTATGCTTAACTAAGCTTTTTATCTGCTGTATAATAGTGATAATGGGATATCTTTATGTATTTGACATCCCTTTTTGTTATTTTTTTTGTAATTTTATGAAAAAGATATTTACTATTGTACTTTGTATAAGTTCTATCTGTATTGTATTACATTTTACTTGGTTTCCTATATTTGTAAAAAATATAAAAAAAATTATTTTCAGATTTTCTGTAAAAGATAAAAAAACTGTTCAACTAAAATTTTCAGATAGCAAAAAACTGTTTTTGGAAGATAGGCCTTTATTCAAAGGAGAGGTAGGGGCAATGGATAGAACAAAAACAGTTGCTCAGATAGTACAAATTATAAAATCAACAGCAATATATTCAGAGTGTGTCAATATTTGTATTTCAGGAAAATGGGGCGAAGGCAAAACATCAGTGTTAAATCATGTAAAAGGCATACTTGATAATGAAGAAAGTTATGAATATATTGATATAGACCCTTGGTTTTATAATGATATAGGTTCAGCACAAAAAACTGTATTAAGACTGTTAGCTTCCAGAATTTCCAATAATTTCCCTTACGCTGATGCCAATAAATCAATGGAAAAGTATATAAATCTTTTGACAGGCGGGATATTGAAACATTTCACAGGAATTCGATTGCCAAAAAATACTGAAACGCTTTCAGATATCAAGATAACTATTTCAGAATATATCGTCAATACTGGTAAAAGATATATCCTTGTTTTTGATGATTTAGATCGTTTGAATGAAGAAGATTTTAAATTAATTGTTAAAATAATAATGTCTTTGAAGAGCATAAAAGGCCTTGTTATTATTATGCTTATGGATATTGATAAAATATATAAATACTTTGATGAAGAGCAAAACTTTTTGGAAAAAATAATAACAATAACTGTTCCATTGCCGAAAATAGAACCACTAAAATATGCTAAATTGTTAGATAAATATTTGAGAGAAACAATTTTACGATACGAATATAAAGAAGATTATGATAAGTTTGAAAAATCTTATTATAAATATGATTTTCTAAGGCTTTTAAATTTTAATACGCTTCGCAATATAAAGCGTTTTATTATGATGTTTGATATTTTTTATAAACAACTGAAAGGAGAGGTTAACATTGTTGACCTTTTTGCAGTTGTGTATCTTTACTTATTTTATCAAGAAGTTTATAACGATATGTACTTAAACAGAAACAAATATATTGGAGAAGGAAAAATATCTGATATTCCTAAAAAAAATAACTACTTTAATGATATGTTAGAATTATTTGATAAGAATAAGAAAAGTGATCTTCGTAAAATTTTGAGCAGAATTTCCTCTGAGTTTTACTATGAAGAGGAGAACAAAAAATATAGTTATACTGATTGGGATGATACCAATGATGATTTTCTTAGAATTGTTAATGAAATATCATTTTATAAATATTTCATTTTTAAACCTGCTGAAAATGATATATCTGATGTATTGATAAAAACCAACTTGCAAAATTGGAAAAATAACGAAAATAATGATGATATTTTAGATTTTTTAAACAAGTATTATAAAAATATAAATGTTTTTTTTGAAAAACTTAATGGGATTTATGCTGATACAATTTCTGAAAATTTGCTAAAAAAGATAATAGCATTATTTATAAATATACCGCCAATGGATTCTTCATCATTTGATGTTCATTTTTTGTCTAGTCAAATTAAGAATCTTTTAGAACATATTGGCAATAAAGAACAGTTCATAGAAGACTTAATAAAAAATGGTAAAACATTAGATATCCTATGGAACATTGCATTGTATCAAGACAGGATAAATAAAGATCAGCATTTACAACAAATGTTGTTCAAAAAAATTGATGAAATGCCTACAGAAGAGGTGTTAGATAATTTAAGTTATGCAAATTTTTATAATTATATAACAAAAACAACACCAAACGTAAATAAAGAATATTATTCAAAAAAAGATAACTTTCTATCTGTAATTAAAACAAATAAAAAGTGGGTAATGAAATTTGTTATGCCAAGAATTGAAAAATCATCATCTGAAGGATATACTTTTAATATAGACATTATGGTTCGTCTTTACGGATATGAATTTATAGATACAGTGATTGATATTTTTAAAGAACATACTGGTTTTACATCAGAGGAATCAAAAGATTACAAAGAATTTTGTAAAAAATATTCAGAATACAAATCTAAGTGGAAAAAGTGATTAAAAATATATATAATAGATTCAGTCAAATGATAGCAATCTGTTTTTTTGCCTTGAATGTTTTAAAGGCAATTCTAAAGATAAATATTGGCACAGACAGACTTCTCTTTAAAAGAAACATAGCTATATTGTGTCTGTACTTTTTGGGGAATAACTTCCTATTGCTGCAGACAGGCAAATGCTCCGCAAGGGAATAAATTTTCTCCTTGCCAGCCCCTAAGTCGTAAGATAATAGAGCATATACCATATCCCTTTTGTGGGAGAGGTCTTAATGCTGAGTGGTATCCGCTGTATTGCAAAAAAACATTCCGTAATATATAATATATATGCCTTTGAACAAAAGACTGCTATAAACTGTATCAGCTTTGTTTGCAGGGTTCTTCAAAGATTTCTTTTGATAAAAGGAGACTTAAAAGATGTACTATTACGGCATAAACGCCCCATTTTATGACCAAATACAGACCGCAGAGGCATGGCGTAAGTATTATGATTTTTGCAACACACTGAACAATTTTAATCCAAATTCCCCTGCAGAAGTGGTAGATATTTGTTTAAAAGCCATGGATTTCAGAATGTCCTGTGATAAATTGCCATGCCATAAGGCAGCTTTTTTTACAAAATTAGCAGCATCGGCTTTTTTTGCCAAATTTTACAGTTTTAAGCATAGCATATATGCTTAAATTAATTCAGAAAGTTGGATAAATTTTATTAGATGTTTGGCGACTGGTCAATTCTGCACACGCGTGTGCAGAATATTACATATTTTTGTCCATAAGCCTTTTTTGCAGTGCCTCCATAGAAATTAAATTTGTCCCATTGCCTAATTAAACAGCAAAGATGCTGAAACAAGTTCAGCAAGCCGGAACTATTTTGCCTATCCCCTTAAATACTCGTATAAGAACAGTGCGAAGGAATTTAAAATCGCTATCTCATTGTTATTGTTTACATAGTTCAGCAGCTGCCCTGTAAGGATATTGCTTTGCGATATGTCGTCCTTGCTTTCCGGAATTGAAAAACTGCCCTTGCTTACCAGATTTGCCTTCATGACATTGAGCGTTTTTATATGTCCCCAGTTTTCCCGTATCTCTTTCTGTTTTGTCTCGTCAGGAAGTTTTAATTCTCCATGTTTGTTTAGTGCAAAACACAGACGGTCAAAATTTTTATAATAGGAATCCCTGCCTGCTATTTCTTTGAATTTTCTGCCTATAAATAATTGGACAGTATAGTCTTTATAGTCATAATCGGGCAGTGGCTTTTTGAAATACCTGAAAGATTCTACCATTGGATAGTTTATGTACAGTTTTCCCTTGTCAGTTTCATTGCAGAAATATTCCAAAAGTTCGGCTATCTGCTCATTCTGTTCCTTTACCGTAAGGTGGTTGGACTTGTCCTGCCTTTTTATGTCATAGTCAAAAAACAGGTAAGTTTCAGACACCTGGTATGAATATCTTATATTGCTTAATCCGTATGGATTTTCGGAGTGTTTGGCGGCCTCTTCTTTTAAAACGGAAACAATGTCAGCCGCTCCGCCAAGAACATCATATTCCTTCATTTTTTTGTAAAGCGAATATATGTTGTTGCAGTAGCAGATTATTATTTCCTCGGCATTTTTGTTGAAAAACAGATGTTTCAGCGTTTTATAAATGCGGGGTTCATCATCTTTGCCCTCAAATACGAAAAGTATCATTTGCCGAACGTTCCGCCCCTGTACAGTTTTTCCAAGTTATGGCCTTCCCTTATTTCCTTTTCGGTGGCATTATGCACATTTGTTATTTTTTCCTTCGTGCATATAAAATAGCAGTCCGGCCTAAGCAGGTCATTTGTGAAAATCGCAGTGTTGTGCGTTGTAAGCAGTGCCTGGCAGTTTAGTTTCTTCAGAAACTCAATTATGAAATAAGATAATTCATAATGATAATATGCGTCAAACTCGTCTATGCAGACAAAGGACGGCATTTCTGTTTCATTTTTGCAGCAGCCGAGCCAGGAGAAAAACAGCAGAAGGGATTTCATGCCTTGTGATGATGCGGAGGTAAAGTCTAAAAGCTGCTTTCCTATTTTTAGAGCGAGGTGTTCACTGCCATTATGTTTTAAGTGAGTTATTTCATCCTTTATTCCTGCTTCTTTGAAAAAACCTTGTAATTTGCTGAACTGTCCTTGCCTTACAATCTGTTCTGTTATATTTAGGTTTGAGACAGGGGAATATCCCACAAAAGACCTGTCCTGCAATGACCAGAAAAGCAGCATTTTGTTTACAAAGGCAAACAATTTTTCAAACAAGATATTTTCATCAGATTTTTCAAGAATGCTGTTGCTTTTTACCCATTTTAAGGCGGAAATCTGCAAGGCACGGGGATTTTTGTTAAGTCTTTCTGTTCCCGGAAGATTGACTTCAAAAACAGGATGCTTTATGTTTCCGTCGTATAATACTGCTGTTTTGCCGTTTATTGTAAGTTTTTCTGAAATTATGGAAAAAATGTTAGTTTTTTTGTACTCATACACAACATCTTTGCCGTCAAAAGTAAACACATATTTGAATTCCGCAGGCTTGCCGCTGCTTGCGTTTAAGTATATTACATAATCTTTTGGGCTTATATAATTATCCGTAAGATTTGCCACAATATCAAAAAGAGCCAGGGCAATGGAAGATTTTCCACTGGCGTTTTTGCCGTACATAACGGAAGTTTTAGATATTCCGTCTTTCACGGCATCTTTGTTGAAAGCATAATTGCCTGTGGCGGAAAAATCTATGGTCACGGGGCTTTCAAAAATTTTGAAATTGCTTACGGTAAGTGATTTGAGCATATAAAAACCTTTTCTCCGCATTGTGCCGTAAAAAAATTACGGCAAACCGCCTTTAAAAATATTCTAACTAAAATATAGTCAATTTGCAAATGAAATTAAAGGCTGGCAGATAAAAGTAGTTGTTGGAGTGCATTGCACGGCGAGAGTATAGAACAAGGCCAATATGATGTAATGTAAAAAGAAGCCCCTGTTTAATATAATGTAATTCGTTTTTAACTCAACACATCGTATCGAGTTAGAATTTTAATTTGACATGTTGAGTTAAAATCCAATAGGCTCACTTGCTTTTTTGATGTTTCAATATTAGAATATTTATATAAGTCCCTAGTAAGCGAAAGTCGGCTTCATGCCGTGCGGTTGTGAGTTGTCCAGCCCTAGCTGCCAAGGGACTTATTCTTTTTTAATGGATTCCTGCTTGTGTAATATGTTCCATAATTACTCACTGCTTATTGATAATTGGAACCCCAGGCAGTTCTGAAAGTGGGAGTAAAACAACTGTTTTAACAAATCTTAATTCAACACATCATGTTGAGTTAAAACAGCATAGCCGATTTTTTAATTAATCGCACATTATTAATTAAATAAAGTGTTGTCCCAAAATCCTTTCCTGAAACGCAAAAAATATTTTTGAACCATACTTTGCAAAATATTGAATATTTTTATAAGTTGACTTTACAAAATATTTAAACTCTGCATAAGAATAGTCTTGCTGCAATCAGTATGCAGATTTATTTTCGGCATAACCCTCATTATGTTGCGGTTTTGAATGTCTTTATTTACATTATGGCTCTGTTATTAAGGAAAGCATGTTGACGGACAATCAGGAAGTAAATTATTATTAGAATAAATCAACCTGCAGCGCAGGCAGAATACAGGCGTTACCGTATTACAGTATAACCGCCTGAACATGGAAACATATATAATGGCCGATGTTTTATCAGAAGAGCAGCGCCGCAGGAATATGCGGCGGATTCGTGGAAAGGATACAAAACCGGAAATTATTCTGCGTAAGGCATTGTGGCACAGGGGATACAGGTACCGCAAGAATTACAGTAAACTTCCGGGAAAACCGGATATAGTCCTTACAAAACATCGGCTCTGCGTATTCATAGACAGCGAATTCTTTCATGGCAAGGGATTTGAATGCTGTTATGATAGCGCGAAATATGCCAGTCTGCGTGAACAGATAGAACATGGCAGTCATCCGGGGTTCTGGCTGAACAAAATACAGAGAAACATAAAAAGGGACCGTGAAGTAGAAGTTGAGCTTCGCGCCCTTGGCTGGTATGTGCTGCGTTTCTGGAGCAGGGAAGTGCTTAAAAATACCGATGAATGTGTAAGGACAATTGAGGAACAGATTCTAAGCATTACAATAGAAAATCCGTAAGCTGGTGAATCCGTTATCCCGCTATTGAAATAATGTTGTAATCTGCATATTCCTGAGCCGCAATTAATGCCTGTTTTTCACATTTTTATTTAAATTAGTATGATTTGAGTTGTTTTTATATAATTAAAATGATTAAATGATAAGAGGCCCCTGCTGACGGGCCGTATATTATGGTAAAAGAAAAGAAAAATTTAATCAGGATACTCAATGACGCCATTGAGTCATACACGCCTGTTGCTTTTGCGACAGTTATTTCATCAGGCGGTTCAACACCCCGTGAAGCCGGGGCCAAAATGCTTGTTTTTGCCGACGGAAAAACGGAAGGTACTGTCGGTGGCGGCAAAGTTGAATCCATGGTTATAAAACAGGCTGTACAGTGTATTTCCGAAAACAAATCCGGAAAATTTACTTTCAGCCTTCATCTGGATGGCAATACAGGCATGGCCTGTAATGGTGATCTTGAGGTTTTCATAGATGTTTACAAAAAGCCTTTCAAGGTACTTATTCTCGGGGCCGGTCACGTGGCGCTTAAAATAGCCGGGGCCTGCCGCCTTGCGGATTATCCTTATATAGTGGCAGATGACAGAACGGAATTTGCCAATGAGGAGCGCTTTCCCGGCGCAATGAAGATAATTACTGTTGCTCCGGATAAGGCCGTGGCTCTCGCGGGTGTGGATAAAGATACATATATTGTTATTGTTACCCGCGGTCATTCGCTGGATAATGAATGTCTTGTGGAAGCCCTGAAAACGGATGCTCCATATATAGGCATGATAGGCAGCCGCTCCAAGGTAAACACGGTTTTCCATAATATGGCAGAGAAAGGCCCTGTTAATCCTCTGACAGACAAGAGGATTTATTCGCCTATAGGGCTTGATCTTGGCGGCAAAACTCCCGGTGAGATTGCCATTTCCGTAATTGCAGAAATAACAAAACTGTTTAATGGCAGAACAGGAAAACATTTAAGGATTGAGGAATAATCTTTTATGATAATAAAGGCTATAAAACTTTACAGAGACGGTTTTATGACGCAGCCTTTTGCCCTTGGCGGTGAGGACGGCATGGATAAGTTTGACCCTGCCGTAAGATACCGCTCCAGCTTACAGAATTTCCTTATAGACATAGGAAAAGAGGTAATACTTGTAGATACCGGACTGCCTGATGAATTTCCTGACCAGGTGCCGGACGAAAAGACCATGATTTACATGGGCAGCCGTATCAAGGGTTATGATGAGGCTTTTGCCGAAGCCGGATACAGGCCGGAACAGGTAAGCAGGATACTTGTCACACATAAGCATGCGGACCATACCGGCAAGCTGAAATCCTTTCCCAATGCTGAAATTTATGTCGGACCGGAAGATGCCGATGCCCCGGAATTTGAGGGGCTAAAAGTGATAAAGGCTGAATACAATGACGGACCTTATCATAATTTCCCGGCATCGCAGAAAATAGCTGACGGAGTTTATCTTATACAGGCCAAAGGCCACACAAAAGGCAACAGTATTGTCATAGCCGAAAGTGAAGGCCTTTTCTATATGATGCACGGAGACGTTACATATACAGACGAGGCTCTGTATGAGAACAAGCTTTCTGTTGTTTTTGAGGACAAGGCTGCGGCAAGGCAGACGCTTGATATGGTTCGGGAGTTTATAAAAAACAATCCCACCGTATACCTTTCAACACATACACCTTTGGGATATGAGAACCTTGAAGCAAAAAAGGTTGTTGACCTGGCAAATCCTCCGGCAGGCATTCCTCCTGGGGAAATCGTATATAAGACTGCGAGCGGAAAATATGTATGCGGAGTATGCGGATATGTTTATGACCCCGCAAAAGGCGACCCGGAGCATGGTATAGCCGCAGGCACTCCCTTTGAGCAGCTGCCACCGGACTGGCATTGCCCAAGGTGTAAGAAAGACAAGTCCGTATTCAACAAGGCGTAAATTCTTTTGATTTAAGAGGCTCTGATGGAAGAACAGAAATTATCCTTTGTAGGAAAATCGTTTGAGCGCAAGGACGGCCTTATAAAGGCAGAAGGCCGGGCCATGTACGCCGCAGACAGGGAGTTCGCACATATGCTTTACGCTGCAGCCGTGCGCAATCCCCGTCCGCGCATAAAAATACTTGGTATTTCTGACGAAAAGGCAAAAAAAGTTCCCGGATATGTGACTCTTGTCACTTACAAGGACATCAAAGGCCAGAACGCCTGGCCTGTGCTTGACCTGGACTATCCTTTCCTGCCGGAAAAAATAGCGCGTTTTGCCGGGGAAACTGTAGCCCTCGTGGTTGCGGAAACACAGCGTGCGGCAAAAAAAGCGGCTTCACTGGTTGAAATAAAATACGAGGAGCTGCCCAATATACAGGATCCGTTGGAGGCCCTGAAACCTGACGCGCCGGAAATTGGCGGCACAACGGACATGAAGAATGTCTATGCGCATTTCACCATTCAGAAAGGTGATGTTGACAAGGCTTTTGAGGAAGCCGCCTACAAGGTTGAGGGGACTTTCAAGACAAATTATCAGGTTCACGGCTATCTTGAAACACAGGGTTCCATAGCCATACCGGAAACAGACGGTGGAGTGACCATACACAGCACAACACAATGCCCGTATTATGTGGTTGACGGTGTGGCTGCTGCGCTTGGCATAACATATAACAAAGTAAAGGTAATACAGACTGTCACAGGCGGCGGATTTGGCGGAAAAGAGGAAGTTCCGGCGCTTGTTGCTGCCCATGCGGCTATATGTGCCGCAAAAGTGGGCCGCCCGGTAAAACTTATTTACAGCCGCAAGGAAGATTTCCAGTGCATGTCAAAACGCCATCCCGGCTGGGCTCATATAGAATACTCGGCTGACAAGGAAGGCCATCTCACTGGATGCCGTGTAAAATATGTGCTTGACGCAGGAGCTTATTCCACCATTACGGCAATTGTGCTTTTCCGCGGAACCGTTCATTCCACAGGTCCCTACAAAATACCGAATATTGACGTTAAGACTTTTGGCGCGGCTACGAGCAAGGTTCCGTGCGGCGCCTTCAGGGGCTTCGGACAGCCGCAGATCAATTTCGCGCAGGAATCTCTCATAGACGAGCTTGCCGAAAAAATAGGCATGGACCCCATTGAGTTCAGGCTTAAAAACCTGCTTAACCCCGGAGAGCTTACGGCAACCGGGCAGAAACTCACATCTTCATGCGGATTGAGTGAACTTGTTGAAGCAGTAAGGAAAAAATCCGGCTGGGACAAAAAAGTAAACCTGCATGAGAAGAAAGGCCATATTGCCAAAGGCATAGGAATTTCAACCTGCTATTACGGCGTGGGACTTGGTGCCAAGGGCCGTTTCCTTGACAGGGCTGGGGCATTGGTTAATATTTACAAGGATGGTTCGGTAGGCGTAAGCGTAGGCAATGCCGAAATGGGCCAGGGTGCGCTTACAGTATTTGCGCAGATAGCGTCTGAAACGCTGAATGCCCCGATGGATCTTGTAAAAACCGAAGAGGTTGACAGTTCCAGAGTGCCGGATTCGGGCCCGACAGTCGCAAGCCGCGGCACACTTATGGGCGGAAATGCGATAATACAGGCTGCTTCGCCGCTGCGTGAACGCCTTTTCAAGGTCGCACTTGATATGCTCATTGACAAGGGCGGAACTTCCGGAAAAATGATTGCCCATGACGGAATATTTGAAATGGACGGCATAACCGTATCATTTACTGATGTGGCAAAGGAAGGCTGGAACCGCCGTCTGAAAATGTGCGAGGAAGGCTGGTATGTTGCGCCGCATGTATCATTCAGGCTGGATAATGGCCAGGGTGATGCCTATGTTGTTTACTCATATTCAGCGGACATAGCGGAAGTTTCCGTTGACACACAGACAGGTGTAACAAAAGTTGACAAGATATGGGCAGCTTACGACGTTGGCCGCATAGTAAACCCCATGCTTGCCACGGGCCAGGCCCAGGGCGGAATATTACAGGGCATGAGCTGGTCGCTGTTTGAGAACCTTCAGTATAAAAACGGCATAATGGTAAACCCCAATTTTACCGACTATGTATGTGCCACCACGAAGGACAAGCCGGAATACGACATAACCTTCATAGAGAAACTTTATGATGAAGGCCCTTATCAGGCAAAAGGCATGGGCGAGGTTCCGCTCATTGGTGTAGCCCCTGCCGTAGCAAACGCCATAAAGAATGCCTGCGGAGTAAGGATTGATTCCGTACCGCTTCTGCCTGAAAAGGTATGGCGGGCTATCAAACAGAAAAATGCCGCAAAGGAGGCAAAATAATGCCCTGCAATGAAACAATGAAAAAGGATTTTTCCGTTCTGCACCTGGACTGCACGGTTAACGGAAAGCATATTCGGCGTGATGTTCCGTCCAACAGGGCATTGCTGGACTTCATACGCCTTGACCTCGGCCTTACCGGCACAAAGGAAGGCTGCGGCGAGGGCGAGTGCGGAGCGTGCCTCGTTCTTCTTAACGGAAGGGCGGTAAATTCCTGCCTTATGACTGTAAGCCATATACAGGGCAAGGAACTTGTTACCATAGAGGGCATAAGAGGCAGAAAGGGCGGTCTGCATCCGCTTCAGGAAACATTCATGAAGGAAGGCGCAATACAGTGCGGCTTCTGCACGCCGGGAATAATAATAGCCTCCGAGGCTCTTTTAAGAAGAAAGCCTGATGCCACGCTGGAGGACATAAAGCTGGAACTTACCGGCAATCTGTGCCGCTGCACCGGCTATGAGAAAGTCCTTTCCGCGGTTGAAACCGCAAGAGACAAAATGGCTGCGGACCCGGATTACAAGGAGGCAGAATAATGTCAGAGATTATTTTTAAGCCCTGCTCCCTGAAAGAAATGTGGGAGGAAATGCCAAATCTGCCGGAAAGCCGCAAATACATGGCAGGCGGTACTGACGTTGTTACGGTTGAGAACGCCGGATTCCCTTCTGCCGAATGCTGGATAGACATAAGCGACATTCCGGAACTTGCCATGGTCAGAGAGGAAAAAGACCATGTTTTCATAGGCGCGGGAGTAAAGCTGAACGACCTTGAAAAATATCCTTTCATAAAGAAGTACTGCCCGGCACTTCTTGCGGCGGTGCATGATTTTGCAAGTCCCAGTCTGCGCAATATGGCTACGCTCGGAGGAAACGCCGGCAATGCAAGTCCATGTGCCGATGGCGTATGCGCGCTTGTCTCGCTTGAAGCGACAATAGTTCTCCGCAAGGGAAACTCTGAAAGGAAAATGCCGTTAAGGGATTTTTTCACAGGCCCGAAGAGAACAAAGCTGGAAAAAGATGAGCTTATTTACGGCTTTGAGATTCCCAAAAAGGAAAACCTGCTTGGACAGTATTTCAAACTTGGCCCGAGGGCGTTTTTCGGCATATCCAAGGTTGCCGTGGCATTGTCTGCCGCAATGGATGGAAACAAGGTAAAATACGCCTCTGTGGCAATAGCGTCTGTCGCTCCTGTTCCTCTTTATGCCGCAAAGACATCGGAATATCTTACAGGTAAGGAATTGACTGAAGATACAATCCTGAAAGCGGCGGACATGGCAAGGGGAGAGGTTTCCCCGATAACGGATGCCCGCAGCGAGGCTGACTACCGCCGCGACATGAGCGGCATTCTGCTTGAAAGGGCATTGCGCTCTTTAACAGACTGAAACAATAATTGATTTTGTATTGGAATTTAACATAAAACAACGGAGGTACCGTGAATAATATAAAGTATTATGCCTTTCCGTCGTCAGTAGCGGATGCGATGAACATACTGCTGAACCGGAAATACAAGGCCCTCGTAATGGCGGGGGGAACCCTCGTCGGTAAAGCAATACCGGCGACGGCAGAGACATATCTCGATATACGTAATCTGCCGCTTAAGGATATAAAAGTGAAAGGTGGCAAACTGGTAATCGGCGCCGCTGCCACATTTGATGATATAGATAATTCCGAACTGTGCCGCGAATGGGCGGGCGGAATACTTTCACAGGTGGCCTCCCAGTGTTCAAGCCAGCTGATACGCAATATGGCCACAATCGGTGGCAATATCGCGCGGCCACACTCATTCAATATGTTCCCTGTGGTGCTTATGTGCATGGGGGCTGAAGTGATGCTTGAAACAAAGAATGGAAAGATTCTTGTTCCGTATGCCTCGCTTTCCCAGAACAAAAACCTTAAGCCTGGAGAAAACTGCATTATTCTTGAAGTGCTGCTTCCCAAAAAGACAAAAACACAGACTTTCGAGTTTATAAAGCTGGCCAAGACAAAATCCAGCTGGGAATCATATGTAACACTCTGTTTCTCTAATGAGAAGAAGAACCCGAAATTTGTGGTTGGAGCGCTTACTCCCAGGCCTTTCTGCGCGGTTGAAGCCGAAAAGGCTTTCGCCAAGGGCGCCCCGGCAGAGGAGATTCTGCAGAAGTTCACCGCCGCTATAGAGGCGGTAAAAGTCACAGGCTACCGTGCGGAAGCCGCGACCAATCTTTTAAGACGCTATCTGGGGGCTGAATGATGAACAAGGAAGAAATACTTCAGGCTGATGAAGACGGAATGTTTACAATAACCCTTTCCGTGAATGGTGAGCTGGGCCAGATGATAGTGTCCCGCAATGAATCACTCGTAGAGGCGCTGCGCCACTATGGCTGGAAAGGCACAAAAAAGGGCTGCGATACCGGTGACTGCGGTTCATGCACGGTTCTTCTTAATGACAAGCCGGTGCTTGGCTGTATGATGCCGGCTGTAGCCGCAAACGGTGGAAACATTACCACCATTGAAGGTCTTGGAACTGTCCGGAACCCGCACCCCATTCAGGAAGCATTTGTGGAGGCCGGTGCCGTTCAGTGCGGTTACTGCATTCCCGGAATGATTCTTTCCACCAAGGCCCTGCTTGACAGAAATCCGGAACCTACGGAAGCTGAAATCCGCAAGGCGCTTGATGGCAATCTGTGCCGCTGCACCGGATATGTAACACAGGTGCAGGCCGTAAACATAGCGGCCAGGAAAATGAAAGCCCTTAAAAAGAAGCAGGAAAAGACAGCTGCGAAAGAAGCTGAAAAAGCCGCACGCAGAGTTTCAAGGAAAGCGGCGAAGAAAAATAAATAAAACAGGGAGATGAACATGGAAGAAATTAAAGACGCAAAAGATCTTAAAGTTGTTCACACTCCCGGCGTAAAGCTGGATGCCATGGGCCTTGCCTGCGGCGCCCCGGCATACACCGACGATGTGGAATTTCCTAATATGCTTCACGCCAAAATGCTGTGGAGCCCTCACGCCTATGCAAAAATAAAAAACATAGATACAACCGAGGCATGGAAGGTTCCCGGAGTAAAAGCCATTCTTACCTACAAGGATGTACCGCGCGTGCCGCATACAACCGCAGGCCAGGGATACCCGGAACCGTCGCCATATGATACATACACGCTTGATAATACTGTGCGCTATGTGGGAGACCGCGTTGCCGCAGTAGCCGCCGAAACCCTTGAGGCCGCCAGAGAGGCTGTTTCAAAAATAAAGGTTGAATACGAGGTTCTGAAACCTGTATTCGGCATTTACGAGGCAATGGAGGAAGGTGCGCCGCAGGTTCATACGGAGAAGGATTCCAAGAACATTCCGGATGCGAAGCACAATATTGCCGCAAAGTTTGACTTCGAAATAGCGCCCAAGAAATGGTTTGAGGAAGCCGACTATACATTTGACGAGTCATGGACAATTCCATATCTGCAGCATTGCGCCCTTGAGCCGCATACCACTATATGTTATTTTGATAATAATGGCCGCCTTGTCATACGTACTTCAACACAGGTACCGTTCCATGTGCGCCGTATTGTGGCACAGGCCCTGCAGATTCCGGTAAAGAATATTAGAGTCATAAAGCCCCGCATAGGCGGCGGTTTCGGCTCAAAGCAGGAAATTCTTGAAGACATAGTGGCTGCACTTGCCCTTAAGACAAACCGCCCGGTTCGTCTGGAATACACCCGCAAGGAGGTTTTTATTTCCTCCCGCACAAGACATCCGTCAATATGCCGCATACGCTGCGGCGTGAAGAAGGACGGCACTATTACCGACCTTGAACTTGGCATATATCTTAACACCGGAGCATATGGCTCACATGCGCTTACTGTTATGATGTGCGCCGGATCCCATGTGATACCGATGTATCATGTGAAGAACAATATAAAGTTCATAGGACGCAGTGTTTATACCAATCTGCCTGTTGCCGGTGCGTACCGCGGTTACGGCGCCACACAGTCTTTCTTCGGCCTTGAGTGCATGATGGACATGATGGCCGAGAAGATAGGCATGGACCCGGTTGAATTCCGCAAGATGAACTATATACGTCTTGGCGAAGGCTCACCTGTGTTCAAGGCCATGGGCGAAGGCCGTGAGGGCGTGGAACAGTTCATAACCTCTACAGGCCTTATGGAAGGCATTGAAAAAGGTGTAAAAGAGTTCAAATGGTACGAGAAGGCCAAAAAGTACAGAAAGCAGAAAGGTTCCATACGCCGTGGCATAGGCATGGCCTGCATGATGCAGGGCTCAGGTATTCCTGAAGTGGATATGGCCAGCTGTACCATAAAGCTGAATGAGGACGGCTCTTTCAATATGCTGGCCGGCTGTGCCGATCTTGGAACAGGTGCTGATACCGTGCTGGCGCAGATAGCCGCAGAGGTTCTGGGTGTTAAGCATACAGATATAGTTGTGCTTTCAGCCGATACCGATGTTACACCGTTCGACGTTGGTGCATATGCTTCTTCCACGACCTTCATTTCCGGCAATGCCGCGAAGAAGACTGCTGAAAAGGTTCGCGACATGATTCTTGCCGTGGGAGCTAAGATTCTTGATGAAAAGGTTGAAAACCTGCATCTGGAAGACCGTAAGGTTGTGGCAAAGAGCGGAGCTTCCTGTACGCTGTCTGAAGTGGCGAACACATCGCTGTACTATTATGACCAGCATCAGATTATAGCTTCTGCCTCACATTATGCGCAGACATCACCGCCTCCTTTCCAGGCCAACTTTGCCGAAGTGGAGGTTGATACCGCCACCGGCAAGGTAACGCTGCTGGATTATGTAAGCTGCATTGACTGCGGAACCGCGGTAAATACACAGCTTGCCCAGGGACAGAACGACGGCGCCTGCATGAACGGTATAAGCCACACGCTTAGCGAGGGTCTTGAGTTCTCAGCCAATGGAACGCCGCTTAACGCTTCGTTCCGCCGCTATAAGATTATGTCTATGAACGACACCGCACCTGTAAGGACATTCTTCATTCCTACATGGGAACCGAATGGTCCTTTCGGCGCGAAGTCTGTTTCTGAAATAGGCATAAACGGCCCGCTGCCTGCAATTTCCAACGCCATTTACAATGCTGTGGGCGTAAGAATGCACAGGGCTCCGTTCACGCCGGACAAGGTGCTTGCCGCACTTAAGGAGAAAAAAGCCGCAGAGCAGGCTGAATAACCATAAGTGCTGAATCCGGACCAGTGGATAAAACCACTGTCCGCTATATGTAAAAAAGTCCCGCTTTTTGAAGAGCGGGACTTTTTATATTTTTCTGCTGCTGTCTGGCTGAATATGTCTGCTGAAGGCGCAGCCTGTGCCTATGAATCTGATATATTCCAGGGCTGCCGTCTTGAACATTTTTGGATTGTAATCTATTGTGTCGCCTATTTCCGGCCTGCTTGCCTGAACCGGGTATGGGGTGGCTTTTTCAAGCCCTGCACGTTTTATTTCGCATAATGTGCGGGGCATTTTGTAGAAGGAAGTTATTATCACCGGTTTTTCCAGGCCCTGTATGGCGCATATTTCTTTTACGCTTTTTACTTTCTGTTTTACGGAACTGCCTGTTTCTGCGGTTATTATCCTGCTGCGGCTTATTCCTGATACAGTGGCGTATTTTATGCCTGTACTTACGGTTTTATCCGACCCGGCTATAATAATGGGAAGTTTTTTTTCTTTCGCGAACTGAATACCGTTCTCAAGCCTTTCATGGCGGCCTTTATCTGATATTAAATCATCGTATGTAATAAAAACAACAACGTCGCCTTCAGGTACAGTCTCCGCTGTTTTTAATGAACCGGCGAGCATAAAGGTTATAAGTTTGCTTGTGAAAGAGGAAAAACATAATGTTGAGGCGGCCATTCCACCGAAAAAGCCCATTACCACACCCCATGTCATCATCCAGTGTACGGATCTCTGGAGTTTTTCCAGCTGGTTTTTAATCTCATTGTGCGGTGTGGCAGATTTTCCGGGTCTTACCAGTTTTTTTAGGCGTTTCCAGAAATTTCTGCGCTCCTGCTGATTTTCGCTTAGAATAACGTCAAATTCTTTTGATATTTTTTCAAGATCATCTGATATTTTAAGATAGTCCCCTGTAAACGGCAGCCTGTACAGAACGGAATCAGGTATATAAGTACGTATTTTCCTGTTCAGTCTGTCCGTGAAACTTTTATTCTGTGTCTCAGATGTTTCCGTGTCTGCTGCTGGCATTCCAGCCGGTGCTTTTCCGTCTTGTTGAATATCTTCTGAATTGTCTCTGATTCCCATAAAAATTACAGTTATATTCTAACAAATAAAAAAGGCAGTCTTCCGGCTGCCTTTTTTGTATTCCGCTGTATGCGGCTGTATGTATGCTTCAGAAGCGGTAACCTATGTTGAAACCGTAGTTTGTGTACACAGCCTTGCCGAATGCCTTCTGGCCATTCTGTGAGAAATCTTCCTGGAAACCATGATGTTCTCTTATTTCCATGGTGAGGAAAATATTATTTGAAAAGCTGTGCATGAGCCCCATTCCGTAGTTAAAACCAAAAGCCCTGTCGTCGACTTTGCCGCCGTTGGATTTTATTTCCATTCCATAGGTTCCCATGCCGAAAAGCGCATACGCGCGCCATTCAGAAGATCCAAAATAAAAAGGCTGGGATATGATTTTGGAATAAATTCCAAACATATTGTAATTCACTTTATTCATGCCGTCTGTGGAAATCTTGTTGCTGTTCATTGAGAACTCACCGCCAAGAGCCAGATTATCAAATACATAATATGCTCCGGTAATTCCAAATCCTACGCCATTTTCAATCTGGGCTGAATTGTCAACCACTGCGTCAAAAACGCTGGCGGCTATTTCCCCGTGGCCCTGAAGCTGGCCGGAAGCTGCTTTTTTGTGATGGCGCGGAGCTGCATAGGCTGCGTTGGCGAATAAGAAAAGAATTGTAAAAAAGCTGATAATTTTTTTCATACACTGTCTCCTTGAATATATCCCGTTAATACGGGCCTTTCAGTTAATAATAGCATATTTGATGTTTCAGTACTGCATGACATATTTTTATATAATATGTTCTGCGGCAGTTAAGGGATTTATTCAAGTCTGAAGGCCCGGAGGCCTATGGAGGTTTGTTATGGAACTTAGCAGAAAGGAAACAGAGGATCTTGCATACGCAGTAAGCCTGCTGGAAAATCCGGGTTTTCTTATAAAGACGGTGAATGTTATAGGAAAACCTGTAGAGAACATGCTTAATAAAATGCCTGACAGCATGGCGAAAACAGTTATCAATGTTACAGACAAGGCACTTGGCAAGGCTGTGGATTTCGCTGCCGGGACATTCGAAGACAACCGGCCTCTGCCAGCTGAGAATTTTCTTCATAAAATGAGCGTGGCAATAACAGGCGGTATATCCGGCATGATGGGTATGAGTGCACTGGCAGTTGAACTGCCTGTAACTACTACAATAATGCTGCGCTCAATACTGGATATAGCACGGGAGGAAGGCGAGAATCCTGCTGATCCTGAAACAAGAATGGCTGCGCTTTCTGTTTTCGCCTTGGGAGGAAGAAGCAGCAGCGATGACGGTTCTGAAACCGGATATTACGCTGTGCGCGCCGCGCTTTCCGCCAGTGTTAAGGAGGCGGCTGTTTATCTTCAGAAGGCGGCCATACAGAATACCGCGGATAAAACCGCCCCGGCGCTTATACGCCTTATGACGGCAATAGCGGAGCGTTTCGGTATTACCGTAAGCCAGAAAGCCATGGCACAGGCAGTGCCGCTTATAGGCGCAGCTGGCGGAGCAGCCATAAATACGCTGTTCATGGATCATTTCCAGGATATGGCGCGCGGTCATTTCATAGTGCGGCGGCTGGAAAGAAAATACGGTTATGACGAAATACAGCATAAATACAATCTTATTAAGGACGAAATGCAGAAGGTAAGAAGGGATAACCGCTGAAATATCCGGAAAACAGGCTGCGGAACCGCTGTGTTTAATGCTGTAGAAAAGCGGCAGCACGGAACCGGGGAATATAAAGAGGAATAGCAATATGGAAATTACTAAAGATATTAAGTATATAGGCGTGAATGATCACAAGGTGGACCTTTTCGAAGGCCAGTATAAAGTGCCTAACGGCATGGCTTACAATTCTTATGTCATTCTTGATGAAAAAATAGCGGTTATGGATACCGTGGACCGCAATTTCACCCATGAATGGCTGGACAATCTGGAACATGCCCTGAATGGCCGCAGGCCTGATTATCTTGTAATACAGCACATGGAGCCGGATCATTCCGCCAATATCGCTAATTTCATGAAAGCCTATCCTGAGGCTGTTATAGTTTCTTCTGCCAAAGCCTTCGCTATGATGAAGAATTTCTTCGGTACTGAATTTGAAGACCGCCGCATAGTGGTTGCCGAAGGTGGAAAACTTGAATTAGGAAGCCATGTTCTTAATTTTGTGGCTGCCCCCATGGTACACTGGCCGGAGGTTATTGTTACATACGACAGCACTGACAAAGTACTTTTCTCTGCAGACGGTTTCGGCAAATTCGGCGCGCTGGACACTGACGAGGACTGGGCCTGCGAGGCGCGCCGCTATTACATAGGAATTGTCGGCAAATACGGCGCACAGGTTCAGGCTTTGCTTAAAAAGGCTGCAGGGCTGGATATAAAAATAATCTGCCCTCTGCACGGGCCGGTTCTTACGGAAAACCTGGGTTATTACCTTAACCTTTACAATATCTGGTCTTCATACGGAGTTGAAACCGAAGGCATTATGGTGGCTTATACTTCCGTATACGGCAATACAAAACAGGCAGCTGAATATCTTGCCGAAAAGCTGAAAGAAAAAGGCTGTCCTAAAGTTGCCATTACAGACCTGGCCCGCTCGGATATGGCAGAAAATGTGGAAGACGCATTCCGCTATGGCAAGATTGTTCTTGCCACAACGACATACAATGCGGATATTTTCCCTTTTATGAAGGAATTCATAAATCATCTTACTGAGCGTACTTTCAGAAACCGCACTGTGGCTTTCATAGAGAATGGCAGCTGGGCACCGCTTGCGGCGAAAACAATGCGCAAAATGCTTGAGGGCTGCAGGAACATAACATTCCTTGAAAAGAGCGTGACAATAAAATCCGCTGTTTCCGATGAGAATAGAAAACAGCTGGATGAAATGGCTGATGAGCTATGCAGGGAGTATGTGGCGCAGAACAGCGAAAAAGCCGACAAGAAAGACCTGAATGCGCTTTTCAAGATAGGATACGGGCTTTATGTTGTTACCTCAAATGACGGCAGGAAAGACAATGGCATGATAGTGAATGCCGTTTCCCAGGTTACAAATACACCCAACCGCGTGGCAGTAACAATAAACAAGGACAATTACACTCATCATGTGGTTAAGAATACCGGTAAAATGAATCTCTGCTGCCTTTCTGAGGAGGCTCCTTTTGCCGTATTCGAGCGTTTTGGCTTCGTCAGCGGCAGAAACAAGGATAAATTTGCCGGTGAGGAGAATCTTCTCCGCTCTGACAATGGGCTTGTGTTCCTGTCAAAATACATAAATTCCTTCATGTCTCTTGATGTGGAACAGTATGTTGACCTTGGCACGCATGGAATGTTTATATGTTCCGTAAGTGAAGCCCGCGTTATAAGCGACAGACCTACAATGACTTATGACTATTATTTCGCAAATGTGAAGCCCAAACCGCAGACAGAAGGCAAAAAAGGATGGGTGTGCAAAATATGCGGATATGTTTATGAAGGCGAAAACCTGCCGGAGGATTTTGTCTGTCCCCTGTGCAAACACGGCCCGGCCGACTTCGAGCCGGTAAAGTAAAAGCAGGCAGCAGCCTGTAAGAATGCGGCATATTTTACCGTATGCCGCATTTTTTTGTCTCAAAATTCTTTCTGTAAAATATATGCCGGGCCTGCCGTACCTGCTGCCATACAGAGATAATCCTGCCTGGTTAAATTTTGTGGTACAATATACATCGGGTTCAGATAATTTATTAGTTTGACTGGAGTATTCAATGAAAATAATTCATCTTTCGGATATCCATGCCGGCAAAAAAGTGCATGGCATATCAATGACAGAGGATCAGCGGCATATTTTATCTCAGATTCTCGGCATAGCCGCAGAGCATAAGCCGCAGGCTGTTCTTATTTCCGGAGATATTTACGACCAGCCGGCCCCATCCGCAGAAGCTGTTGCACTGTTCAGTTCATTCCTTGAACAGCTTTCAGAGCTTATGTCAGGATATGACGGCAGCATTTTCATCATAAGTGGCAATCACGACTCGCCGGAAAGGATTGCATTCGGTGGTGGGATAATGGCAAAAAGCAGGGTTTACATATCCCCAGTATATGACGGAAATATCAGGCCGGCAATGCTGAAAGATGAATACGGGGACATAGCCTTTTATATGCTGCCTTTTGTGCGGCCTTCCGATGTGCGCAATGCGCTTGCAGGCACAGTCCAGAAAAATGAAAAAGCCACAGCTGCAATAGGCGGAACTTCGGAAAAACCGGAAGAAAGTAATGCTGCGGACGGAAAAAATGCAGCCGCAGGCAGCCTTCAGGAAATAAAAACATATTCCGCTGCAGTGCATGCCGCCATAGTCCGCATGAATGTGCAGCCGGAATGCCGCAATATACTGCTGTCGCATCAGTTTGTCACCGGCGCAGAACGTTGCGGATCTGAAGATATTGTCTCCGTAGGCGGCACGGACAATGTGGATTCCTCCGTGTTTGCCCCGTTTGATTATGTGGCGCTCGGGCATCTGCACGGCCCGCAGAACGTCGGTAGCAAAAGAATACGCTACTGCGGCACGCCGCTAAAATATTCGTTTTCGGAAAAAGATCACAAAAAATCAGTAACCCTGCTTGATATACGCGGCAAAAAACAAAAATATATGCCTGCGCAGGGCGAAGCGGCAGCAGTTCCTGCGGAATCAGAAATTTCAATAACGGAAATACCGCTTAAACCCAGGCATGAAATGCGCGAAATACGCGGAACATACAATGAGCTTATGAAGCGGGACAATTATATAAACACGGACAGGGAAGATTTTCTTCATGTAATACTTACAGACGAAGAGGAAATTCCATGCGCAGCAAACCGCATGAGCCTTGTCTATCCTAATATGATGCTGCTGGACTATGACAACAGCCGCAGCAGAAGCAGGGCAGATTTTTCCGCAGCCAGAGACATAAAAGAACTCAAGTCGGTTAACCCGCTTGAAATGCTTGAAGATTTTTACAGGCAGATGAACGGAACAGGCATGAGCGGAGAACAGAAGAAAATAGCCAGCGGTGTTTTTGATGAAATTTCAGAAGAAAAAAGGGAGGGAAATATATGAGGCCGCTTAAATTGACCCTGGAAGGCTTTGGCCCTTATGTGGAAAAACAGGAAATTGACTTTACTCTTTTCGGCAGCAGTGGGCTGTACCTTATAACCGGCGATACCGGCGCAGGAAAAACAACCATTTTTGACGCCATAGCCTATGCACTGTACGGCGAGGCAAGCGGCACTGACAGAAAAAAAGAAATGTTCCGTTCCAGGTATGTAAGCGACGGCGAAGATACGAAAGTAACACTGCTTTTTGAGCATAACGGAAAAAAATACAGAATATCCCGCAATCCCGCATACAGGGGACGTGGGAAAAAAGGCAGCGGCTTCAGGGATATTTCTGACAATGCAGAACTTGAATTTCTTTCTGGCTCAGGCGATATGGAAAAGACAATATCCGGCACACAAAAAGTCAAAGAAACTGTACAGAATGAACTTCTCTGCATGGATTCCGGACAGTTCCGCAAAATAGTAATGCTTGCGCAGGGAAATTTTCGGCAGCTGCTTAAAGCAGACACAAGCGAAAAAATTATTATATTCCGCAAAATATTCAATACGGAAATATTTGAGATTTTTCGGCAGAAAATAAATGCCCTGGCCAGTGAACTTGCAGAAAAAATAAATAAATGCAGTGAGGAAATTGCCCGCTGTGCAGCCTCAATAAACTGCGGCGGTTATGCGGAACTGCTTGAAGAAACAGAAAAGGCAGTAAATAATCAGCTGCCTGTACCGGAAATAATTTCACTTATTGGAAAAATAAAAGAAAAAGACAAAACTGCATTGAGTGAAATTCAGGCTGCGGAAGCGTTAATTTATAAGCAGACTGCGGAGCTGAATAAAGAAACCGGCAGGCTAAACGAAATTATAAAAAGAAAAAAAGAATACGAAGCTGCCAGGTCTGCCTATGAAGAGAAAAACAAAGAAACTTCCGTGCTTGAAGATAGACTGGCAGAAGCGGAAAGCCATAAAGCAGAAAGTGAGCGTATTTTAGGCGATATAGCCATAATAGAAAAGTCACTGCCTGAATATGAAGAACTTGAGGCTGCGGCAGAAGATATAAAAAAACAGGAAAAAATACTTTTAAAAAACAAGAATAAGAATAAAGAGGCAATAGAAATAAAAGAAAAACTTGATGAAGATATAAAAGAACTGAAAACGGAACTTGCGCAGCTTGAAAAAGCGGGCGAGCAGCGCGAGAGGCTCAGCAGCGAAAAAAACAGGATTGAAGAAAAAGAAAAAAGCCTTAAAGAACTTCAAAAAGATGTTGCCGCCCTTCAGGATATTTTCAAAAAAATGACAAATATTCAGAAGGAGTATGCCTCAGCAGCAGAATGTGCTGAAAAAGCAAACAGAACGGCTGCCATACTGCGCAGAAAATTCAATGATGCACAGGCAGGCATTCTTGCCGCAGGGCTTGAAGATGGCATGCCATGCCCCGTATGCGGTTCAATAGAGCATCCGCATATTGCGCAGAAAGGAACAGATGTTCCTTCCGAAACGGAAACAGAACACGCTGAGAAAATTGCGCAGGATGCTGCTGCCTTCAGCAGCCGGAAAAGCGAAGAAGCCGGACGCATTAAAGGCTGGTATGAAGAAAAGAAAAACAATATTAAGGCATGTATAGAAAAATTGTCTCTGCCCTTTTCATTGCCTGAAGAACAAAGTTCAGACTGTTTTTCAGATTTTATGTCTTTGCTTGCCGGGGAAACTGAAAAACAGCAGAAAGACAAAAAACTTGTCTGTGAAAAAATAGAAAAAGAGAATAAAAACATAGCAAGAAAAGCAGAGATTGCAGAGAATATTCCCATTAAAGAAAAAGAAAAAGACGAAGCAGAAAAGAATATAAATTCATTTTCAGGTGAAATCAGCAGCCTTGACGCAAAAATTGAATCAATGAAAAAACAGCAGATTAAAAACAGGGCGCAGCTTAGATTTCCTGATATAAATGCTGCTGTTTCTCATAAAAATAATCTTGAAAAAGAATACGGCGCAATTCAGAAAAAAATTGAGAATGCAAGAAAAAAATTAGATTCGCATAAAGAAGAACTGCAGAAACTGCAAGGAATAATACAGTCCGGCAAGCAGTCTTTTACAGGCCGCGAGCAGCAGTTGCTTGAAGATGCGGAAAGAAGAAAAAATGAGCTTTCGTCTGAACTGAATCTCAAAAAGGAAAATGAAAATGCATTGCGCGGCAGGCTTCATACAAATGATGAAGCTCTTAAAGTCATATCCGGAGCTTATGAAAAAAGCGGGAAGGATATGAAGAAATACAGCTTAATAGAGGCTTTGGCGGTTACTGTAAACGGCAGGGTAAGGGAAAAGCAGAAAGTTTCTTTTGAAACATATATACAGATGAATTATTTTGATCTTGTAATATCAAGGGCAAATCTTCATCTGCTTAAAATGTCAGACAATTCATTTGAACTGAAAAGATGCAGCATTGAAGCTGATGGGGCTGAAGACAGTGCAGATAAGGCTGGCGGCAGAAAAAAGAAGGACAAAGCTGTTTATGGAGACAACAGGGGAAAATCCGGCCTTGACCTTAATCTTATAGACCATTACAATGGCTCAGAACGTAGCGTAAATACACTTTCCGGCGGTGAATCATTTATGGCCTCCCTGTCGCTTGCGCTTGGCCTTTCTGAACTTATACAGGAATTTGCCGGGGGAATAAAGGCTGACACCCTTTTTGTTGATGAAGGCTTCGGCAGCCTTGATACGGAAACACTGCGTCATGCAATGAAGGCGCTTTATACTCTGGCAGACGGGAACCGCCTGACAGGAATAATTTCCCATGTGGAAGAACTTAAGAACAGCATAGAGAAAAAAATAATAGTTAACAAGAATGCCAGCGGGCACAGCCGCGCTGTAGTTTCGGCATAAGGCATTTTGCAGGGGCAGCAAGCCTGGAATTGCCCCTGTTCTGTGCCGGGGCCGCAACAGGGCCGTAACATACACAGCCTGCGGCGGTGTGCAGATTATTTATTACGCATATCCCTTGTCCGTAAGTTCCACGGCAATTCCTGCTACGGGATAATATACTATTTTGGCAATTATGGTTTTTCCGGCAGCGGCCAATGCTTTTTCGTAGCAGGCGAACTGGCCGGAGTAATTGCCGGCATAATGCGCGCCTGTCTGGCCGTTATTATCCTCGTAATTTTTATTTGTTATCATTTCCGTGCTGCCGGGGAATGTTTTGTAATCAATAAGAAGTACCTTATTCCCGGCCAGTTCGTAAACATAGTCAATGCTGCCGGTGAATATCTGGCCGTTTATCAGCTGCCTGAACGGCAGTTCATGGTATGCCGCCGCCCTGCCGTATTTGCCTGACAGGAAATTTGCCAGATTGTCCCATGCCTGCACAACTTGTTCCGGGTTAATTTTATCGGCAAATCCGTAATCCTGTATAATGGCGGCGGCTTTTTTCTTTTTGGCTTCGCCGTCTTTGCAGTATTCAAGCACACAGAAAATGTCATGTATGCAGCTGCCTGTTTCGGCCATTTCATCAGCCGATACATTTTTCAGGTTTATTCTTGCGGTTTCCGTTCCGGCTGAATAATTTTCCGGATATATTATTTTAACAGCCGTGTCCGGGCTGCCCGGCACGGCGCTCGGCTGGCAGTCCCGCAGGGGATATGCGGCAGGAGCATTTTCTGCAAGAACAGATGTGTCAATTATTGCATTTTCTTCGTTTTGATATTGCCATTTTTCCGGAGATATTGCATTGCTTTCTGCAATAAACATATCTCCTGTGCCAAAAAGGTCTGTCGTGGCATCAGGATTTTCAGGGTCTTGCGGCTGTGCCTGTATTTGGGGATTTGCTCCGCAAAGTTTAAACCATGACAAAGGTTCTTGGCCATCTGCGGCAAGTACAAGAGTTTCTTTAGGCCGTGTCATGGCAACATAAAGCAGGCGTATGTCTTCCTGCTTTCTGTTTTCTGCGGCAAAATCAAACAGTCTGCTGTTTTGAAATCCGGAATTTTCATATCCCGGTATTTCTGCCTGTTTTATTTTTTCAATAACTTCACCAGGGAAATTTGAATTTCCAAAAGCATACAGATTCTGCAATACGCATATTCTTAAAGCAGGATAAAGATTGTCCTGCGAAAGCGGCTTTTGATGGTATTTATGAACTCCGAAAATTTCATTCCTTACTGTTTTTTTCTCATTATCCTGATTCAGGCCGCACAGTATTACATGCTTCCATTCCAGCCCTTTTGATTTGTGTATGGTAAGAAGATTTACGCCGTCTTGCGTTCCTGCTGGCTTAAAGCCTGTTTGTGAATATTCGATAAAGCCGTCTATTGTGGCAGGAACAGACATGTTGAGGCAGGTTTCCTCGTATTTTTTTGCCACATCTATGATATTTCGTATATTTTCCGTGCTTCCCTGTGAATCAGTCCAGCGTTTTGCGATATTGTACAAATCCAGTTCTGCGGACATGCTTTCTATCATTGCGCTTATAGTCTGCGTTCGATAGAAATCACGGCGGGCCATTAGTTTTTTTATACAGGGTATTTCATCAAGCCAGCCGGCAGTTTTTGCATCTGTCCCTTTGGAATCTTTTTTCTTGCTGTTATATTCAAGCCTGGAATCAAATATCTTTCCCGCCGCATATCCTTGTTCCGTAAGATATGTTATTGTTGCCCTTGAAACAGAATCTACTGGTGTGGATATAAGATGAAGCAGTGCTTTTATAAGGTCAATTTCATTGCCAGCGGCAACAGATTCTTCCCTGCATACCGGAATATTGTACAGTTTAAGGGCTTGGGCAATTATGTCAAGCTGGGTGTTTGTTCTTGCAAGCACGGCTATGTCATGCGGTTTT
>Ga0310696_10001115_pt1 | contig 39557 bp, 53 predicted proteins | sample AusTroGonzalo_MG_4_FD_203885 | JGI IMG/M metagenome (GOLD analysis project Ga0310696, IMG submission 203885) | Bovine rumen microbial communities from tropical cattle in Woodstock, Queensland, Australia - Gonzalo_02 (v2) (version 2) | ecosystem: Host-associated > Mammals > Digestive system >... | reverse complement strand
TGGCATTTTTTCCGTGCATCCATTTTTGTGACGCGAAGACGATGGTATTCAAGGGGGTGCATAACTCGCAAAAGAACCGACAACTCGGAAAGATTATGCGGTCAAACGTCGAGTTTGCCCGCGAGCGGGAATTGTTTTTTGAGCGACTTATGCAGATTGTGGCCGTCGTAGATGAACGCGGTCTCCGTATGATCATCGAAAACCCGTGGAACACCAGCCGGGAGACCTACCTCCAATGCAACTTTATCACGCCTTCTATGGTCGATGCAAATCGGACTATCCGTGGAGACCGCTTCGTTAAACCGACGGCCTACTGGTACATCGGCTGCACTCCGACTTATGGACTGACGGAGCAGCGCGACAAGCGCGTGGAGATCGTCTACAAGGTCCACGGAAAAAAGCAGGAGACGGGCAGGTGCGACGAGGAGCGCTCTATGATCTCGCCCGACTATGCGCGCAACTTCATCTGCGACTTCATCCTCGGCAAGCCACAAGTGAACACCCAATTAAAACTATTTGATTGATATGAACGAGAGAGACAAATGGGCATTGAGGGAAACCCTCAAAACTATGGGAGTTACAGTCGTGGCGATGGCGGCAAGTGCGGCCTACGGGTTATTGCTGGCCGCTTTCATTAACAACGCCTGGGCTATGTTGGCCATAGTCCTCGGAACCGCCGTTATCGGCGGCGGTATTTGGGGGTTCTTTTATTTGAGAAGGGATTGAACGATGGACGCAGCGATAGTACACTACAACACCCCGGAACTGACGGAGGCACTGGTGCGGAGCATCCGCAAGTGGTCGCCGTCGCTCCGCGTGACGGTGTTCGACAACTCCGACGCGAGGCCCTTCCCGCAGACGGACGGCGTGACGGTCATAGACAACACACGCGGCCAGCTCGTCGACTTCACGGCGATGCTGCGCAGCTACCCGAACAAGATTCCTACGGCCTGCAACTGGGGCTCCGAGAAGCACATCGCCTCCGTGGAATGGCTGTTCGACGCCCTGCCCGACGGCTTCATCCTGCTCGACAGCGACGTGCTGCTCAAGCGAGACATCACCGGCTTCGCCGATACGTCCGTCGCGTGGGCGGGTGAGATCGAGCGGCGGCCCAAGTTCTGGTTCCAGGCCGTGCGTCTCTACCCGATGCTCCTATGGATCAACGTGCCGATGCTGCGCCAGCACGGCATCCGATTCTTCCACGAGGGGATGGTCTACAAGATGAGCCACGAGGGCGTGCCGTTCTACGACACCGGCGGCTCCCTGCTGAAGGACTGTCGCGATGCCGGCCTGCCGGGACGCGAGATTCCGATATTTGAGTACATAGAGCATTTCGGCGGCGGCTCCTACGGACGCGCGGAGCAGGCGCAGGGATGGCTGGACGAACATAAAGAACTGTACGAATGATATGGCGGGATATTTAATCGGAATTGACACCGGCACTTACACTGGTATCGCTATATGGGACGGAAATGGCAAGCGCTTCCTCTCAATCAAGACGATGCCGATACACGAGGCGCTTCTATTTATCCATAAATACATCGGGCTTACCTACGTCACCGTGGTCTTTGAGGATGCACGGAAGCGCAAGTGGTACGGGACGCAGACGGCGGCGAAAGACCGTGCGCGGCTCCAGGGCGCGGGGAGCATCAAGCGCGACTGCACGATTTGGGAGGACGCGCTCACGGACTGGCGCATACCCTTCGAGAAGGTTGCGCCGAAGAACAATATGACGAAGCTCTCCGCCGAGCAGTTTCGGCGCATCACCGGCTGGGCGGAGAAGACCAACGAACACGAGCGCGATGCCGCGATGCTGGTGTTCGGACGATAAATAATTAACTAAAAACCAAAGAACTATGACAACGAATTTCGAAGTAGAAGAAGCAAGTTTCGAAGTAGAAGAAGCAAGATTCAAAAAGCAGTTTGCTATGTGGACGGCCCTTTCGATTATTATGCTTGTGGCCATCATTGCCACACTTATGGTGCTTGTGCCGAGATACCGCGTTTGGTCGGAAGGCAAGCGTGGCGAAGCCGAGTATATGAGGGCAGAGCAAAACCGTCGAATCAAGGTCGAGGAAGCGAAGGCTAACCTTGAGGCCGAGAAGCTGAACGCCCTCGCGGAGATTGAACGAGCGAAAGGTGCGGCAGAGGCAATAAAGATTGAAAACGGATCGCTTACCCCGACCTATATTCAGTACCTATGGGTGCGCCAGCAGAACGCGAACTCCAACAACCGCATCATCTATATTCCGACCGAGGCTGGCCTTCCGATACTTGAGGCGGGTAAATAACCCGCCTCAATATCAATAAAAGCGGACTACGAAAAGACAAAACACCAAGACGCGACAGGGAAAAACTTAAATTACCGACGATGGCAGAACTCGACACCATAATGGACACGCTCTACGCGCTGCCTTATGACGCACAGCGGGAGGTGGCGCGGCGGCTGCTGTGCCGCCACCTCGACCTACTGACGCGCACGGGATCGGAGATAGACCCCATACGCGAATACTCGGCGCGGGAGCGCTGGCGGCAGTACATCGACCTGCTGCGCTCCGTAACCGGCGAGGACATCACGAGCAGGAGCAGGCGGCGCCCCGTGCTGGAGGCGCGGTGGTGCGCCTTTATGCAGATGCGCAGGGACGGGTATTCGTGGAAGGAGATGGAGCGGGCCACCGGCTGGGATCACTCCACGCTGATGAGCGCCGCCCGCCGCGTGAACGACGCGCTGGACTATCCGAAGATGTACCCCGACTTCACGCGGGTGTGGACGCGGATGCAAAAACGACTTGCCGTATGACGTGGATCACCGACGAGGAATACGAGGGCTACGTGCGCACGAAGGCTGCGGCGCGTCGCAACTACATCTGGAAGCTGGCGCGGACGAAGAACCTCAACGCCCACGCGATTGGGAAGGGCACGGGAATATCCGCGTCAGTCGTGCGGCGGTTCCTGAGAGGCGGCAACGTGGAGATGAAGACATTTGACAAGATCCGCTTGTTCTGCGAGCGGCACGAGAGACCGAAGCGATGAAATACAACCTTGCCACCGAACTCGACCGCCAGCGCTTCGTCGCAAGGGCAAGGGCGCTGCTCGACAAGCAGGGCTTCGTGGAACTGAAGGACTGCGCCCAGCGCACCCTCAACCAGAACTCCTACCTGCACCTGCTGCTCGGCGTGGTGGCGCTCGACACGGGGAACGACCTCGCATACGTCAAGACGTGGTATTTCAAGCGGCTGGTCAACCCCGACTTGTTCATCGTCAAGCGACGCGACAAGTATTGCGGGGAGGTGGAAACGGAACGCTCGACGACGGAACTGACGAAGGAGGAAACGAGCATCGCCATAGACCGCTTCAAGCGGTGGGGCAACGAAAACGGCTTCTATATGCCGGAGCCGGGCGACGAACAACTTTGCCGCCTCATCGAGATAGAGATGGGCAGGCAGCAGAAATGGCTATAACAAATACGAAAACAGATACGGCAATGTTTGAAAAGGGGCACGAATACGGCAATCGCTTCAAGAAGGGCGAAAGTGGGAATCCGAAGGGGCGCCCCAAGAAACTCGCCCTTGTGATAGGCGACATCCCGCAGGATGCGCAGGTGAAGATCTACCGCGTGCTGCACCAGTCCATATCTATGGGCAGCATCGAGGAAGCCAGCAAATACCTCAAGACTGAGGCTGCGGCCCTGGGCGAGTATGGCGTGGTGTTGCAGGTGGCGATACGCGCCCTCAACGGCAACCAGGGATGGCAGGCGCTGAACGACATCCTCGACCGGCTGTTCGGAAAGGCAAGGCAGGCCACCGACCTGACGATAAGCGGCGCGGCTGATGAGCGCAGCGTCATAGAGATACGATCACGGAATGAGAGGGAAGGTGGTGATATATGACGATGACCTATACTTCCCCTTGTTCGTCAAGGGGGGAACGCGCTACAAGGTCGTGATGGGAGGGCGAGGCTCCGCCAAGTCCTACACCATATCCACGGCCCTGCTCGTGCGCTCCTACGAGGATGACGGCACGATCCTTTTCACCCGATACACGCTGACCAACGCGGAGGTGTCCATCCTGCCGGAGTTTCTTGACAAGATCAAGCGCCTCGACTGGGGCGCTGACTTCGTGCAGACGGGCAACGACATCGTCAACACCCGAAGCGGCGGCAAGATCCTTTTCCGTGGCATCAAGACCAGCACGGGCATCAACACCGCAGCGCTCAAGTCAATACCCAAGCTCAAGATGTGGGTTAACGACGAGAGCGAGGAACTTGTTGACGAGACGGTCTTCGACACCATCGACTTATCCATCCGCTACAACAATGCGCCGGGCGAGGTGTGGATCGTGGCGAACCCGCCTGACATCGACCACTTCCTCTATCGCCGGTTCTTCAAGGATATGGGCGTGGAGGACGTGTGGAACGGCGTTAAGGACAACGTGACGTACATCCATACCACCTACCTCAACAACCCGTACCTGCCGCCGGAATACGTGGCCCTGGCGGAGCGCTGCAAGGAGGTGGATAGGGAGAAATACGAGCACATCTGGCTCGGCCACTTTGCGATGCACAAAGAGGGGTTGATTTACAAAGGGTGGAAAGAAATCGGCGACGACTACTGGCCCAATAACTTGCCCTGCTGGTACGGAATCGACTGGGGTTTCGCAAACGATCCCGCCGCCGTCGTGCGCGTCACCTTCGACGAACTGCGGCACGTGCTCTACGTGAAGGAGCTGATGTACGCGACGGGGATGCTGACGGCGGACATCGCCCGCGTGATCCGCGAGGACATCTACAACCGGCACCGCGAGCACGAGGTGGGAGGCAAGCACGTCAGCTGGGCGAAGGGAAGGCTGTTCCGTCTTGAGGAGACCGGCACTACGGAGATCCCACGCGGCGACGACTTCGCCAAGAGCCTCGTTGAGGCTGGCTTCGTAGGCTGGGAGGTGGACGACATCCGCGAATGGGCGGCAAGCATCGAAAGGATGGACGGGGAAATCTACTGCGATCCCGCCCGCCCGGAGCAGATACGCGAAATGAAAATCAATCACGGCCTTTGGGCGATGGCGGCGGTGAACACCGACAAGGTAGGGCGCATCGAATATCTCAAATATTTCGACGTGCGCTTCATCGGGGAGAACATTGAGCATGAGGTGCGGAACTACCGCTGGCAGACATCCAAGACCGACAAGACACAATACATCAACAAGCCGCAGGACGGAGGCGACCACCTGATGGACGCGATCTCCTACGGTGCGGTCACGCACCTGCGCCGCCTCGGCATAGCAAACAAACTGGGAGAAAAATGAGCATCTTCACACGGGGCCGCGACATCAAGGCGATGGAGGCCCGCATCAACGACATCGAACAAAAGGGCTACTACACGCCCGACGACAACGAGGCCAACGAATACCTGCGGCGGCTGCTGTGGGGGTTGACCCGCACAACGGAGTTCCGCTCCTTCGAGCGCAACGACCTATACAACGCATACCGCACGTGCAGCGCGGCCTTCGGCATCATAGACCGCATCGCAAAGGCGGTGTCCGAGTGCGCCGCGTACATCGAGCTGCTGGACGAGAACGACGAACCCGTCGAGAAGCACTGGATTCTCGACCTGCTGGCGCACCCCAACGACCGCTTCTCGCGCAGGCGCTTCTTCTACGCCTGGAGCACGAACTACGACGTCTTTGGCGATGCGTTCACGTACTGCGAGCGCTGGGAGGTAGGCCGCAATATGGGGAAGGCGAAGGGCCTCTACATCCCTGCGGGCAACCGCGTGAGCATCGACCACGGCGGGGTGAAGTTCCCGATAATGGGCATCGGCATCACCGGCTCGCCCAACGACAAGCCGATCCCCAACGAGGCGTACTTCCAGAGCTTCGTCTACAACCTTGACGACGACAGCTTCTTCGGCTTCTCGCCCCTGCTGGCGGCGGCCTGGGACGTGGCCCTGCTGAAGAAGGGCAAGGAGAGGCTGAACACCGCCATCGACAACGGCGGGGTGAACGCCCTCATCACCCCGGCGCGTGACAAGGACGGCTTCGTCGTTCCGCAGGCGGCGCACGAGGTGGAGAAGGAGGTGAACAGCGCAAAGAACGCCAACAAGACGAAGTTCCTGCGCCAGCCGATCGAGGTGCACGAGATAGGCAGCAAGCCCGTCGACCTCGCCATCCTCGACAGCGGCAAGGAGAGCGTCACGGCCCTCTGCTTCGTGTACGGCATCCCGATGGACTTGTATTACGGCCAGTCGAAATACGAGAACGCGAAGGAGGCGAAGAAGGCGCTCTACGAGAGTGCGGCCCTGCCGCGCATCCGCGTGTTCTGCGAGGACTTTATGGACTACCTGCGCCGCAACGCAAAGGCGTTCAGGCTCTCCGACAAGGAGCAGCGCTACCACCTCGAAGTGAACACGGATATGATCGACGTCTTGCAGGACGACCCGAAGGATGTCTTGCAGAACCTCAACCTTATGCACGCCAGCCTCAACGAACTGCGCGAGGCCTACGGCTATGACCGCCTTGACGGCGCGGAGAACCCCGGCGGCATCTACGACAAGCCGATGCTCCCGCTGGGCACGATGTTCGGCGACGAGTTCGGCGGCGACATCAACGAGAAGCAGCCCGTCGAATAATGCGCAAGAGGATCACACCGCTACAAAGGGCGCGGCAGCGTGTCGCCAGGGTCAACGCCCTGGAGATGGCCGCGTCCTACGAGCGGAAGATGCGCACCCTCCGCACGCGCAGCATCAAGGCCAGCCTCGACGCGCTGGAGGAACGGAACGTGCCGCCCGTCCTATGGGCCGACGAGATAGAATACAACGAGCCGTGGATGAACCCCCTGCTGACGGATATGTACCTGACGATAGGGCACACGGGGGCGGTGGAGGTGGCGAACCGCCTGCTCCAGCAGAAGGCAGACACGCGGGACGTGTTCACGCGGGCGCTGCTCCAGTGGGCGCAGACGAACCTCGGAATGAAGATCGTGCTGATGGGCGACACCGTGGCGAACTGGCTGCGGGAGACCATCGCGGAGCTGTACGAGGCGCATAGCACGGAAGGCGTGGAGGCGCTGACGAAGCGGCTCTACCGGGGCACGCTGTTCCAGTGGGAGGGCGTGAAGAAATGGATGTGCAGGCGCATCGCGCAGACGGAATCAATGAACGCGATGAACGTGGCGGGGCTGGAGGCGGCCAACGCCCTGGGCATAGCCTACGAGAAGACGTGGTCTATCTCCGGCATCAACACCCGCGAGAGCCACGAGGCGGTGGACGGCATCACCCTCGGCCAGGGCGAGCTGTTCAGCGTCGGGGGCTACCCTATGGAGCGCCCTATGGACGACCGCTACGGAGCGCCCGCCAGCGAGGTGATAAACTGCGCGTGCACGCTCATCTATCTGCCTGCCGACAACGGGATTACGGAGATATAGCGCTATTGCGGACTACAAGAAGTCAAAACGCGGGAATTGCCACCCGCGTTTTTTATTATTGCAAAAAGCAAGGACGCTTATGGAAGAAATTTTCACCAAGAACTGCCCGGAGATCAAGGTCTCACGCGACGAAGACCACCTCTATGTCGAGGGGTACGGCGCGTACTACGGCAACAAGGACAGCTACGCGGATGTCATCGCGCAGGGTGCCTTCGCCGAGTTCCTTGCCTCCGAGGATGCGAAACGGGCCGTCCTCTGCTGGCAGCACGACTTCGCGCAGCCCATCGGGGCGCTGGTCGAACTTGCCGAGGACGAGAAGGGCCTGCGCTTCCGCGCCAAGATCGCCAACACGCAGCAGGGCCGCGACGCCGCCGAACTCATCGAGGCGGGTGTCCTGAGCGAGTTCTCGATCGGCTACGGCGTGAAGGAGGCGGAATACCCGCAGGACGATCCAGACGGCGTGCAGCGCATCCTCAAGAACCTCTACCTCTATGAAATCAGCCTCGTCACGCGGGCCGCGAACCCGAAGGCCACCCTCACGGGAACGGAGCGCAAGGACGAGGAGACCACCGAAGAACCGGCACCGACCCCGGAGCCGGAGACCAAAGAAGAAGAAATCATCAACAACCAACTTACCACTGCAATGGAAGAAGAACTGAAAAACGAACTGGCCGAAGTCAAGCAGACCATCGCTGAGATGAAGGCCGACACGAAGACCGAGGAGGCGATCCGCAACCTCGACGACAGCGTGCAGCGGATGAACGAGGCCATCAAGGGCCTCTCCGCCAAGAACGAAACCCCCTCCGACGCCATCTGCGCAGCCATCAAGACCGACGAGTTCAAGAACCTCGTCCGTGACGTCGTCGACGGCAAGCGTGCCTCGGGCCGTATGGAGGTCAAACTCGACACCAGCGCGATGACGGGCACCGTCATCCGTTCCCTCACCGACACCACCATCTACGCCGACGCGCAGAAGAAACTCGTGTTCCTGGACAACATCCGCAAGAAGGACGTGCCGCAGGACAAGAGCTATATCGTCTGGGTGGAAGGCTCGTTCACCGACAACACCGACTACGTGGGCGAAGGCTCCGAGGTGGGCAGCGCCGACGGCGCTTCCGCCAGCGAGGTCACCCGCCGCCTGGCGAAGGTCGGCGCGAAACTCCCGTTCACCCGTGAGGTGGCCACCGATCTCGGCTACTTCCTCAACTGGGCACGCGAGGAAGCCATCACCGCCATCCGCAACAAGGTCGACACCCTGCTGCTCTCCGGCTCCGGCGCCGACACCAACGACACCACGAAGAAGCAGATCTACGGCATCATCGGCCAGGGCTCCACGGCCTTCAACGCCACGACCGCCGGCTGCGCAGGCAAGTTCGCCAACCCTGCCCTCTGGCAGCTGGTGGACGCCATCGACGCGCAGATCAGCCTCGGCACCAACGACGCCTTCGTCGCCGACACGATCTATATGCACCCGTCGGACTTCGCCATCTACAAGAATATGAAGGACGCCAACGGTCGCCTGCTGTTCGAGTACAACAACGGCGGCATCTACACGTTCCTCGGCAAGCGCGTGGTCACCACGAGCAAGATGACCGCAGGTTCCCTGCTGGTCGCCGACACGGGCATCTGGGATCTCTACGAGAAGCTGGGCTTCGAGATCGAGATCGAGCGCGTCGCCAAGACCGACAGCTACGTGATGTACCTCCGCTGGCGCGGCCAGCTGGTCACCCCGTCGAACAAGAAGAAGGGCGCCATCTACGTGGCGAGCATCGCAACGGCCCTCGCGGCCATCACCAAAGGCTCCGGCTCCGGCGCAGGTGCCTAAACCACTATGAGCGGACGCAAGACAACAACGGCAAAAGCGGAGCGACCGTCCTATGCGAATAAGGCGGTCGTTCCTGCCGCGTCCGAGCGTCAGCGTTCCGTCCGCATCCGCGTCATCGTCGCCCACGACGGGCTGGAGGTAGGCGAGACCTACGACAAGCCCTATCGCGTGGCAGCAGAGATGCGAGACCTCGGCTACTGGGAAATCATCTAAGGCTATGCGCATCACCGAAACACTCGAAAGCCCAATCCTCACGCTGGAGCGGCTGAAGGCCTACGCGAACATCGTAGACCACGCACGTGACGACGAGTTGCGTGCCATACTCACGTCCGCGACGATGCGCGTGGCGCAGTACGCTGACGTTGCTCTCGTCGCGTGCACGATCGTCGACGAGGTGGACGGCGGAGGTGAGGTGCAGCTTTGGATGCCTCCCGTGGCGGAGGTCGCCAGCGTGGTCGACGCGGCAACGGGCATCGACGTGAAGGACTACTGCACGAGGATAGGCGACCGCCTGCTGCTCCCCGACGGGGCGGCATACACGATCACCTACCGCGTGGAGCCTGACGACGCCACCGTGGAGGTGTACGCGCCGCTGGTGTGGCAGATGGCCGTGGCGATAGCGGACGGCAACACCGACGAGGAAAGCAAGGTCTACAAGAGAATCGGAGCGGGGTATGTTGTTCACTGAATCCATCAATCTGAGGGCGCGTGCGCTGCGCGAGACCGTCTGCCTTATCCGCAGGGACATCGCGGAAGACGAGTACGGCGTGCAGGCTGCGGGCGAGGACATCTGCCTCGGCCCGTTCCCCGCGTCGGTGCAGATGCTCTCCGGGATGGTGAAGATGAACCACTACCAGAGCGCCGAGATCGAGGCCTACGAGGTGCGCCTGCGCTTCGTGCCTGGCCGCTTCGAGAAGGTCGTCTGGAACGGCAGCGAACTCAGCGTCGATTCCATCGAGGACGAAGGCCAGCGCCACCGCTGGCTGCGCGTCTATTGCAGCAGGAGGGCGAAGGTATGACCGGCGAAGGCTTGTATATCGACCCCGCCTCGATGCGTGACCTGCGCATCAACGTCCGGCGCTTCCGCGAGCACGTGCTGGCGAAGGCGCACGACGGCCTCGTGGCTTTCGGTATGAGGATCGTCGCCAGGGCGAAGGGCCTGCTGAAGGACAACGGCAGCATCGCCTCCGGCCTGCTGCGCAACTCCGGCAGGACGGTATCGCAGCCCGACGGCACGGTGGACGCAGGGTTCTACGTCAACTATGCCGAGTTCGTCGAGTACGGACGCAAGGCAGGCGGGATGCCTCCCGTGGATGACATCCACCAGTGGATTCGCAGGAAGCGCATCCGCCCCGAAGGCAAGGGCGACATTGACAAGCTGCAACGCAGCCTCGCCTGGGCCATCGCCAAGTGGATCAAGTCACACGGCACGAAGGCACACCCGTTCCTTAAGCCCGCATACGAGCAATACCGCTGGGAGATCAACAAGTTTATGCAAGCGCAGGTCGACAAGGCCGTCGAGCGCTTCAAGGCAAAGGAGTAGGCTATGGCAAACGCAAAATCAGCAGAAGCGCAGCTCCGCAAGGCGGTGATCGCAGCATTGAAGGCGGCAAGCCTCCCGGTGTCGAAGGACGTGCGGGTGTTCCCCCGCATCGAACTGACGGACGTGCAGGAGAGCGGCAGCATCGACAAGGGCGAGGACGTGCGCGAACTGGGCTTCGTGCTCGAAGCAATAAGCCTCAAGTCCTACGATGAGGCGGCGGTGAACGCCGAGACGGCAGAGACCACGCTCGTGGGGCAGGGCACCATCACGATGCCAGGCTTCGAGGCGCAGGACATCTACAAGGAACTCGGCACCGAGATCGTCGAGGTCGGCGACGCCGACATCCTCGTAATACGGCGCAGGACGCAGTACCGCGCCAACATATCACGCAAGGCGGCCACCCCTTCGGGCAGCGGCAGCGGAAACGGAAACTCATAACCAAATAAAACGACAATACTATGGCAGTCAAATCTGGAAACAAATACCGCATCTACCTCACGGGTAGCGGCAGCGGGGCTGGCAGCGACGTGTGGATCGCTGGCGAGCAGTCCAACAGCGTTGACTTCAACAACAACGCCATCGACGCCTCCGACAAGTCGACGGAATGGGATCAGTTCATCTCCGGCAACAAGAACTGGACGGCTTCGGCTACGTTCAACCTCGACGACAGCGCGAGCACGGGCCAGAAGACCCTGCTCCAGTCGCTGGTCAGCGGCGCATCCGTCCATATCTTCATCGGCGAGCTGAACAACAGCGCACGGTCGGAAGGCCACGCCGGTGCGGCTATCATCACCGCCATCTCGCAGAGCGCGGAGCGCAACGGCATCGTCTCCCGTCAGGTGACGTTCCAGGGCACCGGCGCCCCGACGATGGTCTATCCCTCGTAATTGCTATGGTCAATCCGAGGCAGAAGATAACGATTCAGGGAGAGGGGGTGGAACTATTGATCACCCCCTCTATGTATAAGGCCGCGCTGACGCGGGGGATGAACCTCACCCTCGACGACAGCTCGGACGCCAGCGAGGTGTGGGATATGTACGTCAAGCACGTGTACCTCGCATACCGCAACGCGCTGGACGTGGCCGCGTATGACGGCAAGGCCGCCCCGCTGCACACCTTCGACCTGGCCGACTTCCAGGCGTGGGCCGCAGGCGAGGGAAAGGGCCGCTTCACGGAACTGATGGGGGTTATCGTCTACCTCCGCACGGGCAAGACCATCGAGGAACTTGTCGAGGAAAACAGCAAAAAAAAAACGAGATCCTTCGCGGCGTTCCGTTCCTCGTCGCGTGGGAGCCGATCCGCGACTGGCTCATAGGGCGGTGCGGTAAGACGGAGCGCGAGGCCGAGGTCACCGGGTGGGTGGAGCTGCGGGCCTTGCAGAAGGGAAGGGAGCAGGAGCGGCACGATGCGTGGGCGCGGGCGCGTATGATAGCGCACTGGGTGTACCTTTCCATCCCCGCAGGAAAAGGGGGACACAAGGAGACCGACCCGCGCAGGTTCTTCCCCCTGCCGGGGGACGATGACGGAGAGCGGGAGCAGACCGTGATACACCTCACGGACGAAGACATCAAGGAACTGAACCGAATCAAGAGAAAGATACGATGAGCCTGCTGGGCAATATATGGGTGAAGCTGGGGTTGAAGTCCGACGACTTCAACCGTGGCATTGACAACGCCGAGAAGAAGACCAAGACCTTCGGCGAGACGATGCGCGGTGTGGCTGCGAAGGTCACCGCCGCGATCGCGGCCTTCAAGATGCTGGCCGGGACGCTCAAGACCATCACGAACTTCGAGGCTTCGGTATCGAAGCTCGCCTCGGTGCTCGGCACGACCGCCGACAAGCTGGGGCGGATGACGGATTCGGCCATCGAACTGGGCCGCAAGACGCAGTACACCGCCAGCGAGGTCGTGCAGCTCCAGACGGAACTCGCCAAATTGGGCTTCGCCGAGCCGGAGATTCTTGCGATGCAGGAATCCGTGCTCAAGTTCGCCGCCGCCGTCGGCACGGACTTGCCGAGCGCCGCTGCGCGTGCTGGTGCCACGATGCGCGGCTTCGGCCTCACGGCAGAGGAAACGACAAATATGTTGAACGTGATGGCGGTGTCGACCTCGAAGTCGGCGCTCTCGTTCAACTACCTCGATTCTACCCTCGGCAAACTCGTCCCCGTGGCCAAATCATTCGGCCTCAACACCGAAGGCACGATATCGTTGTTGGGAACGCTGGCAAACGCAGGTATTGACGCAAGCAGCGCGGGTACGGCCCTTCGTGCCATCTTTATCAAGCTGGCAGACAGCAGCAGCTCCCTCAACAAAGCGATGGGCGGTCAGCCCAAGACAATGGAAGACCTCATCAAAGGCTTCCAGCGTCTGCGTGACAAGGGCATTGACTTGAGCGATGCGTCGGATATGGTCAACGACCGCTTTGCCGCTATGCTGCTGACGCTGGCCAATGGAGCGGACGACGTTGAAGCGTTATACCGAGAACTCGGCAACGCCAATGGCGCACTCGACGAGATGTACGAGACAATGACGCACAACGTCCAGGGTGCCGTCAAGGAGGTGCAGAGCGCGTGGGAGGGCTTCGTCCTCTCGTTGCGCGGCTCTACGGGCATCCTCTACACCGTGCTGGCCAACGTCCGTGACCTCATAAACGAACTCAACTATGCGTTGTTCCAGAGCGCGAAGGAATCGACGCAGACCAGCATATACTATGACAAACTGAGCCGGACTATCGCCGAGACGGGCGACAAGACCGCAGCGCTGGAGATAGCATACAAGAATATGCTCTCGGTGGCGCAGGCGAAGGTCACCGACCTCGAAGGCAAGAGCGCCCTGGGCCGTCTGCTCGACCACGATTCGCTGGAGGAAGCACGCGCCGAGGTAACCGGCCTCACGGCAGCCTACCAGCGGCTTAAAGGCGAACTCAATGCCCCGCAGAAGAAGGCAGGCGGCATCGTCGGCGACACGGGCGCGACCGAAGACCCGTTTGCGGGACTACTCGACGCCCTCAACAGCAAGAAGACGAGCGAGGCGAAGGACGGCCTCTCGGAGCTGCGTGCGGAGGTGCGCGAATATGCGCAGGACGTGAAGGACGCGACGGACTACGACGCGGAGATGGCTGCGGAGGCGCAGCGCCTGATGGATGCGTTCCACGAGCAGCACCCCGTCGTCGACACCGCAAAGGAAGACCTCATCGCCCTGGCCAACGCCACGGCCTACACCGTTGACAAGGTCGAGGATATGAGGGACAAATGGGCGGAGGCGTGCGAGGATATGGGCGACGCCCTGCGGCGCGGCGTCATCGGCGCGCTCGACGAGCTGGCCGAGGCCCTGGGCACGGGCAACTTCGACGCGACGAAGCTGCTGAAGGCCCTGCTCACGCCTATGGCCGACACCGCAATCTCCGCAGGGGTTATGATCAGCGGGATGGGCGAAGCCATCGAGGCGTTCAAGACGTCGCTCGGCACGTTGCAGGGGCCGGTCGCCATCGCGGCGGGTGCGGCACTCATCGCCACGGGCGTGGCGGTCAAGGCGGGCCTCGCGGCCCTCGCCTCCGGCAACAAGGGGGCGGCGGCAAGCAGCGCCACCCCGCAATACTCCTACACGGGCGGATACGGCGTGGCCATACCGCAGGCCACCGGGCAGATGGAGCTATCCGGCACCGTCACCGTGAAGGGGCAAGACCTCCAGATAGCCCTCGACAACTACAACCGTAATCGTGGGAGGTAGGGACGATGGCATACGGACTGCTGCTATACAAAGAGATAGACACCCCGCTGGGCTACCAGCGGGTTGAGATTTATAAGGACGGCTTCTCCGGCTCGGCGGTGGAGATAGCGGGCCTGCACAAGGACGGCATCACCATAGGCAAGGACAGCCAGAGCCTCACGCAGGCCATCACGACCAGCGTGCTGACGATGCGCCTTTCCGACTGCGAGGAGATCGACTACACGCAGTTCTTCACGCCCAACTCAACGCTGTTCAAGGTAGTGTGGAAGACGCGGACGGCGGCATCGTGGGAGACGCGCTGGACGGGGTTCATCACGCCGGACAGCTTCTCCGAGAACCTTGCCTACCGCGACACGATCACGCTGACGGCCCGCGACAACCTCGGCAGGCTCGGCGACTACGACTTCGACCTGCTGCCGGGGCAGGCGCTCTCGGTGCGCAGCATCCTGAACTCCGCGATGACGAAGGCGGGCGTGGCGATGACGCTGACGTTCTCCACGACGAAGGTGGCGACCAGCCCCGCGACGATCCTTGCCGTGGACGGTCTCGTGAACACGACGCTGCTGGCGGGGAAGACGTGGCGCGACGCGGTGGAACTCCTGCTGACGGGTCTCGGTATGACGCTGGCGTGGAACGACGCCAACGCCTTCGAGGTGCGCGACATCGCGCAGGCACCCGCAACGACGCAGGCTGCGTTCTTCGTCGGCAAGAGCGGCTTCCGCCAGATACGCCCCGCGTGGAAGAACCTCACCATAGAGCAGGACTACGGCCTGCGCAGCAACTTCTATGAGGGCAACTTCAGCAAGGCCGACTGCGGCGGCAGCGGCCCCTCGCATACGACGTTCACCATCCCGTCCGGCAGCAAGTGGAGCGGCGGCCTCACGCTGCTCAACCCTTACAACGGAGCGCCGTCACCTTACGAGACGCTGTTCGTCCCCGTAGGCCACGAGGACACCATCGCCAACGCCATCACGTATGCGCAGTGGGTGCCGGCCCTCGACCGTGGCATCACCATTACGCTGCGGTGCAGCAACAGCGCGTGGCGCTCCGCCACCCTGCGCGGCGGCATCTGGCCGCAGCCCACGATCCAGACGGGCACGAGCCAGGGCCAGCCGGTCAAGCACGATTACGCCCTGCGCTACCGCTTCAACCTCTTCATCACCGTAGGCACGACGAAGTATGTCCTGCGCGAGACGTGGCAGGTGTACGACGCCGCGACGATAGAGCAGCCGTACCTCTTCTTCTCGATGCCTGGCACGGCTACGGGTGTGGACACGGACGAGGAGGTCAAGATATACATCGGCGAGATTCCGGGAAGCGGCACGATGGAGTTCGTGGTATATCCGCCGCTGGCATATACCGGCGAGGACACGGGCGACGCGCCCTGCATCGCGTATGTGCCGCTTACGCCGGACTACGGTCGCATCACGGAGATCGCGTTCACGGTTGCGGAGGGCATCGGCGCACGGGCGAAGCTCGTGGCCATAGGCGCCGAGCACAACGTGCAGCAGGAGGTGGGCCTCTCCGTCGGGCAGGTGCCCGCAGGCCTCGGCAATATGCTGCTGTACCTCGGCGGCCTATTCTACACCGACAACGACCATACGCCGCTGAGTGGCTTCGCAAGGGCCGAAAACGGCCAATCCTACGACCTTTTGGAACTTGTGGGGCGGGAATACATCACATACAACAACGACAATTATAACGCCCTTTCCGGCACGATGATGGCCGATTCCGCGCTGCGCTTCGACAAGGGCATCTCCTTTGGCGGAAATACCTACCGCATCGTCGGCGCAAGCCTCGCCGTCTTGAGCAACACACTTTCGGTGCAGCTGCTCCAGCAGGAGGCGGACTTCGACACGACGGCCTACACCGTCACGGACGTGGACAGCGAAAGTGCGGGTGGGTATTCCGGCGGCACGGGCGGCATCGGGCAGGGCACCAGCGGATCGTCGGAGCGCTTCTTCACGGCGGTCAAGGACGCGGATACGGGCAACACCGTCGGCGCGAAGGCCCTCTACGACCTACACATAATACAGTCCACGGGCAGCGGCAGCGGCAGCGGTTCTGGCAGCGGCAGCGGCGAGGTCACGAAGAACATCTCCGAAATCCTGCGCCACCTCTCGCTCCAGGTCGTCACCCCGACGCAGGGCAATCCGTACACCGTGCTGGTGAGCGACATCACCCTCGCCTCGATGCGCAACGTCGTGGCGGGCGGCGTGGGCGACGGCAGCGGCGGCACGGGCGGCGGCAGCCTCGCCTCCCTCGCTGACGTGACGCTGACATCGCCTGCCGTGGGCGACACCCTCGTATTTGATTCCACGAACCACTGGGTGAACGTCCCGCTGAACCTCAATGCCCTCGCGGACGTGGAGGTCGGCACCCCTGCCAACGGGCAGGTGCTGCTCTGGAACTCCACCCTCGGCAAGTGGGTTCCCGGAACGGTGCAGGGAAGCGGAGGCGGCGGCACGGGCGGCATCGGCGTCGTGGGGCTGACGATGCCCACGGGGTTCACGGTCTCCGGCTCGCCCCTGACGACGGACGGCACGATCGCCGTGACGATGGCCACGGGCTACGGCATACCGACCACCGAGCAGCTGTCGTTGTGGACGATGCAGAAGAGCGGCAACACCATCACGTCGATCACCACGGCCTACGATACCTTCATCGGCGACGGGAACACCGACAAGTCCCTGACGGTGCGCGGCGGGCTCGCGGCGAAGAACGTGTACCCGCAGCAGACGAACCAGGGCACCATCGGCTCGTCGAGCAACAAGTGGGCTACGATCTACGGCACGAGCATCTACGGCGGCACGCTCTACGAGAACGGCACGTCGCTGGCGAATACCTATCAGGCGAAGCTGGTCTCCGGCACGAACATCAAGACGATCAACGGGCAGAGCCTGCTGGGCAGCGGCAACATCGTCATCTCCGGCGGGAGCGGCGGTGGCGGCGGCATCTCGTCGGTCTCCCTCGCAGGCGGAACGGATGCAGGCACGCTGAAGCTGACGGTGGACGGCACGGTGACGGACAACATCGCGGTCACGGGCCTGGCTGCTGTGGCCCTGAGCAATTCTTACGCAGACCTCGACGACAAGCCGACCATCCCCACGGTTGGAGGCGGCGTGCTGACGATAAAGATGAACAATGCGCAGAAAGGCACGTTCTCCGCCAACGCCACGTCAAACGCCGAGATAGACCTCGGCACGGTCATCACCTCGCTCTCCGGCTACGCCACGCAGAGCTGGGTTGAGGGCAAGGGCTACATCACCAGCAGCGCGTTGAGCGGATATGCCACGCAGTCGTGGGTTGAGGGTAAGGGGTATCTCACCTCTTCGTCCCTCTCCGGCTATGCGACGCAGACGTGGGTGACGAACACCGCGCTCTCCGGCTACGCCACGCAGTCGTGGGTAGGCCAGCAGGGATATATCACTTCGTCCGCGATCAGCGATATGGCGACGCAGACGTGGGTAGGCCAGCAGGGCTACCTCACGGAGCACCAGGCGCTGGGCCTCTACGCGGGGCAGAGCGGCGGCACGGTGAACTACGAGGTGAGCAGCGACCCGTACCTCCTGCTGAAGGGCGGGTCGTCGAACAAGGGTTCGGTGCAGCTCAAGGGCACCGGCACGGTCACGGTGTCCTGCAACGACAGCGGCGTGGTCACGATCCACGGAGACAGCGTCGCGCCGGGCACGATCCCGGCGGCGGACGCCAATACCCTGGGCGGCATCAAGCTGGGGTACACCTCGCAGAACGCCCGCCACTTCGCACTGGCAGTGGACGAGAACAACCGCGCCTACGTCAACGTCCCCGACGCCTCGGTCTCCGTCCCCGACACCGTCCCCACGATAGGAACGAGCGACACGACGCTCGCCACGGTGGGCGGCACGACGATCAAGGCGAAGATCGCGGCTTACCTGCTCTCGACCGACTTTTCTGCGGCGAACATCGTGTCCACCCTCGGCGCTACGGCGGTGAACCGCGCCACGGCGGACGCCAGCGGCAACACCATCACGAGCAGTTACCTGCGCAAGGACACCGACGACACGATGGCGGGCAACCTCACCATCGGCACGTCCTCCAGCAGCAAGAAGCTGACGATATACGGCACGGCAAGCGCTGCGCTCTCGATATACAACGGCGCGTCGAACCACACGGACATCTCCTACGACAGCGGCCTGAAGATCTCCACGGGTGCGGCCCTGGGCGGCAACACCACGATCGCCGGCACGCTGGCGGTGGGCACCACGTCGAGCAACAAGACCGCGACGTTCTGCGGCGGCACAAGCACCTCGACGCCAGCAATCACCATCAAGGGCGGCAGCACCTCGACAAACGTGGTCGACCTCTATGTCGCATCGGGCGTGCTGAACTTCACGAAGGCCATCAAGGTTTCCGGCAACATCTCGGCCACGGGCAACTTGGTCGCTGGCGTAACGTCCGACCGCAGGCTCAAGAAGGACATCCGTTCTATCAGCCTTACGGAGGCCGCAGACCTGCTCTCCGTGCTCAACCCGGTAGTATTCCAGTGGAACGAGAAAGCCTCAGAACTGGGCGAACTGCACGGCGTAGCGAGGGGATTCCTCGCAGACGAATACCTCGACCTGCTCCCCAACGCGGGACGCAAGATTTGGGGCGAATATGACGCCATCGACTACAACCAGGTCATCCCGTACCTCGTGGCCGGATGGCAGCAGCAGAACCTCCGCATCCGCATCCTCGAAGGCGAGATCGCGGTGCTCAAGGAGGAGAACCAACGAATGAATAGGAGGCTCCGCGATGTCGTATAGCAGCGGTCTTATCACGAAGGGCACGGCGGGCATCACCATCAAGGCCGACGGCACGGGCGAGATCCAGCAGGCGCTGGGCACGTCCGAGAAAGACCTCGGCGCCCTCTGCACGCACGCCAACATCAAGATGTTTGCAAGGTACAAGCCCTGCGTCTACGAAGGCTACGAAAGCCCGACGCAGCAGCAGTACGCCGACAACTACTACTTCGTGAAGGCCGTGGCCACGACGAACAAGAACAGCCTCTACTCGATGGCGCTGGGGTGGACGTATGAGGGGGCGCAGGCCCCGTACTTCCGTCAGCTGGACTTCGACGGTTACTTCAACAACCCGCCGATCCCCTTTATGCAGGCCAACGGCTCGACGCTGCTGGTAGACCTCATCTCCGGCAACGCGAACCCCGCATTGTTCTATATGTTTATGCGGACGGGGGCGCTGGCAAACAAGCCGTTCTCCGCGTCCGGCGGCATCGCCACCAGCGGCACGGCGGTGGCCTCCAACCGGCTGGCGTATTGTATGACGATCGAGGATCTGGGGTTCTACGACGGCAGCGCCATCCACGGCATCCTTGACGCGACCACGACGGCGAAGCTCGGCCTCGTAATCTTCGACACAAGCGGCACGTACAAGGCAGAGGTGTGGGCGTCGCACAAGGTCGAGATCAGCAGCACCCGCTACAACGAGATGTTCAACGTCCCGACCGATTCGCTGAATCTCGTTCCCGGAACGTACACCGCCGTGGCGTGCTGCCAGCTCACCGACCTGGGCGGCGGCCTGATCTACTACCTTCCCGTGTTCAACGATGCGAGCTATCCCGCCCGCTTCACCTTCGAGGTGGGCGGCTTCTCGAACTATACGCAGCAGCGGTGGGGCATCTCCATCAGCGAGGCAACATCCAGCGACCAGCTGCTGACGACGAAATTGGACGACGTCTACGTGACGATGCGCTTCTACAACAAGAGCGGCAGCGCCATCACCATCGGCAGGGGCAGCAACGCGAAGTTCACCTGCGTGACGGAGTTCTCCGGCACGATCGTCCGCAACGGCGTGACGCAGACCATAGACCGCACCGTAGCCAACGGCAAGGCGCACCGCACCGCGACGATCCTGCCGTCCAACGGCGCGTCCATCACCATCCAGCCGGACACCTACGGCGAGCTGCTCTACAAGGTGGAGAAGATATGGAGCCTGGACGGCACGAGCGGCGGGCAGCAGCTGGATTCAGGCTCGGTGAGCGTCAAGTCAAGCATATACTACAACGGCGCGGAGGAGTTCACCGTCGAGACCTCGCACCGCGCACTCGCAGTGACATACGGAAATTAAATACATCACGTTATGAAAAACCAAGATATCATCACCCTTTGCAACGGCGGCTTCCTCGCCGCCACGGCGCACTCCCTGCCGGAGGCGCACTTCTACAAGTTCTTCCGCTTCAAGAGGGAGGCGGAGAAGGCGAACCGCCGCATCGGCGACGCGCAGGTGGCGCTGCTCAAGGAGTGCGGCATCGACCCGCAGAAATTCGCGGAGGCGTCCGACGAGGCGCGGGAGAAGTTCACGAAGGCCAACGCCCTGCTGCTGGACGAGGACGCGGGGATCGAGGTGAAGGCCCGCATCCCGTTTGCCTTCTACAAGGGCGTGTACGACGAGAACAAGACCGAGCGCGGCGACATCTTCGCCAATATGGCGGTTGAGGCCGTCCTGCTCGACAACCTTTTCAGCGAGCCGGAGGAGGGCGAAGGCGATGAGTGATTGTGTCATCCATTCCCCCCGGCGCCTGCTGCGGGGAGTTACGCGCACCGTAACCCTCGCCATCAAGGACGCGGCGGGCGATCCGCTCGACCTGACGGGCGTGGATCTCACCGTCGAGGTGCGGCGTGACGGCAGCGGCGACAAGTACGTCCCGACGGTGGACGTGCGGGGTGAGGACAACAACCTGATCGTCTTCGTATGGCCCGCTGACAAGCAGAACGTGGGCCTGCACACCATCGACGTGCGCGGAGACTTCGGCGAGGCCGGAGTTTCCCGCACGAACTGGCACGGCCCGGACGGAATCGTCATCGTGGAGTGGGCGATAGACACGTCGTCCAGGGAGGTCGCCGACCTCACGGTCGAGGAGGTGACGATGGACGGAACGATGGAGACAAGCGCCGGCAACACGAACTACTACATCAAGCCGGAGGGCGGCATCCCGTCGAGCGATATGACCGAGGCGGTGCAGCAGAGCCTTGCCCTGGCGGACTCCGCATACCAGAAGCCCGCTGGCGGCATCCCCGGCACCGACCTCGCCCCCGGCGTCATCCCCGAAGTCTCGGACGTGGTACGGTATTCCGCGCAGACGCTGACCGATGCGCAGAAGGCGCAGGCCCGCACGAACATCGGCGCATACGCGAAGCCCGCAGGGGGAATCCCCGCCAGCGACCTTGCGGCGGGCGTGATACCTGCGCCGGAGTTGTTTGTCGCAACCTATGAAAGCACACCTTTCGCCGACATCGTCGCCGCCTATAAAAATGGGAAGATAGTCGTATGTATGGATGACAATGCTGTGACTTACCAGATCGCGGAATTTGACGAACACTCCGCCATCACTTTCTACTCCTACGATGCCTATGCCAAAAAGATTTGCTATATATCCGTAGATCTCGCAAACGCGTGGGAGTACGAAGCACGATATGTCTCCAATTTCGACGGCAGGTATTCTTCCCTAACGGGGACGCCCGTTATCCCATCAGTTCCGCCTATTACCACGGATATCTCATCCAGCAAGACCAGCACGACCACGACGGTATGTCCGAAGGCCGTGGTGGACTACGCGGGCGACCTCTCCGACCTCCAGACCACGGACAAGAGCAGCCTGGTCGCGGCCATCAACGAGGCGCTGCAGGGTGGCGGCGGTGGCACGGACAACGCCGTGCAGTACGTCGAGCAGACGCTGACCTCCGAGCAGCAGGCGCAGGCCCGCACGAACATCGGAGCAGGGACATATAGCAAACCCTCCGGCGGCATCCCCGCTGCGGATCTCGCCGCTGGTGTAATCCCCACCGTGCCGACAATCAGCACTGACATCACCGCCGACGCATCCAGCGATACCAAGACCGCAAGCCCGAAAGCCGTCAAGACGTATGTAGATGGTGCTATTCCTGCTTCAGAAATCTATTGGGCTACCTACGGCACTACCACGGCGACGGAAATCATTGCTGCCAATGCTGCTGGAAAGGCTGTGCTATGTCTTTATGATAGCAAGCAATATCAACTTGTCCGCATCAACAACGGGGAGTGTTTCTTCTCGGCTGCGTTGAGCAACATCACCTACCGTCTTACTTGCAACGCATCAAATGTCTGGACAGGCACTGTATTCACGGATGAGCGGGAGTCCAATAAAGTCACCTCCCTCTCGTCCTCGTCAACGGATACGCAATATCCTTCAGCAAAGGCGGTATACGATGCCGTGAGCGCGAAATACACCAAGCCCAGCGGTGGAATCCCGGCTGCGGACATAGCGGCGGGGGTCATCCCCACCGTGCCAGCCATCTCAACTGACATCACAAGTGACGCGACCTCGGACACGAAAACGACCTCTCCGAAGGCGGTAAAGACCTTCGTCGAGGGCAAGGGATACGGAACGTATAGCAAGCCTTCCGGCGGGATTCCTGCTACTGACTTGGCGGCAGGCGTTATCCCTTCCGTGCCGACCATCTCCACCGACATCGATGCGGACAAGAGTTCCACGACCAAGACGGCAAGCCCCTCGGCGGTCTACAACGAGGTGCATCCCGCCATCGTCACCACCCAGCCTCAAGGCGGCTTTGCTCCCAACGTGACCTACGACCTCGGAACCCTCACAGGCACGGTCACTTTCGCTTTGGCAAGCCCTACGGATAATACGGTAGCCAATCCGTATTATTGGACGTTTGAGACTTCCTCCACCGCCCCGACCATCACTTGGCCCAGCGGCTTGACTTGGCTGGGAGATAGTGCGCCGACTATTTCCGCTTCCAAGCACTATGAGATAATGGTTCGGAACGGCTATGCAAATGCCCTTGAGTTCTCACTTCCTTCAAACTCTTAGGCTATGATGTACGATTGGTTACTTAGACGATTCGCCCAGCAGCCCTCCGCAAGCAACGTGATATACAAGCTGGAAAACTACACTTGCGACGGCACGGCTGCGACGGCTATCAACACGGGTCTGTATCTATTCGATACATCGCGCTATCCGAATGGGTGGGATTTATACTTTGACTTTACGGTTAATAGCGGAAATGGCGGGAATGCGAGTTTTCTTCGTTGCCGTAACGCAGCAACGCCATATAACGGATTTACCATTAGACGAGGAGCTACAGACTCAACGGCTAACAACCTTTGCCCACAAATTAACGCGACGTTCAAAAATATCGTAAAAAACCCGCTGGCAGGAACTCGTTTCATCATCACTATAGAAACGCCCTATCAATCAACAAAGACACGGCTGCTTACTGACGGCAGTAATGAGATTAATGTTAACATTCCGACCTCCGTCATCTCGCCTCTCGTCATCGGCGGTGAGTTGGCTGACGATACTACACAAGAATGGAATCCAGAGAGGTTTAGTTACATCACTATCCACTCGCTAATTATAATATCGAAATAACCACTATGTACTACAAGACTAACGCAAGCGGTCAACCCGTATTCAGTGATTGCAAGGCAATCCTCCTTGAATTTGACCACGCCCCTCTGGTGAAAGGCCAGTGGGTGAGCAATCCCTCTCAGGAACTCATATTTGCCGAAGGCTGGGCGGTGTATGTCCCTCCCGTAATCCCTCCGCAACCCCAGACCGAGCCTTACGAATCCGACATCGTGGAGGCGGTAAAGCGTATGCTGGCATCATCCGTGGAAGATTTGACCGACGAGGAAGCCCTTGATGTGGCCGCGCTCTATCCGACGTGGGCAAGCAAGATTGGCGAGGCCGTAGCCGTGGGAGAACGGCTATGGTACGACGGGAAGCTCTACAAGGTAATCCAAGCCCACACCGCATCGCAGGAGTGGACACCCGACTCGGCGGTGTCGCTATATGTCGAGGTGAGCATCGAGGAGTGGCCCGCGTGGGTTCAGCCTACAGGTAGCCACGATGCGTATATGGCGGGCGACAAGGTGAGCCATAACGACCATCATTGGGAAAGCCTCATCGACAACAATGTGTGGGAGCCGGGAGCCGTTGGCACGGAATCTCTCTGGCGGCAAATCGACTAAGCGATGGGAATAAAGAAAGCGATCCTCGGAATCCTGCTGGTGTTGTTCTACAACGCCCTGCTGGTCATCGCCGTCGTGGAGGCCGCCGCCCTGCCGTGGTATTGGACGCTGGTCTTCGCCGCGCCTATGGTGGCGCTGGGCGTATATGCGGACATCAAAGTAATACGATTCATCAAAAACAATAAAGACGAACTATGGAAGAAATGAACTCCCTACCTATGTGGGTAAACGTATTCATCGGCATCGCGGCTGCCCTCGGCGGCTGGGAAGCCATCAAGTACCTGCTCTCGCTGCGGGCGAACCGACGCAAGGACAAGGCCGAAGCAGGGCAGCAGGAGGCCCTGGCGGGGCAGAGCGACGCCGACCTCCGGCAGAAGGAACTCGCCCTGCTGAACGACATCGTGGAAACGACCAAGCAGCAGTACGGCGAACTGAAGCAGCGCTACGACGAACTGCTGGTGGAGCGCAAGGCAGACCGTCAGGAGATGGCAGACCTGCGCCGTGAGGTCGCGGAACTGCGGCAGGCCCTCGCCGACAACGAGAAGGAGACGGGCGAGCTGCGCAGGGCCTTCGACGCAAGCGAGGCGAGGCGCAAGGAGGCCGAGCGACTGTACTGCGCCGTGGCGGACTGCGCGAAGCGCGTGCCTCCGATCGGCACATACAATCCCGACAACACCGACACGACCTACAAGCCCGAAGACCAGATCGTCATCCGCGACAAGAAGGGCCGCTTCGCCAAGAAGGAGGCCGAATGAAGTTCGTGACGCTGGCGGAGATGGCGAAGGCCATCCGTGAGAACTTCCACAAGATTCCGCACGACGTGGACTTCGTGGTGGGCATACCCCGCTCCGGCGTCATCGCGGCGGGCATCATCGCGGAGTTCCTGAACGCCCCGCTCATAGACCTCGACAGCTTCGTGTTCGGCGCTGCTCCCACGGGAGGGCGCCGTCTGCGCTTCCACAAGAACACGGGACGGGCGAAGCCCCGCGTGCTGGTCGTGGACGACACGATCTTCCACGGGCGCAGTATGCGCGGCGCACGGGCGAAGCTCGCGCCCCTGGCGGGCAGGTACGATTTCACCTACCTCGCCGTGTACCTCGAAGGGCCGTGCGACGACGTGGACGTGTGGCTGGAGGACGTGCGGATGTTCACGAACCACTTTTCGTCCTTTGTCATCTACGAGTGGAACGTCTTTCACCATATCTCCGGCTTTATGTCGGTGTGTATGTATGACATTGACGGGGTTATGTGCGTCGATCCGCCTGACGAAAGGAGCGGGCAGCCGTATGTGGACTACATAGAGCACGCCACGCCCTTGTTCACGCCTACCACGCCGATCGGCGGCATCGTGACGTACCGCCTTGCGAAATACGAGGGCATCACGCGGCGGTGGCTCGCCGACCACAACGTCGAATACGGCTCGCTGCTGATGTTCCCCGCCGCGACCTACGAAGACCGCCACGCCAGCGGCGTCACCCCTGCCGCGTTCAAGGCAGACGCCTACAACGCCGCCACCTGGGCGAAGCTCTTTGTCGAGAGCGACGACCGCCAGGCGCAGGTCATAGCGGCCAAGACGGGGAAGCCCGTCTACTGCGTGCAAACAAACAAACTATACTGATATGCCGAAATACTTTACATTGAAGGAGCTCTGCGAGAGCGAGACGGCGAAGAAGCAGGGCATCGACAACTTCCCGACCTTCGAGATCGCGGCGCACCTGCTGGAGCTGACCGAGAAGATTCTCGACCCGCTGCGCCAGGCGTGGGGCAGCGCCGTACACGTCAACTCCGGCTACCGCTGCACGAAGCTCAACGTGGCCGTCGGCGGCGTGCTGACGAGTGTCCACAAGCTCGGCTGGGCGGCAGACCTCGTGCCAAGCAACGGCAAGACGGAGGACTTCATCAAGTTCGCCCGGACGTGGGTGCTGGTCAACCGCATCAAGTTCGACCAGCTCATCCGTGAGACCGACCCCAAGAGCGGCGCGGTGTGGCTGCACATCGGGTTGTATAGCCCCACGGGGAGCCAGCGCGGCCAGATAAAGGACATCGTGAAGGGATGAAGCCGCTGCACTACGTCGCCCTCGGATGCGTGCTTGCCGCGCTCCTTGCCTGCGCCTTCGCCCTGGGCCGCGTGACGGCCCCTGCGCAGCCCGTAGGCGCGATAACGCGGGACACGGTAGTGATTACACGTACCGACACGATCGCCCGCGAGAGGCCCGTTTACTACGCCGTCAGGCAGGTCGACACCATCCGCATCGCGGTGCGTGACACCGTCCGGCAGCAGGACACGCTCTACGTCGCCCTGCCACGCGAGCAGCGGGCCTATCGAGACACGTCCTTCGAGGCGTGGGTCTCCGGCGTGGAGCCGGCCCTCGACAGCATCCGCGTCTTCGCCCCGGTTCAGTGTGTTACGGTGACGGAGCGGGTGCCGGTGAAGGTGCGGTCGCGCTGGGGGCTGGGCGTGAGTGCCGGCTATGGCATCACGCTGGACAAGCAGCCGCAGTTCACGCCTTATCTCGGCGTGGGCATATCCTACAACATCGTGTCCTGGTGACGCTTGTCCCCACGGGGGAGGGACGGAAGAAAGCCCCCGGCTGTCAGTGATCCTCTTACCTACCAACTGACAAAAATGCGACGTACCGCACGCCGGGGTCCTACGGGCCTCCCTCATTTTTTGAACACCCACGTCCCGGCGTCGTTGTAATACTGGTCGAGCATCATATCGAGCTGCGGCACCCAGCCGACGGGCGAGTTCGTGATCCATACCTTGTTGCCGAAGGCCGCCTCGATCGTTGCGACGTCGGGGTTGCTGCGGTACACCCCGCACTTGTACGGCTGCGGCTCGGCGTGTACGTTGACGGCGGGCAGGTCGCCCTCATAGATATTATAATATAGGTCTTCGTCCACGTAGCTGACGCGATCCATCCCGTAGCGTTCCCATAGGGCCGCCATCTTGTCCCACTCGAAGAACTGCGGCAGGTGGGTGGTGTAGTTGTGCGTGGTGTAGCCGCTCGCCTCCAGTGCGGCGCGTGTGCGCTGCTTGTCGCCCTGCCACGTCCCCGGCGCGGAAAAGGAGTTCTTGCCCGTCTCGCCGATGGTCTTGGGCGTGAGGATGTCGTCAAGGGTGAAGTCGCGCACGGCGTAGCAGTCGTCGCCGACGCGGACGTAGCCTGCGGTGTCGGGGAACGCCTCGCGCACCTTCTTGAAGCACGACACATAGTCGAGGTGCTGGCGGTATTGATTGTCGCGTGGTGCCACGCGGGGCGAGGGCACGCAGCAGATGTCGTCGCCGGTTCGCGTGATGGGGTGGTCTTCGCCCGCCAGGACGATGAGGTAGGGGTCTTTGAAGTGCCGCCGCCATCCTGCGACCGCGTACTCCAGTTCCCGGCCCTGCGCTCCCTCGGAGCAATAGGGTATTACGATAAGCGTCTTGTCCATAGGACAAAGTTAGGGAATACCAAAAAAATTTGCAAAAAGATTTGGTAATACAAATTATTGTTTGTAATTTCGCGGTGTCAAACGGAACGAACAACAGCAAAACCTCAACACAATGAAAACCACTGAAACCCTCGCAAGCGAAATCAAGACCATCAAACGCCAGATCAAAGTCATCGCCGACGTCGCCGCAGAAATTGGCGGCATCGCCTTCGAGCAGGAAACGCAGGAAGAATCCGCTCGGCTCTACGATGCCAGCGGCCTGCTCGACGAGACAATGCGCAAGCTCCAAGACGAACTTGGCCACCTTACCGCAGAACTGAGTTACCAGAACGCCCTCGATATGGCGAAGAACGAAATGGCCGCAGGTGTCAAGCGCCTCACCGCGATCGCCCAGGCGGCGGAGACCTACGGTCTGATGGACGGACTGGTGTGGCGTATGATGAACGAAATCGAATACAAATAGTTCAACCAGGGGCCGGGCAACCGGCCCCACAATATCTCAACATAATGGAAAAACCAGGCTACGACTACAATTATTCCCAGTACGGGAAGAACAAGGCCAGCGTGACGGTCACCGCAAAGAACGGCTATCTCTGCGCCTTTCACACTACCGAATGGAGAGATGGTGAGCCGTTCTCCGAGTGCGTGAAGCGGCTTCAGGCGAAGTTAGCCAAATGCGGACTTTATTAACAATACACATATCAACACAATGGAAACAATCATCGAAATCAAAGAGAAGAAGTATGTCGACGACTACTTCCCCGCAGTGTTCGCCAATGCGAATCGCTCCATCATCATCCTCGCTGATGCGAGGACTACCGACCGCACTTTTTCCGGGATGGTCGTACACGCATCGAAGGAGACGGCTAAGAAGACCGTCCTCGGCACATACTCTACCGGCTGGACTTACGAGCAGTTCAAGCGGCTCCCAAAAGGAACGGAACTCACACTTATGATTACGCAGGAAAATGGATAGGCTCGACCGAAACAAGTACCAAGTATTTGAAATCATAAAGTACGCTCCTCGGTTCGACCGCGCCATCCCGGAGTACGACTATGACGACCGTATGCGCGAATACTACCGCACGTGGGCGAACCGTACCGTTGAGTTCAAGACATACTACTTCACTGATCGCACAATGGAGCGCGTCTCGATGATGGACTACTCGAAGCTGGGCGGCGAGGACTTTATGACGATATGTGCCGGTATGCAGGAGAAGGGCGCCGTTGTCACGAGCGGCAATTACGGCCTTCTTAATTTTGGGTATGTCGTGACGCCACACCACATCATCTTGGGCGTGTACTCGAAGGCGGTGCGCGTTATGGACAGCATATTAATGGAGAGCGGACAAACCAGCGACTACGGTTTTATGTCTCGATTTATCGGCAATGTCATTATCAACGATACGGGCATCACTTATAATGTTAATTCTGCGCTTACAGTATTGTTGCGCGAGTTGAATGGCGACAGATCGGTTGCCCATAATGCATCGAGAAATGTATTGCTAAGATGCAAGGTGCTCGGAAAGGAAATTCAGCGGCTCAAAGGCGACAAGACGCGCAACCTTTCCGATTATGATGATCGAGAGTTGGAAGAAGTACCAAACCTCCGTTATGAGATAAAGGCATACAAGGAGCGCATCGTACAACTTGTGCAGGCGGTAAAGATGTTCCTTTTCCTCAAGACGGCAAGCATCATTGACAAGACCTTCATCAGTGAGCCTCCAGCCTGCACATATCGCCGTACTCCTGGCGTCAAGCTCGGATACATCCGCGTCGATTCAACCTGGGATTCAGACATCACGGTTCTTAATCCGTTTATGGTACGGGGGCATTTCCGCAGGCAAGTATGCGGTAATGGACGAGCAGATCGGAAGTTAATTTACATAGACGCCTTTATGAAGAAGGGTTACCATCGGAGGGCCACGAAGTTGTTGGATATTCCGAAATAATCACTATCTTTGCAGTGGGAGGTGGAAGTTTCACCGCCCATTGTGTTGAGGGAGGCCCTGCCGGACGCGGCGGGCCTCTTTTTTTGCAGTTGTTGTTCAATAGTTGTTCATAAAAGGCCAGCGCCGCAGGTGTAAAGCAACGCGAAGCGACACGCAACACGTTGAGGATTAGACGGAACGAAGCGCCGACGGCGCTGACCGAAATCTTTACCATCAGGGTAAACGCGAACACAACACTCCTATGCGCCCAGGGCCGCGAAAACGTGCTGGAGCGGTGTTTCATCGTATCAAAAAAGTGCATATATTTGCAAAACTATCCGAAATTGTTGTTCGGATGTTGTTCAAAACCTCAACACGATGATCACCTTCAAGCCCGTGGTGTTCAAGCACCGCAAGCGGAGGGACGGCACGTTCCCCGTCTCCATCCGCGTCACCTTCGACCGCAAGTCCCGGTACCTCCCTACCACTATCACCTGCACCGCCGCAGACTTGACGCGGGGGATGCGCATCAAGGACGCAGACGTCATCGCCAAGACCAACGCCCTCTGCGACCGACTGAGGGCCGAGGCGTCACGCATCAATCCCTTCGACCTGGAGGACAAGGACGTGGACTGGGTGGTGGCGCGTCTGCGCGATGCGCTGCGGGCGCAGGACTTCCGGCTCGACTTCTTCGCGTGGGGCGAGCAGGTGGCCGCGTCGAAGCTCCCGCCGACGGCAAGGCGTTACCGCGCCGCCCTCAACGCCCTGGGGCGCTACCTCGGACGCAGGCAGCTCGACATCAACGACCTGACGCGGGAGAGGGTCGTTGGCTTCATCGGTGCCCTGAACAAGAGCCGCAAGATGGAGTGGAACCCCGCCACGGGCGAGGTGCGCGAGACGGGTGCCGCACGGCGCGGCGACACTGGCGCGGTGTACGCACGGCTGCTGCACCACATCCACGACGAGGCGAAGAAGCGCTACAACGACGAGGACGGCGCGATCGTCATCCCGCGCAGCCCCTTCGCCGGGATAGATATGCGAAGCGCTCCCGCGATCCGTCCCCAGCTGCCGCTCTCCGTCGAGGTCTTGCAGGCATTGATAGACACGCCGCTGGACGATCCGCAGCGCACGGCGGTCGACGTGTTCCTCGCCGGATTCGCGTTGATGGGAGCCAACCTCGCAGACCTTTGGGAGGCGGTGCCGCCATCGGGGCGCTGGTGGGCCTACGAGCGGCGCAAGACGCGGACGCAGCGTGCGGATAAGGCAAGTATCCACTGCGAGATACCGCCCGAAATAGGGCCTATTCTGGCCCGCCTGGGGGCGGGTTCTTCAAAGGCCCTTTGGCTGCCCGTCGTGCACTCGCTGGGCAAGGACGCGAATAGGGCCGGAGCCCGCGTGAACTATGGGTTGAAGCGCTGGTGCGAGAAGCGGGAGATCCCCGTGTTCACGTTCTATGCTGGGCGACATTCGTGGGCCACGCTGGCGAGGCGCAGCACGGAGAAGGCGACGGTGGACGAAGGGCTGGGCCACGTCGGCGACTTCCCCCTGGCAGACATCTACGCGGAGCGCGACTGGAGCAAGGCTGCGGAGGCGAACCGCCGCGTCCTTTCTTTGTTTCGCTGGCAGTAAACGAGCCGATTTATTCTTCTTGAAGAAAAGAAAGAGGGCCGAGGTTTTTCCCCGGCCCTTTCTCTTTATTCTATCCGTATCAGGAGGCCCGTCACCTCATAGACGCCCGCCGCATCCTTCCCGATCCGCAGGTTGCTGATCCCGTTTGCGCCACGGGCGCGTGCCTCGGTCACCGCTATCTCAAGCAGTTCGTCGCCGCCGATCGTCTCGGACTGCACGCCTCCGATGGTCGTATAGATAGCATCACGCGAGGCGTTGCTGCCTTTGGGGGAGACCGCTGGGACGATAGTGATGGAGATTTGGCCGATGGCCTTGTGCGCCTGCGGGCAGTCGTTGGGGCTTATCCACATATCCGGGTAGGCCGTATAATCCGCGAAGGAGACGGCGGTCATCCGTTCTCGTGTGAGCGACGTGCCGCACGATGCCGCCACCAGCAGCACCGCGAGCAGAGTTGTAAACCGTTTCATCTTGTAACACTTTTGTTATACGAGTGACATAATCATCAGGACGCGATACCACGCGACGATGTGCCGCGTCTCGATTTCGAAGGGCGCGTACTCCGGCGCGGGGTTGAGGGAGCAGCAGAGGACGCAGCCCTCGTGTTCCGACTTCCGCACCTGCTTCAGGACTGCGCCATTGACGGTGTCGAGCAGGTAGACGCTGCCCCAGGATATGAACGCGGTCGGGTCGATCCGCTGGCAGAGGATTCGCGCCCCGCTGGGGTAGGCGGGTGCCATACTCTCGCCAGTGACCTGGATGGCGAAGGCCGCGCCGCGAACCGGCGACACGACCATCTCGCAGTCGTACTCCTGCACGGCCTCGGAGAACTCCGTCAGGCTTCCCGCGTGTGCCTCCACGGGGATGAGGGGAACGCGGAAGGCCGGCGACGGCTCCAGCGCACGCGCCCCTCCTTCGAGCATCACCTTCTCCACCTTATCCATCAGCTTCTTGGTGAGATATTTCTCGTTTCCGTTGAACGCCGCAGTCAGGTTCGTGTAGTTCACGCCGACGAAATCGGCAAACTCCTTCTTGCTGGTCACCTGACCAGCCGCTATCGCCTCACGATAAAATTGGTATAATTGGTCTTTCTTGTCCATAAAACGAAAAAATTTTGTACAAAAATTTGTTTTTACGAAAATAACTTGTATATTTGCATCGTGATACGAATCTCGAACACAAAAGTACAAACAAAAATGTGTAAAACTTCACCACGGGCAAAAATTCTCGCACTTGAGCCGGGCACGTCCTGCGAAATCGACTTCGCGGATCTCCGCCCGCACACCGCGAGCTATTATGCCAGCCACCTGGGCCGCACGATGGGCCGCAGGTATTGGACGCGCACCGTAAAGGAGCGCAACGTATATGTCGTAACGCGGGAGGCTTAGGCTATGACGGCGACGGAGATACAGATGGTGGTGGCCGAGACGCTGCGGCAGCTGGGTATGGATTCCGGCGAGATAACCGAGCGCCAGGCCCGCAAGACCTACGGCAAGCCGTTCACCGACGCGGTGGCGGCGGGCAAGATTCGCCCCGTCCGCGTTGGCAGCGGCAAGACCGCAACAAGGCACTACCGCGTCCTCGACATCCTCGCTCTCCAGAACGCGGCCTACGAACCCGCACGACTGATCTACAAGTAACTCAACACAACACAATCCTCAACACAATGGAAAATAAAATCAATCCCCTCGGCATCGTGCTCGCCATCGCAGCCGCCCTTTGTCTGGTCGGCGTCATCCTCGGCGCAAAGCAGCACTTCTATGGCTTCATCACACTCGGCGGGCTGGCATACGCCCTGCTGACCGAGAACCCCGACAACGAAAAAACCATCAATAACTAAATCCTCAACACAATGAAAACGATCGAGACCATTTTCGAGAAGATGCGCGAAACGAACAGCGCACTTGACAACAACGAGTTCTTCCGCTTCGCAGCGGAAATCAACAGCGCCAGCGTGATGAACATCTACCTCTGGTCGAAGGACTACAAGGAGACGATCCTCACGTACCACTTCTACGACATCACCAACGAGGAACAAGTGCAGGAGGCGCTGGGCGCCCTGGCATACGTCCTCGGCTACGCGAAGGGCTACCAGGCCGGCGATGCGGAGGCGAAGGCCGTCGACTTCGGCCCGCTGGAGGAAGTGAAACCCGCAACCGTGGAGGCATAGGCGATGGCAGAGAAATCCACCTTCTCGGTGCTCAACGCGATCAACTGCAACGAGCATACGGAAAAGAAGAACGGCCTGACGTACCTCTCCTGGGCGTGGGCCTGGCAGATCGCCAAGACCAACTTCCCCGACGCGACATACGACATCTACGAGAACGCGGAGGGCCTCAACTACCACCACGACGGACGGACGTGCTGGGTGAAGACCGGCGTGACCATCGGCGGCATCGAGCATATCGAATACCTGCCGGTTATGGATCATCGCAACGCCAGCATCCCCCGCGATAAGGTCACGAGCTTCGACGTAAACAAGGCTATCCAGCGCAGCTTGACAAAGGCCCTTGCCCGTCACGGCCTCGGCCTCTATATCTACGCGGGCGAGGATTTACCCGACGCAGAAGATGACACACGCAGGGAGATAACCAACGCGCAGATGCAGCGCAAGGTCGAGAAAGTCGGCAGCGCTATGACGAAAGAAGAGTTCAAAAAAAGATGGGATTCGGATGAAAGTGGTGGTGGAATTACTTACGATGATATTGCCGAATGCGCTATCGCGTGGGGTATTTGTTCTAAGCCGAGGATTCACCCTATCGATTTAGTAAGGGATAAAGTGCTTGCGGCTGCAAACTGCTACCTACCGGGCGAGGGCCCAACGGAAGAACAAAAAGCCGTAGACCGCGCCTTACTCCCCGGAGGCGAACGATTCGCAAAGGCGGTCGAAGCCCACGCAAAGGGCGAGGCGGCTGGCGGTCGTACCTACCGCGAAATTTGGGCGCGGGCGATCAAGGCCACACCCGACCAACTGGGAGCCTTCGACGAAGCGGTCGAGCAGTACAAAATCAACAACAACCTTTAATCACTCAACACAATGGAAATGACACTTTACCAGATCAACGAGGAGCAGCGCGCCATCAACGCGATGCTCGAAGAGACGGGCGGGGAAGTCACCCCCGAACTGGAAGAACTGATGGCCGTGAACGAGCAGAACTTCGTCCAGAAGGCCGAGAACTACGGCTACGCCATCCTCCACTACAAGGCCATCGTGGCCGCCATCAAGGCCGAGAAAGACCGCCTTGACGCAATCAAGAAGACCGCAGAGAACGCCATCGCCAGGATGGAGGAACGGATCGTCGGCGCGATGCTGACCTTTGAAAAGCCGAAGGTCGAGGCCGACACGCTGAAGCTCTCCCTGCGCAAGTCCGAGCGCGTGGTCATCGACGACGAGAACGCCGTGCCGGCTGACTGCAAGACCATCAAGGTCGAGGTCAGCAAGACGGAACTCAAGCGCCACATCAAGGCGGGCGAGGACTGCGGCGCTCACCTGGAGGAGAACCAAAGCCTGCAAATCAAATAAAGACTATGCACTACTCATTCGACATCGAACTTGCCACGAAGTATGGAGACCGGGAGGCCATCCTTCTCCAGAACTTCATCTATTGGATTGCCAAGAACGCTGCGAATGGGAAGCACTACCACGATGGCCGCTACTGGACTTACAACTCGGTGGCGGCCCTTGTGGCGCTCTTCCCGTTCTGGACGACCAGGCAGGTGCGGACGATCCTCGCATCCCTCATCAAGCAGGGATGCCTCGTTGAGGGCAACTACAACGAGAAAGGGTACGACCGCACGAAGTGGTACGCACTCGGTGACGAAATTGACAAATGGATTTGTCAAAATTGGCAAATGGGTTCGTCAAATGGGGAAATTCCATTTGTCAAAATTGACAAACCTATACCAGATATAAAACCAAATAATAAACAAGATATATATGCTGGTAGCCGCGCGCGTGCGCGCGAGACATCAACCCCTATAAATAAAACTTTTTCTTACCGCGACGCTCTCGTCGCGGAAGGAGTATCAGCGGAAAACGCAGACCGCCTGATGGCGAACCGCAGGGCGAAGCGACTGACGAACAACGAGGCGTCCTTCAACAAGCTGATGGGCGCCGTGAAGGAGATCTGCCGGAACTACGGCGTGACCGCAGACGAGGTGGTGGAGTTCGCGGGGGAGCACGGCTGGGGATTCATCGACCCCGGCTGGCGCGAGGTTGAGGGGATACGTGCGCGGAAGGCCAGGTCGGGGCGCCTGATGACGCTCGACGAACTGATAAAGAGGGACACGTCCTACTATGATAAGCAAGGAGACATCAATAAGTGAGTTCAGGCTGCCGGAGACGGTGGAGCTGGAGCGGCAGGTGCTGACCGACGCGACGACATCGCCTGAGTGCATCGGCGAGCTGATGCGCTACGTCACCGCCGAGGCTTTCACTGGCGACCAGCGCCCCTCGCTGTGGCGCACGATCACCGGCCTATTCTCGCGCGGCGAGGAGGTGGACTTCGTGACGCTCCACGCCCGCGAGGGCAGCGCCTTTATCGACGAGGTCGTTGCCCCAGGACTGAGCGGCGCTTTGCCCCGCACGGCGATCAACCACGCGATCCTGCTGCGTGACGCCACGGCCAGGCGCAGGGCGTACTTCGCCGCCGTGAAGATGCTGGAGGCGAGCACGCGGCGGGAGAACACCGAGGCCGACATCTGCGCCCTGGCTGAAGGAATGGGACGGGAGGTGCAGGGCATCGGAGGCAGCGTCTCGGAGACGCCAATCGGCGAGATAATGGACGAGATCAACGAGGGGATGAGGGAACGTCGTGAACTCGCCCTGCAAGGGAAGCTCTCGCGCATCCCCACGGGCTTCAGGATGCTCGACTGGAACACGTACCAGGGCTGGGGGCCGGGGCAGCTGATCATCCTCGCGGCGCGCCCTTCCGTGGGCAAGACCGCGATAATGTTGCAGATGGCGAGGGCGGCAGCGTCAGCCGGCTTCCCGACGAACATCTTTTCGCTGGAGATGACCAACGAGGAGCTGGGCACGCGGATGGTGTTCTCGACGGAGAAGGTGTCGCCGTCGGACGTGGCGAGCGGTCGCGTGGTGCAGGAGGACTTCGACGATGCCGCGATGTCCCTGCGCGGCCTGCCGATCTTCATCAACGACCACTCCCGCAGCGTTGAGGAGATAATCGCGCGGATGACGATCAACGCGCGCGGCGGCAAGTGCCGCATCGCCTTCATCGACTACCTCGGCCTTATGGACATCGCCACGGGCTGGCGGGAGAACCTCAACCAGGCGATCGCCAAGATCACCGGCGAACTCAAGGCCACGGCGAAGCGCCTGAAGATCCCCATCGTGCTGCTCTGCCAGCTGAACCGCGACGCGGCGAAGGGCGACCGCCCGCCGGAGCTATACGACCTGCGCGACAGCGGGGCGATAGAGCAGGACGCGGACATCGTGCTGATGCTGGAGAACGAGAAGGCAATAGAACCTACTACGGGCCTGCGCGACATCAACATCTGGATGCGCAAGAACCGCCAGTACAAGAAGGACATCTGCGTCAAGGTGCGCCCCAACAAGACGTACTCGCAGTTCACGGAGGTGGGTGCCACGGTGAACGACGGGCAGGAACTCAGCGGAGACCTTGACGATGACGAAGACAATGACAACAAACTATTTGATAAATGAGCAAGCAGATCATCTTGATGGAGTACAGCCCGGAGCAGGTGTGCTACCACTACAACTATTTCGACGCCAAGACCCGCCGCTTCCGCGACAAGCCCTTCTCCAACGGCTGGGCGCCCATCGTCCTGATTGACGAGGATGTTGCCGGAGACGGCAGGTTCTGCGATGAGACGGACAAGCTCAAGGGCCATTCCGTCGAGTACGTCCGCGTTGGGACGGTGGAGATACTGACGCGGCTAAAACTCCCATTTGAAACAATACCAACAATCTAAATTTTCAACACAATGTCAGTAAACAAAGTTCTATTGATCGGAAACGTAGGGCGAGACCCGGAGGTCAAGACCCTGCCCGGCGGCGCAGTCGTCGCCAACTTCACGCTCGCTACGAGCGAGCGCTACAAGGATGCGCAGGAGCGCACGGAATGGCACGAGTGCGTGTGCTGGAACGGCCTCGCGGAGCTTGTGCGCAGCTATGTCCGCAAGGGCAGCCAGATCTATGTCGAGGGGCACATCCGCAGCCGCAGCTGGGAAGACCAGGAAGGCCAGAAGCACGTGGTGAAGGAGATCCACGTGGAGACCATTCAGTTCCTCACCCCGAAGCAGCAGGGCGGCGACGCCACTCAGCGGCCGAGGGCAGACCAGGAGCAGCAGCTCCCTCCGCGTAGGCCGAAGCCTGCGCCGCAACCCGTGGATAGCGATGTGGACGACCTGCCCTTCTGACCTATGAAAGCGCAAGAACTCCGAGACATCGCCAACCGCCTGCTGAAGCTCGCCGACGAGATGGAGGGCATACGCACCGACGGAGGCACGCTCCGCGTGACGATCCCGCAGCCAGACCTCTTTTCGCAGATGGGACTGACGGATGAATCGCCGGTTGACGATTTTTGCGACTTCGTCGCAGGGCTGAATCCGCCGCCGACTATCCCGCAGAAGCGCGTCTATAACCGCGTCGGCTGCAAGATGCGGGACGAGGCGATCGTGGCCGCGTCGAAGGTCGGACGGGCGCAGGGCTACTGCCAGCGCAGCGACATCGAGCGCAGCCTGCGCCGCAACGAGCCGAACCGCACACGCGAGGAAATCCGCGAGGCCGTGAACGCCGCCGTCGCAGAACTGGGGCTGACGTGCATCGTGTTCAACTCGTACCGCTTCTACCGCAAGGCAGACCGCAAGCGCATCATCGCAATAGCAACCGCCAAACTCAATAATTCCCCTTTTGAATATGAAAGCAAGTGATTTTATGACCGCCGCAGCGGTGGTGTTCGCCGCGCAGCACTCACACAAGACCCACGCCGGCATCCCAGAAATCGACGGGTTCACGGACGACATCGTGGCGCAGCGCGTGTGCGAGATCGCCAACGCGATGTGCGCGAACTATGAACGGATCTGCCAACCATTCGATGACGCGGAGAACTGATGGCAAAGAAGAACACCGCTCCCGTCCTTGTGCGCTGCATCGACTGCCTGCACGAGCAGCCCGTAGTGGGGGAGTTCCCCGCGTGGGACGGGACGCCGGTGTTCTGCACCTGCCAGTATGCGAAGTATTACAAGCAACGGCGCTGGGCGCAGCCCTGCGCGAACTATGAACCAAAGGGTACGGAGAGCGTTACGGATGTCTCGCCTTTCAACGGAGCGTGATGTGATGTGTAACCGGGGCGCTCTCCCTTTCCCGAAACCGACACAATAAAATGAACGAGAGTCTTATTTGCGCCGCAATTATTTATGGCCTTAAAGAGAGGGATTCCGATCCGCCGATATGCGGGAATATAACAATAGCGCAAGAAGTGCTCGACCTTGCGTCCGCTATCGAAAAAGAAAGAGATAAAAGGGCAGCAAAAGCGCATCAAGCGATGCTTGATAAAATCGAAGAACAACAATTCAAAGCAGCCTTCCCTAATGGATAACACCAGCGACTACCGCCTGCGCGACATAACCGGCGAGACCTTCGGTCACCTGACGGCCATCCGCTACGACCACAAGGGCAAGTACCGCACATACTGGCTCTGCCGCTGCGACTGCGGCAAGGAGTGCTTCGTATCGCGCCAGAACCTCGTGGCGGGGAAGACGCAGTCCTGCGGCCACCTGCGCGGCAGCAGCGAGAGGATGACGCGGGGCAAGTTCCGCAGGCGCGTCGGCCTCACAGAGCAGCAGGAGGCGTGGATCGTCAAGCACTACCTCCACACGAAGAACGACGAGATAAAGGCCAATTTCGGCCTCTCCGACGGCTGGCTGCACCGCTTCGCACGCGAACACGGCCTGACGAAGTCGCCGCAGTTCGTCCGCAGGTGCCAGGAGGAAGCCGCCAGGGCGGCATACGAGAGCCACAAGCGCAACGGCACGTTCCCGCCGAAAGGCTACCAGGT
>Ga0310696_10001114_pt1 | contig 39557 bp, 27 predicted proteins | sample AusTroGonzalo_MG_4_FD_203885 | JGI IMG/M metagenome (GOLD analysis project Ga0310696, IMG submission 203885) | Bovine rumen microbial communities from tropical cattle in Woodstock, Queensland, Australia - Gonzalo_02 (v2) (version 2) | ecosystem: Host-associated > Mammals > Digestive system >... | reverse complement strand
AATCAGACTCGTCCTGTCCAGAATCTTCACCTTCAGCTCCGCCTCAATGTTACGGATCTGCTTGGCACTCAACTCGTCGTCGAAGATAACCATACCCACAGGCTGGGGACAATCCTCGCCATCAGCTATCACAGAGCCGTCGAACGCCCGATGAGCGTCCATCCACTCATCGTAGGCATCTTCCTGTTGTTTAATATATTGCTTGATTTCGTCGAGCTTACCCTTGCCCACGTATGTCACCTGACTCGGGCCCTGCACCTTCTGCGTAAAACGCTTGACAGTTACCGCTCCAGCAGTGTCGGCCAGGAATTCCAGCTCGTCCAGATATTCTTTCGTCTTGGCCTCGTCCTGATGCTGGGTAATCAGTCCCACCAGCACAGCAGTCTCTGCCTTCACTTCAGAAATTACAAATTCCTTCATACATTAATATAAATATGCCGACAAAGGTACAAATAAGCAAGCAAAAAGCCAAATATATTTGGACTTTTTTTAGCGGAGACCCATCTGGTGGGCTTTCTCCAACAGAAGCTGCATCAGGGGTTCACGCTCGTTTTCGACACGATTGTCGAGGACGGCATCCTTCAGATACTGCTTGAGTACACCGACTTCACGCGAGGGCGGCAGGTGGAACAGCTCCATAATCTCGTTGCCGTCGATGACGGGCTGCAAGAGGCGCTTGTAGTCTTTCTCCACGAGGTCGGCAAGTTTTTCGCGAACCATACGGAAATTCTCGAGGAACATGCGTTTCTTGACCTCGTTCTTCGAGGTGATGTCGGCCTCGCAGAGCACCATAAGGTCGTCGATGTAGTCGCCAGCATCGTTCAGCAGGCGGCGCACGGCGGAGTCGGTAACCTCGCTGTCGGCAATGACCTGCGGACGCATATGGAGGTCGACGAGCAGCTGTACCTGTTTCATCTCGGCACCCATGGGGAGTTTCAGGCGACGGAAAATCTGAGGCACCATCTTTGCACCTATTATATTATGATTGTGGAAGGTCCATCCCACTCCAGGTTCCCATCGCTTCGACTTGGTCTTGCCCACGTCGTGCAACAGCGCCGCCCAACGAAGCCACAATTGAGAGATGAGAGGTGAGAGGTGAGAGGTATGATTACAAACATTCTCGAGGACTTCGAGGGAATGATAAAAATTGTTCTTATGGGCTCGACCGTCGCGTTTCTCAACGACGTCGAGGGCGCTGACCTCTGGGAGGATAAGTTGGAGGAGTCCTGAGCGTTGCAGGTATTCGAAACCAATGCTGGGATGCGGTGAGAGCATGATTTTGTTGAGCTCGACGGCAATACGTTCTCCACTGACGATCTTGATACGGTCCGCCATACGCTGAAGCCCTGCAAAAGTCGCCTCTTCAATCTGAAAATTGAGCTGGGTGGCGAAACGGATGCAACGCATCATGCGCAAAGGATCGTCAGAAAACGTCACCTCGGGGTCGAGGGGCGTGGCAATGATGCCGTCCTCAAGGTCACCAATGGCGTTAAAGGGGTCGACGAGCTGACCGAAGCGTACAGCGTTCAGGCAAATGGCCATCGCGTTGATGGTGAAATCACGACGGTTTTGGTCGTCTTCGAGCGTGCCGTCCTCAACAATGGGTTTGCGCGAGTCATGGCTGTAGCTCTCCTTACGGGCTCCGACAAACTCAACCTCCATATCGCCCATCTTGACCTGAGCAGTTCCGAAATTCTTGAACACCGAGAGGTGTGCCTTATGGCCGAGGATGCGTTTCAGCTCTTTTGCCACCTCAATGCCGCTACCGACGACAACAACGTCAATGTCGTCGGAGGGACGCTCAAGAAAAATATCACGCACATACCCGCCTACGACGTAGCATTCCACACCCAGACGGTCGGCCACACGACCTATCTGGTGGAAGATGTCCTTGTCTAATATCTTCGCTAATGCTGCGTCAGAATAGAGTTTCATTGGTGTCGTATCAAAAAATGTGGGCACAAAAGTACAAAAAAAATAGCGTTTTAGTTGAGTATTTTAATATTTTTTTTGGTTTTTTGCTCGCTTATTCGTAACTTTGCACCCGATATGGCTAATAACGAAGCAATAACGAACGCACAATTCGAACAGACCATCGGTGAATGCCGGGCATTGTTCGAGAAGAAGCTCCACGACTATGGGGCATCATGGCGTATTTTGCGACCCTCATCGCTGACCGATCAATTATTCATCAAGGCCAAGCGCATCCGCTCGCTGGAAATCAAGAAGGAATCGCTGGTGGGCGAAGGCATCAGACCCGAGTTCATCGCACTCATCAACTACGGTATCGTGGGACTTATCCAGATCTACAACGGTTTCTCGGACACCGTCGACATTACCATCGACGAGGCTATGAAACTGTACGACAAGTATGCCAAAGAGGCACTGGAACTGATGAAGCGCAAGAACCACGACTACGACGAGGCATGGCGCGGTATGAGGGTCAGCTCATATACTGACTTTATCCTGACGAAGATTGAGCGCATCAAAGAAATTGAGAACCTAGGTGGCGAAACGCTAGTCTCGGAGGGTATCGACGCCAACTACATGGACATTATCAACTATGCCGTGTTTGGGGCGATTAAGTTGAAAGTTGAGAGTTAGGAGTTGAGGAGTGTAGTAGTAAATATCGCCCGGTTTGTGCTGGCCATCGTACTCACCCTATCGGGATTTGTCAAGGCCGTAGACCCACTGGGCACACAATACAAGATAGCCGACTACCTGACGGCCATGCAACTGGGGCACGCGTTGCCCGATTTCATGACGCTGGGAGCTTCCGTGCTGTTGTCGGCACTTGAATTTATACTGGGCATCTGCCTGATGTTCGCCATTCGCAGAAGATTGGTGTCGAGGCTGGTGCTGATGGTCATGCTCGTCATGACCCCATTGACGCTGTGGCTGGCAGTGGCCAATCCCGTCAGCGACTGTGGGTGTTTCGGCGACGCAGTGGTGCTGACCAACTGGCAGACGTTCTGGAAGAATGTCGTGCTGCTTGCGATGGCTGTACTCGTCGCTCGCTGGCCGCTGGAAATGATGCGTTTCGTATCGAAGAGCAACCAGTGGATCGTCATCAACTACACAGTCATCTTCATTCTGGCTGTGTCGGGATGGTCGCTATACGACCTACCCTATTTCGATTTCCGCCCCTACCACGTAGGAACGAACTTGCGCGAAGGCTGGCAGAAGATGATGGACGGCGAGGACTCGCCATACGTTGACTTCTTTGTAGAGCGTATCGACGAAGGTGATGACATTACAGAGCCCATGCTGCTCAGCGAGGGGTACACGTTCATGATGGTTGCTCCACACCTGGAACAGGCAGATGACAGTCAGTTGGACCGTATCAACCAGCTGTACGACTATGCGACGGAATACGGATACCCGTTCTACTGTCTGACAGCCAGCGGAGCAGAGGGTATCAGCCAGTGGCGAGAAATGACGGGAGCGGAATATCCGTACTGCCAGACGGACGAGACAACGCTGAAGACCATCATCCGCAGCAATCCAGGCATCGTGCTCCTGAAAGACGGAGAAATCATCCGGAAATGGAGCCACAACCGTCTACCCGACGAAACGGAGCTGGACGGACGCCTGGAGCACATTAAGCTGGGGCAGAAACCCGCAGACTCTATCCCAGCCAAGGTACTGGTTATCATACTATGGTATGTGTTGCCACTGGTATTGCTGGTCATTGCCGACAGGTTGTGGACGTGGACACGCTGGGTGAAGAAGAAAAGGAAAGTATCAAACAAAGATATCAATCAACAATTAAAAAGTAACACAACAATGAGAAAGAAAATCGTAGCAGGCAACTGGAAAATGAACCTGAACCTGCAGGAGGGCATCGCCCTGGCAAAGGAACTGAACGACGCACTGAAGGCAGACAAGCCCAATTGTGACGTCATCATCTGTACTCCATTCATCCACCTGGCATCAGTAGCCAAGGAACTGGCCCCCGCACTGGTTGGTCTGGGTGCCGAGAACTGTGCCGATAAGGAAAAGGGTGCCTTCACAGGTGAGGTAAGCGCTGAGATGGTGAAGTCGACGGGTGCACAATATGTCATTCTGGGACACTCTGAACGTCGCGAGTACTACAAGGAGACTCCTGAGATTCTGAAAGAGAAGGTGCTGCTGGCCCTGAAGAACGGTCTGAAGGTCATCTTCTGCATCGGTGAGACTCTTGCAGAGCGCGAGGCAAACAAGCAGAACGAAGTCGTGAAAGCCGAGCTGGAGGGTAGCGTATTCAACCTCAGCGAGGAGGACTTCAAGAAAATCGTCATCGCTTACGAGCCCATCTGGGCCATCGGTACCGGTAAGACCGCTACTGCAGAGCAGGCTGAGGAAATCCACGCCTACATCCGTTCCATCATCGCCGAGAAGTATGGTCAGGCTGTTGCCGACGACACCAGCATCCTGTATGGCGGCTCTTGCAAGGCCAGCAACGCTCCTGAGCTGTTCGCCAAGGCAGACATCGACGGTGGTCTCATTGGAGGAGCATCGCTGAAGTGTGCCGACTTCAAGGGCATCATCGACGCTTGGAAAAAGTAAGAAAATAAAAAGGTAAAAAAGTAAAGAAGTAAAAAAGGAAGGCATTATGGAAACAAAACAGTATCAAATCATCAAAAAGGTATTGGTGCTTTTACCGTTTTACCTTTTTACTTTTTTACCTTTAAATGCACAGTCGTTTACCCAGCGTATTCAGCAAGAAAAAGCGGGGCAAGGCTCCGTTACCATCCACGAGAGTGCTGAAATCGACCAGTTGGTAAACGAGGCAAAACTCGGTAGCGTAGCATCACCATCAAACACGACAAAGTCAGCAACTACGAAGCCGACGAAAGCGACGACTAACGAACCGTCGAAGAATACCAGTCAGACTTCTCAGGACGAAACGCCTGATGAAGCTCCCGTCGATAATACAAAAAAAATTATGACGGGCGGATATAAAATCAACGGTTACCGTGTACAGGCCTTTGCCGGAGGCAATTCGCGCAAGGACCGCCAACAGGCAGAACAAGTGGGCAACCAGATTAAAAGCAATTTCCCAGGAGTCCCTGTCTATGTACATTTCTACTCCCCGCGCTGGATATGTCGCGTAGGCAATTACCGCACATACGAGGAAGCGCACCAGATGCTGCTCAGCCTACGTAAGATGGGCTATTCGGAAGCAGTGGTGGTAAAAGGGAAAATAACAGTTTACGATTAAATGGCAGAACAAATAGAATATCGTGAAGGATTAGAGGAGTTGGCGGACCAGTACCGTCGCACCCTACAATTGCTAGGCGAAGACCCCGAGCGTGAAGGTCTGCTGAAGACCCCGATGCGCGTGGCCAAAGCCATGCAGTTCCTGACCCAGGGATACACGCAGGATGCCCACGAGGTGTTGCGCCAGGCACTCTTTCGCGAAGACTACTCGCAGATGGTTATCGTGAAGGACATCGACTTCTTCTCGCTCTGCGAACACCACATGTTGCCTTTCTACGGCAAGGCCCATGTGGCATACATCCCCAACGGCTACATCACAGGACTTTCAAAAATTGCACGAGTGGTGGACATCTATGCCCACCGGCTGCAGGTCCAGGAGCGTCTGACGCTGCAAATCAAGCAGTGTATTCAGGATACTCTGCACCCTCTTGGCGTTATGGTAGTCGTTGAAGCCCGCCACATGTGCATGCAGATGCGTGGCGTGGAAAAACAAAACAGCATCACAACGACCAGCGAGTTCAGTGGTGCCTTCAATCAGGCAAAGACACGCCAAGAGTTTATGAACCTATTGCATAATCAATAATAAAAAATCAATAAATTTACTTATGGAACAGTTTAATCCCAACACCTACAAGAAACAGAGTACTGCCCAGCAGTTCACCGGAAGCTGCCTCGGGAAAATCATCATTTGCGTTGCTGTCATTGTCATACTGTTGATTGTGGCAGCCCTCTCACGCCCCTCCGACAGCTACATGCGCTGGCAGATGGAAGACAACATCATGGAATGCTTAGAGGCCAGCGACAGCATCGAGAGTGACATCATCGACGACTACGTGGGCAACATCGGACGCGTATTCACCCATGCCGACAGCACACAGGTGCACAAGGAACTCTTGGACGTCTACAAGAAGCTGAACAAGTTGGAGATCTATCCGCACACCTTCCTTAAGACAGCCCACATCATCAACAATATCCATCCTGAGGGCATACGTGTGGGCATCGGTATCTTCGGCATCGTTATTCCTACTGTCAAGTATTCCGACCTGCTCTTGAATACTGGTGCCGTGCGTGGCGACTACAACAAGCAGCTGATTCGCGACCAACCGGTTCCCGATATGTATACAGGTGACAACCCCAACATCCAACCTTTCCACTACAAGGGTAATCCGGATGACTAAAGACATCAAAAAAAGGCTCCCCGACGGGAGCCCTTTTTTATTGTACCTTATTATATTATTTAAAGAGGTGTGGGATGAACTCATGGAGGCCGCGACGCCAAGTGAGGAACTCATGTCCTGTACCCTCGGATACAGAACTGTCGACCTTGATACCCAGTTCGCGGAGACCGTCAACAATAGGCTGACTCTTGATGAAATCTTCAGAGCCCCAATTCATGTACATATAGTGAATCTTCTTGTTGAACTCGTCAGCATTGGCGAAAACACCATTGTAGGCGGTCTTCACATCAAGACCGAAGATGGCACCGCTGAACGTGCCAAGCCAGGCAAACTTGTCGAGATTTTGCAGTACGACGTCGAAAGTCTGGTGACCACCCCATGACAGACCAGCCATAGCACGGTTCTCACGATCACTCTTCGTGCGGAAATTAGCATCAATATAAGGAATCAGGTCGTTGAGCAGTACGGGATAGAACGAAGCACCGTAATCACTCATACCCTGACGATTGTTGCCACCGCCAAAGGGTTGCTTAATATCACCACTCTCCATGACCACAAGCATAGGCACGGCCTCACCCTTGGCAATGGCGTTATCCATGATGTGCTGCATCTTGCCTTGCAACATCCAGCTGGTCTCACCCTCGCCCATACCATGCTGCAGGTAGAGCACGGGATAACGTTTCTTGGCATTCTTGGCCAGTTCATACTCAGCAGGGGTATAAACCAAGGCATGGCGCCACTCGCCGAACTTCGAGTTGGGACTGTGATAGTAGATGCTGCGCACCTGACCATGGGCAATACCCTGCTGCGGACGGTAGTAATCGCCCTCAGGACCCTCGGGAACCTCAAGGCCACCAGCCTCACGGTTGCAACCAAAGTAGGTCTCAGAGGCAGGATCGATGAAATTCACGCCGTTGATATTCATGAAATAATAGTGGAATCCTACAGGAAGAGGATCAGTAACAGCCATGAAGGCACCCTTACCGTCGGGCTCCATGTCGTATTTCTTACTGCAGATATCGACAACCACTTTTCGTGCCTGAGGAGCCTCAATGCGGAAATAGGCGCGGCGCTCCTTGTCAATCTTCGGGAACTCGTTGCCTGGGATGGCGTTCTCGACGGTAACAGCATCGGCAGGGACCTCGATCTTCTTAGGCATCTCGATATACGGACGCTTGGGTTCAAAACCCAGATGACGGGCTACGGCCTCGCCATAACGACAGCCAAGCTCACGGTAGCCGGCAGCATCAAAGTGCAGGCGGTCAGGGCCATTAGTACAGCCGTCAGACGAGATGACCTGTGCTGTGTGAAGGGTATTGGGCAGCTCGTCAATCTGTTTCTTACAACCGATACATACGCCCTGGCCATTGGCCTGAACGATATTACCGGCATAAAGGTTCACCTCCTCAGGCTTCAGCTGCAGGTCGCTACAAAGGTGGTCGTAAACCTGTTTCACCATACCTGCCCACTGCGGATCGCCAGTGTTCGTCTCACCCTGGTGCATCAGGATGCCTTTGATAACACCGTCCTTCTGGGCCTTCTTAGCCAGTGTGACCAAACGCTTGTAGGGATTGTTGTCGTAAGCGGCGAGCATGCCTTTCATCCAACCAGGAGCCTTCTTCTCGACGTAATTCTGGATGCTGTCGGGAAGGAAACCCTTAATATCAATACCACCAATAGCGACGTGAATGACACCGATCTTGATGTTCTCAGGCAGCGATGCCACCAACGTACGGCCAAACCAGTCAGCAGGAGTCAATCCCGTATTGGGACGACAAAGAGGAGCAACGGCTTCACACCACTCACCCATTTTACGGCCTTGTTCTGGGAAATCAACCGCAGGCATCAACAGAAAACGCGGCCCGGGACTCACGAGGTCCTGAGCCTCAGGGCGTGCATTACCTTCCATATTCGACTGACCGAAACACAGGAAGATGTAAAAATTAGGATCTTGCGCGTGCGCACATAAAGCACACAAGCAAAAAATGAGGGTTAACAGCTTTTTCATAATTATACTATTTGGGTTTAACATTTCGATTGCAAAGTTAAACATTAATTCCCTTTCTTGCAACAAAAACGTTTTTCATAAAGTTACAAAATGCTTTTAAACTGTAAAAAACACGCACGTTATACACAAAAAATAAAAAGCATGTTACAAATAATAAAGTATTCTATAATTATTATGTATATCTTTGCAGCCAGAAATAGAAATTCTTTTTCAAATCGCTTTATTTTTTAAGTTAAGACTTATAATAGTTACTAAGAGTTAGTAGTTTTGGTATGTAAAATTTCAGGGGGCTGATGTGAATCACCCCCCTTTTCGTTAAAAAACATGGTAAAGGCTAAAAATAAAAACAAGAATAACATGTATCGACAATTGGAAATACTTGCGCACTACATTACAATTACACATGTACGCGCAAAACACGGAGACGGGTATATCCCTGGCTCCAATAATTACTGTAAAAGTAACACAAATGGCTGGAAATGCAAGGATTCTTAAGGAATGTTACAAAAAACAAAATGCTTGTTACATTTAAGCAACGCTATTTATAATAATACGCGTATCTTTGCACCGAAAATGACGTGATTGACTAACGTAAACAAAAATTTATAAAAAATCTATGAATCAAAATCTGTCAAAATGAAGAATCTAAAGCAATTGATTAGACAGACCATTCCCGCGATTCTGATGCTGTTTGCATTCAGCGCTACGCTTTATGCACAGAACGGCATCACTGTTACGGGTTCAGTCACAGACAATGCCGCGGAGCCTTTGATTGGCGCTTCGGTAGTAGTAAAGGGACAAACTTCCCTGGGAACAGTGACTGATTTCGACGGTAACTTCCAGCTGAAGGTACCTTCGGAGCAGTCAGTGCTGGTGATTTCCTATGTTGGTATGAGTACCAAGGAGATCAAGGTCGGCAAGCAGCGCAATTTCAAGGTCACGCTGCAGGACGACACCCAGTTGGAAGAAGTCGTAGTTGTAGGTTACGGTCAGCAGAAGAAAGCTTCTGTGGTAGGTGCTATCACCCAGACAACGGGTGAAGTACTGGAACGTGCAGCAGGTATCGGTAGTGTGAGTGCAGCTCTCACCGGTAACCTTCCTGGTATCGCCACTATTGCTTCTACTGGTCAGCCAGGTGAAGAAGACCCGCGTATTTACATTCGTGGTGCAGCAGCATGGAATCAGGACGCCCAGCCGCTGATCCTCGTCGACGGTGTCAAGCGTGAGATTAAATCCGTTGACGTTACCTCCGTCGCCACGGTTTCCGTATTGAAGGATGCATCTGCAACAGCCGTGTACGGTGTGGAAGGTGCTAACGGCGTTATTCTGATTACCACCAAGCGTGGTCAGGAAGGTAAGGCAAGAATCGATGTTGGTTTCAACGCCACATTGAAAGCTGTATCAAAACTTCCTCGCAAGTACGACTCATACGATGGCTACATGCTCCGCAACCAAGCCGTTGAGCATGAGCTCGCCATCGGTGGTGCAGGATCTTGGGCATACTATCGTCCACAGACGTTCATCAATCTTTTCCGCAATCAAGATCATACCGTTAAGCCCAACTATGATGTTGACGGCAACTACCTCGGCGACTACAGCCAGGCAGAGCGCTATCCTAACGTTGACTGGCAGGAAGAGATGTTCAAGAACTACACCTTCTCTTATAATACCAATATTAATTTCTCCGGTGGTACCAAGTTCGTAAAGTATTTCGTAGCATTCGACTTCCAGAACGAAGGTGATATGACCCGTATCTGGGATAACAACCAAGGCTATGAGGGCGGTTATGACTACAACCGTTTGAATGTACGTTCAAATTTGGACTTCCAGATTACGAAGACCACCCAGTTCAGAGTCAGCTTGGCAGGTTCTAATGCTCAGCAGAAGTCTCCTCGTTATTATTATGGTAATAGCGGTGAGTTCTTCCAGCAGCAGAACTGGGCCGGTGCTTATCGTATGCCGCCCAATGTCTACCCTGTTAAGTTCGAAAATGGTGCCTGGGGTTACTCCAGACTGGCAGCCTCCAACATGTCAAACTCTCCAATGAGCGTGTCAACGTCTGGTTACTCAGTGAGCACCATCACTCGCGTATTCACCGACTTTGTTCTTGAGCAGAAACTCGATTTCATTACCAAGGGACTTGTTGCACGTGGTACCATCTCATGGGACAACCAGTTCAACGAGGGCGATCGTGGTATCAGTGCTGCCGGCGGCGGTCACGTCAATAACACCGCATACATTGTTCCTGAGGAAGGACAGCTCGTATGGGAAAACGAGATCTATCCAAAGACTGGCTTTGACTACTACGAGAAACGCGACTGGTCGACTCAGGCCGGTAGCGTCAGCTACACAAGCCGTGCTACGGAAATGTCACTCCAGCTCTTCTGGGCTCGCCAGTTCGGTCAGCACAACGTATCCGTCATGGGTAACTGGAAGCGCCGTATCAATGCTGGTAACGCAGAACTCGAGAATCGTCGTGAAGACTGGGTATTCCGTACTACATACGATTACAAGAGCAGATATTTCGCTGAGTTCAACGGTGCTTACAACGGTTCACAGAAATTCTCTCCAGACAATCGTTTCGCATTCTTCTGTTCAGGAGCTGCCGGTTGGATGATTTCTGAAGAGCCCTTCATGAAGAAGCTGAAAGAAAAGGGCATTGTTGATATGTTCAAGATTCGTGGTTCTATCGGTGAGATTGGTGACGACAATGCCGGTTCACGTTGGGCTTACCTGACAAACTGGTCCGTCATTGGTCCTTATGCAATCAGTCTTGACGGATCTAACAGTCCGTTCACCGGATATAAAGAATCTACCATTGCCATGCCTGACCTTCGTTGGGCAACGGTATTGAAGAAAGACCTCGGTTTCGACTATGCTTTCCTCCACGGTATGTTCGCAGGTAGCTTCGACTGGTTCCGCGACGACCGTTACGACATCTTCATCTCTGGTTCCAACCGTTCTGTGCCTTCATTCTATGGTGCAGCAACGACTCCTGACGTCAACAAGGGTAAGATGAAGAACGTCGGTTTCGAATTTGAACTTCGCTTCAACAAGGTATTAAAGAATGGTATGCGTTTCTGGGCAAACACCAACTACACATACGCGCACAATACCATTATAGAAAAGGATGACCCCAAACTGATTCCTAGCTATCGCAAGGCAGAGGGTTATTCTCAAGGACAGTACACCTCGTTTATTGATAACGGCTATATCAAGACGTACGACGAGCTCTATAGTTCGCCCGAGCGTGAGAAGGATGATGCCACGGTACTCATCGGCGACCACTATATCGTTGACTTCAATGGTGACGGTAAGGTTGACGAGACCAATGACCAGGCTCCTTACGGCTACACCGGAAACCCGGAGCACACCTACAATGCCACCATCGGTTGGGAATGGAAGGGCTTTAGCATGTTTGCACAGCTCTATGGTGTAACGGGCGTTACACGTGACGTGACGCTGACTTCTTTCGGTGACCAGCTTCTCACAGTGTATGACACCGGCAGTTGGTGGAATCCTGAGACCGGAGATGGCGAGGTTGTCGTTCCACGCTTTGCCACACAGGTTTCCTACAACAATGGTACACAGTTCCTCTTCGACGGTTCTTATTTCCGTCTGAAGAATGTGGAAGTCGCTTACACATGGACAAAGGGTTGGATTAAGAAACTCGGTTTCACAAGCCTGAAAGTTTATCTGAATGGTAACAACCTCTTCTTGATTACAAAGATGCCTGACGACCGCGAGAGTAACTACGGATGGAGTGGTAGCGGTGGTGCTTATCCAACTGTCAGACGTTACAACATTGGATTCAAGCTTTACCTATAAATACGTATATTTATTATGAAATACTATAATAACATCAAATCCCTTCTGTGTGGTTCGCTGCTTCTTCTGGCTGGCGGTGCATCCTTCACATCCTGCACTGACTGGCTTGACAAGGATCCAGAGTCTATTGTGGCAGAGGATGAGGCATTCAAGAACTACCGCAACTTCCAGGGATATATTGAGGAAATCTATAATTTGATTCCCGATAAAGAGAAGATCAACTACTGTACTGCATGGAATTTCGGTGATGACGCTGTTCACAACACCGAAGGCTTTGCGCACATGGACCATCAGGTTGACCTTGGCAACTATCGTAACTGGTACACCAACAGCCAGTGCTGGCTGAATGGTGACAGAAGCTCACTTTGGAGAAACTCATGGTACTGTATCCGTAAGTGTAACATGGGTATTGAGAACATCAAGTCGCTCGTTGGTACTGACGAAGAACGTGACCTGCTACTCGGTCAGATGTATTTCTTCCGTGCATGGTGGCATTTCGAGCTGATGTGCTACTTCGGCGGTCTTCCCTATATTGATCAGGCATTTTCTGCTGACAACATTCCCGAATTACCTCGTCTGTCTTTCCAGGAATGTGCTGATCGATGCGCAGAGGATTTCGAAAAGGCAGCCGATTTGCTTCCTCTGGACCCCCAAGGCTGGGATGAGACGCTGGCCGGTATGCAGACATCAGGAAAGAATGACCTGCGTGTCAATAAGTTTATGGCTCTGTGCTATCTTGGCAAAGTCTATCTTTGGGCCGGTTCTCCCCTTATGAAGGAGTTTGAGAAGACCAAGGACGGTGGCGTTGCCCAGCTCTTAGGTGCCAGCTCCAACGGCAAGACCTACGATTATGATGTAAAATACTGTAAGCTTGCTGCTCAAACATTCGGCAAAGTACTTGACATGGTAAAGAACGGACAGGTCACCTACCAGCTCGCAGGATTCAAGTATTCTAACCTCTACGACCACGTGATGGATGAGAATGCCGAGAATTGCTATTCTGACATCTTCTATACCGTGAAGCAGAGCTGGATGATGCCGGGTGCTACAGAGGCCATCTTCCGTGGTGTTTACCCTGGTGCAAACTCTGCCAACTGGAACTGCGCCAAGATTTTCGGTCCTAAGGTTGAAGGTCTTGTTGCTCACGACAAAATCATACACCACCCCACGGCAAACGTCATCGACCAGTACGGTATGGCCAATGGACAGCCCATCTATCTGGTAAGGAATGGTGAATATGTGTTGAACCCTGCTTCCGGTTGGGATCCTGAGCATCCATATAAGGACCGCGATCCGCGATTCTATCACGATATCATCTTTGATGGTTTCCACTATGTGCTCAGCACAGACGCTCTGACTTCTACTCAGAAGAAACATGAATATTGCACCTTGTACACCGGTGGTGCCATGCGTGGTGTTGCCGATGGTAGTAGCACGGGCTACTTCATTCAGAAGCTCGTTCCTCACCAGTGTAACGAAGGTGACAGATGGTACGACTGGGATTACGCTTTCCAGACTTATCTCCCCTACATGCGTCTGGCTGAAATCTATCTAATGTACGCAGAGGCACAGGCTGCCATTGCTACCAGCGTTAGCGAGCTGAAGGACAAGCCTACCTATTGCAAGTCGTACTCTGCTGTTGACGCTATCAATGCACTCCGCGACCGTGTAAACACTGAAGATTATCCCATGGAGCATGTTCAGGCTAACCTCATGGACTCCAGAGAGCACTTCATTGATGAAATTCGCCGTGAGCGTGCCGTAGAGCTTTCCTTTGAAGGCTTCCGTTGGTGCGACCTCCAGCGTTGGCTGCTCTTGACAGAGCCTCCTTATACGGTAAAATACTCTCATGAGTTCGAGCGTTTGGAAAAGGACGACTGGTTTAAGACTCACGATCCGAAGGACGCACAGGTTGGTAACTTCCACAAGGAAGAGCTCATCACTCGTCGTTTGGAATCCAAGCACTACTGGTTCCCGCTTCCTGACAAAGACACCTATCTGTATGAAGGCTTTAAACAGAACCCAGGATGGTAAGCCAATGGCAATGAATAATTGATAATTGATAATTGACAATTTTATGAAAAATATAAAAACAAACATATTTCTCTTTGCCATGTTGGCAGCATCGCCAATGACGGTCAATGCGCAGACCGCTGACGACGCTGACTCTACCGTGGTGAAAAAGAAAGTCCATGTTGCTTTCCGCGACAAGGATGCCGACCAACTTCTCGGAGGCATTTCGTATGTCGACATGGAAGAGTTGTCGAAGAAGGATTATACGATGAGTAGCCTCGAAGACTTGAATGCACTTGTCAGTGGTTGGAATGGTAACAACCTTTGGGGTATGGACAATGATCGTCTTGACAACAATGATAACAGCAACCTTCCCCTCGTCATCATCGACGGTGTGAAGCGTCCTTCTAACAACGTGTTGCCTTCTGAAATCGAACAGATTACTTTCCTCAAGGGTGCACAGGCTGTCGTACTCTATGGTTCCAAGGGTGCCAAGGGTGCTATTCTGATTACCACTAAGCGCGGCAAGGTGGACGGGCTTCAAATTCAAGCCAATGCTAACACGGGGTTCCATGTTGCGAAGGAATTCCCCGAGTATCTGGGTTCTGCCGAGTACATGACACTCTACAACGAAGCATGTCTTAATGACCAGCTTTCCACTGGAGCAAAGTATTCCCAGCAGGATATCTACAACCACGCTTCTGGTTTGAATCCTTACCGTTATCCCAACGTGAACTACTATTCAGACGAATATATCCGCAAGATGTACAACCGTTCTGAAGGTACGTTGGAGATTCAGGGTGGTGGCCAGCGTGCACACTTCTACACCAACATCAACTACTATCGTCTTGAGGATCTCATTAACTTCGGCAATGCTAAGGACAACTACACCGACCGTTTCAGCGTACGTGGTAATGTAGACCTCGTGGTCAACAAGGTTATCAAGGGTTTTGCCAATGCCAGTGCCACCTTCTACAATGCCAACAAGAACAAGGGTGACTTCTGGAGTGAGGCTTCTACCATGCGTCCCAACTTCCCGGAAAACGCAGCACCGCTGATTGACATCAACATGGTTGACCCCAATGCTACGAAGGCACTTGCAACCTTGGGTAAGTCACTCAACCTGTTGGACGGAAAATATTTCCCTGGTGGAACAAAGGCAACCCAAACTAATGCCATTGCAGACTGCTATTTCGGTGGTAAGACAACAGCCGTGAGCCGTCAGTTCCAGTTTGATGCAGGTTTCGTCTATGACATGAGCAAGTTCGTTCAAGGCTTATCATTCAAGACGCTGTTCTCTATTGACTATGCTGCCAACTACAGCCTGTCATATAATAATAAGTATGCAGTGTTCATCCCCACATGGAGTAACTACAACTCACAGGATGCTATTGTAGCTCTCACCCAGCAGAACGATGAAGTCGTAACAGGAACGATGACCATGTCGGATACCAAATATCGCCAGACAATCAGCTGGAACGGTCATTTCGACTATGAGCACACCTTTGCAGACAAGCATCATGTTACTGGTTTATTGCTCGCCAACATGTATACCACTACAGCGAGTGGCCAGTACCATCGTTATGCCAACGCCAACTTAGGTTTGCAGGCAGGCTACGACTATATGGGCCGTTACTTTGCCGACATTTCTTTGGCTGGTGTACATTCTGCCCGTCTTCCTGAAGGAAACCGTGAAGCCATCTCACATTCTTTCACCCTCGGCTGGAATCTTGCCAAGGAGAAGTTTATGGAGGGAAGTTTTGTTGACGACTTGATGATCAGTGCATCCTACAGCAATCTGAATGAAGATATTGATGTCTATATGAGCAGCGACACCAACAACTTCTATCTCTACGAGGCCAGCTGGGATATCACCGGAGGTAGTTTCGGTTGGAACGAGGGTGTCACTACCGACCGCACTTTCTCTAAAGCAGGTAGCAACCCAGCCCTTGATTTCATCCATCGCAAGGAATTCGCTGTCAGCCTGCGTGGCTCATTCTTCAACAAGCTGATTAGCACCGAGCTCACCTACTTCACTACCAAGATGGATGGCTTCATTATCCAGAACCCGACCACATTCCCCTCATACCTGTCGGGTGGTCTTTCGAGCAGTTCATTCAAGCCCGCTCTCAACAACAACATCCAGAACCGCAAAGGTCTTGACTTCAGCATCAAGGCTCATAAGAAGTTCGGTCAGGTTGACGCACAGCTTGGTGTAGTTGGTACCTATCTCACCACAGAGTGGGAAAAGTATGATGAAATCGTAGACCAAGAGGCACCATATCAGAACACGGAGGGACGTCCTCTCGATGTCATCTGGGGTTATAATTGCTTAGGCTTCTATACCTATGACGACTTTGACGTGACTACCACTACCGATGGTAAGACAAAGTACACTTTGAAGGCAGGTCTTCCCACATCATCGCTGAATGGTAGTAGCAATCTCCGTCCTGGTGACTTGAAGTACGAGGACGTGAACGGCGATGGTAAGATCACCACTAAAGACCGTGTCGAACTCGGTAAGTGGGGTACTTACGGTGCTCCTCTCACACTGGGTGTAAACCTCACGCTCAAGTATAAGAACTGGACGCTCTTTATGGCGGGCAATGGTCAGTTCGGTGCGAAAGGCATGAAGAACGGCAGCTACTACTTTATGAGTGGCGATGCCAAGTATTCTGTCAATGCACGTGGCCGTTGGACTCCTGAGACAGCAGAAACTGCTACTCATCCCCGTCTGACAACCATGTCAACGGCTAACGGTGAGGCATCCACATTCTGGCTTTACAGCACCGACCGTTTCAACCTCAGCAAGGTTCAGCTTACTTACGATTTCCCGCAGGAAATGATGGGAAAGATTGTTAAGGCCCTCTCGGTTTATGTGAACGGAAACGACCTCCTCACCATCTCCGGAGAGCGCAAGTTGATGGAGACAAGTGTCGGCTATGCCCCTCAGACTCGTTTCTATAATCTCGGTGTTAAGGTAACCCTTTAATTCTAATTGACAATTGATAATTGATAATTGAAAATTATGAAGACAAAAAATATTATATTGTATTTTATCGGTTTGCTCGCTTTCTGCTCATGCCAAGACATGTTCGAGCCTGCTGATGAAAACAATCGACAGTTGGAAGACTTGCCCAAGGAGTCTTCGTATGCGCATGGTCTGCTGATTTATGGCTACGACCGTCTCCCGTATCTTACAACCACGCAGACGGACATTGCCACAGATGATGCCGTCACCAACCAGAAAAGCAGCACTTACCTGAATATGGCTACTGGTTCATGGGCATCAGACAACGATCCCATGTCTCAATGGAACAGTTGTAAAGATGGTATCCAGTATATCAACAACTTCTTCCAGATTGTAGAAAAGAGTTCATGGGCTCCCAGTGCAGCTTCTAAGCAGCAGATGTTCATCGACCGTTTGAAAGGTGAAGCATTCGGCCTCCGTGCCATCTTCTACTATTATCTGTTGATGGCTCATGGTGGCTATGCAGACGACGGTGTACTCTATGGTGTTCCCTTGCTGACAAAGCCTGAGGATGGTAGCTCTGACTTCAACCAGCCCCGTGCTACTTTTTCAGACTGCGTGAAACAGTGTTTTGCAGACTGCGACAGTGCTATGTTACTTCTCCCCTCAGAGTATAAAGACCTCCAAATTGGAGAAGAGGCCCAGATTCCTGCTAAGTATGTAGCACTTGGTGCAAACCTTTCCGGCTACAACCTCGTATTTGGCGACAAAGCCAGAGGTCTCATCTCTGGTAAGATTGCCGAGGCTGTCAAAGCTCAGATTGCCCTGCTGGCAGCAAGTCCTGCCTTCCGTGCTCAGAGCGGTGTAACCTCTGCCGAGGCTGCCACGATGTGTGCAAATGTCCTCAAGCGCATTGGTGGATTAGAAGGATTCGACAAGCTTGGTAACAATAACTGGTACACAAGTGCCAGTAAGCTGAACGCCCTGGCAGATTTCGATGAGATTCTTTGGCGAGAAGACTATCGTAAAAATGCATCTCAGGAAAGTGAGAACTTCCCGCCGACACTGTACGGTAGCGGACGTGTCAACCCCTCACAGAATCTGGTCGATGCTTTCCCCATGCGCAGCGGTCGTCCTATCACAGATGCTCAGTCTGGTTATGATCCCAAGGACCCCTACGCCAATCGTGACCCACGTCTTGCATATACTATCATTTACAATGGTGTAACATTCAGAAAGACAGAAATCATCTCAGGAACCTATCCTAACGCCAAGAACGAGACTGATGACAACCTCAACAGCATCAGCACGTCTACCCGTACAGGCTACTATCTGAGAAAACTTCTCCGCGACGATGTTAGTCCACTGTCAAGTTCTCTGCTCGAACAGCAGCACATCTATCCGCGTATCCGTTATACGGAAATCTTCCTGGCATATGCAGAAGCAGCCAACGATGCCTGGGGACCTAAAACGGATGGCGCCGGTGTAGGCTTCACGGCTTACGACGTGATCAAGGCTATCCGCGAACGTGCCGGACTTGGAACAGACCAGTATGGATTACCACTGTCTGAAGGTGACGCCTATCTTGAAGACTGCGCATCCAACCAAGATAAGATGACCAGTCTGATTCGAAACGAGCGCCGTCTTGAACTCTGTTTTGAGAACAAGCGTTTCTGGGATCTCCGTCGCTGGCAGATGCCAATCAATGAAACGGTAAAGGGTATGAAGATTGACCGCAACGAAGAGACCGGTGAACTCACCTACACCATCATTGATGTAGAGGATCGTAAATTCGACAGTTCTTATCAGTGGTACGGCCCCATTCCCAAGGAAGAAGTGCTCAAATGGAGCAATCTCAAGCAAAACAAGGGATGGAAGTAAAGATTAGAGTGTAAAGTTTAAAGTTTAAAGTTCAACAATGATGAAACTGAAGAAATATATATACGGTGTAGCCTTGGGAGCGCTTTCTCTCACATTTGCTTCTTGCTATAATGCAGACAGAGAGTTCCCCGACTATGAAGAAGGTACAACAGCCTACTTCGCTTATCAGAACCCTGTTCGTACGCTCGTGCTTGGTAACGACATCTACGACAATGAGCTCGACAATGCACACAAGTGTCGTATTTGGTCAACCATGGGTGGAGCATACAGTGGACGTGACGCAACAGTAGGCATTGCTATCGATGAGACGCTCTGCGACAACCTGTGGTTTGTGGATGCCGGTGGTAATCCATCAACTCCTGTGCTTCCTCTGCCGCAATCTTACTATAAGCTGTTAAGCAATTCCATTCCTTATAATGGCGATGTCCGCGGCTATGTAGAAGTGCAGTTCACAGATGAGTTCTTCAACGATCCCAAATCTATCGAAAATACGTACGTCATTCCTCTCGTCATGACAAACGCGACAGGTATTGACCATATTCTCACCGGCACGCCCCGTGAAGGTCTCTCTCCGTCTCGCACGAATACGGAGGACTGGGAAACTTTGGCCAAGGACTATGTGCTCTACTGCGTGAAATATATGAATCCCTGGCAGGGAAAATATATTCGCCGTGGCGTGGACAATGTAACAGAAAAGGGAGAGACTACGACTGTTGTCCGCAAGGATTTCTCGCTGGTTAATACCGACCGCGATCGTTACACGGAGAACCCCGTGAACCAGAACGACGAGATATGTGGTATCACCACCAAGAACATGACACAGGCTATCTTCCCCATATCCATCAAACGTTCTGGAAATCAGGCTTCAATAACTTGCAATCTCGTTCTCACATTCAGCGGAAATCAGTGCTCCATCTCTACCGATGATGATGACGTTGTTTCTACCGGATCCGGCGAATACATTGAAAACGGAAGCGGTAAGCCAGAATACAAGGACTATCAATGGCAAGGTGAAGGCAAGGCTGATCAGCGTGACATTCTCCGTCTGGCATACAATGTGACACTCAAGAAAGGCAAGCTCCTTGGATATGACGAGAAGGGCAACCCCAAATACCTTGAGAATGATATTGATGTGTCAACAAACGATACGCTGGTCATTCAGACTCGTGAGTCAAACAAGAAAGAATTCTTCGATAACAAATACGTGAAGCAATAATTAGGAGGCTAGAAATATGAATAAGATTTTCAGAAACTTATCTCTGGTGTTGGTTGCAGGAGCATTTGCTGTATCCTGTGCTGACTATAACGAGACAAGCAATTTCAAGGCAGACCCTGATCCGGAATTCATACTGCCTTACCAAGACTTGGGACCTGTCAAGTCATATATAGACAAGCAAAAGTATCCCAACATGTCTCTTGGCGCTCTGCTCAAGGTTGATGAATTCAACAAGCAGGAGTTGGCTCATGCCGCAGCAATCACCAACTTCGACGATGTCACCTTCGGAACCACCTTGATGGCAGGTACTATCGTCAACGCCAAAGGTGTGATGAACTTCCTGAACATGATGGACCTTCTCGAACATGTCGAGGAAATCAATGCTGAGGTGTACGGCAGTCCTATCGTTGCCAATGCCAACCAGGCTGACGACTGGCTGAGCACCCTCACGGCTCCTATTGAGATTCCAGTGGACTATGTAGAAGGCAAGGTCGTTAACTTCAACGACATGCCTGTAGGTAATTACGATGGTACCATCGAAAAAGGTAAAGCAGCTATCGTCAAATATGACAATCAGAACGCGCTTCAAGTTTCTGCTTCATCCAGTGTTCGTATCATTGAGGGCTTCGAAGTGGATCCCTTGGCTAAATACACCACAACATTCTGGGCTAAAGCCGATAAGGACATTACTTTTGATGTCAACTTCTCCGGCACTCCAGTGAGCGGAACCGGTACTAACGGAAAGTGGTCGCTCAAGCAGGGTAAATGGACCAAGATTGTAGTGGAGGCCCAGAGCGCTGAGGGAGTAACTGACGGTTACTTAAGAATCGAGACAGCTCGTGGTATCACCATCTACATCCAGAAGGTACAGGTAGGTTACTATCCTGACAACCACCGTCCACAGACGGAACAGGAGCTCAACGACACCATCAACTACGCTCTCAAAGCATGGTGTGACGGTCTGATGAAGATCAACGCCGGCCGTATCAAGACATTCGACCTCGTTGACGAGCCCATTGACAGCAAAGCTGTACTGGAGAACGGCATGTTCGACCTAAAGCACGCTACCGATAAGATTTTCTGGCAAGACATCCTTGGCAGCGAGAACTATGCTCCTGAAGTATCACGTTTGGCAAAAGACGCTTACGAGAAATATGGCGGTGACCCCTCACTGCTGAAGTTCTTCATCAGCGAAACAGGTCTCGAGGACTCCAAGAAGATGGAAAGTCTTAATTACTGGATTGGCATCTGGGATGCCAAGGGTGCCAAGATTGATGGTATCAATGCCAAATTGAACCTTACTTATAGCGAGGATGCAGCAACACAAGCAGCCAACAAGGAAGCATTTGAGGTTCTCTTGACCAATCTTGCTAAAACAGGTAAACTGATTCGTCTGTCAAACTTCGACATCAAGTATAAAGATGCAGAAGGTGCCAGTGTTTCTACAGACAACATCACAGACGCCCAGCGCCAACAGCTGGCCGATTACAATGCCTACATTATCAAGAAATATATGGAAATTATTCCCAGTGACAAGCAGGCTGGTATGTGTAAGGCGAACATGGTTGACACGTCGAGCGATCCTGTAGGTCTCTGGACAAATAAGAAAATTGATAACAAGGGAACTAAAGACTGGGTGCGCAATGCCACTTACGAGGCTTTCTGCAAGGCACTTAGCGAACAATAAGGAACTCATAATTGCCAGGAATGAAAGGGATGCATTCCGGTCTTCCTGGCAATTATTACTCTGAAATTATTTATTAATTATTTATTATTTTATTTATTCACTTTATTATTAATCTAAATTATTTCTATTATGAAGAAATTATTTACACTTGTTGCTCTCTTGGCATTTTTCCTGGGAGCAAAAGCTGAGACGGTAGTCGATTATGAATGTGACTACACGACAGCGGATTCATGGGCACATGGTTGGCTCAATGAAGAGGAACACCTCGTATTCGAACAAGGTGTTGGCCTCCATTTCTCAAGTACTGAAGCTCAGGAACAGTTTTACAGTTTCCAGTACCAGCTTCACCCAGGAATTCAGGTTGATAATGATGCGCTGTACACCATCACTCTTAGAATTAAGGGTACTGTTGCACAAGACATTCATGCATCATTCTCAGGTTCTGGCACTCCTGGTATGATTCCTATCACAACAGACTGGGTAGACGTAGTATTAGAGAACTGCGTAAACGACCCTAATGCTCAGTATTTTGCTAGTAGTGGTTCTTTGCTCATCCAGCCGGGTGACTATGTAGGTGAGTTCTGGATTGCGTCTATCAAGATTACCCACGAGGAAAAGGCACCTTCACGCCCCGTTGAATGGATTCAATTGATCACCAATGGTGATGCTGAAACAGCATGGCCCGCATGGTCTCTTGAGAAGAACGAAGAGGGAATCAACGTAAACTGGAGAGGTGACCGCGCCCCTGAAATCTGTGCATGGGATCTGACTATGGGTACCAATTTTGGTGACACTGGTGCAGACGGCTCATTAGATGGCAGAGCTCGTCCTTATCCTGCTACTATCGAAGAAGAAGAGGGTGGAAATGGCAACCATGTATTTGCCGTTCATGTCGATCAGATTGAAAAGATTGATGACGACGCTTCAATCCAATGGTCTAACCAGTTCTGGATTCAGGCTCCAAAGGAGATGAAGGCTGGTACAAAGGTTCACCTGAAGTTCAAGTATAAGGCTCAGAAGGCTGCTAAGGCTCAAACTCAGATTCACAAGCAGCATCCATCTGATTACTTGCATTATGAAGGTATTGGTGACGTAAACTTCACTACCGAATGGCAGGAAATGGACAAGACCTTCACATTCTCTGATGCACAGGGTGGTGGCTGGTCTGTAGCATTTAACTTGTGCGCAGATTCAAGTGTTGATGCTCCTCAGGAGCCCAACATCTTCTATTTCGACAATCTCTCTTGGGAAATCATGAAGCTTGATGAAGGTTGGTTCGTTGCTGCTGCTAACACCGTAACTGGTATTGAGTACGACTACGACAATGCTATTGAGTTCAAGCCTGCAGATACTGGCGAGGAAGGTGTCTACACTGCTACTGTTGGTACCAAAGGCAAGCAGGACACTTGGGTTAATGAGGTCATGATTTCAACCGTTCGCGGTGAGACCGCTGCATTCAAGGGTGCTACCATTAAGCCTACTGGCGCAATCACAGGCAATGATCCTGACAACTGGCAGGACTATGCAGCTGGTTCACAATATAAGATTAAGCTCCCCGCAGCTGGTGTATGGGAGATTTCTATTGCTCCTGATGATAATCAGATCCTCTTCATGGAACTTGAAGGCGAAGCTGCTAAGGAGCCCGTCGATATCGTTACTAACAAAACTGCAATCGTTGTACATGGTCAGGAGAGAGACTGGCGTGGAACTGATAATGATGGTAACCCCATAGAAGAACAAGTTGGTACAGGCCAGACTTGGGACAACCAGTTCTTCATTGTTGCCAACCGCACGATTGAAGCTGGTGAAGTGACCGTTCTCAAGTTCAAATATAAGGCTTCTAAGGAGGCTAAGACCACGACACAGTGTCACGCAGCACCTGGTGGATACATTCACTGGGGAGCTATCGGTGATGTAAACTTCACTACCGAGTGGCAGGACTTCGAGCAGGTATTCACTATTCCTAATGAGTGCTCTGGTAAGGACATGAAGACTATCGCCTTCAACATGGCTGAGATCAAGGAAGCTTGTGATTATGAAATCACAGACGTTCAGTGGTATCTGCAGTACGATGAAGAAGGTAAGACTATGGAGAACCTGATCAATGCAACTGGCGCAAGCAACTTCTACGTTAAGGAAGGTGCAGGCACAGATCCTCACGTATTCGATGACGGTACTGGCATCAATACCGTTGTTAACAGCAACAAGACTAACTCTGCCGTTATCTACAACATCGCTGGCCAGCGTGTATCTAAGGATTACAAGGGCCTCGTTGTTAAGGATGGCAAGAAGTTTGTGGTAAAGTAAGCAATAAGCAAAAGATATTACCTACAAGGTAATTTTTAGAACTTTACATGTGAAAGTCTCGGGCTCGTGAGAGTCCGAGACCTTTTTCGTTCGGAGAAAAAAAATTTTCGTCCGGAGAAAATTTTTTTTTGTTCGGAGTAACAAATATTCCCAAGGTGGGAACAAAAAAGCGGCTATTCAGTAGCCGCTTTTAATATTTCCCCTAACGTAGGGTGGATGTGGATGATGTCGCGTAGTTGATGGATTGTTGTATCGCGACACATCAACGCAGAAACCTCCTGAATCATGTCGGCGCTATGAGCACCATAAGCATGACAACCGAGGATGCGACCATCGTCTGTCGCCACAAAGAGTTTCAGCATACCCTCCGTTTCGCCCATAGCAAGCGCTTTGCCATTAGCACGCCAGAACGACTTGCGGCATTCGTAGGCAACGCCCCGCTCCTTCAGCTGATCTTCCGTAGGACCTACGCAGGCAGCCTCGGGAGAGGTAAAGATGGCGGCAGGCATAATATCAAAGCGGATGCCGTCTTGCTTGCCAAGGATGTGGTTCACCGCACGAATGGCCTGCATCTCAGCCGCGTGGGCCAGCATCTGCTTGCCGTTCACGTCGCCGATGGCGTAAATCATTGAACATTGACCATTGAACATTGAACATTGGAAGTTATCGTTGACGGGAATGGCGCCATTGGGTGCTAGGGTGATACCGAGGGCTTCAAGGTTCAGGCCTTCGGTGCGGGGTTTGCGACCTGTTGCCATCAGAACCACATCAGCCTCTACGCTTTCCGTCTGGCCCTTCTTGTTTTCGAAGAACACCTCGCCACCAGCTATCTGCTTCACACCACACTGCATGTTGAAGGAAATGCCTTCTTTCTCCATCTGCTTACGGAGGCGTTTGGCAATGTCGCTATCGAGGGCAGGGAGACATTCTTTCAGGAATTCAATGACTGTCACTTCCGAGCCAAAGCGATGGAACACGCTGGCGAACTCCATACCTATCACACCTGCACCGATGATGGCGAGACGCTTGGGGAGCGTTTCAAGGTTCAGCAGGCCTGTGCTGTCAACCACACATGGGTCATTAACCCCATCAATGGGCAGCCACTTGGTTTCTGAGCCCGTGGCGATGATGATGTTCTTGGCGGTGACAGAATCATCGCCCGCACTGACGGTGTAGGCATCGACGAAAGAGGCTTTTTCGCGAATCAACGTGATGTTGGGATGCGAGAGGATGCCCTCTACCCCACTCCGCAGTTGGGAAACGACAGTAGCCATGCGCTCACGAGCCTCAGCAAACGAAGCACTATGCACGTAGGTCTTCGTAGGTATACAGCCTACATTCAGACATGTGCCTCCGACATGGTCGCCCTCAAAGATGACGACTTTCAGGCCCTGCTTGGCAGCATATTCAGCGGCGCGGTAACCTCCAGGCCCCGCGCCGATGATAATGAGATCAGTGTTATTCATTGAACATTGAACTTTGAACATTGAACATTAGACTTCCGCCTGGAGCTCTCGGTAAGTCGTAACGGGATGCTTGGCTGCCAGAACGTCGTCGACACGACCGATAGGAGTCGTGTGAGGAGCGGACTTCACCTCGTCAGGGTTGGTCTTGGCCTCCTCGGCTATTTGGCGCATCACAGCGATAAAGCCGTCGAGCGTTTCTTTCGACTCGTTTTCTGTAGGTTCTATCATCAACGACTCGTGGAAGAGCAGCGGGAAATAGATGGTTGGCGCATGATAGCCGTAATCCAACAGACGCTTCGCCACATCCATCGTGGTGACACCCGTCGATTTATCCTTCAGTCCGTCGAACACGAACTCATGACAGCATATCGTGTCGATGGGAAGTTCGTAGACATCCTTCAGGCTCTCCTTGATATAGTTGGCATTGAGCACTGCCAAAGGACCCACTTCCTTGACATGTTCACGTCCCAGAGAGAGGATGTAGGCGTAGGCACGCATCATGACGCCAAAATTGCCATAGAAGGGCGACACCATGGGGAAGAAATCCTGCAAACCGTCGCGCACTCCCACAGGACCGGCACCAGGACCACCGCCACCATGAGGCGTCGAGAAGGTCTTGTGCAGATTGATGTGCATCACGTCGAATCCCATATCGCCAGGACGGCAAGCGCCCAGCATGGGGTTCAGGTTAGCCCCGTCGTAGTACATCAAACCACCACAGTCGTGAATGAGTTTCGCAATTTCCGGAATGTGCGTCTCGAAGAGTCCCAGCGTATTGGGGTTGGTCATCATCATGGCAGCGATACTAGGACCTTCTAGTTCCACTAGTCTCTCTAGATCGACTAGGTCTACTAGGCCATCCTTGTCAGACTTCACCTCAATAATCTCCAAGCCACAGACAGCGGCAGAAGCGGGGTTCGTGCCGTGGGCGCTATCAGGAACTATGACTTTCTTTCGAGCCAAGTCACCGCGAGAACGGTGATAGTTGTCAATAGTCATCAATCCCGTCAGCTCACCATGCGCACCGGCATAAGGCTTAAAGGTAAAGTGAGCCAGACCGGTGAGTTCACAAAGCGACTGCTCCAGAAGTTTCACCAATGCCAAGGCACCTCTCACCGTTTCTGCGGGTTGCAGCGGATGCAGGTTCTGGAATTGTGGCAGAGCAGCCATTTCCTCATTGATCTTGGGGTTGTACTTCATCGTACAAGAGCCCAGAGGATAGAAGCCCGTATCGACACCAAAGTTATTATTCGAAAGGTTCGTATAGTGACGAACTACTGTCAACTCATCACACTCAGGCAGCTGGGCCTCCTGCGCACGCTGCATTGAAGCAGGTATCTCGTAGTCACCAAAATGGTTCTTAGGCAGACTATAGCCTTTGCGACCCTCTTTCGATAGTTCGAAAATCAAGTTACCGTATAATTTGTGATTCATAGGGCTGCAATCTTTACGAGTTTATCAATTTCTTCCTTCGTACGCTTCTCGGTAACGGCAAAGACAAGGCCGTCTTCCAGTCGGACACCTCCCATGAAACCAGCATCGATGAAACGCTGATAGAGCGTCTCGACGTCGCCATCGTACTTCACATAGAATTCGTTGAAGAACGGCTGGTCGTAAACCAGATGGAAACGTCCCGTCTTCTTGAGCTCATCCCATAGATAATGGGCACCAGCGTAGGATAGCTGTGCAGCCTCCTTCAGTCCCTGTTTACCCATCAGCGAACAATAGATGGTCACGAAAAGCGCCATCAGCGACTGGTTCGAACAGATGTTCGAAGTAGCCTTCTGACGACGGATATGTTGCTCACGGGCCTGCAGAGTGAGCACGAAGGCCCGCTGGTCGCGATTATCCTTCGTCATACCCACGATACGTCCAGGCATCTTACGAATCAGCTTCTCCGTACAGCACATATATCCCACGTAGGGACCTCCGAACTGCATGGGAATGCCCAACGACTGACCATCGCCCACTGCAATATCAGCCCCCCACTCGCCTGGCGTCTTCAACACAGCGAGGTCGGCAGCGACGCCATTCACGATAAAGAGTGCCTTTTGCTCGTGGCAAGCCTCAGCAAAACCAGTGAAGTCCTCCACGATACCAAACATGTTGGGCTGTTGCACCATGACTCCAGCCACATCGCCCTTGGCCAACTCTGTCTTCAGCTCGTCCAAATCAGTCACACCATCCTTGATATGCAAAGCATAAAGATCGATATCCTGATGATGGGCATAGCGGGTCATCACCTCGACAGTCAACGGATTCATCGTTCCTGCGATGAGCACGCGACGAGCCTTCTTGGCAGCAGACACCGCCATCATCATTGCCTCGGCAGCCGCCGTGGAACCGTCATACATCGAGGCGTTGGAGATATCCATACCCGTCAGTTCGGCCATCATCGACTGATATTCGAAGATATAGTGCAACGTACCTTGTGAAATCTCTGCCTGATACGGAGTGTAAGAAGTCAGAAACTCCGAACGCTGCAACAGTTGGGGAATGACAGAGGGCGTATAGTGGTCGTAGACTCCCATGCCGGCAAAGCACGTCAACTGTTCGTTCTGCGAACCGAGTGTCTCAAACAGCTGGCGCACCTCCATCTCGCTCATCTCTGAAGGCAGTTTATATTCGCCTCGGAAACGGATGCTCTCAGGAATCTGGGCGTATAAGGCGTCGAGAGAATCGACGCCCACAGTATCAAGCATCGCTTTCAGATCGTCCTGAGTATGCGGAAAATACTTATATATCATTCTATTTGATTACGTCAATAAAAAGTAGTTTACATTCCCGTCTTGGGGTTTGGTCCGTATTGGTTTGTCATGGGTTCACTATCAAGGAAAGTGAATACGAGCAAAACAATTCCACCAATGAAGTTGACAATCGGGATGATTGCTATCAGGATCCACAAGAAACTCCTGCCTGAATCGTGCAGACGACGCGACAACACAGCCAGTCCCGGAATGAAGGCTGCCAGCCCGTAAATACCCGAGAAGATCCAGATAGCCGGTAATATTGCCAACAAGCCGACAGGACTATCACTGAAGAGGAATACCAGGATGGCACCTATCACACCCACAAGGATTTCAATGGATAGCAAGATGAGGAAATTGAAGAGCACGAAGCTCCAGTACTCAGTACGGCGTGCTCTGCCGCTGAAGGTGGCATATTCCCGCCAGCACTTCTTGTAATAGCCCCACAAGCTCAAATTTTCCGGAACCGCTGTGGCAACACCGTAGGCTGCACTACCGGCGGGCTGTCCCTGATAGGCAGTCTGCTGAGGTCCCTGATAAGCGGTTTGCCGCTGACTTTGGTAGGCGTTTTGCTGTTGACCTTGATAGGCGTTCTGTTGCTGACCTTGGTAGGGATTCTGCGGCTGACCTTGGTAAGGATTCTGCGGCTGTTGCTGGTAACCACCGTTGTTATTGCCCAACACTTGCGACAACATTCCCCAGTCTTTCATACCATGACACCAAACAGGAGTGTTCGGCGGCAGATTCATGTTTCGAAGTGTGGCTTCATCATACGGTCCACACTGGCTTCCATTCAGGAAGATGTAATAGGATCTCATAGTTTTATTTTTTTAGTATAACATCAGTTACTTCTCACAAAAGGCAGCGTAGGCCTTAGCATCCATCAGGTCGTTGAGCTCGGACTTGTCGGTAATAGTCACCTTGATAATCCAATTCTCATAAGCATCACTGTTGATAAGCTCTGGCTGGTCCTCCAAGGACTCGTTCACCTCAACGACAACACCCGTAACAGGCGACATCAGATCAGAGGCTGCCTTTACGCTTTCGACAGCTCCAAACTCCTCGCCGGCTGTTACCTCGTCATCTACATCGGGCATATCGACATATACCACATTACCCAAAGCGTTCTGGGCATAATCCGTAATTCCAATGTAACCGAAGTCACCTTCAACACGTACATACTCGTGCGACTCACTGTAATAGAGTCCTTCCAATACTTTTGCCATAGTTATTATTTTTTATAGTTTTTGTTATAGAATTGTTTCTTCACAACGGTGCCTGGGAATACCTTCTTGCGTATCTGAATCTGCACCTGAGTATCCAGCTTGGCGTATGGGGTATCTATGAGGGCCATGCAGACGCTTTTGTCCGTCGAGATGGTGTGATAACCTGTCGTCACCTCTCCAATGGGCTCACCAGCCATATTCAATACCGTGTAGCCGTGACGGGGAATCGCCTTGTCAGCAAGTTCAATGCCCACAATCTTCTTGGCAGGTCCCTCTGCCTTCTGACGGGCCAGCGCATCCTTGCCAATAAACTCGTTTTTGTCGAGTTTGACGAAGATGCCCAAACCAGCCATGATGGGCGTAATCTCTGCCGACAACTCGTCGCCATAGAGGGGTAGTCCCACTTCGAAGCGCAGCGTATCGCGACAACCCAGTCCGCAGGGCTTACAACGTCCTGAAGCGATCAGTTTGTCCCAACACTCATTAATATAAATAGGTGTAGCGTAGATCTCAAAACCGTCTTCGCCCGTATATCCCGTGCGACTGACAATGACGTCGCCAATCTGCTTGAAAGTATAGAATGTCAGGTCCGATCCGTCAATACCCAGCACTTCCTTCATCACAGCCTCAGCCTGTGGACCCTGTACGGCCAGTTCGCCATACTGGTCGCTCTGGTGTTCCAACTTCACATCGTAACCCTTGGCCTGCTCCTGTATCCAGGCCCAGTCCTTGTCGATATTGGCGGCATTGATCACCAGAAAGAAGCAGTGGTCGTCGACCTTATAGACCAGCAAGTCGTCGACTACGCCACCGTCCTCGTAACACATCATGCCATAGAGTATTTTCCCAGCGGGCATACCTACCACATTATTTGTAAAAATATGATTTACGTAGCGTTCAGCGTCGTTGCCACAGATAAGCACTTCGCCCATGTGGCTGACATCGAACACGCCGCAAGCCTGACGCACGGCCTGATGTTCGTCCACGATGCCACTATACTGAATAGGCATATCGAAGCCTCCAAAGGGCGACATCAGCGCTCCCAGCGCCACATGTTTGTCATAGAGACAGGTTTTCTTATTTTCCATATATTTTAGTTTAGAGTTTACTGTTTACTGTTTAGAGATTAGAGTTTGGAGAATTATCATTCTGTTAGTAATCTGACAAAATCTTCCGTCATGAGGTTCATCACAATATCGTCAATACGATCAGGCAGCCTGCGGCGCAACGCCTCCTGTGTCAGAGGCAGTCCGCGAAGCTTATCCAGCAGGCCCTTGTCCAAATCACCTATCAGCAGGTAGTCACCCATCAGGTTGACGCGCTGAATGATGCCGTTCTTCAGGGTTATGCGTGCTTCAAAATCGCCCACATGTTCTATGCGAAGCTTTTTGACAATGGTGTATTGAGGGTTCTTGCCATAGATAAATTCATCGGAGAGATACTCCTTTTCTATCTCCTCCACAGCTCTGATATCATCGGCTGTCAACGTGATTTCTTCGTCGCACAGGGTCTTGCGCACATAATCCTTAAACTCGTCAAGCGACAGGGTCGTATAGTCCTTCAGTAATGCTATACGCTGGCGGACGCTGGCTATACCCTTCGACAGAAGCTTGGCATTGGAGGGGGTAATGGCTCCCACCATGTTAACCATATCCGTGTCGTAAAGCATCGTGCCGTGGACGATGCTACGACCAGGAATCTTATAGAATGCCGTCCCTGACACCTTCTTATCGCCTATCATCACGTCATTACGCCCAGTACCAGAAGCATCAATACCCAGCCGTTGTAACATCAACACCACCATGCTCATGTAGCGATTGAAAGTGAAACCCACCTGATCGTCGGCAGTAATGTATGAGAACATCACATTATTCATATCAGCATACACGCATCCTCCCCCACTCTTCCGACGGAACATCTGAATGTGGTGCGAACGACAGAAATCAAGGTTCACCTCGTTCTCTATCAGCTGGTTACGTCCGAAAATAACAGTGGGCTCCACCTGCCACATAAAGAAGTAGTCGGCAGGCGCCAAACGGCGCGCCACATACTCTTCCAAGGCCAGATAGAAAGACAGCCTTCGTACTTCGTTTCCAAGTAGTGATACGTAAATCATTACGATTTTAGTTATTACACCGCAAAGATATAAAGAAAATATTCAAAAACCAAGAAAAAGACCTAAATATTTTGTAAAAATAAAAAAGACGGGTTTTTATTTTGTACTTTGCTTGCTAATTTGTACCTTTGCACATAAAATACAAACTAACGTGGAACTATTAAAGGAAATTAAATACCCCGAAGACCTGCGGAACCTGACGGTTGACGAACTTCCCGAAATCTGTCGGGAGCTTCGTGAAGACATTGTCAAGGAGCTTTCTGTCAATCCCGGCCATCTGGCATCAAGCCTAGGCGCCACGGAGATTACGGTAGCCTTGCACTACGTCTACAACACCCCCTACGACCGCATCGTCTGGGATGTAGGCCATCAGGCCTATGGGCACAAAATACTGACAGGCCGTCGCGAGCAGTTCAAAACCAACCGCAAGTTGGGCGGCATCCGTCCCTTCCCTTCACCAGAGGAGAGCGAGTATGACACCTTCATGTGCGGCCACGCCTCGAACAGCATCTCTGCTGCTTTGGGAATGGCTGTTGCCGCAAAAGGCACAGACCGTAAAGTCGTCGCTATCATTGGCGACGGAGCCATGTCTGGCGGACTGGCCTATGAGGGTTTGAACAACGTGTCGACCACTGACAATGACATCCTTATCATCCTCAACGACAACAATATGTCCATCGACCGTGCCGTCGGCGGCATGCAGGAATACCTGCTGTCGCTGTCGACCAACGAGACATACAATGCACTGCGTTTCAAGGTAACCAGTTGGCTGCACAAACACGGATGGTTTGAAGACGACCGCCGCAGAGGCCTCATCCGTCTGACGAATGCCTTCAAGTCAGCCATCTCGCATCAGCAGAACGTATTTGAGGGTATGGACATCCGATACTTCGGGCCCTTCAACGGCCACGATGTCAAGGAGCTGGTACGCATTCTTCGACAGCTGAAGGAAATGAAAGGTCCTAAACTGCTCCATCTGCACACCCAGAAAGGTCACGGCTACGCCCCTGCTGAGAAGGATGTCACCATCTGGCACGCCCCAGGCAAATTCAACGTAGAAACTGGTGAGCGACAGGTCAAGGACGAATCAAACAAGCCTCCTCGATTCCAGGATGTCTTTGGTGAGACACTGCTCGAACTCGCTAAGCAGAACGAAAAGATTATTGGTGTCACGCCAGCCATGCCGACAGGATGTTCGATGAATATCATGATGCATGAGATGCCTGAGCGCACCTTCGACGTAGGCATTGCAGAGGGACATGCCGTCACATTCTCCGGCGGTATGGCCAAGGAGGGACTCTTGCCCTTCTGTAACATCTACAGTGCCTTTGCCCAACGTGCCTTCGACAACATCATACACGACTTGGCCATCCTGAAGCTCAACGTTGTACTATGCCTTGACCGGGCAGGACTGGTTGGCGAGGACGGGCCCACCCATCATGGAGCTTTCGATTTGGCAGCCCTGAGACCCATTCCCAACCTCACCATCGCTGCGCCTATGGACGAACATGAGTTGCGACGAATGATGTACACGGCACAACTGCCTGACAAGGGTCCCTTCGTCATCCGCTATCCGCGAGGCTGTGGCTCACAGATCGACTGGCGTTGTCCGTTGGAAGAAATTCCTGTAGGCAAGGGACGCTGTTTGCGCGAAGGCGACGATTTGGCGATTATCTCCATTGGCACCATCGGCACTCATGTCACCGAGGCAATAGCTAGTCTGACTAGTACGACTAGTACAACTAGTATACCTAGTGTCGCTCACTACGACTTGCGCTTCCTGAAGCCCCTTGATGATGACCTCTTGCACGAAATCGGCAAGAAATTCAGTAAGATCATCACCGTTGAAGACGGGGTACGCAAGGGAGGCATGGGCTCTGCCATCTTGGAATGGATGAGTGACCACGGCTATCAACCCGTCATCCATCGTCTCGGACTGCCCGACAATTTTGTCGAGCACGGAAAAGTCTCTGAGCTGCAGGCTATCGTAGGCATCGACAAAGATAGCATCTTCAAGGCTATCCATGAAATCTCAAACCTCAAACTTCAAACCTCAAACCTATGAAGATTATCATTGCAGGTGCAGGAGCCGTAGGAACCCACTTGGCCAAGCTTTTTTCGCGCGACCACCAGGACTGTGTACTGATTGACGAAGATGCCTCCAGATTGGGCGATCTCGACAGCCGCTACGATATCATGACGCTGCAGGGACGCACCACAAGCATCAACACCATGAAGGATGCAGGAGTGGAGCACGCCGACCTCTTCGTAGGCGTCACCCCTGACGAAAGCCGCAACATGACAGCCTGCATGATTGCCCACGCCCTGGGAGCCAAGAAAACGGTAGCGCGCATCGACAACTTCGAATACCTCGATCCTGCACGCAAGGAATTCTTCAACCAAATGGGCATCAACTCGCTTATTTTCCCTGAGGTATTGGCAGCAGCAGATATCACCAACGGACTGAAAATGTCATGGGTTCGACAGCGGTGGGATGTTCATGGAGGTGACCTGGTTATGTTGGGTATCAAGTTACGCGAAACGTGTGAAATTCTGAACCAACCTCTGCGCGAACTCTGCGGACCTGACGACCCCTACCATATTGTAGCCATCAAACGCAAAGGCGAGACACTGATTCCGGGTGGTAACGACGTGCTCGAAGTCAACGACTTGGCCTACTTCATGACTACCCGTGAATATATACCCTACATCCGACAGATTTCTGGTAAGGAACACTACGCTGACGTCAAGAACGTCATCATCATGGGAGGCGGAAGAACGTCTGTCCGTCTGGCCAAGATGGCACCCGACTACATGGATCTGAAGATTATCGAGATAGACGAGAACCGCTGCGAACGCCTTAATGCCAAATTAGCCGACCTTGACGTCATGGTGATCCACGGCGATGCTCGCGACATCGGACTGCTGCAGGAGGAAGGCATACAGAATACACAGGCCTTCGTAGCGCTAACAGGTAATGCCGAGACCAATATCCTGGCCTGCCTGACCGCGAAGCGACTGGGTGTGCGCAAGACCGTAGCCATGGTCGAGAATCTCGACTATGTAGATATGGCCGAAAGCCTCGACATTGGCACCATTATCAATAAGAAAACGCTGGCAGCCAGCCATATCTACCAGATGATGCTCGATGCTGACGTATCTAATGTGCGTAGCCTCATGCTCGTCGATGCCGACGTAGCAGAGTTCACTGCTTCCGAAGGTTCGAAGGTAACCAAGAAACCGGTGAAAGACCTGGGCCTGCCGGCAGGAGCCACCATTGGCGGACTGGTGCACAACGGACAAAGCATCCTCGTCAATGGTAACACCCGCATTGAGGCGGGCGATACAGTGATGGTATTCTGCCACGAACATAATCTGAAGAAAGTCGAGAAGTATTTCCGTAAGGACGGCCTATGGTAAATTTCCCGTTGGTATATAAGATTATCGGCTCACTGCTTTTCCTGTTGGGAACCTTGCTGGGCATCTGTGTAGTAATATCAGTCTTCTACCAGGAGGACGACCTGCAGCCATTCCTCATTGCCACCATTCTCACCATCAGCACGGGCTTCATCTTTAAATATCTGGGACGTAATGCCAACAACAATCTGAGCCGACGAGACAGCTATCTGCTGGTGACATCCACGTGGGTCATCTTTAGCTTCTTCGGCATGCTTCCATTCCTCATTGGCGGCTATATCCCTAACATCACCGACGCATTTTTCGAGACTATGTCTGGTTTTACGACCACTGGAGCCACCATCCTCGACGATGTGGAACGGTTACCCCACGGCATTCTCTACTGGCGAACACAGACACAATGGATAGGCGGTTTGGGAATCGTCTTCTTCACCATCGCCATTCTGCCGTCCATGGTGGGTAGCGGCAGTGTGAAGGTATTCTCTGCCGAGGCCACAGGACCCATGCGCTCGAAGATGCATCCGCGACTGTCGACAATGGCCAAATGGATTTGGACCATCTATTTGGGACTGACGCTGGCCTGCATTATTGCATTTTATTTTTGTGGCATTGGATGGTTCGACAGCATCAATTACGCCATGACGACCACTGCCACAGGCGGTTTCTCCACCCATAACGACAGCACAGCCTATTTCCAGTCCCCATCCGTTGATTATGTGTGTGTACTTTTCCAGTTTCTGGCAGGTATCAACTTCGCCATGCTCTATATGGCGATCTTTAAGCTGAAGGTCGGCAACCTGTTCAAAAGTTCGGAATTCAAACTCTATATATTCCTCGTCACCTCGGCCACTTTGTTTATCAGCTACCTACTGATATCGCGCAATGGATACGGTCTGGAACACGCCTTCCGATCGTCATTATTCCAGGTGGTATCCTTCATGACGACCACAGGACTTTTCAACGATGACGTGGCACGATGGCCTCACATCACATGGGCTATTTTGGCATGTCTGATGTTCCTCGGAGCCTGTTCGGGCTCTACAACAGGAGGTTTCAAATGTATTCGCGGCGTGATGATCTTCAAAGTGCTACGCAACGAATTCCGCAAAATTCTGCACCCCAACGCCGTACTGCCTGTCAAGATTAACGGACTGACGGTACCACAGCAGAAACTGTCGTCACTGTTGGCGTTCTTCGCCATCTTTACGATCATGGTACTCATCTGTGCTACCATTATGATTATCTCTGGCATCGACATCACCAATGCCATAGTTATCGCATTGAGTTTGATAAGCAACGTGGGTGCTTCCCTGACCACAGAGATTGGACCTTCCATGTCATGGGGTGATTTACCGGATTACATCAAGTGGACATGTTCCTTCCTCATGCTGGCAGGACGTCTCGAAATCATGTCCGTCCTCGTGCTCTTCACACGGGCCTTCTGGAAAGAAAACTAACAACTACAATGAAATATTATAAGTTTACACCTCTGCCCAAGACCCTCATCTGGGGTACAGAAAGCTGGCAAATCTCAGGAGTTGCCGGCAGCGAGACATTATGTTCATTAGGTGGTGAAGGCAGCACCCCCAAAACCATCAACGACCTGGTCCTCGAACAGAAGGCCGCTCTCCTCGGTGAAGCCAATTACCAACGCTTCGGTGATGAGTTCCCGCTGCTCATCAAGTTCATTGATGCCCATCGGGATTTAAGCATTCAGGTACATCCCTCGGACGAGATTGCCCGCCGTCAGGGAAAGCCCCGTGGAAAGACCGAGATGTGGTATGTCCTGAACTCTGAACCTGGTGCCAGTCTCTATAATGGTCTTCAGAAACAGATTACCCCCGAAAAATACAAAGAGATGGTGGATAATAAGACCATCTGCGACGCATTGGCCAAATATGAAGTCAGCGAGGGTGACTGTTTCTTCATTCCCGCAGGACGCATCCATGCCATCCTCAACGGCTGCAATCTGGTGGAAATCCAGCAGACCTCTGATATCACCTACCGCATCTACGACTACGACCGTCTTGACAAGGATGGCAAACCTCGCCAGCTGCATATCAAAGAGGCCTCAGAATCGATAGACTACACGGTGCAGTCTGACTATCAGATACACTATACTCCCAAAAAGGATGAAAGCGTGCCACTCATTGAGTGTCCCTATTTCAACACGGCTGTCTACGACTTGACAGAGCCTATGGAAATTGATTACTCTGAGCTTGACTCGTTTGTCGTTCTCATTGGACTGAAGGGTGAAGGCAAGCTGACCATCGACGGAGAAGAGGTTATACTCCATGCCGGAGAAAGCATTCTGATTCCTGCTACGGCAAAAGAGGTACGTACAGAGGGTACTATGAAGTTTCTGGAGACTTACGTGCTTTCGTAAGATACCGTTCCACATCCTGCTGAATCTGCAGGAACTGAGGTGCCTGAAAATACCCGGCATTCTTTTTCAACGTCTGGGGGATTTCCTGTATGGAGTGTTCATAGCAGGACATCTCATTAAGCCGCTGGGTATGATGACGGGCTGTACGGTATATCTCGTCCTGGCGTTCCTGACGCAGTCGGTTACATACCTTATTTAATATAGGTACAATGACGTTGTCAAACAAATGATGGCCCTGTATGTAGAGGTAGGTCGTTTGCGGAGTAACACCCAACGCCTTGACACTCTCCTTGGTTTTCAGATAATCTTCTTTGTTTTCCGGAAACTCTACCTGCAACTGATGCACTTTGGTTCCTACCTTCCTACGCAGATGGTCTATTGACTGCTGGGGTTCCAGCACATTAAAAGCACCAGGGTCGACCACACGGTTGAAGTCCTGCAACGAGAAGCGGTTATGGTTCCCTGTACGGTAAGCCCACACCGACCAGACAAACAAGGGGAAGATAGCCTCAGAATACTGACGCAGATAGTCAATAAAGTCGAATATGCGATGGTCATTCAGGGTCACTGCCACACAGACATCATGCAAAGTCGGAGCATAACACTGCAGGTTTTCTATGGCATAAGCATAGGTATGGAAGACATACGGGCTATCAAGCACCTTCTGTGACTGAAGTGTAGCACCCTGAAGCAAATAGTCGTAATCGGCATCGACACAGGCTATCATGTCAGGGCCGATCCGCTCCCCCACAAAATTCATCAGCACCGACTTCTTACCACGTTCCAGCTTCTTATGTGAAGGCAACATCACCTCGAAGTAACGCTTCTCATTCTCGAAACGCGACAATACCGTCCGCCAGAAATAGATATCATCGTAGCTTTCAACGTAGGCAACAATCCTGCGTCGTGCCGATTTCGAAGTCAAGCCGTTCGCTGCCTCGAAGTAGCGGCTATTCAGATTATCTTTCAAACTGCTAGGCATACTAGAGGTACTAGATGAAATTAGAGTGTTATGTCGCTTACTTCCGTCACGTGGTCTACCCAGCCATTCATAATCACGGCAGGTGAATGGGTCGTCAGGATAATCTGCACATTGGGATTTAGCTCAACGATAAGGTCGATGAGCCGTTTCTGCCACTCGATATGCAGGCTAACCTCAGGCTCATCCATAAAGAGCACATAGGGTTGTTCGTCCTCGACCAGCACGGTCAACAGGATAGCCAACATCTGTTTTTCACCGCTTGAAAGCTGGTAGGGCACTAAGGTCTCACCAATCTGCGAGAAACGGATCTCGTTCTCCGTACGAACCATCTTTTTACCTGTCTCGGCAAAGAGGTCGTCCACCATATCTTGGAAACGGGACTTAGACTGAGACAGCTGCTGGGCAGCATCGGTATTCCCCTGCTGCAGTTCTGCAATAATACGGTTGCCGATGTTCACCTGATAGTCCAGATACTTACGTTGCAGATGATATAGCTGGAAGTCCAGAGCTGACCGTATGCGCGCATCTACCATGTTCAGGGTCTCGTTATCAAGCATGGGCGAGTCCAGCGAACGGATGATGTCAAAACGTACATGCGTGGCATCCTCAGGTTCAGCCGTGATGTGCACGCCCTTCAACAGATGATTGATCAGGTCACCATTGGTACTGATGCTCTTGAACACCTTATTTAATATCGTGCTCTTGCCAACACCATTGATGCCACTGAGAATGTTCACATGCGGGTCAAGCGTCCACAGAATATGCTTCTTTCCACTCCATAGGGAGTCAATTTCTATCTGTTTAATATAGTCTGCATACTTCATAGTCGTAAGTTTTCTGCAAATATACGATTATTTTTTAAATTATTCGTACCTTTGCACGCGAAAAATTACTAAAATGGAAAAAACAAACAATAATAAAGCACT
>Ga0310696_10001112_pt1 | contig 39582 bp, 39 predicted proteins | sample AusTroGonzalo_MG_4_FD_203885 | JGI IMG/M metagenome (GOLD analysis project Ga0310696, IMG submission 203885) | Bovine rumen microbial communities from tropical cattle in Woodstock, Queensland, Australia - Gonzalo_02 (v2) (version 2) | ecosystem: Host-associated > Mammals > Digestive system >... | reverse complement strand
ACAGTGATGTGGCCCAGGCGTTCAAGGACACACCTGGTCATATCCAGGTGGACCACGAGAAGGAAAGCGCCCTCTTCAGGCTTCCGAAGGATGTCCAGCAGAAGTATTTCGACGTCGAGGAACTCTCCGAAGACCTCAGGGAAGGATATCTCTGTGACGAGGATAAGGAGGATCTGCGTGCCCGCATCAAGGAGGGCTACAGGAACTTCTTTGCGGCGGTTGACGGCCTTATTATCCAGGTGGAGCGCGAACTCCCTGAGGAAGGATACAAGGACTTCAATGACGAGCTCCTCGGGAAGGAGATGACCGAGAGGAAGGCCGTTGGATGCGACTTGGACGGCGACGGAGCCGTCGAGACGGAGGAATCTCACGAGGAGAAACACAAATACCACAGGTAAGGTTATGCAGAACGGTAATCAATACGCGGACGTGATGATCCGTCCGGACTGGCGCCAGCTTCTCATCGATGAGCTGGTGTCCATCCTTGCGGCCATAGCGCTCCTTGTCATCGGTGGACTGGACGGTGTCCCCTACCATTCGGTCTTTTTCTGCCTCGGCCTGGCGCTGGTCTTCAAGGTCTACTACCGGTTCGTCTACCTCAGGGGCATGCACTACACCATCACCGGCGAGCAGCTCGTCTACGAGCACGGGGTGTTCACCCGCAGCCGGGACTACATCGAACTCTACCGTATCGTGGACTTCGACGAGAAGCGGAGTTTTCTCCAGCTCATACTGGGCCTGAAGACCATCGTCGTGCATTCCGGCGACCGGACGATGCCCAAGCTCCTGATCATCGGCATCCGCGAAGGGACTGATATCGTCGATTGCCTGCGCGAACGGGTTTCCTACAACAGAAAACGCATGAACATCCATGAATTCGCAAACTACCGATAGACTCAAGGAACGCGCCTGGCCGATCCTGCTACGCCTGATTATCATTGCTGTGGCCCTGCTGGTGACAACCCTCATCAGCACGGTCAAGGCCAATGCCCAGATCGTCGTGGCCAATCCGTTGGAGTGGGCCGTCCTCGTCGAGGGGAACGAGCTCATCGACGGCCAAATCAAGAACGAGACGGAGGGCATGACCCGCACGGCCGTTCTCCAGAGCACCATCGCCGCCGAGTTCAGCGGCATCAAGAGCTGGGAAAAGAAGTACAACGCCTACCTCAAGTCGGCGGACGGCTTCGCCTCGTCCATCAAGGCGGCCACCTATCTGTACAACGACGGGGTGCGGCTCTTCATCAACCTGTCCGACATCCGGAAGGCCATCGCCGCCAACCCGCAGGGACTGGCGGCCACGCTCAGCATGAATAATCTGTATATCGAGACGGCCACGGAGCTGGTCTCGGTCTATTCGGCACTGAAGGAGGCCGTGGCCACCGGCGGTGACGGCAACATGCTCACCGGCGCAGAGCGCTCCGAAACCCTGTGGATGATCGAGGACAGGCTGAAGGCCTTCAACCATAAGCTCTCCCTGCTCTCTCTTTCCCTGCGTTACTATACCCTCTCCGACGTGTGGTACAACGCGACGGAGGGGATCATCGACCGTGACTACGGCGAGATAGCGCGCCATGCGCAGGACCGCTGGAAGCGTGCTTCCAGGACCTACTAGATAATGATTGTTATGAGAAGATTACTGTTCGTTATCGTCCCGCTGCTCCTGATGCTTATGCTCTGTGAGCGTCTCCGGGCGCAGTCCATCGACCCGACCCTGGCTGCGATGATCCTCCTGTATACCGAGAAGGCTGAGAATTCCCTTCGCACGGAGCAGGAGGCGATGCTGCTGGAGACATCCGGGCATATATGGGTGAAGAGCGAAGTGGAAGGCGTTAGGAAGCTCGACGAGGAGTTCAACGAGTACCTGGATACCTTCCACGGTATAATCGTCTATGCAGCCCAGATCTACGGATTCTACCACGAGATTGACCGTCTAGCGGAGAATACCGGAAAGCTCACTGAGCGTATCGCCCAGAGTCCCGGCAACGCCCTTGCGGTGGCGCTTTCAGCGAACCGGAACAAGGTCTACAGGGAGGTGATCCTCCAGAGTGTGGAGATCGTGAATGACATCCGCATCGTATGCCTTTCCGATGTGAAGATGACCGAGAAGGAACGCACCGAGATCGTCTTCGGTGTGCGTCCGAAACTGAAGGGCATGAACAAGAAGCTTGAGCGGCTCATCCGGGCCGTGAAATACACCACTCTCACTGATGTCTGGAACGAGGTGTCCGGCCAGCAGCCGGATAAGGCTGATGTCGAAAGCATCTCGACCGAGGCCTTCCGCAGATGGAAGACCATGGGAAAGACTGTGAGACCTTAAAACGATGATGATATGAGTTGGAGATCAGTCCTGAAACTGGGCGGCAAGGCCGCCAAATGGGCCGGACGCGGGGCGAAAGCCGCCGTGGAGACCGGAGGAAAGGCCCTCCTGCATCCGCAGCAGACGCTGAAGGGTGCGGGTACGGCGCTCAAGACCGCAGCCGTCGGTGGCGGTCTTGGCTATGTGGGCTGGAAGAAGCTCACGACCGACGAGAGCGTCGTCGGCATCGTCAGCGACGCCATCATAGGCAAGGAGACGACTGACAAGGTCAGCGAGACCGTTCACGGGGCCGTGGACGGCATCCGCGACCTGAAGGAGTCTGTCGGCAACATGACGGAGAAGGTCTCCGGAGCCGCCGAGAACGTTGACGGGAAACTGAATGGTATTTCCAGCTTCCTTTCCGACGTGTCCTCCGGCAACGGCGGCGAGATGATGGGAGGTTTCTTCCAGAACCTCACCCACGGCAACGTCTCGGGGATGGGCGTGATGGGGCTTGTCCTCTCGGCCTTCCTGGTCTTCGGCCGCTTCGGCTGGATGGCCAAGCTGGCCGGGGTTATGCTCGCCATGATGACCATCGGCAACAATTCCAGAAGGGAGCTCTCCCCCGCCGCCGTCCAGGCCGATCCGGCCCGTCTGACTCAGGCGAAGGACATGAGGCAGGACGAGCCGCAGGAGGTTGAACAGATTCATCGCAGAAGATAAACACCAACAGATATGAAATACTCGCAGGAAATGATTCTCAAGTCACCCTCCGGCTACTGTATGCCGTTCGAGGAGCGCGACCGTGAGGTAGTGATGTCGCTTGGCTACGGCAAACAGACAAATCCACAGACAGGGTTGGAGTTCTTCCACCACGGGGTAGATTTCGCCGCGCCCCATTACTTGCTTTCCGCCGTAGCCAGCGGAACCGTCTCAGGGATCGGCACGGACAGTGTGCACGGGACCTATCAGGTCATCCGGTACGGGGATTACGAGGTGACATATGGCCATCTCTCGAACATCCTTGCAGGATACGGTGAACCGGTCCGTGCCGGTCAGACGGTAAGTGTCAGCGGCGACCTTCTCCATATGGAGACGAAATACAAGGGCGAGGAGCTGGATCCGATCGAGTTCCTCACGATGATCTACGGAAACATACGCAGTCTGGAGCGCAGGAACGCCGGAATGGAATCCGATGACATCTCTGCCATTGCCGCGGGGCTGCATACACGATATGACAGGGATGCCGAGGAGATAGAGGAGCTGATGCTCCGGTTCTTCCCGGCGTACCTGACCGACCTCGGAAGCGGAACCTATACGCTTCCCCAGAGGACGGAAGGTGCCCTCAGGAACATCCTGACGATGGCTTCGTCCAGGAAGTATTTCTTCGAGGCCATGCCGTCGATGGAGAATCCCATGGGTCTTGGCCGCAGGAGCGTCCCGCTGGCGGCGAAGGTGCAGAACCTGCTCATCGCCGACTTCCTGAACTATCTCGCGCTGATCCACGGGACATACCTGTCTACGTGGGATGAAGGCGTAAAAAAAAAGCCTACGGACAGGCTGTAGCGGACAGCGGCCTCGTGGATCCGCTGGAGGGTCTGGACATCACCGTCCAGAGCTTCGACATCCCGAGGACTGTGAGCGTCTACCCGGATCAGGCGGGCGTGCGCTGGTGGACGAAGGCCTGGTTCAACAACCGGAAGGACGGCGAGGCCAGCGTGGAGATCTCACGACAGAACGCGATCCTCTTCATCCGGAACCAGGTGGCGAAGGACGATTGGCTGGAGGACTATTTCCCTAGGCAAATGGAGGTCTATCACAACGCCATCGAGGAGACAAGGAAACAGCTGCTCGCACAGCAGGTGAACCTGTAACGGACAGTAACAGAAAAAGGATAAACAAACAGACAATCGGTTAACCATGATTAAGAAAGAAACCATCAAACGGTTCAAGGACACCGTCAAGAAGCTCATGAAGAAGGCGGACTACAACCTGTCCGGCTCCCCGTTCGACATCCTCGTCCTGGACATAAGGAATACAAGGGACAGGATCGAGTACTGCGCCTATGAAACAATGGTCAAGCTCCAGTTCGGAGAGTCGCTACGCTTCCTGGGCAGTCCCATCAAGGTCATCGTCCGTGTTCCGAAAAAGAACAGGAAAGTCCTGGCTCCAGCCCCTGTGATTATACCCCTTGAGGATGAGGAAGAAGGGGTCTACCCTTACAGAGGTGATGTCTACCTGATGTATTCCAACAACGCCTTCCCGGTCACGCTTGTGACGGGGAGCAAGGGCAGCGACAGCGCCAGCATCTTCTCCATCGGACTGTCGGTGGAGAAGATCAAGGAGCTGATGCTCAAGGAAAGGCTCAAGGACGATCTGGACCAGATCAACACCTGGGGACTCATGCCGGTCGTTTACGAAATTATTCCCGAGCTAGATGGCATACCTCCGGAGACCATAGTGCCCAACAAAACGGCCTATCTGGAAAAGATCATCGACAAGATATCGAGGACGGCCATACTCTCGGAGAAAGGTATCCATTGAACCCATGAAATGAGGATTGGATCAAGATCCAACCAGAGATTTTGATTACCCGAAAAAAGGATAAACGATGACAGACAGGGAACAGTTCACGACGAAGGTCAAGCCCATCATGGACAGGGTGATGCAGGATCTCCGGAGCCGTCAGGCCGAGGAGACCAGGCGCTTCATGCGCTCCCCTGCCTATATCCTGTCCGGGATATCCGGTCCTGACGGTGGGATGGCATCCCAGGCCATAGCCCTGGATTCGCTCAGGGTTACGGGCGAATGGAATTCCAAGACTGCGGAGGATTATGTCGAGATGGTGAAGGCTGAACTCCGTAAGGAAGGTATTACCGTTACCCCTCAGATCGAAGAGATGATGATTGAAAAGATGGCCAGAGACCAGGTTCCTCAGTCATCCATCGATTACATCCTTCGCAAGGCCGCCGGCAACTCCATCTTTGGGCTTCCGGAAGAGGCCAGGAAGACACCTCTTCAGAGGGAGATTGAGGAGCGCGCGGAAGAGATGTACAATCCTACCAAAGTTGAAAAGGGAATCGGCTGGGGACTCGGTGCCGCAGCGGATTTCGCGTCGATGGGAGGCCTCGGCGGCGGTGTCGTCAGCGGCCTCAAGTTCGTCGGCGCGGACCTCGCCATCAATACCGTCATCGACACTGTCGATGCAAGTCAGCGCAAGGATGTGCCGAAGGTCATCGCACCCGGATACGAGGAGGAATGGCTGGCAGCGAATGGTGGGAAGCAGGAGGAGACCGCGCCGCAGGAGCAGAAACAGGAACCTGTCATTCAGGAACAGTCTCCTGTAGCACAGACGGAGCCAGAACCGGAACCTCAGACCCTGCAGGCCGGTGAGGATTCGGCGAAGAAGGAAGTCGCCCAGGCTCCCGTGCAGGAAGTGACGCAGTCATCTTCGGAGCAGCAATCCGTTCCGGCGAAGAGCAACACCGGCGGCTGGCAGGGCATCCTGACTGGCCTCGGGCTCAACGGCATCGGAGACATCGGCCGCAATGCCGGATACATCCTCGCCATGCTGCCGGACATTCTCCTTGGAATGTTCACCGGCAAGACGCAGAGCCTCGGCATCAAGGACAACCTGGTGCCCATCGCAAGCATCATGGCGGGACTTTTCGTCAAGAACCCGCTGCTGAAGATGACCCTCATCGGACTCGGCGGGGCGAACCTCATCAACAAGGCCGGACACGAGCAACTCGCCAAACGTGACGGCGTGACCGCAGATCCGGTCCGTCAGAACAGGTATCTCCAGTATGAGGACCAAAAGATGAATCCCCGTATCCGGGATGCCCAGATACAGGGAAACAACCTGATCGCGTCCATCGACGGGATTCCCGTCACCGTCACCCTGCCTGATAAGGTTGTGGAAGCACATGCCGTGGGGGCTCTCCCCCTCGGTACGCTGGCCAACGCAGTCCTTGAGAAATGCGACCGGATGCAGGAGGTCAGCGAGGCCCGCGACCGGTTCGAGGAGGAATCCCGCAGCCAGACCAGAGGAATCACACAACGATAACAAACCATCAAAACTACAGTCATATGTCAGAGAGAACACAATTAGAGCAGAATGCTGCTGACCGCCGGAGGGAGCTCCTCACGGAGGCCCTCGACAGAGCCGCCGCTGGCGGCGTCTTTCTCAATGCGCAGGGCAAGATGGCCCCGAGACTCTTCAAGTCCACCTCAGGGGCATCCATCTCCGCCTTCAATGCCCTCACGCTCGCCCTCCACAGCGACAGTGGCGGATTCAAGACCAATCTGTACACCCCTTTTCCAGAGGCCAAGAAGCGCGGAGACAACGTGCAGGCCGGAGAGAAAGGCGTTCCTTTCATATGGTACAGGTGGAATGAGTTCCGTGACCGCTCCAATGCGGAAAGGACCATTTCCCGCCAGGAATACAACGCCCTTTCCGACGAGGAGAAGAAAGGATACTCTCCCGTCCGTGACCGCGAGATCCGCTCGCTTTTCAATATCGAGCAGACGACGCTTCCTCTATCCGATAAAGAAGCCTTCGAGGCGGCCGTGAAGGAGTTCGGCCCGGTGTCGGAGCGCGGGGAATCCGAACAGGATGACAAGAAGCTCCGGATGGATGTCAACGACTTCCTGAAAGCCATCGGCGAGAACCTTGTGCTCATCCGCCGGGACGGGATAGGCATTGCGCACTACGACAGCGGAAAGGATCTCATCCATCTTCCCGCCCAGAAGCATTACGACACGTATCCGGAGTATGTCCAGGCGGCCGTGCGCCAGATCGTGGCGGCTACGGGCCATCCGGGCAGGCTTGGCCGTCCGGGAGCTTCCGAAAGCGGTTATGGCCCGACCGAGTCCCAGGTCCAGCGCGAACGCCTTGTGGTGGAGCTGGCATCTGCCGTCAAGATGAACCAGTTTGGCCTTCCGGCACGTATCGCCGACGAGAATATCCCGCTCATCGACAAGTGGAAAGAGGCGATGGAGAAGAGCCCCCGTCTTATGGACGGGCTGGAGGCCGAGGTCAACAACGCCCTTTCGATGATGTACAAGGCCGAGCACGGCGTCAAGATCGAGAAGACAAGCGAGCCGGTCCGTCAGGAGGCGCAGAACGACAGGATTAGCGCCAAGCTCCTGATGGTCCAGGATGATGACGGTAAGTGGGCCATGTACGTCAAGCCGGAGGCTGAGAAAGGATTCGCAATCTATCCTGAGAGCGGTGACATCGGACGTTTCTTCGCCGCGTCGAAGATGGAAGAGGCTACCGGGAACAAAATCAAGACGCAGCTCGCCCAGAAATACTATGACCTGGCCACGAAGGATCCTTCCCTGAAGGTCGACCTGTTCACTACCAGGGAGAAGGACGTGGACCTGTCGCTGATCAGCAAGGTCAATGTCGTCAAGACCAAGGACGACAGGATCGTCTGCGCTCCCGTCATCGAGGGTGTCGGGAAACCCGAGCCCCGGGAGGTCTCCCAGTCCCAGTGGCAGCGCCTCTGGATGGCGGAGGACAAGGTCGAATACAAGCGCAACCTTGCCGCCACGCTTTTCGCCGACGTGCTGCGTCTGCAGAAACAGGCGGAGGCCGAGAAGCAGCAGGGGGAGAAGCGCATGAACTCGCCCGAGCAGAAGGCGAAGGAGGAACGCGAGGAGAAGGCCAAGGAGGCTCTCACCAAAGCCGAGACCAGAGCCGTCGTGGGCATTATTGCCGGGGCAGTAGCCAAACAGGAAGAGGAGGAACACCACCGTGGCTTCCATCGCTAGGTTCCTCCTTTCCGGACTGGTGGCTGTAAGTATTGCCGCCAGTCCGGCCCTTGCCGGCAACAAGTACCCGTCACCCAGGTTGAACCCTATATCCCTCAAAAGAACGATGAGCAAAGCGAGCGACTATGTAGACAAATACGCGGAGGCCGCGATGGAGCAGATGCGCAAGTACGGCATTCCTGCTTCCGTGACGCTGGCACAAGGCATCCTGGAAAGCGCCAGCGGCCAGAGCGAGCTGTCCCGCAAGGGCAACAACCACTTCGGGATCAAGGCTACGAAAACGTGGCTGGACGGCGGCGGCCGGTATCTCGTGTATACCGACGACAAGCCGAACGAGAAGTTCTGCCAGTACGCTTCCGTGGCCGACAGCTACGAGCATCATTCCCTCTTCCTGAGGGGAAACAAGCGGTACTCGAACCTCTTCGAGCTCTCCCCCGACGATTATGTCGGATGGACGCGAGGACTACAGGAGGACGGCTACGCCTCCAGCAAGCAGTATGCGTCCAGCCTTCAGGCGCTCATCCGTCAGAATGGCCTTGACAAGTACGACAGGATGGTGATGCAGGAGAAGGGTTGGCAAAGTACGCTTGCTCCGACAACGAGCACCGCCGAACTGGCCGCCAACTCCAAGGCCGTGCTGGGCGAGCAGCCCGCCCCTGCTCCCGCCGAGGAGAAACCGGCACAGGAGCAGGATGAACCCAAGAAGGATGAGCCCAAGGACAAGGACTACTTCAACACGATCTCTTCCGGAGCGGATGCTCAGGAGAATGATTCCTGGAAGAACTTCTTCGGTCTGATGGGAGACAGCGGAGGTTACACCTCCGATCCCATCGTCGAGCTGGCCAGCGCCCTTTTCGCCGGGCTGATGGCCATGGCCATCCAGATTGACGGTATGGGGAATGCCCAGGAGGTGCAGCCGGCAACTCCGGTTCTCTCCCCTTCCGAATCCCAGGCGAACGCCCTTGCCTCGAAGAACTTCGACGAGGCGATGAATTCAATGAACAACAACCCTATAAAAAGAACCAGATCATGATTAAGTGTAACGTAACCATCATCGGGCGCGTATTCCGTGCACCCGAGATCAAGAACGACCGTGAGGGAAACCCGTTCGTAACCTTCGGCGTTTCCAGTGAACTGAAGGACAACGGTGAGACCCGCGACATCGACATCAGTGTCGCCTGTGACGGCGAGGACGAGGACGTCCTCAGCCTTTCCTCCGGAGACCGTGTCAAGGTCAAGGGCGTCCTGACCTTCCGCAAGCGTGAGGACATCGTTTTCTTCAACCTTTCAGCCAGTGAGGTCAACAAGACCAAGGAGAAAGACAAGATCGAAGGGACGATGAACTTCCGAGGCACGCTTGGTGGGAAGGAAATCAAGGAAAAACAAGGAAAGAAAGGGGCTTACAGGGTCTTCGACGCGTATAGCGCAGAGAAGATCGCCGAGGACAATTTCAGCTACATCTGGGTGCATTTCGTGGATTTCTCCGAGGAGCGTCCGGAATGCCTTGTCCCTAAGGCGGGCATCAATGCTGAAGGTGCCCTGGAACTCAATCTCTTCAACGACCGGCTCGACATCGGCTGCCGTGTATCTTCTATCTCTGGATGGGAGAAGCAATTCAATAACCAGTAGGCGTTATGGCAGCAGAAAAGAAATATCACTCGGGTGGACCCTCCGCGGCCGACAGGGCGCTGGAGCGGTTCACCGAGTTGATGATCGAGAAGATCCAGTCCTTCCAGGGCAACTGGAAGAAACCGTGGTTCATGCCCGGAGCGGCCATTCCTCCCCAGAACCTTTCTGGCCGTCATTACAACGGAGGGAACTCCCTCATGCTGATGCTCCAGGCCGAGAAGATGGGCTATGACATTCCTGTATGGGGGACTTTCGACCGCATCACGAATCTCAACTACATCAAAGATAAGAACGGGAATGTGTTCCAGGCCCGGGACAAGAATGGGAACAAACTTCCCATGGTCGCCGTCAACAAGGGCGAGAAATCTTTCCCCGTGTTCCTGACCACGTTCACCGTCGTGAATCCCCAGACGAAGGAGAGGATTCCATACGATGACTACCGGAACCTGTCGAAGGAGGAACAAGCTAAGTACAAGGTCTATCCGAAACTCCAGGTCTTCAACGTATTCAACGTCGCCGGTCAGACGAACATCGCTGAGACGCGACCGGAACTGTACGAGAAGCTGAAGCAGTTGGCCGCCGGTCAAATCGTGCATCAGGGAGACCTTAAGAGCGACCCGGCCATCGACAGGATGATCGATGATAATCTCTTCTTCTGCCCGATCAACCAGGTGAAGGGTGACAAGGCCTACTACTCCCCTGCCCGTGACGAGATCGTCATTCCGACGCGTGAGCAGTTCATCGACGGAGAGGCCTTCGCCACGAACACGCTCCATGAGTGTGCCCATGCGACAGGAGCCGCATCCAGGCTGAACAGAACGATGGGACATGCGTTCGGCTCAGAGGAGTATGCGAAGGAGGAACTGACGGCAGAACTGTCGGCCGCCCTCATCGCCAGCCAGCACGGGCTCACGAAGCACGTGAAGAATGACAGCGCCGCCTATCTCAAATCTTGGCTTGGTTCCCTTCAGCAAGGCCCTGACTTCTTGAAGACCGTCCTCTCTGAGGTAAAACGCTGTACCGGCATGATCAACCAGAGGCTTGATGCCATCCAACTGGAGTTGGACAAGGGTGAAAAGGCTGACTTCTCATTGTTCAGACCTGGTGTTTCACCACAAGAAGGAGCCCAACTGGCCGTTGCGTCGAAGCAGGTCGAAGAGGATGATTCCCAAGTTCATCACAGATCAAGATAAACAGATTACTCGGATACTTTTCTTTTGTGAAGCAGCTCCTCTATCGGAGCTGTTTTGCGTATTTTCTTTTCACCAATGATTGAGTGTCGCAAAAAATCGTAACTTTGTATATTGTGGTTTAATTTCAGGAAACAGAAGCTATTTCTGTTGTTGTCATGGATGAAAGTATTGTTTTTTGCAGATTCACTCAGGAACGAATAGAAACTAAAGACGATATATGTTTATTCAGAATACTCTGATAGATAACTCCGAGCATTTTATGCTATCTGAATATCTTCGGGAGATGCTCTGCAAGGAAGAGTACCGAAGACTACGGATTGCCACCGGATTCTGGGATCTAGCCGGCATGAAGGTACTTCAGGATGAGTTTGAGGCTTATTTTGAAAGAGGTGGTGTTTTGGATCTTCTTATAGGACAAGAGCCCCAGCTTAGGTCGTATCAAATGCGTCCCGATTTGACAAAGGAAGAGAAATTCCCGGATTTCTACATCCAGAGAGATATCGAAAAATTGTCCGAGGATTATCAACCCATCGTCCGGATGCTATTAAAATATGCAAATCCAGATGACGATCAACAATCACGGATCCACATCCGTATCTACGGGCAGGATTCTGAGGTGAAACGATTCCTCCATGCAAAATGCTACATTTTCAGTGGTAATGGTGTCGCTCACGGTATTATTGGCAGTTCTAATTTTACCGAAAAAGGCCTCAGAGGTAATGCGGAATTGAACTATCTGGAAACGAACCCACGCATAGTTGATGGTGTTGTAGATGAATACGGCAAATCGCACATAGCCTGGTTTACCGAGATGTGGGAACAAAGCGTTCCTTGGACTGGAAAGTTTATCAAGGAAATTTTGGCGCCATCCCCAGTTGGGAAGAGAGTTAAGGATGTTATCGAAAAGGAGCAGAATAAAGCATTGACGCCTTACGAGGTGTACATCAAGTATCTTCAAGAGCAGCTTGGAGACATTGCGGATCCTAGCTCGAGTGTGGTACTCAAGTCATATCTTCCTACTCATTATTCCTCCTTGTCATACCAAATGGATGCTGTGCAGCAGTGTTTCTTCATCATGAAGAACCATGGTGGTTTTATACTAGGAGATGTCGTCGGACTTGGAAAAACAGTTGTTGGCCTTCTTATTATAAAGAAATTCCTCGCAGAAGCCTCTACTCTTGGCCGAGAACGGAAAGTTTTAATCATCACACCTCCTGCTATCAAGAAAGCTTGGGAAAAGACTATTGTTGATTTTGACAGGGACGCAGTAGATAAAGTTGGTGACTGTGTGCGTTTTATTACGACCGGCAGTCTTGGTAAACTCATTGACGAGGCTGATGCCGCGGCGGAGGCTGAGGTCAGTGAAGAATTCGACGGTTCTCTTGGCTATGACAATTACGGCCTCATCATGATTGATGAGAGTCATAATTTCAGAAACAACCAGACTCAGAAGTATCAGGATTTGGATACCCTGATCGGAGATATCCAACTCCGCACGGGTAAAGCCCCTTTTGTCGGCCTTCTCTCCGCTACTCCTCAGAACAACTCCCCTGTTGACCTTCGCAATCAGATCTATCTTTTCCAGCGCGAGCCCAATAAGAGTACTCTTCCGAATGTCTTGGGAGGGAAATTGGATTCTTTCTTCAGCCGCATGATTAAGGATTTCAATGATTCCAGAAAAGACAGCTCTCCCGAAGGGAAACGTATGCTTCAGTATGTGGCCAGCGAAATTCGTGAAAGGGTTCTCAACGATCTGGTTGTCAGAAGGACGAGAACGGATATTCGCAAGCACTATGCTGAAGACAGCGCACAGCTAAAGTTCCCATTGGTCAAGGAGCCGCACAAGCTCGAATATGAGTTGGATGATGAACTTTGCCAACTCTTCTTCGATACCATTTCTGCCATCGTCAAGGATGAGTACCAGCCGTTCGATCCTGAAAAGAATCTTGGTTTTTATCGGTATACGGCTATTTCATACTTCAAGTCTCCGGAAAACAAACGCAAATATGAGGGCCGCAACATCAGTGCAGACCGTGTTTCTAGGCAGCTCTCTAATATTATGCGTATTCTCCTTGTCAAAAGACTGGAAAGCAGTTTCAGTGCATTCAAGACATCCCTGCATAATCTGGAACGTTATACGCAGAACATGATTGACATGCTTGAGAACGATACGGTCTATATTTGCCCGGATGTCGATGTCAACCATGTTATCGTAGCGGAGGGAGGCTTGAAGAAGGCCATCCGTAAATTGGATGAGTTGGTTGAAAGGAAGGGAAAGAACAACCTCAAGTTTAAGAGGGAAGATTTTTCCGACAAGTATATTGATGATCTCCGTCAGGACCTGAAGTTGATCAAGAATCTTTGCGCACGTTGGGACAAGAACGACCTCGACCCGAAGATGGACGCCTTTAAGTTACATCTAATGACGGATCTCTTCGACAAGGATATCAACAATCCTCATGGATACGACAAACCCCGTCTGGTCATATTCACCGAGGCAATTGATACGCTTGACTCCCTCGTCCGCTACATCAACTCTACTGGCAAGCATAAAGCCCTTAAGATTTCAGCAAAAAACCGTGATGAAATGCACCAGGCCATTGTGGCTAATTTCGACGCTAATGCGAAGGAAGAAGACAGGAGAGATGATTACGACGTCCTCGTCACCACGGAAGTCCTTGCTGAAGGTGTCAACCTACACCGCTCGAACGTTATTCTGAACTACGATACCCCTTGGAACGCAACGAGGTTGATGCAGCGGATTGGCCGCGTGAACCGAATCGGGTCAAAAGAGGATTACGTTCATGTCTTCAACTTCTACCCCACCACACAAAGCAACCAGCAAATACGCCTGATAGAGATTGCTTATGCAAAATTACAGGCTTTCCACACAATGTTTGGTGAGGATAACAAGATCTTCAGCGAATTGGAGGAACTCTCTGAAGCCGACTTCAATAAGCTTATCGATGACGAGGAATCTCCTTTCGGCAAGTATATCTCTGACCTGAAAGGGTTCCAGAAAGCCCATCCGGATAGATACGCATTTTTGTCAAACCTGCCCTTTGAATCCCTGGGAGGTGTCTTGCGCAATACTGAAGCAGGAAAGACCGTTGCCGTGATTACTGCTATCAACCGTGGGCTTACAAACATCCTCGCTTCCGGAGAAGAGGTGAAGACTATCTCGCCATTAGAGTGTATGGCTGAACTGAAATGTAAGGAAAATGATCTCTTTGACTCGCCAGAGAATGCTATCAGTGATGAAGTCAAGCAAGCCATTCTGAATTGCTATCAGATGCATGTTACCCAGATGGCTACAGCACGAGATTCTTCCGGAACGATTCGTGCTGCAAATCTTTTCCTGCATTCTTTGGAATCTGAACTGACTACACCTGAAGCAAAGAAAGCGTGGAAAGCCGCTAATCGCGCCTTGCGCAACAATAACACTACCGTTGCCCGCAGGTTGCTCAAATACAAAGAAGAAAGGGACCAGCAAGGAGATTCCCTATTTGGGGTCAATGAGGATGTCAGTATCTGGATAACCTCCGTATTTTCAACGATTGCCGAGAAAGCGACGGTCAGATACGGCGATCCAGTCTTTGCCCTCTGCGAGGAAAAACAATAATGCGCTAATATCATAGGACCATGCGAGACGTTCTTAAAAGTATATTTGATAACGACTATCCCGGCTATCCGGTATTTCTTGACAAGGTGCTCCGGCCTATTTTCGGCGAGGAGCTTGAGGTCTTACCCGTCAAAGAAGACATCACGTCCGACATTGACAGAGAAGCTCTGAAAAAGGCAAACATCAAGAGTATCTACCGAGTTGCTCAGATTGATTCGGATACCGACGTTGACATTGTGGAAGTATTCGATGTTACCTTGGAGGATAATGCGATTATCTCCCGGTCACGTGTGGGCATACAGCGTATCATCAGAAGCAGGGTATTCCAATTTACCCACGCCTTCATGCTTTTCCATTATGACAATCCTGAAGGTCGGAACTGGCGTTTCTCTTATGCATATAAACGAGGAACACAGTCTGATACGACTGAAGCAAAGAGGTATACTTATCTATTTGGGAAAGATCTCCATTGCCGGACCGCTATTGATCGGTTTGTTTCGTTGGCTGCAAGCAAAAAGGATAACAAGGCACTTCTTGAGGCTTTTTCTGTCGAAGCTCTTTCGGATGAATTCTTTGACACATATCGGAAGCAGTATGCTAAGTTTGTCCGCTATATCACAGGGAAGGAGTATGTCAAGGAAGGTAGCAAGTGGGTAGAAAAGTTGACCGGAAAACCCAATGAGGTGATTTACACTGCCTTTTGCAATAACGAGAAGAAAGTCCGCGATTACGTCAAGAAACTGATGGGGCGAATCACATTCCTCCATTTCCTGCAAAGGAAAGGTTGGATGTGTGGAGATTATAATTTCATGCTCAATCTTTTCCGCAATTCGGACAAACAGGATGATTACCTTAATTCCGTCCTTGAACCTCTATTCTTCGGGATACTCAATACTAAGCCTGAAAACCGAATAGCCCTGTTCAAGGAACAGGAGTGGGATAGTTCTCTTCTGAAGGGATGGTCCTCTATCCCCTATCTTAATGGTGGTCTTTTTGAAGCAGACGAGGAGGATTATCTTTCCATTGTATTTCCCAAGGAGTATTTCTCGGAATTATTTGAATTCTATTCGGAGTACAACTTCACTGTTGATGAAAACGATCCGGATGACGCAGAGGTAGGTGTTGACCCTGAAATGCTGGGCAAGATTTTCGAGAATCTGCTTGAAGATAATAAGGACAAGGGGGCTTTTTACACGCCCAAGGAGATTGTCCGATACATGTGCCAGGAATCGCTCATCGCCTATCTTGTAGAGAAAGCTGGGATTATTGAAGGAGAGGTCAGAGCCTTTGTGACCAATCCTTACGAAGAAGCAGAAAAGCTGAATGACGATGAGATTGACAAGCTCTTTGATGCATTGGTTGCCGTAAAGATTTGCGATCCAGCAATCGGTTCAGGGGCTTTCCCGATGGGTCTCCTCAACGAGCTTGTCAGATGTGAAGAGGCGTTGGTTCTCGGAAAAGAGGAGAACCGGGACAGGGCACAACTCAAACGTGAAATAATCAAGAACAACATTTACGGCGTTGACATAGAGAAAGGAGCCATTGATATTGCTCGTCTGCGTTTTTGGCTTTCTCTTGTTGTAGATGAGGATACACCTTCTCCCCTCCCTAACCTTGACTATAAGATTATGCAGGGTAACTCGCTGCTTGAGAGCTATAAAGGAGTAGACCTTAGCCGTTTGACAGAACAAACAGGAGAGCTCGATATTTTTTCTTCAAGCGAAGCGGTAGAAGGTATTCAAAAGTCTCTAAGGAAGAAACTGAGTTCATATTACAGTTGTACAAATCATACCAAGAAACAACAGCTACAAAACGAGATTAAATCACTGATAAAGAGCCAGGTCAGCATCTCCTATCCGCAGTTGGATTTATCAGACATCGATGTTGCCGGTAATCAAGATTTTTTCCTCTGGCACACTTGGTTCTCTGATGTTTTCAATCGACCGTCTGATTGCAACGGTCGATCCGGCTTTGACATAGTTATAGGTAATCCGCCTTATGTTGAAGCGAAGAAGCTCAAATATATTGCCAGCACATTAAAAAAAGTATATACGGTTTATTCAGGAACGGCAGATTTAAGTATTTACTTTAACGAATTGGGAATTAATCTATTAAGTGAAAAAGGGAACCTTTCATATATCACGACTAATAAATTCTTTAATACAGGATACGGAGAAAGAGTCAGGCAACAACTCTCTTCTTTCAGAATCAATATTATTCTAAATTTCGAACAAGTCGAGGTGTTCGAAGATATTCTGGTATCCAGTGTGATCTTTAATTTGACAAAAACTCCCAGAAATCAAGGAGGAGCATTCGTCTATGAAAGATTTTATAAGTTAGATAAAGATGCATTTAAACAGCAATTTATCGAAAAGCAACGTAATTTGGGTGAATACCCTCAAGATTACCTTGATGAACATGAATGGTCGTTTTCTGATTTAGCAGAACTACGTTTGAAGAATAAGATTGAAGAAGGACATGTAACGTTGAAAGATGCTGATGGAATAAGCATATATCGTGGCGTCACAACCGGGTATAACCCTGCTTTCATTATATCAGATTCAGAAAAAATAGAATTAATTAAAGAAGATTCAAGTTGTGAAGGAATTATCAAAAATCTTCTTCAAGGACGAAATATCCGCAAGTGGTACTATAATGAAAGTGATGAGAATCTTATTTTCACGAGAAGAGGAATAGACATTGAACTATACCCGTCAATAAAGAATCATTTACAGCAGTTCTATAATAAGCTAAAGCCCAAAACAGAAGAGGATGAGGAGGAAGGTCGTAAACCGGGCAATTATAAATGGTTTGAGATATTGGACAACACAGCTTATTACCGGGAATTTGAAAAAGATGAGAAGATTATTTGGGGATTGACCGCTGATAAATGGGCATTTGCATTGGATGCTGATGGTCATTACTTACCCAGCAATGGATACATTCTGACTTCTGAAGTAATACCGATAAAATACCTGTTAGGCATTCTTAATAGCAAGCTGCTGCATTACTACTTTGGCTTTATCGGAGTAATGACTGCTGGTGGTGCATACACACTTAAAGCAGCCACAATTGAATCTCTTCCTATACCGAAAACAACAACAGAACAACAACTGAAGATTGTATCATTGGTTGATATTATCCTTAGCAGCAAGGCGAATGATATACAAGCCAATGTGCAAACAATAGAAAAAGACATAGATATGCTCGTCTATAAGTATTATGGACTTGCCGAGGAAGAAATACAAATGATTGAGATGAAATCATCTCACTGGTGATACCGCATTTTCAATTATTGTAATTTCATCGTTAGTCAGGCCAAATAAGCCATATATCTTAGCGTCTATTCTCTTTTGAATAGATGCTTTTTCTTGTTCTTTAGCGCATATATAATCATCAACAAGGCGTCCGATATCATTCTGTATTTGCATATCTATTGGCGCAATCGGCAGTAGTTTTGCTTGGGCAATCCGGATTTTGGGGAACAATTCAGATTCTGCTTTGAAACATATTTGATAGTAGTATTGTAGCGTTTTAGAGTTAAGGCATGCAGTCACATATTTTGCGGTAAATCGTGAGTCTTCGAGAATAACTGAATAGAGGCTTCTATTGCAGTAAATGTGCTCATTCATATATATAGCCATAAGTTGGGCTCCGGTCTCTCTTAAGAGAACTCGCTCACCATTATAGAATCGCTCGTCCTTGGCATATGCATTCTTCACGGCCGGAGTGATCTGGCGGACTCGCTTATAGCAATACCTCTCTACATCAGTTCCTGTTATGAAAGGTATCCCCCCTGTATTCGAAACCTTATCTCTGCCAACCTCTAAACCTCGTTGAATTGATGATATCTTTTCAAGAGAGATGCCCTGTCCAATCTTCTCAAGGATAGAGTCCCCCTTCTTTATCAGTTCATTAAAACTCCATGACTGATCTGCTCTTTTGCGCAAGAGGATTGTGGCAGTGGGCATGTTAACATTTTTGAATACGGCATCTCCTTCATTGCGGAAAGCGACGAGGATGGACTCTGTTTCAAGAAAAGACCTCAAAGAAGAGAACTTAATTCCTTTAACATATAGAGCCCCCGTAATAAAGGAAAGTATTCCGTTGTGCCGCAAGAGCCTTATTGCCAACTCAAAGAAGATGGCATATAATTCAAGACACACTTTTGTTTGATATATTGCATAGGGATTGTCTTTAGGAATCACCACATAAGGAGGATTCCCGATGACTATGTCAAAACCGGATTTGGCGTTGCAATCAGACGGTCAATCAATTGCTCTCAATAATTGATATCTCTGAGGGATCCAATCCGTAGAGCTCATACACGATTCTATCGATCTGCTTTTCAAGTTCCAAAGTATTGAACTCCGGATTACGTCTTTTCTCATCTATGATGGCCGACACTATACTCGTAATAGACTCTTGGTCTGACTCTGGGCTCGGAAGAGGTATCATAATAAGGGGCTCTTTGTCTACTTGATAATTATCTCCTTGCATCTTTCCCTTCTTTTTGAGCCAATAAGCGATCAACTTGGAATTAAGCAAACCCGTAAGGAAACGTAAATCCCACCTGGAGGTCTGTATTACAAAGAAAGTTTGCGTGACATAGCAGTCAAAATCTGAATAAGAAAAGCATGGTGAACCTACGCACTTGCGAAGAGATACGATCTTTTCTCCCTTAAAGAAGTGCTCTTTTCTCGCTCGATGTAAACCATACGGCTTATTGCTGGATGTGATTACGGGTTGGAACTCATCCAGATGGGCTTTAAGGGTGGGACAATTGTCCAAGCTAGTAGGATCACTAAATGTGGAATCTGTGTAAATTAACCATTTATGGTTATTCGGCTCTGTATAATACCGTTTTATCTCAACTGTTGTATAGTACGGCTTAATAAGGGCCCTCTCCGTATCATTCAAACTAAGCGAGAGATACTCTTCCATCGATAGCCCGAATATGCCATCACCAACAGTATGGGTTCCTAATTTCGATTGTCCTCTCTTGTCCAGAAAATCCTGAGGGAAGACGATGCCTTGAGCCACCTCGTCATCCGTAAGGAAGACCTTATTGCGCTTAATCTTGCCGAGCAAATCTTCATCCCCAGAGAATGTTAATGGATTATCAGAAGGATGTGATTCAAAGAGAATCTCTTTGTAATCTGTGTATTGCGTACTTATTTTATTGAGCAAGGCAATCATATCATCCTTAGTAGCTCCAGGCAGCAAAGTGCGTAAATCTATCTGATGCATAGCCCTTGAGGTATCTCTGCTGAATATCATAACCATTGTTTGTATTCCAGCTTCCGAGAATACCATATATGTATTAAAATCCAGAAGCTGAGAGATTCGCGTGTCTTTTAAGACCTTGTATCTCAACTTCTTTGCTCCTGAACTTGTCGTCCAGTTATTTTGCGCAATAAAACAAACAACTCCCCGCTGATTCAATAAATCGATAGAATGACATGCGAAGCCGTACCAGATATCCATCTTGCCCATATAATAAGGGCTTGTTTCTCTAAATCCATTAAAAGCATCTCGATTTGTATACTCTTTTATGTATGGTGGGTTCCCGATAACTATATCAAATCCGTTGCAGCCTTGCGGTCGCTATTCTGAATCATCCATATCCTGTCTAAGATATCGATATAACGTGCATCTGTGAACCTTAAGTTTCCGTGCAATTGCGGCCTTTGAATATCCTTTCTCAAGCAGCCGACGAATCGTTGCCCCCTTGCCATCTAATTTATGCTTGTTATTCTTACTTCCCTCAACTCTGCCTAGTTTCGCACCCTCTGCCTTCTTTCTGGCAAGAGCCTCCTTAGTACGTTGGCTTATAAGATTCCGCTCTATCTCCGCAGATAAACCAAATGCAAATGCCAGAACTTTACTTTGAATGTCTTCACCAAGCCTGTAATTATCCTTAATTGTCCATACTCGGCATTCTTTGCTCATGCAGATGTTCAAGATTTCCATAATCATGAATAGACTTCGCCCCAAACGGGACAGTTCGGCACAGATGATTAGATCATCCTTTTGAACTCGCTTCAGAAGCTTACCCAGTTGGCGCTTATTGTAGTTTTTCGTTCCGCTGATTGTTTCTTCAATCCATCCGTCAATGTGAATGGATTCCTTGATGCAGAAGTTGTTTATCTCAAATCTCTGATTCTCGACAGTTTGTTTGTCGCTGCTTACTCTAATGTAACCGTAATTCATACAATACAATTTTAATTGCGCCTATTCTTAGAAAGTTGGCTATCTTTGTATATGTGTGTAATGGCAATAGCCAAGCTATCTTTTTGTACTTGATATGAAGATTTTAACTCTCAATCTCAAACGTCAGTATTTCGACGAGATTCTCGCCGGAACGAAGACCCACGAATACCGAGATTTGTTTCCGGAGAATAATGACAAGTTCATTCGTTACGTCCTGAATGGAAAAGAATACAAGGTCAACGAAATACCTTCGGAAGAAGATGAACCTGGAGAGGTTACACCTGTCCCGATCAAGTACGATGCTATAAAATTCCTAACAGGAGCTTATAAAGGCACCCGTCCATACATTATCGTTGAGGTGCTCTCTGCTAATATCCTTATCCCTAAAGACGATCAGGGCAACGAGATTATAATATACGACGAAGCCGCTGACATCGAATTCATAATGGCCCAGATGGATTATACTCTAGGCCGAATCCTTGAGAAATCAGATGGTGTTGCATAATCGAAAAACTGAAGTGTATCTCCACTAGAAAACTGACCACATTATGAAATCAGAAGAGATAGCCCTCCCGTGGTTTCCCATCACGCCTGACTATATTGACCAGTACCACGAAAGCGTACTGAAATACCTTCGAGATGCCATCAACGATCGTTCTCAGGATCTGTCCAATGACAGCTCCTATATGACGACTATCGGCCTGTTGTTACAGCGGGCTGAGCAGATCTCTTCTGAGCTTGGCGAACTCCCCCTTCAGGAGGCGGAACAGATACGCCACCAGGACCTTGAAAAAGACATAAAGATCCTCGCTGCGGCCGCTTTCCTGTGTGAAGGTGACCGGATGGCTGACCGGCAGAGATACATGTCTTGCCTGATATATCTTATTTCTCTTCTCAAGCAGGATATCTCAGATGTCCTAGTACCTCTTTTCGTTCGGCTCATCCGGGCAGAGGGCATCGACGATGTCGGATATACCCTCGATGCTGTCGTTGACCTTGACGTCCTTGCCTTTGTAAAGGCGCTACGTGGAGCAAAGATTAGGGAGTGCGAGAAGGATTGGTGGTATGAGAACCACGGTACCGTCCAGGTGAACAAGGACAACGTTTCGTTGTTCGACTTAAATCGCTTCTTCCTCCGGATGAAACTGAAGAGCGGCAACAGTTTCAAGCCTACGCTTTCCGCAGAAGACGGAACCATTGCCGTTCTCCAGGACAAGAAGGACAAGAAAGCCTTTTCAGTCAACTCTTTCCTGAATACCGTAGCCACCACCGTTCCTGAAGAGCCAGAGGAAGAGAAGAAGAAGGTATATGGTGATCGTGACATCCTCACTGTCCGGGTCCTGAACAAGGGTTATGATTCCATCTTTGCCGAGAGCACCGATCCTGCATACGAGACCGTATCCGGCCCGATCGTCATTCGCACTGCCTCCAATATCCGGGGCATCTACATGACGGATATCACCCGAAACATCGGACTGGGCGCCACGATCAACGTCACATATCATCCGGATGAGAGTTGCTTCTCAATCGATGAGACTGTTATCGAGTTCATCCGTAAAACCTTCTGGGAGGATGATGAAGACATACAGCAGTACTCGAAGATGGATGCCATGCTCCTCTTCCCCTATCGCGATAACGTCAAGAATACCTGGCTGACAGAATACGGTTTTCTGGTCAGGACCGAATATGAATCCCTCCCCCGTTTCTCCTACCGAACGCTGGAGATCCAGACGTATGATGATGACCTTGATTTTTTCATCGCTTCCGTTACCAATGAGGTCCCGGACAGACAGTTTGGTGAGAAAGAAGCCAGGGACAGTTTCGTGCGTCTTTTATTCTATTCGAATAAGATCATCTCTTCACCTATACCGCCAAAAAAGACAATCCGGATGATGGATAAGGAACGAATCAGTCTTCTCCATCGCATCCTGGCAATCAAACAGGCCCGTGCTCTGAGCGGTTCCAAGAATAAGGAAAGTTATCTGGGTGTTTGCTGCGCTTTGGCTGCGATCGTGGAAGACAGCGTCGATCTCGATTACTATTCATTCTCCAGGCAATACCTCCAGTCCCTGATCGCTTTCGCGAAGAAGGACTATGATGGCATTCAGTCTTTGGATACCTACGATTCCAAGGACATGGGCATCCTTGAAAAGCGCACGATGGCCAAGGTTCTGAAGGAGTATGACAATCCGGAGGAATCCGATGTCCTTACCCAGGTCATCAGTGAATTGCAGGACACAGAGCTCTCGGACGTCGCGAAACTCGTCCAGGCATCCAACCGTTTTATCGGGAGCACCTCCCTCGAACGGCTCCGGGATGATCTTCACCGGGAAATATGCACGATATTGAATATCAACGATGCGATTGAAGTCATCGGTAATAAGGACAATTCATATTTCCCATTCCCTCCTGAAGACGACAGGATTGAGCATAAGATGTCGTGGGTGTATGACAACGAGACCTCCCAGCCTAATGAGACGGACCAAAGCTTCAAGATACTCAAGACCCTATGCGCATTTATGAACCGGTACGTCGAGCAGGGCGAGAGTCACCTGTACATAGGGACGGATGAGAAGAGACGTTACATCAACGGAGTACAGGCAGACATCGATTTTCTTATAACGAAGGGTGAACTTTCCTCGGATGGCAACAAGGACAAGAATGACGAGTACTGCCGTCATATCATGGCCATTGTCAAGAAAAGGTTCCCTGAGAGTTTCCAGTATGTCAGCCCTCATTTCAGGGAAGACGGACAGGTGCTTGACCTGACGGTCTCTCCTGCCGTTCAGGGGATTGTCTACCTTGATGGTATCCCCTACTACCGATACGGTTCGGAAAGCAAGAAGATGCCTGACAACATCAAGCAGGAGATTATTGACCGTAAGTATCTACGGCACAGTGAGATGGCTGATAAGATCGATGCCATCAGCAAGGCTATCCAGACCGGCAAGACTATAATCCTGAAGGGGTATGATTCGTCCAACAGCAATACTACCGGCGCGGACAGGAACGTCGAGGCGTTCAGTTTCGTGGACAATGGCCGCTTCGATGCTATCTGGGCGTATGATTACAGTGGCAAGGAACGCAAGAACAAGGTCTTCCTCCTAAAACGGGCAAACGCTGTAGAAGTCACCAACCGGAACTGGCAGTATGCAAAGTTGCATAGGACGTTTGACTTGGACATGTTCGGTTTCTATGGCACTGAGCATATCGAACTCAACATGGAATTGAAAACGACTCGTGCCAAGAACATCCTTGTCGAGCAGTATCCTGATGTCAGGAATTACCTTGAGATTCTTCCGGATGGACGCTGGAGAGTGAGCGGGACGCTAAACAACAAGCTTTCCCTGTCTGCCGCGTGTGGTTTCTACCTGAACCTTGCGGATGACATTGACATCTCGAACTCCCCGGAACTCAAAGCGTATATCAATGAGAGATTGACATACTTGATTGAAAAACTATAATATGGTAGGTAGATTCCCGGTCATTACTCTCTGCGGTAGCACTCGCTTCAAAGAACAGTTCCTTGAGGCACAGAAACGTCTCACTCTCGAAGGCAATATCGTCATCAGTGTCGGTCTCTTCGGCCATTCTGGTGACGATGAGGTATGGACTCCCGGGACCAAGGAGATGCTGGACAATATGCACAAGCGGAAGATAGATATGGCAGATGCCATCTACGTTATCAATGTTGGTGGATATATTGGCTCCAGTACTCGTTCTGAAATAGAGTACGCCGAAAAGCATGGAAAGACCATAATGTATCTTGAAAAACCTTAATCCTATGGCACAATACCCTTGTGAGAAATGCAAGCTTCGCGCCCATTATGACAGGAGCCCGAAGTCTCCCCTCGGAAGACTCTGGCGCTGGCATATCAACTTCTGCCCTGGCTGGAAGGCTTACTTCACCCATCAGGATGAGAAGACTAAGGCTGAACTAAGGGGACAGTATAACTTCCACAAGTACCAGTAGCCTATGACCTTCCTGATCGAATCCCTCGCTGCCTGCGCTCTCTTCACCCTGTTCGTGTTCCTGATGTCCAGGGACCCGGTGAAGACCGTCTTCAACTATCCCCCGGCCATCATCGAGCGCTGCAAATCCCTCGGACTGGTTGAAGATTCCAACCGTCCCGGAAGCCCCGGATTCTATACAAAGAAGATTGTCGCTCTCATCATCTTCGGCGTGCTGCTGGGCCTACTCGTGAAATACGTCAACGGCTGCACGACGTTCTGGTGCGGGGCCCTCACGGCCTATGCCCTCTGGTGCGTCGTTGACTGGTTCGACGCCATCGTGCTGGACTGCCTGTGGTTCTGCCACGACAAGCATTTCGTTATCAAGGGGACCGAGGACATGGTGAAGGATTACCACGACTACTGGTTCCATATCAAGGGCTCACTCATCGGCATGGTACTGGCTATCCCGGCAGCCCTCATCGCCGGGCTCATCGTAATCCTTTAGCGCCATGATCGATACTGAGGATAAATCATACTGGATCATTGATATCCTGCCGAAGCAGGTCCCTTCGGACTCCCCCGGCCGTTACTTCGATGTCGAGCGGTATTTCCTTTCCCGTATGGATGACCTCTGTCGGAAGTTCGCCGACCTCCTGAATAAGGTCAACTGCTACTGCGAGCTTGAGGTGTGCCTGGACTGCGAAACGTTCAACGGGGACTTCGCTCCGGAGGACCTGGAACGGTTCCTTCGGGAGACCGAGACCTCCGACTACCCTCTTTACATCCGTGTCAATCATTCTGATGCGCTGTTCGCCTTCGCAGGAGCCGAGCATTACCTGACCCTCTATGAACCGGACTATGAGCTGCTCAACCTTGTCCGTCAGCTTGCCCCGTCCGAAGGTCTGTACGTCTGGTCGCCTTACTATAACGCTCCCTGATCCTCCTTCCCTATGATTGTCGATTCGATGACTTTGAAGGAGATCCACGAGGAGCTCCATAAAGACTTCACTAACACGATCGGAACGCTGGACAACCGCCTGCGGAAGTTCGGCTCCGTCGTGCTCAAGTCCAGTCGCTACCCTGTCCGACGGCACTACGAGTGCAAGTCCATCGAGAAGCGGAACCGGTTCTGGGTGATGCTTACGGCCATCAAACGGGGCGAGTGGAACGATCCGGTCATCGACTACTACTGTGTCTTCGACAGGCCGGAAGGCCTCTTCTGCGCGGTTCTGGACCCCAAGGGAGGCAATTCCTTCGTCTTCCCTCCTCATTTCTTCAGCCGGTACCGAGAGAGGGTCCTCGGCGGCAGCGACATGTCCGGTCCGGACCTGATCAAGTTTTTCGTAAACAGGATCTGGCGCTGGTCGTTCATGCTCCTCTCCGACGACCGGAAGAAAGGCGTCGCCTCCATGGACGAGGTGCTCTCCAAGGAGAAGATTGACTTCATGGCCTACCATCCGGACGGCATCATGTTCGGTGAGCGGACCGACAGCGTCTATCTCATCAAGACCATCGTGACCTTCGACATGCTCTACAGGGACCAGGAGGAGATGAAGAGCGATCTCTTCGACGTATACTACAATTCGTTGGCTAATTCCTATCCGGATAAGATAGTGGAATATGTCCTGGCGCTCGAGAACGATTACGACCGGTGCCCGAGGGACATTTGACACTAATTCTTCCGCTGTGTCATCACTTGGCACAATCCTGTATTATCTTTGTCCCTATGATTCCTCATCCGATAACAGACAGCGAATCCCTGGAGCTGGCCTTCGCCGGCGCCATCAAGGCCGGATTCCCCTCGCCCGCTGAGGAGGTTCGCGAGAAACTCGACCTCGTGAAGCTGCTGGTGCAGCACAGCGCCTCGACCTTTTTCTTCCGAATCGACGGTATCTCGATGGTGGATGCCGACATGGACGAGGGAGACATTATCATCGTGGACCGCAGCGTCGATCCGCACAACGGCTGCAAGGCTGTCTGCTTCATCGACGGCGAGTACACCGTAAAGCGGGTGGAGATCCATGAGAACGGGGCCGTCCTTCTGCCTTGCAACGAGAACAACACCAAATACAAGCCTATTCCCGTCGGTCCGGACAACGACTTCCTCATCTGGGGCGTCGTGACCTGGGTCATCAAGAAGGTGTGACGTTATTCCCTCTGCCATGTACATCGACCGCATACGCATCAACTGGGACAAGGTTAGCGAGGATTCGTTCTTGACACGGATCCCCGCTATCTGCCTGCTGCAGGAGCTTGCATTCCGGAAGCCTGTGACCTTTTTCGTTGGTGAGAACGGCAGCGGCAAGTCCACGCTGCTGGAGGCAATCGCGATCGCATACGGGTTCAATCCGGAAGGAGGCAGCTTGAATTACAGCTTCTCCACGCACGACGACTACTCAGAGCTCTGTGACGCCCTCACCATCATGCAGGGCGCGAAGCACGGTTCACGGGGAGGATTCTTCCTACGTGCGGAAAGCTTCTACAACGTCTCCACGAAGACCATGGAGTACGAGACGGACGGGCCGATGTTCGGCAACCGGACGCTCCACGAGCAGTCCCATGGCGAGAGTTTCCTGAACTTCATCAAGACCTTCACCCGCAGCGGCCTGTTCATCATGGACGAACCCGAGGCGGCGCTCTCCCCGCAGCGCCAGCTCTCGCTCTTCACACGTATAGCCGAGATGGCCCGGGACGGCTCTCAATACATCATCGTCACCCACTCGCCCATCCTGCTGGCCATGCCCGGAGCTGACATCATCGGCTTCGACGGAACAGGCCTCCGTTACCTGGACTACGAGGATACGGAGAGCTACCGCATCACCGAATTGATGATCAACCACAGGGACAGGATGGTCGCCGAACTGCTGGATTTTTGAGCCATGTACGCCCTCGCCGACTGCAACAATTTCTTCGCCTCGTGCGAAAGGGTCTTCCGTCCTGAACTGAACGGGAGACCTGTCATTGTGCTCAGCAACAACGACGGCTGCGCAGTGGCCCGCTCCAACGAGGCCAAGGCGATCGGGATAAAGATGGGCGACCCGCTTTTCAAGATCAGGGACGTCGTGGAGAAGAACGACGTCGCGGTTTTCTCCGGGAATTTCGCACTGTACGGTGACATGTCCAGACGCGTACAGGAGGTTCTGAGGGGCTACTCCCCTTCCATCGAGGTCTATTCCATCGACGAGGCGTTCCTGGACCTCGACGGCATTGACGTGGACTACGACGCCTATGCCAAGGAAATCTCTCGTGAGTGCTGGAAGCAGACCTCCATCCCGGTGTCTGTAGGTATTGCTCCGACCAAGACCCTCGCGAAGATTGCCTCGAAGCTCTGCAAGAAATACCCCAAACTCAAAGGCGGCTGTTACATGTACCGGCCGCAGGACATCGAGAAGGTCCTGAGAAACTTCCCCGCAGAGGATGTCTGGGGCATCGGAAGGAGGATGATGCGCAAACTCGACGCAATGTGCGTGAAGACCGCCTGGGACTACGCCTCACTTCCGGAGACCACCGTCCGCACGCTCTTCCACCTGCCTGGGTTCAGGACTTGGAAGGAACTCAAGGGCATTCCCTGCATCGGGATGGAGGACATGATAGAGCCCCGGCAGACCATCTGCGTATCGAGGAGCTTCAGCAAAGAGATCACTGACCGCGGCGAGCTCTGCGAGCAGGTGGCCAACTTCGCCGAGTCCGCCGTCAGCAAGCTCCGCGCCCAGAAATCCGTCGCTCTGGAGATCGTCGTGTTCGCCCTGACGAACCGCTTCAAGGAGAACGCGCCGCAGACCTGCGCTAGCAAGCTCGTCGTGATTCCCGACGGCACCAACGACCACAGGACTTTCATCCGCTATGCGCTGGAAGCCTGCCGCGACGTCTGGAGGCCGGGCTTCGGATATAAGAAAGCCGGGGTGGTCATCACCAAGCTCGTGCAGGAGGAGGGATTCTCGCAGTCGCTCTTCGTCGACCAGGACGCACTGGAAAAGGAGTCGAGACTCTCTTCGAGCATCGACTCCATCAATAAACTATACGGCCGCGGCGCCGTCCTGCTTGGCTCCCAGGGAACCGGTGAGATCAAGATGAGCCGGGAACATCAGAGCCCGCACTACACCACCCTTTGGGCAGATATTCCTAAGACCTCCGTCCACTAGCCGCTCCGGCAGATTCGGGCGAATAGAATAATTTATTATTCAAAATAATTTTGATTTGGATAATATATTATTTAATTGTATCTTGTTGCCAGAAATGAAACCGCACGTTATGGCCGACATTGAAAAGAACCTCAGGGAGATCGCCAGGGCCAAGGGCCTGAAGCTCTCCGACATCGCAGCCCGGATGGGCACCACCGTCAGCAACCTGCTGACCAGCGTCAAGGGCAACCCCACCGTATCGAAGATCCAGGGCATCGCCGAAGCGCTCGGCGTGGGCGTCTCCGACCTCCTCACCCTCCGTCCAGAGTCCGCCCAGGGGCTCGTCGTCATAGACGGGAAGACCTGGCAGATAGCCAGGCCTTCGAATGCAGTGGTGCAGATTCCCACATATAACCGCTTTGATGTCCTGAGGGGCGACGTTCGGTTCTTCATCGCGAGGGCCGTCGAGGAGACTAAGGGCTCCTGCCTGATGGGCCTCGTCGAGACGATGGAGCTTTTCTGCCTGCTCCACGACCCCTGTAACGAGATGTTCCATCTGTCGCTCTGCTACGGCGAGGGCCAGACGAAGACGTACCCCTACGACAAGATGGAGTACTGTTCCTGGAAGGATGACGTGGCGGTATGGGACGTGCAACAGGTCACCGAGGAGATCATAGGCGATCTTGAGGGGGCGGTCCCGGCCATGCTTCGGCAGGAGTGACGGTCAGTCCTGTTCCGGGTCCTCCCCGTTCAATTTCGGGGCGACGAAACTGTTCAGGCTATGCCATGCGATCTTTCGTGCGAGATCGCTGATCTCCCCTGTCACCCTTGCTTTCTCAAGGGATTCCTCGAACGCCCTGGCTTCGTTGGCGGGTATAACGGTCCAGGGGTATCCTCCGGCGAGGAGCTGGCTGTTCATGTACAGCCTCGCAAACAGTCCGCTGCCCGTGCGGACAGGGCGGATGTAATCGATGAAGAAAAGACCGAGGACCGCCCGCACGAAGGCGTTGTCCTCCTGGATCAGCAGCCCTGAGAGGGCAATCATCGCAAAGGGGACGTTTATCCACCAGACAGGGATATGCTCCGATCCCCTGATGAATCCCTCACACTGCCTGTAGTCGTGGGGGATCTCGCCGTCATTCAAACCGTGCTGCTCAAGGGGTTTCATCAGCCGCTCGTGCCAGTCCAGGATCCGGTGGTGCAGGTGTTCCGGACCTCTGCCTCCGGTCATTGAGTCAAGGATGTCCGTCTGGACCTGGCGGAAGGCCTCATGGTATCCAATTGTGACGGCGACATCCGTTTCCTCCGCCTCCTTGCACAGCGTCCCGTATTCCCATTCCCCTCCGGCCACGGCCCGGATCAGGTTCTCCTTCACGTCGTATCCTTCCATTGCCAGAGAGGCGGCCGCATCGTCCTGGAAGACGTCGTCCATCCTTTCCTTGACCTTGGAGGGCGACCATGATGTCCGCAGGAAATCATCCGGCATCTCGCTGATGACCGCGGGACGCATTCTCATCCACATCAGTCGTATGCGCGTGGCGATTGCACAGCTGTCAGGGCCGATCTTGACGCTTCCGAGGAAAGGGTCACAGACATTCACGTCGAAGCAGGAATTCCGCAGGGAGGACAGGATGGCTTCCGCCAGCAGTTCGTTCCCGACGGATATCAGTCCTCCCACCAGCCTGCCGGCTCCGATGTGATATCCCCCTGCGATGGCCGCCTCCGCTATTCCCTTCCTTCCGGGTAGGAGTCCCAGGCAGGTTCGCGCTTCCATCGGGTTCATCTGGTAGAACCCCGGCGAGACGGCGAGTATTGCGGTTTCCAGCGGATAGAGCCTCAGCCCGAACCGGCGCTCGTATTCTACCTTCTCCGGAAGGTCGGAATGCACCACCAGCAGCTCGTATCCCCAGGGAAGGTCTACAACATGCGTGTCAGCCTGCGGGGTGCGGATCGCCAGCTGGCGGGGAATCCTCCCGTCCGCCGCGTTGAAGAGCAGAGACTGCTCGGAACTCAGGCACCAGTCCTTCCCGAAACGCTCTTTCAGGTAATCCGCCACGAAATACCAGTACGCCGCGTGCCAGGCGCTCGGGTCCTTCCAGGCCTTGGTTTTGGTGTCACCGACATAGTACCACCTCCCGGTGATCTTGTGGAGCGTGTCGTTGATTACGAGCGGTGTGATCTGGTCATCGCTGAGGTCCCTTCCTCCGAGGATGACCGCACCGGTGGACTGGCCACGGTCTTCGAGGATCTTGTTCAGGGCGTCCATTGCCGCCCCTGCCTGCTCGTCGGTGACTCCGAAGTCCATCTTGTGCGTGATTTTTCTTTCTTTCTTTTTCATGATACAATATGTCTTAATGGGTTATGGTCTCTGAATTGGATCACTGCATGAACAACTCTATCCGGCAGTTCCGGTTGGCGGACACGGGCTCGTAGTTTGCCGTCCCGCCCTCCGACACCACCTCGATGCGCTCACGCGGCAAACCCCGCTTTTCCATGAGGTCTGCCACGTGCTCCGCACGGGCCTTCGCAAGGGCCGCGTTCTTCTCCGGCGATCCCGTCGCCGAGTCGGCGGCGCCGGTGATCCGTACGCGCAGGTTTCTCTCGATGGCCAGGTCCGCAGCGGCGTTTACATTGAGGATCTGCGGTGAGTCCGTGACGTAGGTACCGGCGAGCCGAAAGAAGATGAAGACCGGCGCTCCGAACGGCAAGACTCCGTTCTGGATTTCCTCCAGATAAGGGTTGTGCGCGATGTCACTTTTATCTGCAGAACCGGGAAAAGACGTCACCGGCGAAGGATCGTCTGCGCTTTCCTTCCTGGTTGTCAGCGGACGGATTTTGCCGTCCTCGATGCGGAGTCCCGTACCGATGTCCGGCATCTTATAACCCTTCCCGTCCCAGAAGGGATTGGCGAGACGCATGAGCAGCGAGTTCAGCCCGCTGTAGTCGTTGTGCGGACGGTAGTGGCTCACGCTGTCGGGGGTGAGCCGCCAGAGCCCGTCAGGGTATTTGGTGGGATAGTCCCTGATGGTGTCCTGGGCGTGCAGCGAGATGACGCCGAGCGCCAGGGCGAGCGTGATGATGATGTATCGTTTCATGATTCGACTGTTTATTTGTTGATGTGATTGAGTTGATGTACTGGGGCGGCAGATCATCGTTTGAGCCTGCGTCCAGCGGGCCTGAGCATCTGGCGGGCGTTGGACAGGCAGCGGCGCAGCCACTCGCGGTCGTCCTCGTCTTTGCGCCGTCCCCAGTCCCCGTGGGCGTGGCCGCCGCCTCCTCCGCAGTTTTCCGCGAAGGTCGTGGCACGATCCACCATGCCCATGGAGAGAAGTGCCGCGCAGGCGATGATGTTCATGCCCTGCGAGGCCATGTCATTGATGAGGGTGTCGTTGAAGCGGATGCGGGTCTCCTCCGGCAGGGAATCCGTCGCGTCGCGGAAGTCGTTGAGCACCATCCAGAGCGCCTCCGACCCCACGCGGTCCAGGTGGACCCTGGACACCTGCGACGTGGCAGATTCCAGTTCGGCCCGGAGTTCATACTGCCGCTGTTCGGACTCGGAGATCTGCCTCTCGCCCTCCTTCAGCCGGGCCTTCAGCTCCGCGAGCTTGCGGTCCGCCTCCTCGAGTTTCTCTCGCTTGTCGGCGAGGCCGGAGAGGATCCCGTCGAGCTTCTGCTGCAGGGATTCCTCCTCGCGGAGCAGCTCCTCCCGTCCTTCCTCCCCTGCTGTTTTGCCGTCCAGCTTCCGTCGTACCGCGTCCATTTCCTTCCCTATCTTCCTCCTCGCCTCCTCCAGGTTGGCCACCATCGTCGTGAGTCCCTTCACCCTCCTTTCCGCCTTCGCGATCTCCGCATCCAGGGACGAGAGTGTGGCTGACCTGTCGGCCACCTCCCGCTCCAGGGAGCTACACTCCCCGGACAGCTCGCGCCGGTACTCCTCGGTGCTCCGGTGCTTGCGGTGGGTCACGGCCACGCTGTCGCCGCGCCTCAGGCCCCAGTTCCGGTTGACCTCCGCGAACGCGTCGTGCAGGGCCAGCGTCCGCTTGCTGTACTCGTACTTGTCACGGCCGGAGAACACCGAGCTGAAGGAGATCCTCCCCTTGTCGTTCACGGGCACGAGGTCGGCATGGATGTGCGGCGAGCGTTCGTCCAGATGGACGATGAACGAGAGGATGTTCTCCTCACCGAATCTGCCGGCGAGGACGTCGTACATGTCCTTCGCCCATTCCTCGATTTCCGGCTGCCTTTTGACGGCGCTGTTGTCCGCCCCCGGCGTGAAGTCCACGGCCTGATTGCCGAACGCCAGGCGGGTCAGCGTGTCGTGCGAGCCGCTGATGATGAAGTCCACCACGGTGCGGTAACGCCCCTCGTTGACGCATCCGGCGTTGGGGTCCTTGATGCCGCGCGAGGCGAGGTTCTCCTGGAATTTCTCAAGGATGGACCTGGAATGGTCCACGGCCTGGACCTTCCCGCCCCTGACGATCTCGAAGTTCAGGGCGACCCGCGACCGGTCTATGCGTCCGTTCGCGTTCGCGCTCTCCCAGCCTTTCTCGGTCCAGCGGCGCTGGTGCTCGTTGCTCTGGGCCGTCGTGAATCCGCTCTTCGCCTCGAAGTGCAGGACCTGTTTCTGTGAATCCATTTCTGCTTTGTCTTAAACCTTTTTGCCCTCTTCTCCAGTGCCGGAAGCTTGCTGGAAACGCGGCACCGATGTATGTCTCCGAGGGGGACATGCATATTGAGTTACCAGCTTCCCTTTTTTCCCGGCAAAAACGGGCAAGCCCGTCTCCGTAGGAACCCCGCAGCGGCTGATGGAGTCTGCCGCTTACGGAACGGCCGTTTCCGGGCCGTTTTCCGGCCCTTTGAGGCTCTTCCCCGCCCGTGGCAAGCCGAGGGCCGGGGAAGCGTCTCATCCGGCCTCCTGGGGCGTCTCTTCGAGTCCGGGGATGCAGATCCATACGCTGACCGTGGTCCGTTGCACCTGGAGCACCCCGATTTCTTCGAGGTTCTGGAAGAAGGTGACTACGGTATGGCGGTGCCATCCCCACTCTTTGGCGAGTGCCGTGTGTGTGACTTCGAACCGGCAGGGCCGGGTGTCCGGATGGGCTTCGTTCTCGGCCGCCTGCCGTTCCAGCAGGCTGCGGAACGCGTCGAAGCGGGTGAACCTCTCGCCCTGGGTCTGGCGGAGCACTCCTGCCAGCTGCTTGGTCAGCGGATGGGAGTAGCCCGGGCACTGTATTGCCTTGAATGATTTCCTGTGTCTGTTCATTGTTTTGTCGTGTTGTCTGTTGGATTGTGCCGCGCTGCGCCGGGCCTTGCATGTGGCGGGTACTGCCCGGATGCGGCCGGCATGTTATTCTTTTTTCTGTCGGAAGTAAAGCTGATAGAGCTCCCCGTCATCGGGTTCGTACCGCTGCCCTGCGAGCCAGTCTTCGGCCGTCCAGATCACCTGCCGCGTCGGGTAGAGGCATCCGGCCTCCAGGATGAGCGCGACGCTCATGTAGAGCGATATGAGCTCCGGCGGGAAGCCCAGCGCCATATGGACGCACAGCACGGCCAGGAGGAGGCTGAAGGACGTGTACAGGACGCTGCGGATTTCGGCCAGCCGCCAGAGGGCGGCGTGGGTCAGCCGATAGGACAGCAGGGAGAAGGACAGGACCATCCCGGGCAGCAGCCACGGGGAGGTCCCGTAGGAGATGAAGCAGGCGAAGTTCCAGGCTAGCGCCGTGACGGCAAGACCGAGCGTGAAGGCTTTCCTCGCCCAGGCCTTTTCTGCCATCCTGCGGTAGAACTTCATGAAGCGGGGCCTGCGGCTCCCCTGCGTCAGCGGCAGGAGGGCTGCGGCGACTGTCACCAGACAGTAGATGATGATGGAGATCGTTCTCATGTGTGTGGGGGTTTTATCGTTGTTGTGAGACTGTCGTGTTGGAGAACAGCCGGGCTTTCCCCGGCAAAAGTTCATATCAGGTGCAGCTGGATTATGCCGTAGGAGGCGATGCTGATGATGCGCTCAGCGTCGTACCGGGTGACCTCGAAACGGTTCATCCGGATCCGGAACTCCTGGTCCGCCAGGCCTATCTTCCGGACCGCCTTGCCGATGTCGCTCAAGGGGATGCACCACTCGTATCCTGCAGGGAATTTGCCGTACTGGTAAGCCGCGTAGAGCTTCAGGCAGCGGACGGGTACGGTCGCGCCTCCGTCCCCGGACAGGGCCGGTCCCTCCTGGAAGGCATCCGCGTCGCGGACTTTGATCCAGAAGGCGTACTGGTTGACTGTCGCCACCAGGCTGCGGTAAAGCCGTTCGTTCATGTGCGGCACTACATAAAGTCCGCAATGAGGCGGGGATAGGTCATCTTCGTCTGGAAGACGCCCTTCCCCTCGTGGGCGAGCAGGTCGTCCTTGAGGCATTCCAGCATGATCTCCAGCGAGGTGAAGATATAGACGTACAGGGTATGGACCAGCCCGTCCTTTCGGGTCTGCGCGTTGAACTTGTACATCTGGCCGCAGGTCGGCGTGGCGTAGGCGCAGCACTGGTGGCCCTCGCTGTGTAGGCCGGAAAACGGACGAAGGTAGTAGAGGATGTTGAGCCCCATGAGGTCCTCCATGTCGTCCATCATCTTCGTGATGCCGAGGGGTTTTGCCAGGGAGTAGGTGAGCATGACGTAGTCCTCGTACTCGTCGATGCCCCTCAGGCGCTCGGTGTTCACCTGTTCAGGCAACAGCAGCGGCGCGAGGGCGTGGAAACTGTCGATCTCCTTTCTGAAAGGATCCGCGACTTCAATCTTCGGAGGTTTCATAAAATGGTATTTGGTTTCGTCCGCCGGGCCGGCCGGATCCCAGGATGAAAAGAAGGGAAGAGAAAGGCAAAAGGGAGTTTGGAAAACCTCGCTCTCCCCTCCTCCGGGAAAAGAACCGGTTTAGTACGGTACGATACAAGTTTATAATACTAAACACTTGATAATCAATTAGTTATCCAACCGCAAAGATATGTTTTTCCCGGCAATTTGCAATAGTCGGGACGGCATTTTTTGAAAAGATTTTACGCCTTTTCCGGCGGGTTTTGGCCAGGTCCGGTCAGCGTTATTCAGATCATGTCATAGACATGAATCAGCTATACTTTCAAGTACCATTTGAATTGTCCGAGATTCTTTGTAATTTTGACGGAACGTTACCCCGCACATTATGGCAAAGACAGGTTACCTGTTCCTCGCGAAGGGCTACAAGGCCCGTGAGGAAGACATCGCATGGATGAAGGAATTCGGATGCGACGAGATCGTCGTGGAGGAAGGAATCCAGGAGAGGCTGCGTCCCCAGTGGCGAAGGCTCCTGACCCTCCTGAAGAAGAACGACGAAATCGTCGTCACAAGTCTGAGCAATGTCGTGCGCGGCATCCGCGAGCTCGGCGTCTTCCTGGACCTGTGCCGGGCCTACAAGATCCGGATCGTATCTATACACGACAGGATTGACACGAAGGACGAGCTGTTCCCCGATACGACGGCAGGCAGTGTCATCGACACGATCAGCCGCATATCCGAGGAGTCCACGAAGGTCCGCCGGAGCGAGGGCCGGATCGTGCGGAACCTGAAGAGCGAGCGCAAGGAGAGGGCCAAGTCGGCCCTGAAGATGGACAGGGAGAAGATGATCGTGAACATGTACAAGTCCGGCCATGCCCTGGACGATATCTGGAAGGTCAGCGGTTACAAGAGCCGCACGACCGTCTTTCGCGTGCTGAAGCGCAACGGGGTCGAGCTCAACCGCCGCCCCTCTTCTTCTTCCGACAACGAATCAAACCAGGAATAAAACGAACCGCGATATGACACTGCTCGAAGCGATCGAAGCACGGTGGAGAATCCGCATGAAACTGACCCCCTCATTCCGCACATAACTGACCCCCGTTAAACTTTTCTTTCATCACATATCGAAAAGCAGGCTGTTGGGCTTATAATCCCCAACAGCCTGCTTTCTATTTATGTTTTCTCTCTCACGATCAGGGGGTCACTTTCCATCGGAACAGGGGGTCACTTTCGTAAGAGCGCAGAGGGGTCACTTTCCTTCGGAATTTCCAGTGAGTTCCTCAGATTTAATTTGTATTTTTGCCATGTCATATCAGAGTTTTGCTTGTTTATTTTTGCAACACTAAGATAAGTGAAAAATCTGACATGGCAAAATCCTGAGCAACTTTTTGTTGCTCAGGAACTTATAAATAAAGTTAAATCAAAGTGTTGCGGAATTAAGGTATAAATGGAAAAATACAACAATTGGAAACTTAAGTTTTATACAATATGGGCAGGGCAGGCAGTATCATTAATCACTAGTGCCATCCTGCAAATGGCGATTATTTTTTACCTTACAGAAAAAACAGGATCTGCGATGGTCTTGTCTATGGCTTCACTTGTAGGTTTTTTACCCTATGCGGTCTTTGGACCAGCCATTGGTGTATTAGTGGATCGTCATGATAGGAAGAAGATAATGATTGGTGCTGATTTAATTATCGCAGCAGCTGGGGCCGTGCTAGCTATTGTTGCATTGTATATGGAGTTACCTATCTGGATGGTTATGGTAGTATTGTTCATCCGTAGCATTGGAACAGCTTTTCATACCCCGGCTCTCAATGCGGTTACTCCACTTTTAGTACCAGAAGAACAGCTTACGAAATGTGCAGGCTATAGTCAGTCTTTGCAGTCTATAAGCTATATTGTTAGTCCGGCGGTTGCAGCACTCTTATACTCCGTTTGGGAACTAAATGCTATTATTGCCATCGATGTATTGGGGGCTGTGATTGCATCTATTACGGTAGCAATTGTACGTATTCCTAAGCTAGGTGATCAAGTGCAAAGTTTGAAACCAAATTTCATAAGAGAAATGAAAGAAGGAATGGCTGTACTACGGCAAAATAAAGGATTATTTGCTTTATTACTCGTTGGAACATTATATATGTTTGTTTATATGCCCATAAATGCATTATATCCTTTAATCACTATGGAATATTTTAATGGTACACCGATGCATATTTCTATTACGGAGATTGCTTATGCCTCTGGTATGTTGATAGGGGGTCTATTATTAGGGTTATTTGGGAATTACCAAAAGCGAATCTTATTAATAACGGCATCAATTTTTATGATGGGGATAAGCTTAACCATTTCAGGATTACTTCCTCAAAGTGGATTTTTCATATTTGTAGTCTGCTGTGCAATAATGGGGCTTTCGGTTCCGTTTTACAGCGGTGTGCAAACAGCTCTTTTTCAGGAGAAAATTAAGCCTGAATATTTAGGACGTGTATTTTCTTTAACTGGAAGTATCATGTCTCTTGTTATGCCAATTGGGTTAATTCTTTCTGGATTCTTTGCTGATAGAATCGATGTAAATCATTGGTTTTTACTATCAGGTATTTTAATTATTTGCATTGCAATAGTTTGCCCAATGATAACTGAGATTAGAAAATTAGATGCAAAATAAAATAAAGGGCGTGTTCGTATGATAGATAATATTATTCAATCAGTGACAGAAAAATTATCCTCTTTGCCTTATATAGAAACATAAATGCTATTAGACCACTTGAAGTTACGGTCATAAATCAAAAGGATGTTGTCCCTTGGAAATTTCCTCCTAAACATGAATTTATGTATGGTGAGTGGCTAAGGGAGCAGTTTGATAAGGGAGCAATTCCTGAGCCAACTTATGATCCCGATTTAGCAATTCTTTTATCTCAATTAAGAGAAAATAGTATTAACCTTTTCGGACCAGAGGCAACAGAAGTGATTGAGCCTGTACCAATGACAGATATTCGAAGGGCGATTAAAGAATCCTTACCCGGGTTGATAGCTAGCATTGAAGGTGACGAACGCAATGTGATTTTAACTTTAGCCAGAATGTGGCTGACATCCTCTTCCGGTAGAATTTGCTCAAAAGATCAGGCTGCTGAATGGGCGATACCTAAATTAGCCAAAGAGCATGCTACTTTACTTGAAAAAGCAAAAAAGGCTTATTTGGGAGATTATGATGACAAGTGGGAAGGAATGGAGACTGAGATAATTGAACTCGTTAATTATTTGAAAAGATCTATAGAGTCTTCCCTTAATATTTAAATCCTTTTCGAATAGTTTAAATACAACAGTGATTAGTTTTTAATGCGTATTATTGGTGTTTATTACTTCGATATGTTCCCTCATACCTCGTTTTCTCAAAAAACAGTAAAAAATTGATAGATATGTTTCCGCATACGTCGGGCTCTAAAATTAGCCAAAGACATCAATTCCATCAACTCGAGCCACGTGGAGTGCGTAGTTTTGATGTCAAGGGTAAGCAAATAAAGGGCGAAAAGAAAGCTATAAAACTGCTTGAAACTTTTGAATATAAACCTGAAAAATATGCCGAAAGAGTTAATCATATTTTTGAAGTACTCGGTCTTTCACTTTTTGAATGCTACGATATGACCGAGAAGCTTTATAAAGAAGTGAAAAAAATTGCAACGGAGATAAATAACTTTTTAAACGAGGAGAATTCAGATGAAAGAAAACAAATATGATGATAATATATTTTTTCAAAAATACAGTCAAATGAGTCGCTCACAGCAGGGACTAGCCGGTGCAGGAGAATGGGAAACATTGAGAAAGCTGCTGCCGGATTTTAAAGATAAGCGTGTGCTTGATTTAGGATGCGGCTATGGATGGCACTGTATTTATGCGATGGAACACGGTGCTTCTTCTGTTGTAGGTGTTGATATTTCTCATAAAATGTCTATGGTAAAAAGTTAAAAAATCCTCCCACTTTTGTTAGATA
>Ga0310696_10001111_pt1 | contig 39586 bp, 14 predicted proteins | sample AusTroGonzalo_MG_4_FD_203885 | JGI IMG/M metagenome (GOLD analysis project Ga0310696, IMG submission 203885) | Bovine rumen microbial communities from tropical cattle in Woodstock, Queensland, Australia - Gonzalo_02 (v2) (version 2) | ecosystem: Host-associated > Mammals > Digestive system >... | reverse complement strand
TACGACTCGAGATCGTGTAGGCTATGCTCGTAGGTGAGCACTGTCTGCGGGGACAGATTACGTTCGTAGCGTATGTAGTCCAAGAACTGCTCTATCATCTGTTTACGCAACCGTTTGGTGTTAGCAACGGTTTACGGCTACGAATTTACGGAAAATTATTCAAACCACCAAATTTTCCGCCAACTTTTTTACTCTTCGTTGGTACGGAGCTGCTGTACGTAAATAGCGTGCTCCATCTTGAGGCGCTTCAGTACAGAGGGCTTGTCGAACTGCTGACGGCGACGGAGTTCCTTCACCACACCAGTCTTTTCAAACTTTCTCTTAAACTTCTTGAGAGCCTTCTCGATGTTCTCACCTTCTTTTACAGGTACGATAATCATGTTGTTTTGCTTTAAAATTTTAATTGTTAAACTTACGCTTTGGGCCAGGGGCCACGAAAAGCGGGTGCAAAGTTACAACATATTTACCAAACTACCAAGCTTTTAGCCGATTTTTCTTCATTTTCACGCATTTAGCGCCAAAAAATTTGGAGAATAAGCAAAAAAAAACTATCTTTGCGGCAGATTAATAAAAGAGACTACTATGGAGAAACAATCTATAGCTAGCATGGCTATTGGTTCAATACTTTTAGCCGTTTGCCTTTTGATAACAGCATGTACAGAAGACATGACCTCCCTCAATTCCCCCAAAGGAGGGATGAAGGGACAGCCCATCGCTTTCGAGGTGAATGCGCTGGATTGGGAACAGGCCCGACAGTATGAGGACATAACACGAACAGGAGAGCCACAGAAGCCCGTGGCCGTCTTGTCGCGTGACATAAAGACAGACATGTCGCTGACCGCCAGCGTAGCTCAAGGTATTATCCGCGAAACGCCGGCCGATGCAACATCCCAGGGCGGTGCCACGCACGGCACCACCTTTACGGCATTAGGTGATGCAGAGTCATTCGGCGTGAGTGCCTATAGTTACGACAGTTCGGACGCCTGGGGTACACAGACACCCGATGTCATGTACAACGAACAGGTGGAACTAATAAACAACGTATGGACGCTACACAATGTATGCTACTGGCCCGCCGACGTCAGCAAGACCGTGCGTTTCTTTGCCTATGCGCCCTACGACACAGGCGCCATGGGCATGGTTCACTCTGCCAGCGACCATGCCGGTCCCCCCACCATTCAATACACTGTTCCCACTACCGTCACCAACCAGATAGATTTGATGACAGCGGCCTCAAACCCCATTAACTACACTGGGTTGGCTGTCAACCTGCCCTTCAAGCACGCACTGACCTGCGTCAGATTCTCTGTCGGCACCGTCAGTCTCCCCGGCAAGATTGTACGCATTTCATTGAAGAACGTAGTCAAGAGTGGAACCTACACCTTTGGCGGTGGCTGGACGCCTAGTACTGCTACCAACGATTCCGCAACCTTCCATATCATCAACCTGAACTTCCCGTTCAGCGGCTATGCCAATAACGTCATCCGCCATCTGAATAACGACGGTACAGCCGCCGACAATGGCACGGGCAGCACACTGCTCATGATTCCACAGACATTCAATAGCGACAAGCAGGTCGTTGAGATGGAATACAATGACGGCACCACCAACCACATCCTACAGGCCAAGCTCACCGGTACGACATGGGAGCCCGGCACTACTGTCACCTACTGCCTCTCATCAAACAGCACTACGTGGGAATACACGTTCGAGGCATCATCGGTGACAGGCAGCCACAGCGGCGGTGATGCGCAGTTTGCCGTATCCAGTTACCGCACCAATACCGGTGGTACAACAGAGGCAGTACCCTGGGAAGTTATCGGCTATTCCGCTGACGGCACCACTTGGACAGAACGCAAGCCAGCCTGTTGCAATTGGGCCGGCATCGTAACCACTAGCGGCACTGGCGGTCTTACACCGCAATATGCCAAAGTACGTTTCGATGCCCAATCACCCACTGGTAGTAGCACCTTCAGCGATGAGTCGACCGGCAACAGTCAGATGCGCGCCTCAATGATTGCCCGTGCCAACGCGCGTCAACAGAATGTGGCCGTCAGCGGCAACCCACTTGACCTCTCCACCCACGACCAGAACGGCAACCCGACGCTACGTAACACAGCTAACTGCTACGTAGTCAACGCCCCTGGTGTTTACAAGTTCCCGCTCGTCTACGGCAATGGCATCAAGAATGGCCAGCCTAACACCCAAGCCTACGCTAGCGCCACCTTTGTGGACCATCTCAACCAATCGATTACCGACCCGTACATATATAACAAGTACACAGCCCGCCGCGCTCAGCTGCTATGGCAGGACTTGCCCAACTCACAGAGTCTTATTACCGATGTAACCCTAACTGACGATGGCAGAGCTGTACAGTTCACCGTTACTGAAGCAAACATCAAGCAGGGCAACGCAGTCATTGCCGTTTACGATGCAGCCTCCGGCGGATCCGTCATTTGGAGTTGGCATATCTGGGTTACTGGCGTCGACATAAATTCCACCATTCAGGTGGATGTTGCCAGCTTCGACGGATACTACTTTATGCCCATCAACCTCGGCTGGGTGGCACGCTATGGCACGCTCTACAACTACGAAGGCCGCACCATGTGGGTAAAACTGCAGCAGAACAGCGGCAAGACCGCCACCATTGCCCTCTCCCAGCTAGCCGGCCCAGAAATGTCTGGTACGACCCTTGGAACCTGCACCATGTACCAATGGGGGCGAAAGGATCCTTGCACGCCAATCTCTGGTACCAGTACAGCCAACAGAGAAGTGTCCGGATCCGTTACGCCAACATTCCCAACAGGACAGATTGATTATTACCAATCCATAACAAACCCGACGAAGTTTTATTATTCCACCTCACAAAACAAGCCTTGGTGCAAAGTTTTCTCACACGACACTTGGCATGCCACATCTGCCGCCTATGGATGGCCCTTTAGCATTGTCGGATGGGCTGGTGGCATGCACCATGAGCGGGGAGAAAAAACCATCTATGATCCATGCCCACCGGGGTTTCACATACCAGAATGTTTTGCTCTATCTGGATTTGGCGATCAAGGTTGGTTTGTACAAGAATATAAAAGTGCAGCTAATCTATTAACCACGGGCTCCTACAACTACGGCTACAACTTCGCGAACAACTGGACAAGACAAACCAGCATATTCATTCCCATTAACGGATACAGACACATCAACAATCTCAGTATTGCTACATTTGGGACAAATAACATATGGTCAGGTTACCTAACCAATAGAGCGATTTCGTCAACATCATTTTCCATTTCATGGTTCAAAGTTGACTATTATTGGGGATATCACGAAGACCTAAACTCTTCTCGTGCCGCATACGTCCGCCCCGTTGCAGATGTTGACTAACCTCCAAAACTAAAAGCCAAAGATGATGAACAGACTCAGAATATACATACCATTAATGGTTATTGGCTGTTGGCTATTAGCCGTTAGCTGCGCTGATGACTGCTCAACCCGACCAAAAGGAAACGAGAGTGGTCCTGTTGCTTTCGATGTCGAGGCACCAGAGGAGTGGCAGTCTATCAACGTGAGCATGCTGGACTCTGGCAAATTCGCCGTCAAGAAGATGGACACCGTTGCTACCCGTGGAATCCAAAAGACAGCGATGGAGGGGAACTTTGCCGTGCTGGCCTATGAATACGACAAGAATGCCGTCAACTGGGGCACTTCCGATGTGGCCGTCAGCTATCAGGACATTGCCACAACGTCCGACAATAGTACATGGACATTCTCCAACGTCCACTACTGGCCGATGACGGGCAACGTAGTGCGTTACGTGGGTTACAGCCCCGTCAACTCTTCATGCATCAAATCGGTCACCAGCGTTGGCGACAACGGTCTGCCGACACTTACCTGGGAAGTCAGCACCGCTGTAGCCGAGCAGGAAGACCTCTTGACGGCTGTCAGTGCCGAGAGCCTGCCAACAGACAACTACCGCAGGATCTCCATGCCGTTCCGCCACGCACTGACCTGCGTAAAGTTTGCCATTGGCGACAACTTCCATAGCAATGCCGTCATTAAAAGCATTGAAATCCTAGGTGCCGCCCAAAAGGGAACGGTCAGCATCGGTGCCGACGGCTACACATGGGACGTGGATAATACATCGCGTAACAATTTCATGATGGACGGTATCGGTTTCTCCACCATCGGCAAGTCAATGTATGACGTCATTGCCCCAACCACCGACAACGGCGAGACAACGATGTTCATGATACCACAGACGTTCGATGGCAACCAGCGCATCCGAGTGGTGTATCACGACAACCGCCAGAACACTGACATCCCTGTGGAGGTTGCACTTACCAACGACCACGAGTGGCTACCCGGCACAAGCATCACCTATCTGCTGTCAACTAACGTCACATCGACGGAATACATCCTGACGACCACGCCTGTCGTTGTCGGACATAACGGCGGCAAGGTGAACTTCGGCATTGTCAGCTATGCCGCCGATCCTGCGACAGGCGACTACGACCATGACATGCCCTGGCGCATCACAGGCTATTCGTTAGACGGCGGCAAAACATTCTCCACAGAAAAGCCTACGGTATGCAACTGGTTTGGCATCGAAACGACCAGCGGTACAGGTGGCTCCACAGCACAGAAGGGAGTCATCACCATTCTGCCGCAGTCCAGCACATCGACGGAAACCCTGTCGAGGGACGAAGAGAGCAACAGCTACGCACAGAAAAGGCTGACGAACATCCTCAAGAGCGACAACACCATGCGCGGCGGTAGCACCAACTACTACGACCTGTCAACGCACGACCTCGCCGGCAACACGACAGTACGCAACACGGCCAACTGCTACATCGTCAATCGTCCAGGCTTCTACAAAATACCACTTATCTACGGCAACGCCATCAAAGACGGGGCACCCAACAGCATTGCATGGACGGGAACACCAAGGATTGGCCACAACGGTGTCGGCACCATCAACTCACCTTATATCTGGGACAATGGTGTACCCGAAGATGCCGTACTCTGCTGGCAGGATGCAGAGAACCTCGTCACAGTTGACGAAGACAATTGCATTGAGTACAACACACAAGAGAACATGTACTACTTGAAATTCCGCATCACAACCGGCAACATCAAACCCGGCAATGCCATCATCGCCGTCCGCAATAGCAGCAGTACCATCATGTGGAGCTGGCATATTTGGGCAACGCCCGAGGATGTCTTTGCCACAAAGACTGTTACCGATTTTTATGGTTTCAAGCACGACTTCATGCCCATCGCCCTTGGATGGATTCCCATGAATGGTGAGATGAAGAAGTACGCGGAACGTTCCGTCATCGTCAGGGTGCAGCAGGAGAGCGGTCTCGTCAGCACCTTCCGTATCACGCAGCTAGCGGGTGCCGAACTGACGGATGCCACCTACGGCTACGCCCCTTACTACCAGTTCGGTCGCAAGGATCCGCAACTCCCCTGCAATGGCAGTGCCTCTATAGACCACGACCAGTTTCCGAAGCCGGTGGATGACAACCCCTACCACTGGAGGATTGTCGCATCACAGACAACGTACGCCAACAGCATACAAAACCCACATGTCTTCTATGCAGGAACTACCGATTGGTGCAACACACGTTATTACAACCTCTGGTGCACCGATGGTATTCGTGGATTCAACAACACGTTGGTTACAAAGACCATCTACGACCCTTGCCCTGCTGGATTTAAGATGATGGAGTCCAATGCCTGCACGGGATTCTCGCTGACAGGCGGAGAAGTTACGAACACCGCCTATATGAACTACAAAAAAAACGACCGCGGCATGTATGTATGGACGAACACTGCCCATACAGAGACTCTATACTTCCCAAATTTGACGTGCCGCGAACGGACCAACGGCATCATACGCACCAGTAATAATGCTCAAGTTAGTTATGAATGTTGGGCATGGTCAGCACGAGCAACATCATCAACAACAGGTGATTATCCCACGATGGGTTGCAGTGCAGGTATCAGAGAAACACGCATCGCACCAAACTGCAACTACTATCGTGCCTGGGGCTTTACTATCCATCCCGTAAGAGACAACTAAAGAGACACCGCTATGAACAGACGCAAGACATATCTACCCATAATAACCATCAGTTGTTGGTTACTGGCCGTTGGCTGTACAGATGAGTTGGAAGACAACAGCCAGCAGACATCCAAACTGGTACAATTCGACGTGGACATGAGCAACGACTGGCAAAGAGAAACAGGCAACAGCCGTGGGGACAAGGCACAGACAGTCATCCCCATGACAGCCAATGATGCAAACACAGGCCTAACGCTCACTGCCACCGCCGTACCAACACTGTCACCAGCCACCCGAGGCATAGCCAATAACAGGGTTGAAGATGCTTTCGCCGTATTGGCCTACGACTACGAAAACGTCAACACCTGGGGCAGCGATGCCGTTGCCATTACCTATACGGACATCGCCAGTCCCAATGTCACAAGCACCACATGGACGATGGCAACAGCCCGCACATGGCCTGCCGATGGTCACTCTCTGCGTTACGTGGGCTATCTGCCTGCCACTTCCACCAACATCATTGATGTTTCTGCGACGGGTGATACGGGCGTACCTTATATAAAATGGAGTGCCAACACCACTGTAGGCAATCAGGAAGACCTCATGACAGCCGTCAGCCCCGTCAGTAACTACGGCACCAACAACGGACACATCAAGATGCCCTTCCGTCATGCGCTGACCTGTGTCCGTTTCGCCATTGGCGAAGGCTTTCCGACAGGAGCTGTCATTGACAGAATTGAGGTAATGGGAGCAGCACGCGAAGGAACTCTTTGGATTGAGGAGAACGCCCTACATTGGGATGTCGACGCCACAACGCGTAGCACCTTTACGATGGAAGATATTGATTTCGCCACATCGACAGCCAATGCCATCATTGCCCCGGCAATGGCCAACGGCAAACAGCAGACAACACTGCTGATGGTGCCGCAGACATTCGATGACACCATCAACCAAAAGATCCGACTGACCTATCATGTGGGCAGCGGCGCACCCGTCACGCTGACAGCCACCCTCGACGGACAGACATGGGAGCCTGGCACGACTATTACCTATATTGTCTCAAATAGTACCGCTCCGCAGACAGCCGTCTTAACGGTATCAGCAGGAGCTGTCAGCTGGTTAGGCGGACAACTGGTCTTCAACGTCACCAGCTATGCCGCCAATGTCTCCGACGGTAGTTACAATCACGACCTGGCATGGCGCATCGTAGGCTATAGCGAGGATGACGGCACTACTTTCCATACCGAGAAGCCGGCCTCCTGCAACTGGACAAGCATCGTGACGACCAACGGAACCGGCGGTATCGCTGAACAACAGGGCTATGCCACCGTCGCTAGACAGACCGAGAAGACCACGCTGGAACTGTCGAGAACCAGCACCGACGACAACTACGCCGACAAGGTGCTACGCGAACAACTAAAAGCCAACAGCACCTTCGGAGCCGACGCCAACTACCATGACCTCTCCATCCACGACCTGACAGGCAACCGCACCAAGCGAAACACGGCCAACTGCTACGTCATCAACCGGCCGGGATGGTACAAGTTGCCGCTCATCTACGGCAATGCCATCAAGGATGGGGAGCCCAATACCATCGCATGGACGGCAACACCCAAGATTGCCTACAGCGGTAGTGTAGGCTCACCCTACATCCAGGAGAACGGAACGCCAAACGACGCCATTCTCTGCTGGCAGGATGCCGACGGACTGGTGGCGGTAGAAAGTGCCCTTGAATACAACAGTACTGAGGGCATCTACTACATGAAGTTCAAGGTCGACGAGAGCACCATCCGCCCGGGCAATGCCGTCATTGCCGTGCGCAACTCCAGCAACGTCATCATGTGGAGCTGGCACATCTGGGTGACGCCTGCCGAGATACGCGCCACAAAAGAGTGCTACGCCCAGCGTCACGGCGTCAGGTTCAACTTCATGTCCATTCCCTTAGGCTGGATACCCATGAACGGCACGCTACAGAAATACAAGTCACGCTCCATGCTCGTCAAAATAGCGCAGGAGGGCGGCAAAACCGCAGTCTTCCGTATCACCCAACTACCCGGTGCCGACACAGAAGATGCCACCTACGGCTACGCGCCCTACTACCAGTTTGGCCGCAAGGACCCGATGCTGCCCAGCGACGGCAATACTTCCACCGATCATGCGCAGTATCCGACAGGCGGAAGCTACCTATGGAAGAAGGTGGTCACTACGAATGCGACCTATACCTACGCCCAGGGCATCCAGAATCCACATACCTTCTATGCTACGACAACAGGTACAGCTGACTGGTGCAAAACAACCTATTACAATCTGTGGAACACAGGCAGCGTGACGGGATACACCAACTTCAAAGTCATCAAGACCATCTACGACCCCTGTCCCGTTGGCTTCAAGATGCCATCATCGGGTGCAATGGCTTTCTTCACGACAGAAGACAATACTGTCAATGAGACATTAGCTGCAGCAAAGTTGAACAAAGCTACAAATTTTGACCGGGGATGGAGATATTATACGACACCCGCCAAAACAGAGACCATCTATATCCCAAGTCTGACTTGCCGAGAACGAAACACAGGAATCTTACGTAGTTATTCAGGAGGCTATGTCGGCGAACAAGGCTGGTACTGGTCAGCAATGGGCGGTTCACCATCCATCACTATAGGCAAAACGGCCTACAACTATGCAGACCGCGGCGCCTGTACCGGCACTCACTCCTCTGGCGCATCCCCCCATTGTCAATGGAACCGCGCCTGGGGCTTCACCATTCAACCAATAGAAGAATAGAACGATGAAAAAACTTTGGACATACATACTCATGACAGCTGTTGGCCCTTGGCTATTTGCGTTTTGCCTTTTGACAACTGCATGCACAGAAGACATTAACGACACATTACGGCCTACGTCTAAAGAATCACAGCCCATCATTTTTACGGTGGATGACTCGCAAGACTGGGAACACACGACTGTGGATACTAGGTCTGCTAAGCATCTTTTTGTCCCAAAGACAACACAGATGACCATCAACGGTGTACCTACAGACATGTTCCTTCGGACGACCATCGTCAATGGCATTGCCAACCAAAGAATCGATGCTGCCGTCACCCGTGGCGTAGCCCAAACCACGCTCGGCCAAGACTTCAACGTGCTGGCTTACGTCTACAACGGCAGTGAGACATGGGGCAACCAAAGTCCGTCATACACAGCACACGCCACAAAAACAGGCACCTCCACATGGACGCTCGACGATGACTATTACTGGCCAGAGGAAGGCTCCGTCGTACGCTTCGTTGGCTACACTCCTGCCACGCCATCAGGTTCCATGACCGTCTCTGCTGTCGGCGATTCGCCAAGCGAGCCGACCATCGACTACACAGTAACCACTACGGTAGCCGAACAGACAGACCTTATGACAGCCATTAGCCAAGAGACCACTTGGCGCAATTTTGCAGGAAAAATCAAGATGCCCTTTAAGCACGCACTGACATGCGTCAAATTTTCGGTAGGTTCGGCCATGCGTACCGATTGTACCATCAAAGCAATACGTCTACGTAACATTGCGAAGAAAGGAATCCTAACCATCGGCGAGACCGATAGTTGGCAGGCAGATGCCACATCACGTACGGATTTTTTCATGGAGAACGTTGATTTCTCAACCATAGGTACTGAGCTGAACACCATCATTGCACCGGCAAAGGAAGGTGGAGAACAGGAGACCACCCTTCTTATGATACCACAGACCTTCGACAACGATGCCCAAAGAATAGAAGTAGAGCTAATGGTCAACGGCACATCCCAGTCTGAGATTGTCTCTGCGACGTTGTCTGGACAAGAGTGGCAACCAGGCACTACTGTTACCTATCAACTATCCACGAAAGCCTCCGACTTAAACTATGTACTGACAGCATCGTCAGCCATTCTTGGGCATCGGGGCGGCATGACAACGTTCACCATCACCAGCTATGCAGAAGACACTGGTATTATGGGCGGCGTGACAGCACTCCCTTGGCGAGTCATCGGTTATAGCGCTGACGAAGGAAGGACATATCACACAGAGAAGCCTGCCAGTTGCAACTGGGTAGGTATCTCCACAACAAGTGGCAGTGGAGGAGCCGAGTCTCAGACTGGCTTAGCCATCATGGATCCACAGACTATCACTAAGATTACCGATTTGTCGACAAACGCTGTACAAGCGCAGCAGGACACATTGGCAAACAGCCCTGTCAAAGGTTCTGCCACCGATTTCTACGACCTATCGACGCATGACCTCATGGGCAACGTCACAGTCATGAACACAGCCAACTGCTATGTCGTCAATGCACCTGGCTACTATAAACTGCCTTTGGTATATGGTAATTCCGTAAAAAATGGAGCTACCAATGCCATTGCTTACAGCGGCACTCAATATAACCATGACAACGTAAGAATCACTTCACCGTATATTTGGGAGAAGTACACTGCCAACGACTGTATTCTTTGTTGGCAGGACGCCGATGGCTTGGTTAGCGATGTCAACTTATCTTCCGATGGAAAGTACCTGACATTCAAGGTAACCAAAAGCACCATCACGCCAGGCAATGCGTTGGTTGCCGTGCGTGGTGCCGGCAACACTATCATGTGGAGTTGGCACATCTGGGTGACGCCTATTGACATCTTAGCCACAAAGAAGGTAAAGAATGCACAAGGCTACCACTATGAGTTTATGCCTGTTAACCTCGGTTGGTGTGCTACCAATGGCAAAGTAGCATCCTACACAAGCCGTTCCATGTACGTTAAGGTGCTTCAAGAGGCATCTGGCCTGACAGCTACCTTCCGAATCAGTCAAAACGGTGGCGTGGATTTCGTGGAGTCCACAAGAGGCTATAACACATACTACCAATGGGGACGAAAAGACCCGATGTTACCACTTCGGGAAGACTATACCGCAAATAACCACGCGCAGTATCCAACAGGCGGTTCCTATCTATGGCGGTCATATACCGGCGGGGTAGATATCAGGAACACTATCATGCACCCCAACTACTTTTATACAGGTCAATGGACATGGCATAGCGGAACGACACCCGATTGGTGGATATTAGGTTCTTCTATAGGAACCGGTATCTTTGGACATAGTGATGCCACCATTGTGAAGACAATTTGGGACCCATCCCCTGTAGGTTTCCATGTTCCGCCATCAAATGCCTTTACTTATTTCACTACAACAGGTAATTCCACGACATCAACGAGCCAAATCAGGGCAGCTAACATCGCCACCTACACCGCAGATCGTGGCTATTTCTTCTACACAGATGCTACCCAAACAGAAACAATGTTTGTTCCGGCAACAGGTTATCGAAATGCGACGAACGGGAATCCCGTCATGGACGGGACATATGGATACTTACGTACCGCCATGCCTAATGAAGACGGAAAACAGGCGTATTGTTTCAGGATAGAAAGTACCGGTGTGTACCCTTGGAGCGACCACACCCGCGCTTTCGGCGGTCCAGTACGTCCCGTAGCCGATTACTAGCCCTAGACACCACTAAACACTTGAAAGATAAGATTTTCCGCCAAAAATTTGGAAGTTTGGCGGGAAATACTTATCTTTGCCCCCAGATTAATAAAAGAGATACTATGGAGAGACGAATTTCTATAGCAGCTATGACTATCATCACGGCTGTGTTTGTCGTATCCTGTAGCAATGACCCTTTTGACAACTACCAAGGATCAATAGCTAATAGCCGGCAGTCGATTACCTTCAAGGTAAACACACAAGACTGGCAAGGGGAAGGTTTGACACGTGCTGCCACTGCGCTCAAAGAGATTCCGATGTCAGGCGCATCTGACATTGATGCTTGCTTAGTACCAACTATTGTCAACAGCATCAGTTCCTTCCCCTCTCCCAGAGAAACAGCAGGAGTCACTCGTGGCACCGTCGTCACAGCTATTAGTGGTGCGATAAGCATAACAGCCTACACCTACAACAACACCGAGACTTGGGGCACACAGACACCCGATGCCGGTTTCTATGACGAGACAGCCACAAACACGATGAATGGCTGGGCCACGAGTAATGCCCACCTATGGCCTGAAGACGTATCGAAAACCATGCAGTTCTTTGCATATGCTCCCCAGCAGAGTGACAATGGCATCAGTCTGTCGGCAGTCACCACCGCTGGCACGCCCTACATCGACTTCACCGTAGACAACGACATCTCGTCACAGACAGACCTCATGGTAGCCACCAGCGGTCCAATGAACAAGCGTAACCAAAAAGTGGATCTGCCTTTCCGCCACGCGCTGACCTGCGTCCGTTTCGCCGTTGGCAGCAACATCTCACCCTCAGGCACTATCAAAGAGATTCGTCTGAAAAACATCGCCAAGGAAGGTCGCTACCATTTTGACGGCAACTGGACAGATTTCTCATCGCCCGAAGGTAACTACACCATCACAGGCATCAACACATCTACCAGTTCTACAGGCACAGTTGTTACAGGAACAGGCGGTGTGGCAGGTAGCACGCTTCTAATGATTCCACAACAGTTCACGTCCGACGACCAGAAAGTAGAGGTTGACATTGCCACAGGCTCAGGCACACAGACAATCAGTGCCATCCTCAACGGCACGCAGTGGCAGCCTGGTACAACAGTAACGTACAACATCTCTGGCAAGTCGGGCAATTGGGACTATGTGCTCACCGTAACCCCCGCCCAGGCGAGTTATCACGGAGGTGAGACGACCTTCTCCGTAACCAGCTATCGCCAGAACGCCAATGGTTCCGGCAAAACAGCTGTACCCTGGAAGATTACCGGCTACTCCACCGACGGCGGCACAACCTTTACCAGTCAGAAGCCCGAAGGCTACGAGTGGCTGCACCTGATGACAAAGAGTGGCAACGGCGGCACCGCAGAGGAATATGGCACCATCGCCATGGATGAGCAGACTGCCAGCAGTACCTCTGGTCTCAATGAGACCAACGACATTGCCAATCAGGCCACGCAGATGAGAAACAATCCCACCCGCGGCACCTCCACAAGCTACTACGACTTGTCGACACACGACTACGACGGCAATCCGACCCCAATGAACACGGCAAATTGCTACATCGTCAATGCACCAGGCTATTACAAGATTCCATTGGTCTACGGTAATGCCATTGTCAATGGACAACCGAACCCCATAGCTTACGAGGGCGTGACAGGATTGGCCTATCAAGATCACGATGGACAGGTCATCACCAGTCCCTATCTCTATCTAACAAGGAACTCTGCTTACACCATTGCCTCGGCTCAGGTGGTGTGGCAGGACGAGTTGAATCTTGTTACCAATGTTAGCCTGAGTTCGGATAAGCATTATGTCCAGTTCTACGTTAACCCTAACAACATCAAGCAGGGCAATGTCGTCATCGGTGTTCGCAGTTCGACAACCTATACGAACCAGCTTAACTACATGTGGAGCTGGCATATCTGGTTTACCAATACTGACATGACGAAAACCATCCCAGTGAAGAACCATGAGGGTTACATTTACCGTTTCCTGCCGGTAAACCTCGGTTGGTGCTCAAAGGGTAGCACGCAGACAACCTACCCTGCTCGCAGCCTCATTGTTAAGGTGCAGCAGCAAAACGGCAAGACTGCAAATCTCGTCATCCGACAACAAGAGACAAAGACTTTCACGAATTCCACAGTCGGCACCAATACCTACTACCAGAGCCGTCGCAAGGATCCGTTCCCCTATGGAACACAGAATGGTGGTACAAAGACCGTCTACGGCACTTACACCAAGACAGAAGGACAGAAGGGCGTACCCTGGGGCATCCGTAACCCCTCCGATTTCAGATATGTCACATCGGCCAGTGGTTTAAGAGACTGGCTGAATACCAACAATGCTGTTCCTTCTCTTTGGTGTGCCAATTACGTACTGAACACAACCGACGACACGCAGAACTACTGCAACTACAAAGTCATCAAGACTATCTACGACCCCTCTCCTGTAGGGTTCAAGGTACCGCCACCACGCGCCATCTCCGGCTTCAGTACCACAGGCGAGAGTTCTACATCGGCATCACAGATCAATGGTACAGTCACATCCACCGGCTGTAATTTTAGAACAGGTTTCGGAGATGAGACCATCTACTTCCCCAAGACAGGACGTATGGCCTGGGAGTCTGGCACGATAGCCAGCACGGAAAGCGGTCGCATTTGGACTGCTATTCCATACAACACGACAAGTGGCAACACGTTGAATATCACTGATACCCAGTCACAGCTGTCAAACAATGCTCACCTCGGCGTAGGCCTCCCTGTCCGTCCGATTATTGACGAATAGAAATAACGACCACGAACTAATCGAGTTAAACGAATGAAGAAAGTATATATTCCTTTGATAGCTCTTAGCTGTTGGCTCATATCCTGCACCAACGACCTCACCCTCAATCCTCCCGAAGGAGGGAAGAACGGGGCGCCGATTCTGTTCACCGTGGACAATACCCTGGAGTGGACAGAGACTGAGGTCACATCGCTCACCGGCGACAGCGGCCTCACCGCCGTGACGCGCGCCACGCCGCAAACAAGTTTCACCGGTGACTTCGGTCTGTCGGTGTTTGATTTCGACAGCGCCACACCTTGGAATCCAGCCACGGAAGCCTCTCTATTCTATAATGAAACTGTCACGAAAAATGGCTCTACATGGACGCTGCCTAATGTCTATTATTGGCCAACAACAGACCGTGCCCTGCGCGCCTTTGCCTACCACCCCACCAGTGGCTCAGGCATCACAGTCCCCTCTACCCTACCCGCAGGAACACAGCCCTATGTGGACTTCGAGGTACAGAAGACCGTCAGCGACCAAATTGACCTGATGGTGGCAGCCAGTGACTCTGTGACATGGAATGAGGGACCAAGAATCCGCCTACCGTTCAAGCATGCCCTGACCTGCATCAACTTCTACGTCGGCGACGGCCTGCCATCGGGATGGATTATCAAGAGCATCACCCTGAAGAATGTCTACAGCAAAGGCCGCTACACCATTGGCAAAGGATGGTCAGACCTAAACACTCGGGAGAAGTACACGATTGAAGGCATCAACATGTCAACAACGAATGCCATCCGCACGAAGATTACCCACCCAAGTGGCAGCACACACAGCACCCTGCTGATGATTCCGCAGACGTTCACCGCTGCCGATGGTGCCTGTGTGGAGATGGTGCTGAATAATGGCAGTCAAGATTTTCCCGTGGAAGCCGTCCTCAATGAGGAGGTGAAATGGTTGCCGGGCACGACGATATCGTTCTTCCTCGGTGCCGACATCACCTCAACGACAGACTTCGTCATCACAGCCGAGTCTGTCACACTGGGTCACAATGGCGGTCAAGGAACATACCGCATTACCAGCTATCAGCAGGATGCGACCGGCGGCAACAAGACACCATTGCCATGGCGTATCACAGGCTACTCTACTGACGGAAAGAAGTGGTACACAGAAATGCCCGCCAGTGCCAACTGGGTAGATATGAGCCGCATAAAAGGTGACGGCGGGACTGCCGGTGAGACAGGCATCGCCACTCTGTTGCCGCAGGCACCGTCAAGCACAAGTTCTGTCACCGCCGATGCCGACGCTGCAGCCCAGCGTCAGCGGATGCTCGACAACGCCAAGGGGGAGACGAACGACATGCGCGGAGACGTTTTCGACTATTACGACCTGTCAACACACGACTGGAGCGGCGGCGTAACGGCACAGAACACCGCCAACTGCTATATTGTGAATGCGCCAGGTTATTACAAGTTACCATTGGTCTATGGCAATGCCATCAAAAACGGTGTCAAGAACGAAAGTGCCTACAAGACCAGCGTCAATGCATCAAACGTTTTGAAGACGCTGGTGGACCATAACGACAGAGGTATCACCAGTCCCTATATCTGTGAAACTTACAGCAAAGCATACATCCCCGACGGTGCCGTCGTCGTATGGCAGTCCGTGGATGGTCTCATCAGCAGTCCACAGGTAGAAGATGGTTATCTATACTTTGTTATCAGCAAGGAAAAGATAACTCCAGGCAATGCCGTGGTAGCCGTCAGGCAGGGTTCTACAATCCTCTGGAGCTGGCATATCTGGGTCACCGCCCTTGACCTGATGGCGACGAAGCAGATTACCAATGCTCAAGGTTACCGCTACGACCTCATGCCTTACAACCTGGGGTGGACATCAGGTGGCGGGACAGTTGCCAAGTACGACGGACGCAAGCTCTGGATTAAGGTACAACAGAGCAGTGGCGCCGAGGCCGTTTTCTGTATCAGTCAGACAGCTGGTGAGGAAATGACAACGTTCACGGGATCAGGCACATCACTATTGTACCAGTGGGGCCGCAAAGACCCGGTGCTGCCCGTTGTTGGCGAGAATACTACTCTCCCCCACTATAGTCCAAACGGCTATGTCATGGGGCACTACAAAGCACGGACCACCATTGGGGGTGCCATCAAAAACCCAAACTACCGTTACTCCGATCAGACAAATACCGATTGGTGTACGACAAGTTACCTAAACCTGTGGTGTATGGATAACAGTCAGACGGGCTTCATTGTGAAGGATATTGTCAAGACCATCTACGACCCCAGTCCCGTTGGTTTCAAGATACCGTCATCGGCAACCTTCACCGGCCACACATCGACAGGCGAAAATGTCGAGGGAACGATTAACGACCCTATGCTGAAGCAGCATGTGCCTTACGTCGGTGTCTACGTCTACACCAACAGCCACCGCACGGACGCAGTGTTCATTCCCGACCCGACCTATTGTGACTGGCAGGGAAATCCTGCTTACCATATGGAGGACTACCGTCAGATGACGGCCATTCCCAATTCTCTCACGACAATCTGCGATTTTACATTCTATAACCAATCGGCCGGCACAGTAGCCATCCGCCCCAAATCCTCGCGTAACAAAGCGACTAGCAATGCTGTGCGCCCAATCAAAGAGTAATCGTGCTTCGTTAAATGTTTAATGACAATTTATAACAGAGAAATGATAACGGGTATGAAGAAGTTATATATTCCCCTTCTATCCATAAGCTGTTGGCTGTTAGCTGTTAGCTGTGCCGATGACTTCGACACAGGCCAGGAGCTAACAGTCAAGAACCTCGAGTCTATTGTCTTTGAGGTAGACGATTCGCAGGAATGGCTGATGACAGACGACTACATCAGTGAGACACGCGCTAACGCGACAAACGATTTTGCGCCGAAGGAATTGCCAACGGCATCGACGGACGGAAATGACATGACGATGACCATGTCTGTGGTCAACGGCATCAGCACAGAGCCAAGGGGTTCCGTCTTTCCCGCATTCAGGGACACCCGAGGCACCCCTGTCAGTTCCCTGAGCAGCAACTTCAGCGTCAGCGGGTATTACTATCCGACCTCAACGGCATGGGCTAATTTGGACTGGACCACAGACAATCCTGCCACCCTTTTCTATGGAAAAACTGCAGCTAAGGACAGCGAAGACAAATGGTCGTTCACCAATGGCGAGGTGTTCTATTGGCCAAATAAGACGCAGTCCGTCCGTTTCTTTGCCTACGCACCAATATCGACGGGCAGTAACGGCATCACGCCCTCACCCGCAGACTACAAGGGGACACCATACATCGATATGACCGTAAGCAATGAGGACGTGGAGCACCAATTAGATTTAATGACGGCTGCTGCTGACCCCACGAAGTACGATGTAGATTCCAAAGCCGCCGTACTGCACTTCAAGCACGCACTGACATGTGTGCAGTTCGCCGTTGGCTCCGGCTTCCCTACAGGAGCGAAAATCAAGAACATCAAGCTATATAATGTGGTGAGCAAGGGCCGCTACATCATTGGTGGCAACTGGACGCCCAGTACATCGGAAGACGATAAGGTAAACTACGCCATTCAGAACCTGAATTTCAACACCAGCCAGACAGGTAGTATCATTGAGCATCCTGATGGCAGAGCTCATAGTACACTACTGCTAATTCCGCAGGAGTTCACTAACGATAACCAATATATAGAGGTGAAATACGAAGTAGGCGGATCCACGACTGTCATCACCTCCAAGCTAAACGGCACCATATGGCGTCCTGGCACCACTGTCACTTACACCATCAACACCATTGACCACCGTCTTAACTACATCTTACAGGTGACATCAGCCTCTGCGGGTTACAAAGGAGGCGAAACCACCTACACCGTGACAAGTTACCGCCAGCAGGTGGGCAGCGCCGTACAGACAGCCATTCCCTGGAAGGTTATCGGCTACTCAACAGATAACGGTGCCACTTACACGACAGAACGCCCCAAGGACTGCAACTGGTTTGCACTCATGACCACCAGCGGCAACGGTGGCCCAGAACCGGAAAAGGGTAAGGTTTTCATCGAAGGACAAGCAGGCACGGCCGTTACCACCAATGCAGCAACGGCACAGACCAGCACTTTACAGGCAAAAGCCGCACGCGGTACCGAGGACAACCCGTTCGATCTGTCAACACACGACCTGAACGGCAACCCGACACTCATGAACACGGCCAATTGCTACATTGTTAATGCTCCCGGAACATACAAAATTCCGTTGGTCTATGGTAATGCCATCAAGAACGGACAGCCCAACCCGGCAGCATACAGTCATGCGAACTTCAAGAACTATTGGGGCATCAGTATCACCCAACCATGGATTAACGACGATGTCACAAAAACAGAGCAGAAGATTGCTGATGCCAAACTGCTTTGGCAGGATGCCAGATACCTGATACGTGGCAACAGCGTAAAACTGACTGCCGACAAGAACTACATCCAGTTCACCATCACAGCAGCCGACATCCAGCAGGGTAACGCCGTCATCGCAGCTTACGACAGCGATACGCCCAATGGAGGACCATACATCGCGTGGAGCTGGCACATCTGGGTAACAGCAACCGACATCGAGTCAACAACAACGGTTAAGAATATGGGGCGAACCACGTTCGAGTTCATGCCCGTGAATCTTGGTTGGTGCATGACCAGCGGCAACCAAGAGACCTACCCCGCTCGCGAGGTATGGGTCAAGGTCCAGCAGGAGGGCGGCAATGTCGGCACTATCAAAATTGCACAAAAGACAGGATTAAGTACGCCTAAGACTAGCTATGGCAATGCGCCGTTCTACCAATGGGGACGCAAGGACCCCATGCAGCCAGGCACTGGCAGCGGTAACACCAGCAAGGCCATCTATGACGGCAGTGGAACCAGTGTCAGTTTCTCTGGAGAAGCAGGTAATAGAAGCTATGACTATTCCATTTGGAACCCCATGAAGTTCTACGACAAGAACACAACCGTCAGCGCGAACACCTTCTGGTGTACAAATATGCCTTATAATGCATGGGATGCCAACAGCACAGGTTTCGGATGGACGCCCCCCCGTCCCAAGGAAGATGCGCAGCCAGAGAAGACCATCTACGATCCCTGTCCAGTAGGCTTCCACGTGCCATCGCCATGGAGTATGACCTTCTTCGTTGATTTCGGCTGGTATGCAGGAGAATGGTAGACTGCTAACGTCAACACGAAGATAGCCAGTGGAGTATCCTTTAATTGCATCGTACCAAATAAGACAAACACTACGTCAGTCGCCTACTTTGATGGTTCCTTCGACAGAGGCTACAACTTTTATGTGGACGGCAACTACGAAAACACCATCTTCTTCCCGGCCAACGGATATCGGCGCAGTGCCAGTGTTGTGGAATTCTGCGGCGGCTCCAACCCCTACGGTTCCGGCTATTGGCATTGTCTGGCCGTCACCAACAAGGCACGTGCCGCCTGGGTTTGCGATTGGCAGTTACATCCTTGGTATGAAGAGGGCGAGTCGTTCGTCGGCTTCTACATCCGACCTCTGAAAGACCAATAGTCAAGGCCTTCGGCCTAATGAAGATATGAGAAACGAAAAACATTATGGGTATGAAAAAGTTATATATTCCTTTGCTGGCCATAAGCTGTTGGCTATCAGTTGTTAGCTGTTCCGACGACCTCGGCACAAGTCAAAATCCACATACAGATAACCAGCAGCCCATATCCTTCGCTGCCACGGCAGAGCAGGACTGGTACAACGTGAATATCAATACCCGTTCGACGGAAGCACTAAAGACCACTACCACGCGGTTCACGGAGCGGGGTGCCGACGCAGGATTGGTTCTACAGTCGACCGTCGTCAACGGCATCAGCAGTAAGACGCCATTACCCATTGGCAGTCAGGATGCAACCCGCGGCGTCCAAAAATTCGACATGAGCGAGGACTTCTGGGTATCGGCCTACGACTATACGGCAGCAGCTGGGTGGCAGGAGACCTATACGCCCAACAAGTTCTACAATCTGAAAGCGACCTACGACGGTACTGGCACATGGACACTGCCCAGCACGCAGTATTGGCCAGCCTCAGACAAGGCTGTTCAGTTCTTTGCCTATGCGCCGGCAGCCACCAGTAACCAGATACTCTCTGCCGAGACGGCCGCAGGGCGTCCCACTATCACGTTCACCGTCGAACAGGATGTCTATGCCCAGACAGACCTCATGGTTGCTGCCAGCGGCCCCAAGACCTACGAATACCACGCCAAGGCCACCTTGCCCTTCAAGCATGCTCTGACCTGTGTCAAGTTTGCCATGGGCGAGAGTTTTAAGAGCGGCTGCACCATCAAAAGTCTTAAGGTCGAGAACGTGGCCCGTAAGGGTGTCGTGACTATCAATGACCCGGTGGAATGGAACATCGACGAGACATCGCGTACATTCTTCCTCATGGACGAGCTGGGGTTCTCCAGCGATGCGGCCATGAATACCGTTATCGCCCCGACGGGCGGTGAGCAGTACACCACCATGCTGATGATTCCACAGACCTTGCCCGATGATGCCCGTCTCGTCATGGTCTATAACAATGGTAGCAAGGACATTGAGGTGGCGGCATCGCTAGCCAGCCAGATGTGGCTGCCGGGTACCACCGTCACCTACAACATATCTGCCACCGAAAACTCCATGGACTATGTCCTCACGGCTTCGGCCGTACCTGTCGGCCATCGTGGCGGTCAGACCTCTTTCGCCATCACGAGCTACGCCGTCAATGGCGATGGTCTCGGCAAGACTCCCATGCCATGGGAGGTCATTGGTTACAGCGATGACGGCGGCGTAACATTCCACCGTGAGAAGCCAGCCTCCTGCAACTGGGCAGCCATAGTCACCACCAGCGGCAACGGCGGCACCGCTCCCAACGAAGGCATCGCCCTGCTGACGGAGCAGGAACCGACAGGAACAGAGACCTACACAGCAGAGCAAGACGTAGCAGCACAACACCAGCAGATGTTTGACCGCACGCCGAAGGGAGCCAACAAGAATCCCTATGACCTCTCCACACACGACTATTATGGCAATACCGTGCCCCGCACCACAGCAAACTGTTATATCGTCAACGCCCCCGGCTTCTACAAGTTCCCCCTCATCTATGGTTGTGCCATCAAGAATGGTGCTGTCAACGATGTGGCATACTCCAATGGATGTGCCTACAGTTATAAAGGCAAGAACACCATTACCTCTCCTTACATCAAGGACAATGGCACGCCTAAGGACGCTGTCGTTTGTTGGCAGGATGCAGACGAGCTCGTCAACACAGAAACCATCAAACTGGAACAAGAGACTGACGGTCAATACTATATCTATTTCCAGATAGACCGAGACAAAATCTATCCAGGTAATGCACTGATAGCCGTTCGTGATAATAACAATGAAGAAATCATGTGGAGCTGGCACATCTGGTGTACGAATATCGACCCCATGGCCGTGACGGAAATCACGAACTATTCCGGTTACAAGTATAGCCTCATGCCGACAATGCTTGGATTCTGCTCATTAGGCGGCACAATATCCACTTATGCAGAGCGTTCCATGACGGTAAAGATACAACAGAGCAGCGGCAAGACCGCCACATTCACCATCCATCAGTCTGGCGGCGACCTATACACACACTTCACCGATGGCTATGCCACCTACTACCAGTGGGGACGCAAAGACCCATTTCCGGGTGTGACGAGCAAAAACAACAGTGACAACCATCCGACATATCCAACGAATTCTACCTACTACTTTAGACAAGCAAACAAGACTGGAACAGTAGAAGAATCCATCCGACGTCCCTTTGAAAAGTTCTATAACAGCGGAGCTTATTGGGCTAACGACTGGCCTTGGGGGTTATGGGATGCCGACGGTTCACAGGGAAGGAAAGACGGAAAGGTCCTGAAGACCATTTACGACCCCTGTCCTCCGGGGTTCTGTGTTCCGCCAGGAAATACATTCTCAGGTTTTACCACCAATGGTGCCAATACCGGATGGACTTCATTTGGATCTAACTACTTCCACGTGGCCAACAAAGCCACAGCAGACGTAGACGGCGGTTTCTATTTCTACACAGACAAGAGCGACACACAAACGTATTTCGTTCCCACATTCGGTGGATACAGACAATGGTCAGACAATCGCACCACGAATTGTGGATATGGCGCATTCTATTGGTGTGCAAATGCACAATACACAAAGCCCAACTACAGAGGATTCAATCTTGAAATCCACATCAAAGATCCTGCTGTTTCTAACAGTAACAACACTGGTGTATGGGGTACAAATGACTGTCATATAAACTATGGTGCCAACATCATACCAATTTTAGACAAATAAACGTACACATATGGAAAAACGACATTCTATAGCACCAACCGCTATTGGTCTTTGGCTTTTAGTCTTATGCATTTTAGTGCTAGCATGTTCTGAAGACATCAACGACAGCCGAGAGCTAACCGTCAATGGCAAACAGCCCATCGCCTTCACAGTCGACGACTCTCAGGACTGGATGCAGACAAGTGACGACATTGCAACCACCCGAGCCGCGGAGCAAGGACTGTTCGCACCACGCTCCACGAAGATGGTGTCGACAAGTACTGTGATGGGCAACGTCTACCTAAACACATCGGTAGTCAACGGAATCGATGCAGAGCCGATAGGATCCGAGCCTACCCGTGGCGAGACTTACGCCACGACGCCACAATACATCGCTGTTAGCGGCTTCTCACACGCAGCCAACAGCACGCCACAGACACCCGACATCTTCTATAACATCATCGTCCATCAAGACGGCACCGCATGGAGGCCCGTCAACAACGACTATTACTGGCCGCAAAACAGTACTTCCAGTTTCTTTGCCTACGCTCCCGTGGCGACCAACAGCAACGGCATCACGCTCTCGCCAGCTACCTACAGCGGCAAACCCACCATCGACTTCACCGTACAAGACAACGTGGAGGACCAGATTGATCTGATGACTGCCAGCTCTGGCCCGCTGACCTGGCGTAGCGGCATCAAAGCACGTCTGCCGTTCCGTCACGCCCTCACCTGTGTCAAGTTTGTCATGGGCTCCGGTCTGCCCGCCAACTGCCGCATCTCGGCCATCTACCTGAAGAACATCGCGCAGAAAGGCACCTACACCTTCGACGAGGTGAACCCCACATGGGTGGCCAGCACCACCGACCTAACGGACTACGCCATTACCGATATTAACATGGAGACATCGACTACCGAGAACACGGTCATCAAGCCTCAGAACAAAAACCTAAGCTACGCCACGCTCTTGATGATTCCTCAGTCGTTCAACAACGCGAACCAGAAGATTGAAGTGTTTTTCGACGACGGTGTGAACCCTGAAAGCAGTCTCTCGGCCACGCTTGAAGGCACACAGTGGCTGGCAGGCACCACTGTCACCTACAAGCTCAGCAGCAACGCCAACCAGCATTTCGTGCTCGAGGTGGTACCCGCACTCGTAGGCCATAACGGCGGCGAGACAACCTTCAAGGTAACCAGTTACAAGCAGAACGGCAACACAAAAGAGGCGATGCCTTGGCGTGTCATCGGCTACAGCACCGACGGCATTACCTATACCACCGAGAAGCCCAGCAGCCAGAAGTGGGTAGGACTGATGACAACAGAGGGCGACGGCGGCACAGAGCCAGAAACAGGGCGTGTATTAGTGGAAGCGCAGACGGCCACTGCCGAACTGCTCAACGAGGCCGATGACGCGGCAGCCCAGAAGGCCGTTATGGTGGGCAACGGCACACGTGGCACTCAGGAGAACCCGTGGGACCTCTCCACGCACAATCTGGCAGGCATCAGCACACCCATGAACACTGCCAACTGCTACATCGTCAACGCGCCCGGCTGGTATAAGCTGCCGCTGGTTTACGGCAATGCTATTACCGATGGTGTAGCCAATACCGATGCCTACACAAAGTCGCCCAACCTCGACTATCTGGATCGTGCCATCACCGATCCCTACATCTACAACAACACTGATGCGCAGAGTACGCCCTACGCCCCCAAGGATGCTATCATCCTCTGGCAGGATGCCGATAGTTTGGTCACGAAGACCCACCTCTCTGCCGACAAGCACTTTATCGAGTTCTATGTCGACCCTGAGACCATCCGTCAGGGCAACGCCGTCCTCTGCGTCCGCGACGCCACCGCCGACGGCGAAGGTCATGCAGGCCGTATCATGTGGAGTTGGCATATCTGGGTGACGGGAATAGACATGACTCCAAAATATCTAACGAATGCCAACGGACGCCACTTTGACCTTCTCCCTGTACCTATCGGTTTCTGCTCGCGTGGTGGCACGGAAGCGACATATTTAGGCAGAACCATCTACGTCAAGATTCAGCAAAGCAGTGGTGCCACTGCCGTACTCCACATCAAACAGACAAGAGGTGTTGACTTTACCGCTTTCACCAACGGCAACGCGCCTTATTACCAATGGGGGCGCGCAGTTCCTTGGCGCCCAGCGACCGGATGGGTTAATGGAACAAATGAGACAGATAAGACATGGTACATTAATTCTTTATACTCTGCTTCTATGACCGCCAGTGGCATCTCATTAGGCACCGCCATTAAACATCCACTTGCTTTTTATACCACAACAGCGATTACTCCATATTCAAGCCCGACAAATTATTACAGGCTATGGGATGGCAATGCACCAACAAATTTATCTACACCTGCGACAACTGCAAATGTCCAAAAGACAATTTACGACCCTTGTCCGTCAGGATACCATGTAACCGGTCCCCACACCCTTACCGGATTAACGGTACGGAAAGCGAATCATACAATGTATACGAATCCTACAAACACAGATTGGCTGTTTGTACCTCCTTTAGGAATCAGGCAAACAAGCACAGGTGCAATTGACAAAAACAATTACCCTATAGGAAGATATGTATATATGTATCATTCAAATTGGGGCAAAAATGGCAATAATACAGCAATGGCCATGATTTGGTATTGGACCTCTGCAACAGAATTTAACGCAGGGGCGCCATCTGGAGGTGCCAGTTGGGGGCGTCTGATTTACGCTGCTATTGAGCGTTAGAAGAACTATATAAAGTGACGGGTGACAGATGAAAGTGTATTTTTCACCCGTCACCAAACGTTTCTGCTCTATGACAAAGTCATAGAGCTATAGAGACAAGGATAGTGGACAGTAAGAGTGCACGATTTTTGAAAAATCCTCCATGAGTTTTGCGTAAAAGTCATGGAGAATTTTTCAAAACTCACGGGGTGTTATAAACCGCCATTCGACTGAGCAATAGCACGTTGTCTCAGGTAATCGAAGTGGATGTTCACATAAAAAAAACAGCCAAATATTTGGAAGTTTAACAAAGATTTTATATCTTTGCCCCCAGATTAACAAAAGACACAACTATGGATAAACGGATTTCTATAGCACAGATGTCTATTAGCCTTTGGATATTGGTCACTACCCTTTTGACAACAGCATGCACAGACAACATCAACGACAGCCAAGAGCTAATAGCTGACAGTAAACAGCCCATCGCCTTTATAGTCGATGACTCACAGGACTGGTATCTCACACAACAGAACGAGACGACGACAAGAGCTTTGGAGAACGGCGCTTTTGCCTCACGTACCTATGACATGCAGACCAGCAACGGTCAGCCGATGACAATGACGTCGTGTGTAGTCAATGGCATCGACGGCAACGGGCTGGCAGGCAAGGCCGTGACACGAGGACTGCCACAGAATACCGTACCGGGCAACTTCAAGATGGCCGCCTACACCTATACAGGCACGAGCACTCCCACTTGGACATCTTACTTTTACGACCTACTGGCTACCAACAACGGTAACGCGTGGACGCTGAACCCCACACAGTATTGGCCTAACAGCCACGACTTGTTGCGTTTTTATGCCTATGCGCCCACCACAGGCAGTGCCACGATGTCGGCACAGACGGTCACCACGGCACCCTACCTCGACTTCACCGTCAATCCCGTCGTTCTCGACCAAGAGGACCTTATGGTAGCTTCCACCGACGCCACCCACTACAGCACCGGGCTCCGGGTCACCATGCCGTTCAAGCACGCCCTGACCTGCGTCCGTTTCTATCTGGGCGATGCCATCCCAACTAACGGCCGCATTCTCAGCATCTCATTAGAGAACATTGTCAGCAAGGGACGCTACGACTTCGATGGTGTGTGGACACCAACGACAGATTCCATAGAGTTTGCCATGAACAACATCAACTTCGACTTCACGTCGGCTATGAAGGGTTCGCAGATTATCTACGATGTCGGTCAAGGAGGAGCTGCTGCAGCCACCATGCTCATGATCCCACAGGCGTTCAACAGCGTCAAGCAACGGGTCAAAGTGGTCTACAACGACGGCACCAACAACATCACGGCTTATGCCACGCTGAACGGCACATCATGGTTGCCGGGTACAACCATCAGCTACTATCTCTCGACTACCGGCACCTATAAGTACGTGCTTGACGTGACACCTGTCACGGCCAGTCACAATGGTGGCGAGCACACCTTTTATGTACGCAGCTACCGCCAGGCCGATAACAGCGGACCGGAGCAACTACGCTGGCAGGTGACTGGCTACAGTCTGGACGGTGTAAACTTCACTGCCACAAAGCCCGCCGCTGCTGACTGGTTCGGCCTCGCCACCACAGCAGGCAATGGCGGTACGGAACTGGCACCGGGCAAGGTCTGGATAGCTGAGCAGACGGGGGTGACACCCGACAACAGTCCCACCGATGCCAACGCTATGAAAGCCTACATGGCAGAGCACCCCTCACGCGGCGAGATTCACACGCCCTTCGACCTCTCCAAGCACGATGTCGCCGGCAACCCCTCGCTGCAGAACACCGCCAACTGCTACGTCGTCAACGCCCCCGGCTGGTATAAGCTGCCACTGGTCTATGGCAACGGCATCAAAAACGGCACAGAGAACGAGGAGGCCTGGACACCCGGCAACGCCAACAACAGGTTCAAAGACTATCTGGACAACGACATCCAGTCGCCAGACGCGCCCTATATCTACAAGACCTATACCCCCGGCAGCGCTACACTGGTGTGGCAAGATGCCAACGGCCTTATTGACCAGCCGACTGTCCAACTTTGCGATAACGACACCTACCTGAAGTTCCAGATTCCCTCAGGCACCACCTTCCAGCAAGGCAATGCCATCGTAGCTGTCAGAGACGGAGACCAGAACATCATGTGGAGCTGGCACATTTGGGTCACCGATGTTGACATACTCGCTACCGTACCAGTTATGAATTATGAGAAGCAGACGTACAACCACATGCCCGTCAACCTCGGTTGGTGCTCGTTAGGTTCGGGCCTCACCCACTATCCGGGGCGTACCGTCTATGTCCGTATTCAGCAGGAAGGTGGCAAGGAAACCGTCTTGGCAATAGGGCAATTAGACAGCGATGCACTCATCTCCGAGAGAGGCTACAACCCATTCTACCAAAGTATGCGCAAAGACCCGATGGGACCGGGAACGGGCAATGGCAATGAGAACAAGCAATTATACGGTCCTCACCAGTTTAACTATAACTCTGGAATAACAACTCAGCAATCCATCGGTTATGCCATACGGAATCCATACAACTATATTAATGTACAAACAAGCACATGGATTAACATCGTTCGTTATGACCTGTGGAATGCTGGAGCGACAGGAAACGCAACGCGATATACAACTATCAAGAAAACCATTTACGACCCAAGTCCCGTCGGATTCCATGTACCAGAACCAAATGCATACACGGGATTCACTACTAACGGTGCAAGTACTGATGGAAAAAATTCATTCTCTCAATCTCAGAAGTATAGCTATGGATACTATTATTATACCGACTTAAACAAAACAAGAACCTTTCATTTCCAGACGACTGGCGTACATGAATCTTGGAATAATTCTGGGGTAAATCTTTCACTATGGAATGGACATACATGTTTATGGACTGGCGGAGCATTTAATGGAAGTACCGTATATCTGTGGTCACACAATCAATACACGCTACCGTTTGAGCAATACAACTGCGGCTCTCGTGGCATGTCAATCCGTCCCGTTGCTGATTACTAAATTCTAAACATCAGACGCTATGAAGACAGCATATACACCTTTGTTAGCTATTAGTTGTTGGCTTTTGACCGCCAGTTGTGCCGATGACATGACCCCTTCTACTTCTGTTGAAGGAGGGAAGAACGGACAGCCCATCACCTTTACCGTTGATGACTCGCAGAACTGGTATCTACAGCAGAGTGAGGCCAACACCCGAGGGCTTACACCACGTGACTTTGCACCAAAGACGATAGAGATGCGTTCGGCAGGCGGTGCTACGGGTCTGAAAATGACTGCCACCATAGCCAACGGCATTGATGCAGAGCCGATGGGGGCAGACAGTCCTTTCTTCGAAGAGGGCACCCGCGGCACCACCATCACGACCAAGCCCGACATATTCAGAGTTCACGCCTATATCTACGATGGCACCGTGCCATCGTGGACGAGCTGGTTCTATGACGAGCAAGCCACAAAAACGGGCGATGACTGGTTGTTAACGTCACCGCGCTATTGGCCCAATGACATCTCCACAAAACTGCGATTCTACGGCTACACAGTGGCAACAGGCAGCGCAGCCAGTATCAGCCATTCACCTGAGACGGACGCCACAGCGCCTTACATCGACTACACCGTCAACACGTCGGTGGTGAGTCAGGGAGACTTGATGACAGCTGTCACGCCAGCCACCCGCTTTTATGCTGACGACAAGGTGGAACTACCCTTCAAGCACGCTCTGACATGCGTCAAGTTCGTAGCCGGTACGGGATTGGCCAACTGCACCATCAACCGCATCTCACTAGAGAACATCGTCAAGAGTGGACGCTACGACTACAACGGGAACTGGACTGCCGGTACAGACTCGGCCAACTTCGACATGTCGCAACTAAATTTCGCTGTCGGTGCATCCACCAACGTACAGATTGTCAGTAGCACTAATGGAGCCACTGCTACAACGATGTTCATGGTGCCCCAGCAATTTGGAAGCGACAAGCAGAAGATAGAGATTTCCTATAACGACGGCTCTGGTAGTAAAATTGTAGAAGCCACCCTCAACGGTACGGCATGGCTGCCGGGAACAACCGTCACCTACAATCTCTCTGTTACCACCAACTACGAATATGTTCTGAATGTCACGCCCGTCACCATCGGCCACGACGGCGGCACGGCAACCTTCTCCGTCTCCAGCTACCGTCAACAGTCGGGTAGCACGCCCGAGAACCTGCCTTGGCACATCATCGGCTACAGCGACGACGGTATCAACTTCTATGCTGATAAGCCCGTCTCATGCTCGTGGGTGGGCTTTACTGACCTCGAAGGAACGGGTAGCGTGGCAATTACCAATAGTAAAGTGTTAGTACTTCCACAAACCTCGTTGACAACATCATTGACCAGTGCCAACGATGATGCCTCAGTCATGGCAGCCCATATGTCTACCAAGCCACAAAGAGGAACCAGTGAGAATCCCTATGACCTCTCCACACACGACTACAGCGGCAATGAAACGCCACAGAACACAGCCAACTGCTATGTCATTAATGCACCCGGTTACTATAAACTACCACTTGTGTATGGCAATGCCATAAAGAACAGCGAAAACAATTCTGAAGCCTATACTGGCGAGAATAACGTCCAAACATTCAGCGACTATGCAGGTGGCTACATTACCCAACCATACGTATGGAAAACAGCCACGCCATATAAGGCCATCTTGGTATGGGAGGATGCACAGAATCTAATCACCACCAATTTGAACCACGAAATTGACCTCTGCGACCCAGACAATCTAACGGGGAAATACACCTATATGACATTCCGAATTGGCAACAACGACATTAAACCTGGTAATGCCATTCTGGCTGTAGTCGACGGAAGCGACAATATTATATGGAGCTGGCATATCTGGGTGACAGACACACAGATCGGCGCAACAATTCCCATTACTAACCACCAAGGACAGATATTCAACTTAATGCCTGTTACGTTAGGTTGGTGTTCTATTGGTACAGGTCTAGAATACTTTGACGCCCGGAAAATGTATGTAAAAATCTTGCAAGATGGTGGAAAGACTTCTGTATTCACCATTACGCAGGATAACACGATTTCCTACACATCCGAACTAGGTTATGCACCATATTATCAATGGGGGCGCAAAGACCCGTTGCAGCCAACAATGGGTGCAACCAACGCAGCTGACCGTGCCACATACGGGAAATACCCTGCGAACCACAACACTTCATCTGCCGTCAGCTACCAACAATCTATCCGCACCCCTAACCAGATGTTCTCGGTCTCGAACGGGAACTGGTGTAACAGCTATAGAAAGGATCTTTGGTGTGCAAAGAATGGAACAGAAGGACAGGAAAACAATATTAAAATCCTTAAAACAATCTACGACCCATGTCCCGTAGGCTTCCATGTTCCAGAAACTAGAACATTTACTGGCATCACAACAACGGGTGGCTACGTTCAAAACAACAATTCTGCCCTAACAAGCACCAATATTAAAGCAGCACGTAATGGTTTTGAAGTCTACACCAATTCTGAAAAGACAGCAACCATCCACTTCCCTGTATTGGGTGAACGAGTAACCCAGCCGACATGGTACAACGGCCCAAGTCCCGCCACGGGTATTGTACCATCTTATTGTGTTGATGTTCTATATACATCTTCATGGACTGCTATACCAGCAAGTTCTTCACAATATCTTTATCTACTGTTGGATCTATGGTCAGGCTACGGTCGTTTTTGGCCAACTTATAATAGTGGAGGAAACACCTCGTCTCATGGTCATCCTATCCGCCCCGTTGCCGACTATTAATTGCCTATATGTCTATTAGTCAGAAACACCAAATGTCGAACCTATGAAACGAAGAATCTATCATATCTCAACTGTTGGCTACTGGCTGTTGGCCATTAGCTTCGTAGCCCTCAGTTGTACCGACGACATCACCCCCTCAATCCCCGAAGGAGGGAAAAACGGACAGCTGATACAGTTCATCGTGGATGACTCGCAGGACTGGTACCAGACGGGGAGCGAAATTGAAACGACACGGACAATGACAAGTCAGGCTTTCGCACCCCATATAATGTCAACATCAGCAGCAGGCATAAAGATTCGTTCATCAGTTGTCAACGGCATCGATGGCATGAGGATGACGGACAATGTGACCCGTGGGAACATACAGAGTTCGTTGGAAGGAGACTTTGGTGTCAGTGCTTTTTTGATTACCAATGGAGGCGACGACATTAGCACCATCACACCGACATACATGTATAACGAAAAGGCAGTGAAAGGCGCTAATGGATGGGCATTGGCTACGCCTTGTTTCTGGCCTGCCGCCGACAAGAAGCTGAAATTCTTTGCCTATACGCCCTTTAACGATTCGGACTACGGCATTACACTATCAGAGAAAACGGTTTCTGGTACACCCTATATTGACTTCATTGTCAAGCGCAATATTCAGGACCAGATAGACCTGATGACTGCCCAGTCGACAGCCACCGCCTACAGTCCCAAGGTAAAAGCACAATTGCCGTTCAAACACGCTCTGACCTGCGTAAAGTTTGCCGTAGGCTCTGGTCTTCCCGCCAACCACACTATAACAAAAATCACGCTGAAGAACATCGTTGAGAAAGGACGCTACTTCATTGGTGAGTACTGGGATGTTCCGACCTACCCGACGACAGATATCTGGCAGTATGACATCGAGGATTTGAGCGTGCCAACCAACACGGCCAACAACACGCTCATCGTACACCCAGACGGCGAAGCCTACAGCACACTACTGATGATTCCGCAGGCCTTCAACAGCGATGATCAGAAGATTGAAGTAACGCTCCAAAACAACGCAACGAACGCCACGACCACCATCTTCGCCTCACTGAAAAATTCAGAGTGGCTGCCGGGAACCACGGTCACATATCAGCTCTGCTCCTCAGATGCCAATGTGGAATATATCTTCAACGTCACGCCGGTCACGGCAGCCCACGATGGTGGCATCGTCGACTTCAAGGTTGTCAGTTACCGCCAAAATGTGTCAGGAAACGACAAGCTAAAGCAATCGTGGAAAGTCGTCGGTTACAGCGATGACGATGGTAACACCTGGAGTGCAGAGAAGCCGCAAAGCGCTAACTGGTTCGGTTTGGTAAACTCCAGCGGTGAGGGCAGTACAGAGTCTGAAACGGGCAAGGTACTCTTCAACGCTCAGACAGGCACGACGTCTCCTGTCAGCGAGACACAGGACAGAGAAGCCCAAGAGGCAGTGTTACGTGCAACCCAGCGTGGCAAGGAAGCTCCCTACGATCTGTCGATGCATGATTTCGGCGGTCAACTGACTAAGCGCAATACCGCCAACTGTTACGTCATCAACGCCTATGGCAGCTACTCGCTGCCGTTGGTCTACGGCAACGGCATCAAGGACGGAGAACAAAACACAGTAGCCTATAACAAGTCAAACTACAAAGACTACAAGAATCGGAACATCACAAACGCATACATCTACGAAAACAAAGATGCTTCGAACAACAACTACACCCCCGGCGATGCCGTTGTTGTATGGCAGGACGTTGACAACCTGCTTACCAACGTCAGACTGGATGATGCAAAAGAAAACCTTCTCTTTGAGATAGAGAAGGGCAACATCTCGCAGGGCAATGCTGTCGTTGCTGTCCGCGATGATAGCAACAACCACTACATCATGTGGAGCTGGCACATCTGGGTGACGGCAGCTGATGTTTATGCCACCATTCCCGTCGTCAACCACGACCGACGTAAGTTCAACTTCATGCCCATCCCACTGGGCTATTGTTCCATGGGTGGTTCACAGACATCTTACAATCCTCGTACGATTCTTGTCAAGCTACAACAAAGCAGCGGCCTTACCGCCATCATGCCTATCACACAGACAGGTGGCAAGGAGCTTGCGCCAACCGCAGGAAACATGCCATTTTGGCAGGGAGGAAGAAAAGACCCACAGCCGGGATGGGATGGAAAGACATTCACCCCAGTAAGTAACGTCCCACGGAAATACTACCAAAGCCCTAATGGATATGAGTATACGGTCTCCAGTTCAGCATCCTCAATCTCCCAATCAATCATTTCACCATTGACATATTATACGGTTAATGTATGGAGTTCTGAAATCATTTATAACATGTGGGATGCAGGAGCAACAGAATACACAAATCCTGCACCAAATTATATACCCATAAAAAGTATCTATGACCCATGTCCTGCAGGATTTCACGTAACAGACTGTTATGCCTCTACCGGGTTTACTACCACAGGTTCTATTGGATCCAATACTAATTCTGCACAATGGAATAATGCAGGAGTATATGCCAATGGATTCAAGATATGGACTGATGGCAATAAAAATAACACCATATATTTACCAGCTTCTGGATTAAGAAGACCTGGTAGCTACAATGGAAATATTGGTGACCCCCATGCAGGCATTTGGTATTGGACTTCAACAATGCCAACAGCTGGGACATTTTATACTGTTGCCATTTTAAGTTCGGCTTTCTACGTTTACTATGACCCTAATACGACGGGGTATGGTTTTTCTATTTTTCCTGTCTCCGACAACTACAACTAAAAACAGCTTCTGAGAGACCTTTGACAAACAATAACAAATTATACCAACGAATATGAACATTCGACCGCATCTCATAGCAGCGAGCATCCTCACAGCAGCAGCATTCGCCACTGCTTGCACCGAAGACATTGACAATAGCCAAATGCCAATGGCTAATGGCAAACAGCCAATTACGTTTACAGTCGACGACTCGCAGGATTGGAATCAGAAAAATACAGATGAAGTAATGACGCGAGCCATCGGTAAAAGTGTTGTCAAATCAAGCACTACAGCAATGACGACAGATGACGGCTGTTTGTCTGGACTCTTCATACATACAACCACAACAGACGGTGTTAACAACACACACTTCAAATTAGAGACGTCAACACGTGGTGAAGCAAAAACAAACCTACAGGAGTCTTTTAACGTAATTGCATATGAGTACGGCAATAACGAAATATGGGGGAATCAGTCTGTTTCCTGGACTGATGTCGCAGCATACAACGCGGGTAAATGGTCAATGAATGAACGCTATTGGCCCACAGGCACCAATGTAACACGCTTTGTGGGATATGCTCCGACAGATATGCCCAACCTGATTGTTCCAGCCATAGGAGATACAGGCGAGCCAAGAATGACCCTAACCATCCCAACCGCCATTAGCAACCAGAAAGATTTGATGGTGGCATTTACCGGTCCGACCACATTCGGCACAGAAGGCGGCAAGGCATATCTTCATTTCAAACATGCGCTAACGTGCGTAAAGTTTGCTGTAGGAGAATATCTAAACGCTGGCGATGAAATCAAATCCATTATTCTTCGTAAGATTGCAAAGACGGGAACATTAACCATTGGCAATAGTCTAACATGGGATGCAAATGCCAATAGTCGCGATGATTTCTTCATGACGGATATTAACTTCAATGTATTGGGTTCCAACACCGATGCTATTATTGCCCCAAGCGGGAGTAACGGAGAACACCAAACAACCATGCTAATGATACCACAGACATTCTCAGATGACGAACAACAAATAGAAATGTCCATCAAAAAAGTTAGTGACGGCCAAGTACATAAGGTAGCGGCCTCCTTGAAGAATTCTGCATGGTATCCTGGTACTACCGTAACCTACAAACTGTCAACTACACCCACCAGTGGTACTTTCGTTTTGACGGCCTCGTCGGTGTCCGTTGGACACAATGGCGGGCAAGGCTTCTTCACTGTTACCAGCTACGAAGAGAAAAGCAATAATAAAACGGCCCTCCCATGGGAAATTATTGGTTATTCAACTAACGACGGGGCTTCATTCTCTTACGAGAAGCCTGCATCCCTAAACTGGCTTGGGATTACAACGACCAGTGGAAGCGGAGGAGCTGATGGGCAAAAATGTATCATTAATATAGCAGCCTCAAATGCGACACAAACATCGACGCCAAACGATTTCGTACTCGCAATGAAAGAGATACTACAGAAGACATATCTAAAAAGAGGCACTGAAGACACCCCCTACGATCTCTCAACTCATGACCTCGCTGGCAACGAAACCACATGTAACACAGCTAACTGCTACGTTGTCAACGCCCCCGGTTGGTATAAGCTGCCACTGGTCTATGGCAACGGTATCAAAAACGGCATAAGAAATGAAGATGCCTACTCTGGTACGGCAATCAACCATGCCGATGGCACAATTAACGACCCATACATCAGCTACACACCTGCTGAAGGAAATGATGGCGGCATTCTCTGTTGGCAAGATGCCTCTGGGCTAGTGAGTGACGTGGCGGTGTCTACAGACAAGAAGTACCTGACGTTCAAGGTTGACAGTCTTTCCATCACACCAGGTAACGCCGTTATTGCCGTCCGTCAAGACAACACAGACAAAGACATTATGTGGAGTTGGCATATTTGGGTAACACCAGTCGACATTAACAGCACTATTGAGGTAAACAATCCAAGAGGCTATCGTTACGACTTTCTGCCTACGCCATTAGGCTGGTGCCCGACAAACGGAACTCTAAAGACATATTCCCCACGTACGGTACTCTTAATGATACGTCAGAGTACGGGAATGACAGCCGTATTCCGCGTAACACAAACAGGTGGTGTCGAATTAGTCAGCAACACGAAAGGTTATGCTCCATACTACCAATGGGGGCGCAAGGATCCTCAATTGCCGTGGTCTACAACCTCTACATACGCTTTCCACGATCAGTTCTACGACAACTCAAAATATAGATGGCAAACAAAAACTGGACCAGTATACGTTAACGAATCCATCAAATATCCTTACGCCTTCATCACGACATCCAACTCCAACAGCAACTGGTGCAGAACTGCATCTAATAGTTGGTGGGATGCAAGAGGAACGACTGGCATCACTTTTGACAAAACCATCAAGACCATTTACGATCCAAGTCCCGTTGGCTTCGCCATGCCACCGGTAGGCGCATTCTATACGTTCACATACGATGGTGAGCAAAAAAGTGCAGGAAGCTGTCCCATTATCAATAGTAGTACAGCAAACACTGACGGCGGCTATTCATTCCGGACATTCTCGGGCGATAACGCCATATATTTCCCACGTACCGGAATCATAGACAATGATGGTACAAAGGGAACAAACGTAAATGGGCATTACACAACGGCCACCCCGTATGATGCGACCTCAAACTACTACTTTGGTTATAGCATCGGTGGCGACATCAGTCCAAAATACAAAAGCGGCCGTGTACGCTCATGGGCAGCCCGATCCATAGTAGAGTAGGGCTGCATTAGGTTACCTATGACTAAAGATTATAGTTACTATGCGTTCTGTCTTAGAATCCACCCGCTAACCACAACACAAAAAACTTAACTCACTGAAATACCGTATCTTTGCGCTAAAAAACAGCGCAAAGAGTGGTCGTTATCCCACAAATGCAAAAAAAATGCTGTTTTTCTTGCATTTTTGCGTTCTTTTCCCTATCTTTGCCCCCAGATTATTAAAAGAGACTACTATGGAGAGACAATCAATAACGGCTATTGGCCTGGTGCTTTTAGCTTTTTGCCTTTTGACAGTATCCTGTAGTGAATACATTGACAATAGCCAAGAGAAAAATGCGAATGGCAAGCAGCCTATCGCGTTTGAGGTGAATAGTTTGGACTGGAACAGTGAAGGTATTGAGACACGAGGAAACGAATGTCAACTACCGCTCATGGAGAATAGGAAGGCCAGCGGTCTGTCATTCACCGTCGTACAGGGAACTATGACAGAGGGTACCCGTTCTATTCCGACGACAGACCTCAACTCCAGCATCGGCGTCAGCGGCTACTCCTATGCGGTAAATAGCAGCATGGGCGATGCTGCAATCATCATGGAGAACGTGGAGACCACACTTTCGGGTACCAATTACCAAATGGCCAGCACCTACTATTGGCCCGAGAACAAGTGCGCTCAGTTTTTTGCTTACACACCATATGCAGCAAACAACACATCAGCTTTTTCCATCGGTTTCGATGCGACCCAGCACATGCCAACTATCACGATGTCAGTCAACGAGAACGACATTGCTAACCAGACAGACTTAATGGTAGCAGAGTCGGGGGCAAAAACCTATAATGGCTCTGCTGTCGACCTTTCATTCAAGCACGCGCTGACATGCGTAAAGTTCGAGATCGGCAGTATTACAGGACTGTCGGGCGACATCAAACGTATATCACTAAAGAATATTGTAAAGAGCGGCACCTATACCTACGGCAGCGGATGGACGGTAGCAACAGACTCTACCGACTATAACATCACAGGATTACAAGTTCCCTTGAATAGCGTCATGTACACCCCCATCCGTCATGACGGCGATACCGATGGAGCCAACAGCACACTGCTACTAATACCGCAGACTTTCACCTCCGCCAAGCAGGTCATTGAAGTGGAATACAAGCCCACAGGCAGCACGGGGACCGTGGTACTGACAGCCCCACTGAGCACATCTTCATGGGAACCTGGCACAACCATTACCTACTACCTCAACGCCACAGGCACTAGTAACATGCCCGTACTCGACGCCTCGTCAGTCACTGTAGGTCATGGTGGCGGACAAGGACAATTTGTCGTGGCCAGCTATATGGACAACGGCAACGGTTCTTACACAAACATCCCTTGGGAGGTATGCGGCTACAGTTTGGACGGTGTGAACTTCACACGTGAGAAACCATCCAATTGTTCATGGGTCGGCATAACAACCACCAGTGGCGACGGCGGTGTGGCAGACTACGGCTGGGTGACAGTCGAAGAGCAGGCCCCCAACGGTGGCAGCACTGCCGTGAACACGGAGGATGCCGCCAACACCAGTCAGGTTGCCATCATGAAAGCACGCGCAGACCTACGCAAAGAAGGTGAGGCCACTGCCAGCAACCCTTGGGACTTGTCGACACACGATCTCAGCGGCAATCACACCCTACGCAACACTGCCAACTGCTACGTTGTTAATGCACCGGGCGTCTACAAGATTCCATTGGTCTATGGCAATGCCATGAAAGACGGACAGGCAAACACGTCGGCATACAGCAATGCAACTTTCGTCGACCATACTGGTACACACATAACCGATCCATATATCACCACTCGCTATAGTCCCGATGGTGCAAAACTTCTTTGGCAGGACTCCCCTGCCCTCATCACCAACGTCGCCCTAAAGGACGGCTACTTAGTGTTTGAGATTACCGAACAGAACATCAAGCAGGGTAATGCCGTCGTTGCTGTAAAGCAAGGCAGCACCATCCTATGGAGCTGGCATATCTGGGTGACCGCCGTCGACCTGAATGGCTACATTCGCTGTTCTTCCGGCAACTATTCTAAGTATGACTTTATGCCCTTAACCCTTGGTTGGGTTATTACCAAAGGCACAGAGTATCAGTACAATAGTCGCACTCTATACGTCAAAGTACGCCAGACCAACGGCCAGGAAGCCATCTTCGCCGTATCACAGATGAATGGCGTGGAGTACCGTGGAACGCACTACGGCAATGGAACATTTTACCAATGCGGGCGCAAAGACCCAATAGGAATGTCGTCAGGAGCAGGCAGCACAAGTGGGAAACAACTTTATGGAGAGAACTTACCCACTATTTCCACAGCCTCTGTAGGCAACTACTATGCTGCCATTTCCTCCCCGACCACAGCCTATTGTACGAATTCCACTATTTGGAAATGGTGTAATACCCTTCCATACAACTGCTGGGATGCTGCAGCTACCACGTATGGCTGCTCAAACCCTCACCACCTGCGGAGCGTAAAGACCATCTACGACCCGTGTCCAGTCGGATACCACGTTCCAGAATACTGGTCAATGGCATTTATGTCAACACAAGACTGGTTTACCTCTCCTTCTACTATCAATGTATCCTCCACAGCATTATCCGAGGTACAAAAGGTGTTCCGGGTTGCAAGCAACTTCGACAACGGATGGAATTTCTACACAGACTGGAGAAACCAAAACACAATCTATTTCCCTGTAAACGGCTATATAGGGGCTAGCGGC
>Ga0310696_10001110_pt1 | contig 39602 bp, 74 predicted proteins | sample AusTroGonzalo_MG_4_FD_203885 | JGI IMG/M metagenome (GOLD analysis project Ga0310696, IMG submission 203885) | Bovine rumen microbial communities from tropical cattle in Woodstock, Queensland, Australia - Gonzalo_02 (v2) (version 2) | ecosystem: Host-associated > Mammals > Digestive system >... | reverse complement strand
TGTCTGCGACGATTACATCGTACTGGCACTCTTCGCAAAAATCTTGCGTGTCATCTTCTCCAGCATCACATTGATGCCCTCTCAGCCGATTTATCAGTTCGTCATACATCAGCTTTCCTCCTTCGGTGGCTCTGGAGCGATTTGCTTTCTTGGCCGATACATAGGAAAGTTTTTGTTGTTACATTCTCGTCCAGAATAGTTGCAAGCAAAATAACCGTATTTTGGCTCGTAAACGTTTTTGTTTTTGCAAGAATAGCACGGGCTTGTTCCCCACAACAATCCCCTATCCCTCTTCGACGTAGCCTTTGCGCTCAGTTCCTCTATGGCATCAGCGGCTTGATAGTGCAATTCCGCATCGGGCCAATCGTCTGGCGCTTCTCTTAACAGCGCAATCAGTTCGTCATACATCAGCTTTCCTCCTTCGGCGGTTCTGTCGGCGTTGGTCTGCGGCTTCGGCTTAAGAACTTCGGCTATTTTCTGCTTGTACAATTCATCAAAATTGAAATACGAATTGCAGTTGATGCACTTCATGTCGAGTTTGCCCACGCCTTTGCCAATCAGATGCCGCATATAATTGGGACTTCCGCATTTCGGGCAGACGATGTTTGCGGGTTCAAGTTTCATTCTCCAGCCTCCTCAATCACAATCTCGACCCCCGGATCTACCTGCATCGTCTCTCCCGGCTCTGCCGGGATGACGGTTGGAGCGGCTTCAATGTCTACCGCTTTCAATCCCCACTCATCCGGGTCAGTAAGCATAAGCCCCTGATTTTCCCACGGGAGCGCACTGCGGTCAATCAAATCTCCGTGGTCGGGGACTTCAGTTACCGCGCCAATCGGGTTTCTTTTGTAAGCGTAATCTGCCATGCTTCCGTAGCATTTTCCATCGCTCGAAACTATCATTACAATCTTGTCTTCCGGAAGCTTGATGCTTTCGATATAAATGCCCATTGCTCAATCCTCCAGTTTCGCTCCGCACAGTGGCGACAACATACTATATTGTTCCATCAGTTCCCATCACCGCAATCGGATTTACCCATATTTCAGCGCCACACGACGGACACTCAATATGTCCGAACGAAACTTCCGGTTGCTTGTACAAAATCTTTGCTTTGCATTCACTGCACATAGTTTGGTAGGTCGGCATTTTTCGCACATCTTCTTCCAGTTGAAGGCGCTTCATCTCTTCTTCGGACGGCACATGTATGTAATTTTCGATGATGCTCTCCTTCTTGTTGACAGTAACAAAGGGCATCTCGTTCGGCTTCTCAACTGTTTCGGCGATATACTCAACTAATATCTGGTGCGGGTACTTGCCTTCTACCCTCGTCTCGATAATTCTTTCAGGCTTTTCGTGACGCCCCTGATAAGTGCTGTCAGCCATCAGACCGACCCCATATACGAGCCGCAATTCGGGCAATAGTTGTGCCTGTGTATAGCCATCGAACCGCACTCGGAACATTTGTAGTTTCCCAAGGCGAGCAATTTCTGCTCCGTTGCTCCCGGCACAACCCACGTTCCGCTCTTTTTCTCTTTCGCTCCGTAGACAGGAATCTCTCTAACGAACACCCCGATTTTTGCGGCGGCTTTCGCTCTTGCGTTCTGCCCCTGTGCAACGTATTCCTCGATAGCGTTGTTTATGTATTCGATCAGCTCGGTTTTGTTAACGTATTCAGCCATCATCCCCACCAGTCCCTTTCTTTTTCGCTTTGCTACAAGAATCATCCTCTTTCCACAGTCCACCGAGCTCACAAACGTATTTGTCAACGCCGACATTGGTCAGACTGACGCCCCTGTGCTCACAATCCCTACACCGCACAACCTCAATCACGTCTGCAGATGGCATTGCACAATTGAAATATCGCAATTCACAGCATGCAAGTCCCTTCTCTCTGCATTCAAGCATGCCTATCGCCCCACATATTGCTTTGCAGAACGAATCGCAAGCGTCAGACCGTTTTACATATTCAGTCATTTTGGTTCTCCGATTCTTGCGGGTACAGAATCGCAGTCTTTCCGGACATCAGGTCTTCCAGATGTTTTTGCGTGAGATCGTACTCTTTCGAATTATTGTAGCAGAACAGGCGCACATACCAGCTCATGTTCCCGAAGCATTCCGGAGCTTCGGAGATCATCGAACAGTCGAAAGCATCCAGCTTGTTCAACGCCAAGACCAGCCCGTCGTTTTCTGAGGACAGTTCCTTGATCTCGTCCGGGCTAAAACGAATGCTGATGCGCCCGTTCTTAAAGCGTTTTCCTTCGTAGTAGAAGTTTCCCATATTGCCCCTCCTGAATGTATTTTTTGGCATCTGCCAGCATGTAAATTATACACCAAAACCTGTGATTGCTCAATTAACATTATCCACAAATATTAGTGCATTATTTTGTAAATTATGTACAGCCTTTACAAATGCTTTTCGGTATTTTTAGGGCAACAAAAAGCACGTCTATTCTGCCTTTCCGGGGCAATCCGGATGCCTTTTCTTCAAACCTTCTCTCGCCTCAATCTTAATGTCTTCATCAATCAAGCATCTGAACACCCATTTCCCGTATCGTCCGTCCGTTTTCAGCGTTTGAAACCGGCACTCCACGCAGGAATCCGGGGTTGGCATTTCGAATTCGAACTTCACTCCGAATCACCGCCCTGTACTTCCAAATCCGTCGTTACCGCGTTCTGTCTCTTCAAGAGAGTCAACAACCTCCATTTCAGGAGCAAGGTACGGAAGAATAACCATCTGGGCAATTTTGTCTCCCTTGTGGAACAAGTGTGCTTTGTCGCCGCAGTTATAAAGCTTTACGACGATGCTTCCAGTATAGCCCTCGTCTATAACGCCTCCGAGGCTCACGATCCCGTGTTTGACGTTCAGCCCACTTTTGCTCTCGATCTTTCCGAAACAGCCCCTCGGAAGTTCAACATGAACGCCCGTGTCGAAAACAGCCGATTGTCCTATCCAGACCATCTTGTCTTCCCGACAGTAAAGGTCTAGTCCCGCGTCTGTTTCGTGAGCTCTTGTTGGCATAATCGCGTCTTTGTCCAGCATGACTTTCATTTCTTTTCCTCCGTATCCATAAAAGATTGGAAATGCGTGTTTTTCCTAATCCCCAAAAGCACAGACACCTTTCGGAGTGTGCTGAGATTGGACAGCTTTCTCCACCGGTTCCATGCGTGGAATCGTCTAATTTGCTTCTTCACGTTCGGTCCCTCTGTGGCGAATTATGTCATACAGTTCTTTGTATTCCTCGACAGAAACGTTTCCCATTTCCTCAAGAAATTCGAGGTGATATTTGTGGTTCTCGTCGCCGATGCAGAACATCTTGAATTTGGAATCTCGCATTTCTTTCGAGGCGAGCTCGTCTGCGAAGAAGTCCCCAATCGTTTCGTCTTTCGAAATCACGAGATACAGGTGACCGTCGTCCGTAACGATGCTTTTCTGCGCCTTGTTTTCGTATTCGCTATCTCCGACCCACTTCGTCCATATCGTGTATTTCCCCGTTTCTTCCTCGAAATCCTCTTCCCAGAACTCGTTGTTCGTAAGGACAATGTCAACACATGTAATGTCGTCGTATTCCGCGAGTCTCTCGAATATCGTTTTCGGTTCCTGACCAGACGGAGTTGTGCCGAACGGGCGATATTTCTGTTTGTTCGCGTCAGCATGGATCTCGACTGCGAAATTCTCGCAGTACTCGTACTTCGCGACCGCGTCACACGCTATCCGTCGGATTGTGGTTTTGATGTCTTCAATATACAGGTCACCGACATAATAACCCGGTATTGTGATAGCCTCACAATTCTCAAGGGTAAATTCGAGAGTTTTAACTATCATTTTCGTCATCCTCCCACTCCCTGTAGTAAATACGATACGGCTTCCCGTCCGGGAAAAGTTCTTTCACCAGATCTTCGGCTTCTTCCATCGTATATGCACAATCGACAACGTTTCCGTATAATTCTCCGTTTTCGTCAGTTTTCTCTTCTACGATTACCGCAAGCGTTTTCTTCATCCGTGATCCTTTCTGTTCCCTGTCACTCTATCTATCGAAGCTTTGAGTTCAACCGTAGCGGCTTCGCCTTTTTCTTTAGTCCAGTGGTCGCCGTCTCTGACTCTGCACTTTATCTTCGTAGGAATCTCACACTTATCGAAGAACATCTTGAGTCTTTTCGCAAGATGCATCCCCGCCATTTGATTGCCTTCATCATCAAAATCATCACTTGTTTCGGGAACAGAAATCCAAAAGCAGTCTACACCGTCTGCTTTTTCATAGTTCTCGACAATCGCTCCGAACGATGCCATGCCTATACCAAATCCGGCGACCATGTTAAAATCCATCTCCACCGTCTTATTTCTCCTCTATAAGCCACTTTCTGGTTTCTTCGTTCGGCTTCCCGTCTATAAGCACTGTAAACATGCATCCGTAGCAATAGTGTTCGATCACTCCGCTGTGCTCTCTTGCTTCCATCAAACCGCCGCACCCTTTGTGGATGTTTGGCTTGTAGCAGTCGCAAGTTGAATCTGCGGTTCTGAAATCGGCTTTGTGATCGCTGTCTCCATTACAACAAGCTCCGGAGAACCATGACCACCAATAGCATGTCTTGCACTTTTTAGTGTCGTATCGGTTACTTCCCATCTTCCACCTCCATAGGGGTTCTCCCCATAAACACGTCCGGCTTCCATTCCGGGCATCCTTTATCAATACCGTTTCCAAACTGGTGTCTCTTGCGGTAAAACTCGTAAGATTCTCTTGCGTTTATTTCGCTTACAGAGCACATTACGTCTTTCTCTCGCTCTCTCCCACGCGCGTTTGCGCAGGAATCGCACCTTCTTTCGTTGTTTTCTACATAAGCCTTTAAAGCTTCTGCGCCAACGTTGAAGTCTGGTGTCGCTATGACCGCCTTGTACTTTCCACGATAAACAAGTTCGGGGCACAATCCGCCAAAGTGCTTCTTCTCCACGAATGGGACGACCCTTATGTTCACCACTTTCTGCAGACAGTCATTGCAAAGGTTGTAGGTGTTATATCCTAGCTTCCACTCACCTTTGTATTCAGAAATTCTGCTTGAAAAGTCTTCTGGAGACACATACTCGCCCAAAAGCGGGTTGACCGCACCGAGATACAAAACGGGGATTCTTACGTTTTCTACCCCTTTTGAGTAGAACTCGTCTTTACATAAGTCGCAAACTACTTTCATGTTGAAAAGAACTCCCTCTGGTCGAACCACTTATCAGAAATAATGTTTCCAATTTTGGTGATTGGCGTGCTTATCCCTTGCGATTCAACGCGGACGTATCTTCCGGGAACGTCGCTCCACTTTTCAACGCCCACCGTATCCATTATTCGCATGATAGCCTCCAAGCCTTTCGCAGAGCCCTCAAACTCTTCCGCACCGAGATATCCACGTCCAATAACATATCCGCCGAAACTGCATCCCCAAGAATCTCCCTGTAGTTCGAGAGAGTAAGTGAGGACTGAGTGGTCCGTCATGCTGATGTCGGCGCTCACGATTTTTGCATTTAAAATTCCGTACTCCATATCAGGCATTCTCTCCGCTTTTTTTCGTCTTCTAGTTCCTGACGCCACTTGATCCATCCGGGCTTATCTATGTTCTCGTCTCCCCACTGGTTTGTGCTCGCCTGATACTTGCAGTCCTCGATCATTTTTTTAACGGAATCGTCCGTTAGTTTCGGTAATAGTGGTCTGACAATCTTTCTGCACATATCAGGGGCATAGGACATTCTCCCCATACAATACCTGAGGGCAAATATGCATAGGTCGCCCAAGTCTTTCTTCTTAATCTTTACGTCAGACGTCCTGTACCGGTTGCAACAGCAGATGTTATCGTTGCCGATTCCGTCCCCAAACAAGACTTCGCTGTTGCACTCCGGATATGAATCCATGCATGAGTCGCAGAGATTCACGCGGTTGTTTTCGACCGTTCTCGTCATTCAGATTCCTCCAGAAATATCTCCATTTGCCCATCTAACGGCTTATCTTCTTCCTTTTTGGGGCACACAAGCCTGACAATCTCATCTCCGTCCCATGTCTGATTGAACATCCCGCACGCGGGATAAGACGCGTTCCAGTCAGTCGCCTCAGAATACGATCCGCCGTAGACTTCACATTTTCTAAATGTTTTGTCGTTCCATCGTCTCCGATAGAAATTCGAGCAGTCTTTGCACGAGCGCCCCTCTGCAACACCGAATTGGCGGTGCATGAGGTCGATTTTCCGGATATACTTCTTCGCCATCAGGTCGCTATTCCTCTATGCCCGGTCTCAGTTCCCAGTACGCGCTTTGCTCGGCAAGCGCCATATCGATTAAATACAGTTCTGGCGGTTCAGGCTCAGTACAGTATTTTGGCTGAAACTCGCTGATCATCTTGTATTGCACTTCCTCCGGGTATCCGCTCATCATCAGATCGATTGACCACGGTCCTTGCAGTCTGGCAACGTTCTTCATTGCAGAATCGACCATCTCGATAACGTCATCCTTACAAGTTTCGAACGACTCTTTAAGGTATTCTTTCATTGCCGCGAACACGATTCTGTCGGTGGCATCATACAGATGCGGGTAGACATAGTCACAGTCCCAATAGTCAACAGCAAAGATTGGTTCGTGGGAATCGAAATCGTAGAAAACTCGAAACTCAGGTCTTAAGGGAAGCCCGTTATATATCTTCGGAATAAGGCAATCCCGATCTCCGACTCTTTCTCTTATGACGAGCTCAAATTCTCCGCCGGTTTCGTTGCACAGGGAAAAGTATTGGATATTAGCGATTGCCCGCGTTATTTCGTATACGTCAGGAAGGCAGAAGCAGCTCTTTCCGGCGTCAAACTTATTGGAGCACGCTCCGTTCTTTAAAAACAGGCGCGAGCGGAAACCGGCTTTTTCGATCTCAGGAAGAACGGTTTCTCGAACAAACCGCTCAATCCGCTTTTCGTCTTCCGGAATATTCTCCATGTAGAACGTTTCGCCGTTAACCATGTCCTCTGGGAACGGAATGATAATGGTTTTGGGGACTTTGATTCCGCAGTCCTTGATCTTCGGAAACCAATACGACAGATCGTTAAGGTCTCTCGAACGTGACGTGTACTTTAGGTCTTTGTATTTGTCCATATTACCCTCTCAGTGCGTTGTAAATCTGAGCTGAAATGAAATTGGCATCGAGTCCTTGATATGTTCTTTTTATTGCATCGCTTGCAGCTTCGATGATTTTTTCCTCAGCCCTCGATCTTATACTGTCAACGAGCTCTTTAGCCTTAACATCGATATCCTCTTTTATGGTTTCGCTTTCAAGGTATTCAGAGCACGCTTTTTTGTACCTCTCTGCAATCTGTTCTCTCAAGATTTTTTCGAACTCCGAGTCTCCATATGAGTTGAGGTAGTTAGTACTCCTCGATCTCAGTTTCTCGTAAGTTCTTCTCGCTTCATTCATAAGCTCTTCGTCAGTAATCTGCGACGAAAAAAGCCTTGCCATTTCTTCTCCAAATATCTTGTTAATCTCTGTACTAATTTCCATACTTCGCTCCTTGTATAATCCGTTTCTACCACCGATTCAACTCTATAACTGCATATATAAGTCCGATCGCTATTAAAGCCAAGTTTATCCACAACGGAATCAACACAACGGACCACTTCCACGTAATCAAGTTCGTAAGCTTTAGGATGATAAACACGATCTGTATTACGCCGAGAGTTCCTACGCCGCTACTGTATTTCTTTTCTCTCATTTCGTTACCCCTTTCTATATTATCGTCACTTCGCTTCGAGAACAACGTTCGAAGAGTGCACCAGATAGGTTACGCCTTTGATCTTAACCTGAATCTGGTCGCCATCATCAAAGTCTTTCCAAGATTCAACGTCTCCCTTTACAATGTTTCCGTCCGGAAGCTTAATAATGGCATAGTTGAAGGTATACGTCAGGTCCAAAAGCTGTTTATTCCCGCACCCGGCAAGAACGGTTGCAAGTACGGCAAGCACAATAACGAGAGCAACAATAGTAACAATTTTCTTCATCATTCTTCGCCTCCAATTTCAGGAAGATTAATCATGTAACCGCCATCGTTTCCAAGAACGGTTGTCGGGAGTTTTCCGTCCCACTGTTTAATCAGATAATAGCTGACGAGGTCTTCTGTTAACGATTCAGAAATTCTCTTGTTCATTTCCGCCTCTTTCTCACCGGCATACAGGGCGGCTTCCGCCTGTACCTTCACAACATCGAGATCGGCATTAGCCGCAATAATGGATTTCTCGGCTTCTGCGTTCGCGGCGATGATTGCTCGCTTCGCGGTCTGCTCTTCTTCCATTGTTTTCTGCGCCTGTTCCGTCTCGGCTGTCAACTTGTTCTGCGCGGCAACCTGTTTTGCCTCCACGGCATTCGTAAAGGCGTCAGTAAAGTCAATGTCCTCGATAGCAACTGACACAATTGTGATTCCATACGGCTTCATATCGACCGCTGTGGCATCCAGAATGGAGTCTGACAGCATGTCTCGCTTGGCAATGAGATTCTCTGCAGAGTATTGAGAAAATACAGCCTTCGTGTTTTCCTGAATGCGCGGAAACATGACGTTCTCGTAATAGCTCGTACCGACTGTCCTGTAGAGGTTCTGTGCGGTTTCTTGGTCAATGCAATAGTTGACTGACAAGTCAAGGTCTACCTGTTGGATATCGCTCGAGAACGCCGAGGTCTCAATCTGAACTTTCTGCGTCCGGTTGTCCATCTTCACAACTTTCTGCCACGGAGCAATGAAATTGATTCCGCTGTTAAGGGTTCTTTCCTCAACTCGACCGAACGTTGTCAGGATTCCGGTATAACCTGTAGGCACTACAGCCACGCACCCAGCAACGATAATGACTGCCGCAAGAATCAGTGAAATCAAAGCCGGAAACGTTACCCTCTTCGTGTCGGGCTCTTCTCCGGGATCTCTGTGCTCATATCGTCTGTCATTCTCGTAAATTCTCTTGTTTGTTTCCCATTCTTCGTGTTTCTCTTTCTTCTTTGCAGTGAGAAAGAATGAGAACGCGAATCCACAGGCGATTAATACCGCCGCAAGAAAGAACACAATCATTTTTCTACCTCCGTTTTACAATTTTGTTCTGCGTCCTTGATTTTTTCAAACATAGTATTCAAATCAATGTTTTCTCCGCATCTCTTCAATTTACCGTCCGCCAGATAGTACGCGTGACCGCTTTTGTCGACAGCATGGTAATACTTTCTGTTTTCTACTGCTTGGACTTTCGTGACAATTCCTGCGCTTTCTCCGTCGAAGACAATGTCTCCGACCTTGATTTCTTTGTCTTGCATCTCCGTTTCGTAATAGGAAAACTTTGCAATTGCGTCTTCTGCCTCGGTTTCTACAATGACATCTGTGGCGGTTCCGCATCCGAACAGTTGTTGAATATCTGCCATTGGCATCCCGTCCGGAGCCACGATGTTCCTTGCGACTTCCCATGCACGTTTTGCACCTACCTTAGCGCCTTGCCAAAAAGAATCTTCAAGTTGCTTGCTCGTAGCGTCAGACCCATGCATTGCCGCAAGATCAGCGCCGTCCTTGATGCCTTGTTCGTATTTCTCGTTAAGTGCCGCAAAGAAATCGCTCTCTTTTGGGAACGAAACCATAGGTGGAACATAGCTGGTTAATCTGCGAACACCCTCCTCGTCAAAGACGAGGCTGTGGAACCCCTTGATTCCGTAAAGCGTAGAGATCCCGTGATTCGCGCTGTACACTCTGTCGATTTCGATGATGAATTTGTCTCCGATTTTTGCTCCCATAATATACCCCCTGATCTATTCTTTGTAGTCGTCGCCGTAGTTATCGCAAATCAAAGTAACTTCTTCGCACTCAGCAATCTGCTGAATTTTCTTTGAATTTACCACGCTGTTATCAACTCGCCTATTGGTTCTGGATAGAGAAGCTCTTTCAGGCGCTTCCTACATTCATTACAGAATACGTCCGGATAGATGGTCGTATCACTGATCGGTCGCGTGAAGATCGCGTTTCCGCATATGTGGCATTTAACCGCTTTTGTAGGAGCATTAAGTTCGTCTGAAACCGACAGAGTGATATTACCATAGTCCCCGCCGCTCTTAAGCGAAACAGTATTGTTATCGCTATGTATCGTGATCGTATTGTTACCTCCAGTAATATCAATCGACTTTTCCTCTTCTGATGGGACGAATGTTTTTCTCACAATCTCTTCCATCTCCCCTTCCCAACGCCAGTGACAGTTTGGACACCACTTTGCTGGTATCGGCGGGTATGTGCAGATAACTTCGTTGACAAGCACTCCTCCGCATTTAGGGCACAGTTCTTCTACTATCATTTTCCGTTCTCCTCCTCTTATTCAATCCGATGATTTATTCAATAGGCAAGCAATCCAACGCCGAATACGGCTCTCCGTCGTTCTTAAGCATTGACAATCCTTTTCGCCTTGTGAATACGGCAATATTGAGATTCTCGCTTTCGTCGCCGCGAAATTCTTTTTTTCGATTCCCTTTGACGGTGTCGTTAGCAAACTTGTAGCCAAGCCAGAGCCGATTGTTTAACGCCACCGAAACCCCAAACGCGAAAGCCTTTGTACACGATCGACAGAGGTTCATACACCCGCCCCCCATCCCAATATAATGGATAGAAACGTATTTCTTGTACATCTCATCGAAAACTGTAAACGCCGGTGTTTCGTCGTCTTCGTCGTAGAGATTTCCGCACAAAAAGCACACTCTGTTTATTGCTGCTCCCTCCTTCTTTCTAACGCGCTTTGACACTCCCCACGGCTAAAGCCGGGGGATTCTCGCTTCAACGAACACCGCCTTCACCACGAGAGGTCTTACACGTTCTCCACGAGCGTATAGGTTCGGGCTATGTCCAGCCCTACCATTTCCAAACTACGATGCTTCGAGCAAACGTAGTCCTTCCATTAAAATATTGATTGCCGCGTTGACGTCGCGGTTGTGGTGCTTTCCACACACCGGGCAAATCCAGTCGCGAATGCTGGTGTCTTTGATCAGCTTGTTCTGGTAACCGCAGTCGGAACACAACTGAGAGGACGGATAGAACCGGTCGATTACGGATATGGTTTTTCCGTACCACGCCGCCTTGTATTCCAACTGACGGCGGAACTCAGAGAACGATGCATCCGAGATCGACTTCGCCCGATTGTGGCACTTGACCATTCCGGAGACGTTCAGGTCTTCAATGCAGATGATATCGTAGTTTCTGACAAGGTCAGTGGTCAACTTATGCATCGAATCCGTTCGCTGGTTTGCTACTCGTTCGTGTGCTCTGGCAAGCTTGATTCGTGATTTCTCATAACGCTTACTCCCCTTTGTTTTTCGGGAGAGCTGGCGTTGAAGCTTCTTGATCTTTGCTTCGGACTTGTACAGGAACTTGTTGTTCGGGTACTTATCGCCGTCTGATGTGATTGCATGATCTTTAACACCGAGATCTACACCAACCGATGCGCCGGTTTGAGAAAGCGGTTCAATTTCAACGTCTGTACAGCAGATCGAGACAAAATACTTTCCGGACGGGTTCTGAGAAACGGTTGCCGACAGGATTCTGCCATTGATCTCTTTACTGACTTTGCATCTGATAAGTCCAAGTTTCGGAAGCCTGATATGTGTTTTGTCTACCCGAATTGTGTTTCCGATGTTCTTCGACTTGTAGCTCTTCCGATGGTCTCGCTTGCTTTTGAACTTCGGATAGCCCGGAACTTTGCCTTGCTTCACTCTGCGAAAGAAATTCTGAAACGCTGTTTCAAGAGCTTGAATTGATGCCTGTAGCGCTGTCGAATCAACTTCTCTTAGCCACTCAAGCTCTTTCTTGAGGCAAGCCATATCTATCATACAAGCGTTGCTACTGAGCGTTTCTTTCGTGGTCTCGTAGACTTCCTTACGTTTCGCAAGGTAGTAGTTATACACAAACCGGCAACATCCAAACGTCCGCTGTATTAAGTTTTCCTGAGCTTTAGTTGGATATATCCGAAACCTGTACGAGTATTCCATCGCTTCCCCCTTTCTTGAGCTTTCAGCGTGAGAACAAGGTGTGCCTTATATCCCCGTGTCTAAAGACAGGGGCTTTGCGGCGCGTTAGGGTAAAGAGCAAGCCCACAGATCATTGTAACGCTGTCAGCTACAAATGCGGCCACGCTTTTTGGAAGCTTTACAGCAACCGGAATTGAGTACAAGGCGCACTCGATAGCAGTTTTGGCAACCAGCATTCCCAACGCCGTGAATGCGACTATGGCAAGCGACCTGACCACAAACGACTCAGACTTTCCGAACACGATCCCGCACCCTATTCCGATAACAAGGTTTGCTACCACCCATCCGATTGAAAAGCCGTATGCTGAGAACAGAATACTTTCGATTGCACACCCAACCGTTCCAACAAATGTACCGGCTATCCCGAACATGCAGAGAGCAACAGCGTATACGATATATCCGAGGTCTATCTGTATGTTTCCGAGCCCGAGCGGGAACTTCAGGAACGCTCCTACAACCACGTATAATGCTGTAAGCACGGCGATATAACACATTTTCTTCGTTTTGCGCATCACATTCTCCTCTCGGCATCCTGAATGTTTTCTACGATCCCCCGAATCTCGCTTACAATGATAGTCTTATTTGTAATAGCTGTGGAGTCAAGAATGTTTGTGTCGAGTATTCGCGAGTCGATATACGTCTTTTCACCAACTTTGTGGTAAATCCGAATATCTACCGCGTTTCCTGCTGTACAGAAAGAAGGGTAAGGTGTGAACCTTATTTCGTACCCCTCTTTTGTCAATGAAACCAGTAAATCTGCTAAAGAAACTTTGTCCTCTTTTTTACCAATCTTCATATTCCTTCCTTTAAGAATTACTTACACGTTTTCTCTTCGTCTTCTGTTCCAAACCTCTTCGCGTCCACAAGAGCTCTTGCAAGATCGTCAATAAGCATGTGGGCTACTCGTGCTTGAAGTTCGTCGACCTGATCTGACAGAAGACACGTCTTGAGATGTAGAAGCTCGTGGACGAGTGTCTTCTCGAAATCAAAAGGCTCGATCCTGTTTCCGTAGTACTTCGGCTTAATAATATTGATACGGGCAGTCTTATTGACTTCCTGCCAAGAAACCTCTCCAGCTACATCTTCAAGCTCCAAGTCCTCAGGCTTACATTTCGGGTACATTTTGATGTGCCAATCGCACAGCCCAAGACGTATCTGCCACTCTTTGAGAAGAGCTTCCTGTTCCGCAAGTTTCAAGCGTTCACCTTCTTCTCGGAATACGGCAACGGCGGAAGCGGCATCCAGTGAGTAACCGTTTCTATGCCGGGTGGGCAGTCTTCATCGTGCCTGTTCTCAAGCCATCCGAAGTTGCAACTGTCCCAAGCGTTGGCGTCCGGTCTGTAATAACCTACAGCGTAGGACTCTCCGTCTGTAACAAGAACATCGTTGTCTCCGTCCGGGAGCTTTTTCTCTACGCCAACCCAATGCGGAACCTTTGCCAAAGTCTCCCAGTATTTGCTCGCAAACTCTTCGCTTTGCCGGATTCCTGTCTCTCCGCCGTAGCGCATCAGGATGTCTCTCTGAGTTTTTATCTCCTGATTTTGAAATTCGATGGCATCAGCGGCACTCTTCAGAAGCTCGGCGATCTTCGCTTTCTTGTCGCCGCACGCGGAATAGCTTCTATAATATCCGCGCAGGTCTTCTACAAGTTGTTCGTACATTACTTATAGTCTTCCTTCCAGATTTTTTTGAGGATGTCCCAAGTCTGAGGGACATTGCGGTATGTCTTTCCGCTTACGACATTGCAAATCGCACTGGTAGTCACACCGTATCTTCTGGCAATGTCTCGAGTCGAGCACTCAAACGCATACAGCGTTCGGATCTCAAGTGCTTTTTCTTTTCCGAGGTTTCTGCCCCTTTTGCTCATGCGTAACCGCCCAAAACCCCGACCTGCCACCAACTATCGCCATAATTGCCGTATTGAAGAATCGTTCCGCCGAGTGGTGATTCTATAAAGACCGTAACCATCGGTGCACCGATCTTCTTCGCTTGGTCGCTTATTTCTTTCAGGGTGAGTACCTCTATCTCCATCCCTATCATCTCGCTCGCTTCTACGTCTTGCCGCCACTCAAGTGGTTCGAGACTTCTGAGCCATCCAAAGCTACCGGCGTACACCGCGCTCATTGTCACGCCGTCGAACTGGACAATCGTGTATTCTTCTGGATGGTCAATTTCTTTCATCATTCCGTCCCAATCCCCTCTTTCAAGACCGTTCCGGTCTTCGTCCGCGAGATTTTCAAGCCGCTTAAGACAATCCGCTGTGGCGATTCCCGTTTCTTCAATTCTGATGGTTTCTACCCCCCATCTTTTTCTCCCTTCCATAGGTTTTTCCATAACTCATAGGCTGTTGGAACGCCCTTGTATACCTTGTTGTTGATGACATGATGTATCGCCGCCGGAGTCACTCCATATCTTACCGCTATCTCTTTCTGTGAGCACCCAAACATATAAAGCAAACGGATCTCGGCGGCTTTCTCCGGATTAAGCTTCGGTTCTCTTAGATACATTCCATATCTTTATATCGGCATCCATCGCAAGCACCAAGATGGCTTTCTTTGTAGCTCCCGCATTTCAAGCAAAGCTCGTCTCGGCAGTTTCTCAGCTCATCCTGTAGATTCTTAATTGTATTTGCCGCTTCCTCAATAATGCCACAAAACCGAACGTAGCTCGGCTCGTTCGGGTCTTCCTTAGAATACGCACACCCTGCGCACGACCCCTCTCGGCTCGCGCACACATTCAGGCTTGCAATCAATTTGTCACTTTTCATTTTCTACCTCTCAAATAGTGGGTGAATAAAGCCTTGCACGCAGAGAAACAATCTGAGCACGCGACTTTATACGCTTCCTTATATCGTTCGGACTGATAGTCCTCTGTGAGAAGCTCCTGCGCGTAACGCTTGCTGTTTAGCGCGGCAAGCATTGTCGTTTCCAAAACTTTCTCTTTATTTCCGGGCACTTTCATAGGTCATCACCCCTCTCGTGCCGCTTGTTGTGCCTCGCTCTCTTCCTGTATCATTTTCAGCATTGCATCGCGGAATCCGTTCTTTTTTAGAACGGGCGCAAATCCTGACTGCTCAATTCTCCGCTCGAGAGCGTTCCACTTCTGGTTTTGGCTGTCTATAACATCCAGCATCTCTCCGATGGTTTTGATGCCTCGTTTTTGCGTAATTTCTACCATTTCATGGTGAAACTCGTCTAAAATCCTGATCGACAGGGCGTATGTAGCGACATCGTCCTCGTTTTCTTTCTTAATCTTATCGATGTGCTTCTCCAAATATTCTCGTGCTTTCATTGTCATCGTCCCCAAACATCGTTTATTCTCACGCCGTCCCTGAACCATCTTTGAAACCGGTTAGCCCGTGAGATCCTGTTGATTGTTAAATAGTTCTGCGCGTCTTTCCCCCTGACGTTGCTCAACGCCAAGCTGTCTTTCTTTTTAACCCACTCGGCATATTTCTCACACCACACGTGGCAATCTGGCGGTTTCCTTTCGGAACACCCGCAGCACGGGGAATGTCCGCAAATGTGTAACGTCATCGTGTTTTTTCTCCGGTTTTTTAGTTTTTGTCTCGCCAATCAAGCCCCTTCCGGGGCACCGCTACATAGGATTCCCCGCTTCGAGAGGGTACACTATGGCATCACCTCTTTTCTGGCGTTCGAAATTTCCGATCAATTCATACATCACCACACAACTGTTCAGAAATTCCGAACAGTGCGAAAGTCAGAGCTGGCTGAGGCGTTAGGGCGTGCTTTAAATTATATCCACGATCTATTGCCAATCGTTGCCTGTGCTTCTTCGTAAATCAAATCGTTAAACCATTTCCATCTATTAAAAATGCTACACAATTTTTTGTGCCGTATTATAAACCGCAAAACCGCTCGTATCATTTTGTGCATGGTTGACGCCTCTCAATCCATAGTATGCCGTTTTGTTTATTTCCCGACTATAACGGTTGCCCGGAGGTGATGTAGAGAGTCTGGGCAGTCATGAATTCCACATGTTTTTGAATCGAACAATGTTACGCACATTGTGAAGCGTCAGATGGGTTTTATGTGTCCATCCCCACAACAATAACTGCGGCAAGGATTTGCACCTTGCATGTGGTTGTCTTTCCCTTCCCACTCCACGTATGCGCATACGATTTCATTCGCCCCCAATTCGGACGGGCAGGATGCGTCTACCTATTCCGCCACGCAGTTAATGGAAGTGTTTAAGAATTCCGAACGGCTCGAAATTCTATAGCAACTATTGCGCCAAGGCATCTTTTAGCCTCTATGAGGACGGTCTGTTCCATATCACACTCAGAAACGCCTTGATGCATACAGTAAAGGGAAATCCCCAAAACCGCGCAAATCTATAACGAGATATTGCTTCTGTAATCATTTTAATCATAATCTAAAGCACCTCGCTTGTTATCGGGATAAAATCCCACCCCCTCGGCTTCAGCGCCATGATGCAAAACCCGTCCATAAGTCCGTACTCCGGAACATTACGCAAGACATAAGTTACCTCTGTTACAACTTCCCTTCCGGTGTATTTTTCACCATCCCATTCTCGAAGAACGAGGATGTCTCCCGCTTGGACGCTGTTTTCGTCTTTGCGGAGTTCAAACGTTTTCTTTCCGCATATTACTTGGTCAAAATATTTTGGAAGAATTTTCTTTTCGATAGACTGCCACATAACTCGTTCAGGGCAGTCAAACGGTTTCTCTTTCAACGGCATGCTTTCTTCACATTCATCTCGTTTGGGGCAGGAATTGCAATTCTTTGCTTCCGCTGTATGTTCCATTGGAGTCTCACCTACAACATTCGTTATATTTTCACGCTTAACACTGCCTTAAGTCATGTTATGGTCGCTGACGCAATGTTTGTGATCAGAAAGCACATTACCAACAACGCGAATCCATAAACGCAGAATTTAATTCCCATTTTCAATTCTTTGCTTTTCTTTTCGTTCTCTTCACGATTATTTAATATAGACTTTTGATAACAGTGAAATATAAGACTCTTATTTTCGCTAACAGGTATTTTCAATATCTCGGAGTAAGCTACATTGGCAATTCCAAAGCGATAATATTCTTTGATTTGTATCGATCGATATATAAACACAGCCGCAACAGCAAGGAATCCAAAAGCAGAAACCAAGAGAAGCATCAGAAATAATCCGAATTGAGAATATTCATTAACACCGCTTTTTATCAGCGAAAGAATTTTTTCAAATGGAATATTTGAAACGCCAACGATAATTGCCAAAATTACTGTCGCAGATAGAATGCGAGCCTTATTATCAAGCCTACCGATACGATCAATTTCTAGTGAATACTCGTCTTTAGCGATGGTGATCAGCAGATTGGTTATCTCGTCAGTATTATCAGACCGAGTGGCTGAATGTTCTGCCTTATTGGATTCTAAGATGTGCATCGCTCCTCCTTGTTAAACAATTACATCACGCCCCATTTGGGGCGGCGCTACATTGCTTCGGGGTTGGCACGCCATCCACCACATCCATCAGGGATTACTGCATACTGTTTCATTTGGCATCACCCTCTTCCGTGTGTTGCAGTGTGTATTAAGGTCTGCTTTATTACACTTCATACGGTTCTGGCCATTCTTGCCATGCTTCGATCATTGGTCTATTAGCACTGTTGCACCATCCCTTTGAATCGCCGAAAGTCATTAACTCACACAGCCATACTTGACCACTACCGGAAACAAAATACGTTCCGCTCTTTTCGGGAAGTCTTTCCCAAACAGGAATCCATCCGTTCATTGTTTCGTCTCCTTCTGTGTCTGCCTTAGGTTTTTTCGGGGTGCTTGTCTCTGAATTTAAAAAGCCTGTTCCGCTTACACCATTCACAAGAACCATGATTGCGGCAAGTGCAGTCCACAGCTTTTGATCCACGGTAAGGCTTTCTCTTTTCTTTGCCGTGTTCGATCGCTTTGTTTAAACTCATCGAAACCACCCTTTCAAACTCACGCCCCATTCGGGGCTATGCTACATTGCCCGAATATCTGCTTCGTTCGGATGCATTTGGCATCACCACCATTTTGTTGGCATCACCGAAATGGTCTACCATATTTCCGGTGGCGGAAAAATGGGCGTTTCATAGCATTTCAGCGCCTTCCAGTTTCTCACATCTTCTGCGCGAAACCTCTGCCCTTCCAGACGCAAACATATCCAGCATGAAATCGCACTGTTCCTGAGTTTCATAGCCCATACAAAACACCAGATTATCAGGACCGCGAACGCCCTTTTCCAGATCGACAACGAAATACATCACGGTTCGTTTCGGGTTATATGGTTTTGTGCAAATGATGTATCGCTCGTTTCTGCACCTGACCCTATACGGGCGCTTCTCGTTGTCGATCCAAACCGGGTCCCCAGCTTGGAGCCCGTTCCAGTTTGTTGATGATGCAGGAATCATCAGGCTTCTCCTTTAAAAACGCCGTCCTGTTGATAGGTAATGCTTTACAGCATTTTTTGGTCAAAAAAGTTCTTCGTTGCTAAAAAATTCGCACCGCGTCAGCATCGGGTAGCCGCCCGAAAACAATCTTGTCGACAAAACGTGAATCTTGTCCTTGAGGAACTCAATTTCCTCGTCTTCGAGTCCAACCGTGTTTCCTTCGTTGTCATGGTGGCAAAACAGCAGATTCCCACCCAACATGGCACCGCCGTTTCGATTGATCGCCGAAATCTTTGTATCGTCCTTGAGAAGCGCCTCGTCATCGCAAATGATGTCGAATTTTCTCCCGCCGATGTATCGAGTCGGAATATCGATGATATCGCAGTCCAGAACCCGATAGTATTCGTCGAGTGTCGGTTCGATATCGATTGCCTCGACCTTTTCGTTTTTAACGTCCAACAACAGAAACTTCATTTCCTTTTTCCCCCTTAGTTCTTTTCTGAGTCACTTAAGTACAATCATTCGCCAAAATAGCCTTGTATTCTCCCCACCGGTACTCCCTGATCGGTCTCAGAAACGGTTCTGTCCTGAAAACCAGAACCAAAGCACGTCCTATTCGTGGGTAGCTTTCTGTGTAGTAGCTGTCTACGAGTTCTCCGTTTCGAATCCTCTGCTTAATCCGCCCGTGATAGCTATATTTCACGCGCACACCGCCTCTTTCTTCTTGACGCTCTTGTCTTCCAGAACCCTAATCAGACGCGCAACTTCCAGAATGTTTCTCGTTTCACCCTCCTTAGCTTATCCCGTTGGCTTCTATGTACCACAGGACCTCTTTGGCCTGCTCCGCTACCTCCGCAATCTTTTTAGCATCCTCAGCAATGTGCTCCGCATCGCTGCCCTCATGGAAGCGTCTGAAGCATTCCATGCTGTTATTCAGGCGCTCTACCTGCTTCTCCAACTGTTCCTCCCAGAGTTTGATCACATGTTCTTTTCGGCTCATCATGTTCTCCCTTCTCAGTCCGCTCCCTTATTCCTCTTCAGCTCACGCAGGTTCACCGACTCAAACCTGCATCGGGTCAGCTCGGTCTGCTTGATTCCGCGATATTCCTTGTGTTCCTTGACGGTCCCAGTCACTTTGGTGATTTTCTTGTCATCGCATCCGATAGGATTGTTTACGCTTGAAGTTTTCCAAGTGAACTCGTTGCCGCTCTCATCGACCAGCTTGTACACCCAAGTTGTACCGTACATGGTATCCCAGCTCGTGATGCATTTGATTTCCGCAGGGACAAAGCTCACGCGCTTGCCGACCTCGCCAACATAATCGCTACGCTCTGCCGCGAGTCTCTGAGCCGCCTCGCGCTCCGCCTTTTCCGCCTCAATCTCGAGATTTCGGTCGAACGCGGGGAACACAGAAGCCAGAATCCCGAGTTCTTTCCATGCGCAGTAGTCGAGAGCACAGGCAACTTTCAGATTGTGGTGGTAGTTGCTGTTGAGTTCGTTGCCCACAGCCCACTTCGCCACGGTTTCGGCGAGCTCCACGCTTTCTTTTCGCTTGCCATCGAAGCCGTGCTTCACGCACTCGTTGATGAGATCCTCATCGAACTTGCTCACCCGCATGTTGTTTTCGTAGCGGTACATGGTCTCTGCTCTGTACGAGGTGCTCACCCCGAGGATGCCGTTCTTGACGTATCCGAAGAGTTTGATTGACTCGGCACAGCAAGCCAGATAATCAGCAACCTTGTAGTAGGTTCTGCCGCCGGAATAGCTGGTGCTCATGCTTGCTTCCTCAGCCTCTTTGAAGAAGCTTTCGAAATGAGCCACATCCTCAGCACTCAGACCGCCGGTGAAGTCCTTCAGGCACGCCTTGCCGACCTGCTTGAACTCGCCGGTCTCTTCGTTCATGACCACGAAGCTGTATTTGCGGTCGCGAGCGGTCTTGCAGTGCTCGCACCAAGGCTCGCAGTTGTAGAAGCGCTCAGGAATCTCAACCCCCGGAGCCGCCTTGATGATGTTGCCCTTGCTGGTGTATTCGAGAGACGCCGCAAACTTCCATCCATTGACCGCCGCCGTGCCATCGACATCGATGTCGATAAACTTCACGTTCACCGTCCAAGAGTGGATGACCCCAGGCTCTCCGAAGATGCTGTCGCCGTACTCCACAAACTTCCGCTCTTCGAAATGCTCGCCGATGCGCTCGTACTTGAACTCGCAACCGTATTTCGCGCACTTGTTGCGAATCTTGATGAGTTTCTTCTCCAAACTCTCGAAGTTCTCTTCCGGGATTGAAAAGTTCATTGCCAAGCCCCCTCTCATACCACACAAAACACGTATAAATGCCTCTCAGCATCTGTATTATACCGAAAAGCACGCCGTCTTTCAATAGGCAATCTTCACAAATATTAGTGCTTGTCTTTGTGCGATATGTAAAAAAAGAAAGCCCCCACCAAGGCGCAGGCCAAGGTGGGGGCAAAATATATGCCTTCGACTCAATTTGTTGCGGAGCAGGGAGAAACTCCGCGAGTCGAAGGTTGCAAAACCGGCTGGAGGTAAACGCCGGTTGTTGCCTATATATAAAAGGAAGCCCGTTTCCGAGCTTCCTCTCTTTTGGTTTTTACATGCTTTCCATGCGGGAAACAAGCTTCTGCATCTCTTCCTTGGATTTGTCATCAGGAAGCTCGTCCATCATGGAGTACATCTTGTCGATGAGTTCCTCTTTGTGGAAGTCATCATCGTCACCATGCATCTTGCGACCATAGCGTCTCGATTTCATCGATCTCCCATCCTCTTCGGGATGTGTTCCGCTATAGGAACGTTTGGAGCGTGAACGGGTTCTTTCGGAACCACCCTCTCTGCATTCAACAACCTTGTCCAGATTCTTGAGGGCGTGGGCGAGGGTGTCTATCTTTTCAAGGGTAGCGTTCGTCAGTTCACCGCGTTCGCCGTATGCAACAAGTTCGTCGCAGAGCATTTCGCGCAGATCATACAGTGCATCCATTGCTTTGTCCTCCTTCCCGTTAGGCTACACGCTTCACACGGAAGGTGGCATTCTGTACGTTGATCGTAGGAGCCGGGGTCTCGGCAGGATCAGCGACAACATTACGGACAGCTACAGTAAAGCAACAGCCACGAGGGACGGTGATCGTTGCGGTCGAAGTAACATTAAAGTATTCTTCAACAGCGGCAGGGGTTACAATCGCCAGACTTGCCGGTATGGTTTCCCCACTTTCCGTAATTGCTATTGCAATCGGGCCGGGTGTACCACCAGTAGGCAGAGCTATGTTTCCGTTGAAGGTAACTTCGTATCTTGCGAAGCTAGCGTTCGGACAATTAACAATGCCGCGCAGGATGAACGTGCCGGTTTCATCTTCGTGGTAGACATATCCCTTAGTGCAAGGAATAGATGCGGTGAAGATGATCGGGTTATTCAGAGCTACGGCCTGTTCTGCCACAGACACGTATTCAGCCACAGGTATCACCCCTTATGCCGCCATACCGCAACCGCAACCGTAGGTCTGGTTGCAGCAGTACGGATTCGCGACGGTGTAGGCGGGCATTGCCCTCGGTGCTACGTACTGCTCAACCTCGTTGGCGAGAGCACGCTGACCAGCCTGAATAGCCGCTGTCTGCACATCCTGCGAAGCCTGACCACGAGCATACATCAGTTCGGAACGGAGCTGAGCAATGATATCGTTCTTCTGCTCGATCTTGTCAGCGCAGAGCTGATCCTTGATGCCTTGGAAACCGGCGTTCAGAGCATTCAGAACGGCGTTGGTGTTGGTCAGGTCAGCATTCCGAGTGGCGCAAGCTTCTGTTGCCAGAGCATAGCGGTTCTCAAGGACAGCAGTCTTGTTGTCGTTGCTGTAACCGGCAAGCTGAGCCTGAAGTGCGGTCAGACCAGCGGTGTTCGCGGTCTGCGCGGCAAAGCTACGCTCAAGGTCGGCGAGCTGGTTAGCATACATCTGCTGAGTGATTGCGGTCTGAGCACCGTTCACGGTAGCATTCACGCCAGCAAAGCCAGCACACAGGGAGTTCTGGACATTACCGAAGCCAGCGCACATAGCGTTCTGGACATCGCCAAAACCGGAAGTGATCTTGTCACCGATGCTGATCATGCTGGAGTTCAGAGCCTGATCACGGAAGCCATCGTTGATGTTCTGAGAGTTGTTCAGCCACGGGTACAGACCGAAACCATCCATCATACCCATAGCGCCCCAGCCACCGCCGAAGCCACCCATGCCCCAGCCACCAGAGCACATCATAATGATTAACAAAATCCACCAGCCATCGCCACCAAAACCACCAAAGCCGTTACCGGCATTGCCGTAGGCAGGAGCAACCGGCATATACATATTGGTGCCGTTTGTTTCTTCAAGAGCCATTTCTAATAGTTCCTTTCATTCTTATTATTCACCGCTATGCGCATCTTGCGGAGAATTTCAAAAAGGTCTTGAATTATGGCTCAAGAAGGTTTATACTTACGTCTGTGGGATGCTCATACAAACCGTTTGAGCCATCTGCCGTCCCGGTTTTTGCAGAACCGGGGCGGCTTTCTATATTCAGTTTTAAAAACGTTGTGTACTATTTCGTTTCGTGGTATAATATCGACGTGCGGATAGGGTAGCTCCCGACAAGCTGTTTGTCCTGACAGTTTCCGCACAATATATTTACAGGACTGACACAGGAGGACAGTGTTATGGAAGAAATTTGGAAAGACATTTCCGGTTACGAGGGCCGCTATATGGTAAGCAATCTTGGGAACGTCAAAAGCTTGAATTATGGAAACCGTGGCTTTGAGAAAAACCTGAAGCTTATCAATCACCATTCTGGATATGTTATAGTCGACCTAAGGAATAGCAGCCGTCACAATTCGAGGTTAGTTCATGTTTTTGTGGCAACGGCTTTTATAGACAATCCAGAGAACAAAAGGTGCGTAAACCATATAGACGGGAACAAGCACAATAATTGTGTTTCGAATCTCGAATGGGTAACGCATTTAGAGAATACGGCTCACGCTATTTCGACCGGATTACGAGATCCTCACAATACCCCAAAGCGGTACGGAAAGGATCACTACTCAAGCAAACCAGTTCTTCAATACGATCTCTCTGGATACCTCGTAAAGATTTGGGATTCTCGGTCTGACGCGGCGAGATATTATAATTGCTTCTCTGGACAAATATCCAATACTGTTGACAAGGATGGTAGAAGCTGTATGGGGTCCATGTGGCGCTCCATTCCAAAAGACGACTTCATTCCGCTGAGAATCGCGCCATTCAACAGCAGATTCACGAAAAAGAAGGTTCTCCAATTTGATTTAGACGGAAACCTTGTTCGCGAATGGGAATCACTAGACGCTTTGAAAGATTCCCCATACAACAAAAACGATGTGAGGAATTGTTGTAGCGGTCATCAAAAGACACACGCTAATTATATTTGGAGGTTTGCGGCGGCGTAAGCCGCCGCTTGCTATATTCAGTTATCTTTTCCCGAACTGCCCCATTAACTTGTAGGCATTATTTATTTGTTCCTGATTAACTTGCCCCGTTTGAAGCAAGTGATTCAGAATCGCGTTCGGGTCATTCATTGGCATGTTTTGAGGGAAGTTGAATCTTCTCATAAGAAACTGTGCAGGGTTCGACTTGAACGCCTGAAGCATCTGTTCAGGGTTCATGTTACCCGCAAAATTGGGCATTCGTCCCATTCCGTCAAATCCGTTAGGCATCATCTTCTGATACCTCGGCTTTCTTTACTGCCCGTTTCTTTCCGGACAGTCCGTACAGATCGCCCTTCATCGAATCGATGTCGGACTTCATATTTTCAATAACGTCATTGATGCTTTCAACATGGTCGTTGATGCCTTTCATGACGTTAACGACTTTCCCAAGATCCTCCTGACTGGCATACGCCGGTGCGGGAGTTTCTTTGTTCTGAGGGGCTTCGGGCTCTTCTTCCTTTACAAGCCTGAACTTTTCGAATCTCGGAGCTTCAAACTGAGAGAATCCCATCGTCTTTTCGTAGCAATAGGGTTCTGTCTCGTGTTTGAACGTAACGCTTGTTCCGGGAGCTACCGGGTAATTTCGCGCCTCTGACTCGCTGTGAACGGTTACGAATCCGCCGTTCTGAATCTGAGGCTGTACTTGCGCGGGCTGTGTCTGCGGTACAGTCGGTTGTACCATCTGGTTCTGTCCCATCGGCTGACCAGCTACGGGGTAATACGTGTTATACGGGTAGCCGTAGTTCATTGCACCATAGTTATAGTACGGCATCAGGCTTCAACCTCCTTCTTCTTTTTAGTGTACCAATAATATTGAGGGATCTCTTTCGAACAATCCCATGTATCATAGATATCACCGTCTTTGACAGTGGCAACATGCCAGTCAAAAACAAGAACGAAGGTGCCTTCAGGGTTGTCTGTGCAGAAGTCCTCAGCCGTGTAACAGATCGGGCAAGTGTCAGGAATGGCACATCTGTAGAATCCGTGCTTCCGGAGAACAGCTCCCCATACCGCATTGGACGAGATAACATCTCCCATTGCAAACCCGGCAGCCGCCAGTTCTGCGTAGGCATCTTCCCAATCGATTTCAAGCGCAAGAGCGATGGCTCTTACAGCACAGTCACCGACAGTCCGAGACATGGGATTACAGTTATACTCTACGAACATTACGCTCACCCCGTTTCTGCTCAACCTCTATCTGACGGATGTAATCCACCAGTCCTTCATAATCGGAATCATAGAGGTAATCATCGCAAATTTCGAAGGCGTCTATTAAGTTGAAGCCACATTTAACAAGGCGGTCCACGTATTCAGGCAACGAAAACGCCCCCTTTCGGACTTTATTATACTCCGAAAGAGGGCGGATTGTCGATGAAGCTAAAGTGAAGGTTTCACGAAAGTTTTATGAAGCAAATATGAAGTTCTGTGAAAAAGAACGCCAATCGTTCGGCGTTCATGGAATGATATGAGGAAAAATGATGGAGCTACACTCTTTGATGATGTCTGAACATCTTCGAGCTGTAATATCATACTTTACGGATAATGGCTCGATACGAGTGTGCTCCAGCATTCGTTCCAAGAATATCTGTCTGTTTCTGTCGTGGTGAATATACTGCTCTGACAGCATTACGAGTTCATCCTTCGAATGACTCTTGATCAGAGACTGCATCTCCTTGTACGAAAATATCTCCATTTTCTATTAATTCTTCCTCCACTACTCCGTCTTCAATATATCCGCGAAGATACGTCATCCATCTGATGTTCAAATCTTTGTATGCGGACAGGTATGCTAATGCGGTAATAACCAACGTAACACAAACAACGATCAAGGCAATAAGCATCCTTTTGTTATTGCCTTCCATTTTCTTTATTGTCTCCTTGTTTGCTTCGATGGATGATTTTGTGGATTCAACAAGTTTTTCCATGGCGTTGTCACTCATTCTCTGAAGCTTGTCGCATGTAGCTTCGTGAATAAAAAAAGGAACCTCTTCGTATTTGTCCCGATCGTCCACGGCCATTCTCCTTTAACATGTTTATTCGCAATTATTATACTACTTTTCGATGATTTTTACAACAATGATTACCGATTGTCGATGATATTTGCTGTGACTCCGCCAGAAACGAGGACGCTGAGATCGCCGTCTGTGCCTCTGAGCACAACGCCCTTCGCGATATTCAGCTCCATGCTTTCAGATGCGGGATATTTTGCGGTTTCATCGTAGATAACGGCATAAGGTCCGACAACGACAGGGCTGTCGCCAACCTTTCCGACAACGCCGGACTTACCTTTCGCGGTGATCTTGCCGCCGTTAAGGTTTACAGTGCCGCCGCGCATGCAGATGCCGCAACCGTCGGAGATAATTTCGCCGCCGTTGACGTTAATCGTGCCGCTGTTCGGGTGATAGATGCCGCAAGCGATATAACCGGAAGACTGGATATGTCCGATAAGCGTACCACCATTGATCGTGATCGTGATATCGCCCTTTCCGTTGCTTCCGTTGCCGCCGACCACGCAGTTATCTATGCCTTCGACAACACCACCGTTCATGATGAATTCAGATCCCTCTGTGACGAGAACGCCGAACTCCTGCGCTTTGACATTGCCGCTTTCGAGAACAGCAGTTCCGCCACCACAGACGTTCACAGCGTTGCTCCGCGTACTGATAATCTCAGCGTCCTCAATGGTCAGCTTGCCGCCGTTTTGGACACGTACAGAGCGACCAACACTGTTAAGCGTACCGCCCTTGATGACAGCTTCGCCGCCGTCTACTTGCACGAGGACGTTCTGTCCGGTAATGGTATGCCCGCCAAGGTCAAGAATGACTTTCTTGCCTTCCGGGATGTTAATTGCGCCCTCGACAGCACCGGCTTCGATGTCTTCCGAGAGGTTGAGGACGAATTTCTCTTCGTCTCCGGACATCATGTCAGAAATATCTGACAGGGAGCCGAGATTGTATTCCTTGCCGTTCAGCATGACGTTGACGATTGCGTCAAGAGCGTCAAGAGTACGGTCTCCGGTTTCGTGGACAGTAGCGCCCATGTGGTCGGCAATTCTTTCAACAGCATCTGCGAGCCGGTTGCCGGTGGGCGGAATATCAGGCAGATAAGAGTCTGCGAGCTTATCAAGGGTTTCGATGTATCTTCTGGGAAGGTTTCTGTAAATATCGGAAATGTCCATTTCAATTCTTCCTTTCTTTATCAATAAATATGGCGTTCAGTCTTTCCTGTAAATGACGCCTTCGAGAAATTCTTCGAGCTCGTCTTCGGTTATCATCGTCTTCACATTCCTTTTCGAATTCTCGGACTTCCTCTTCAGTCCAATCTTCCATCGGCAGGATGATCCCGTCCTCATAGTCGTGCGGATAGGGGTCATTAATAATATGGTAAGCAACAAACGCAATCGCGCCGATAACCATCGTAGCTTCCGCTATTGTGTTAAACATCTGATCACCCCGCCGAAATGATATTGAGGATTATTCCTCGACTACAACGTAAGGAGATTGTTCCGACTCCTGTTCAGGTTTAGGTTCGTCTTCGGGCTTCTTGTTTTTCTCGTCAATAGCCTTAGCCCGTTCAAGAGCGTACTTCTTCATGTTATCGAAGACTTCCTGAGCAATTTCTTTCAGGCGAGCTTCGGTAAACACGCTCTTAAGCGGTGCAGGAATCAACTCAAACAGCTTCGAGACAACAAACGCCATCTTTTCAGCTCCGAGAAGCCCTGAGCTTTCGATCTCAGAGATGAACTGTGTTGCAGACTCGAAGACGCTGCCTCTCGTTTTGAAGTACAACTGCACGCCATATACAGCCGCACAGAGCACCACCAGTACGATGTTCAGAATTTGGGATTTTTCCATTGTTAAGATGCCTCCTCTCCCTGTTTGTCAGGGTCATATAAAAATAATTTCTGCCCGGATTTCAAAACGAGTCCGGGCAGTTTGTTCCAATTCCGTATGTCTTTATATTTCATAGGGTCGCCAAGCAAGTCACGTGCTATCCCCCAAAGTGTGTCGGAAGCTCGAACGGTGTAAACTCTATTTCCCATCTTCGCCCTCCGGAATCACTTCAAGGTAGTTTGTACTAATTTCTTTCTTGGCATTGTAATCGCCGAGGATTTCTTTCCCGATCGTAGCCTTGTTCCCGTCCAAAGCGTGTACATACCAAGTCTGGCCGATCCACCATTTGTTTACTTCTTCGCTGTTCCACCAAGATGCGTTCTTTTGTATTCGTACCTTAGCTCCAACGTAAACACCGTTAGTGGTTTCGCCGATCTTTCTTCCGTAATATTGAAGCCTCGTTTCTTGCCAGCCGCCCATCTATTTGTCCTCCGTAGACCTTAGTATTCGTCGTGCTTGCGCAAAACCGAATCAAGAATTGATTCGGCGTCATAGCCGTAGATCTTCTTCAGCTTGATCATGTTTTCGGCTTTCGCCTTGATGGAATAGGTAGCGTAAATGACAGCAACAACGGCATCTACGCTTCCAATTACATATACAAGCGAAGACAGGTCAAGCGTAATCGCCATCATGATCATGCCGTAAACATTGACCGTTATCCACATGATAATCCCGATAACGGCAATGATCTTAGAGAATTCAGGACGGGTCTTGATTGTTGGCGCAGGTTCAAGAAGGGCGTCCATAACATCTACGGGTTCTTCCGCGATGTCTTCTTTTTTCTCTTCCGGCATGTCATATCACCTCGATCTGATCTCTGTCTACCCATCCAAAGGCTTTTGCCTCAGAACCGGATATTCTCGTAACGTGATACTGATGTTTTGCTCCGAGCCTGATGATTGTGAGCTTTACATTACCTGCTGGCGATTCACCACGTACTTTGTCCCTGTCGCAGTAAACATAGAACTTTCCGCCTTTGAACCAAACAATCTCGCCATTCTTGAAATTGTTTTCTGCAGGTGCAGAATTGAGGACAGTGGTGGCACTGCCACCGGAATCTTTATTTTTAAGGGCTTCTTCAAGGGCGGCACGGGTTTTGGGACCGACTTCGCCATCCCATTCACTTTCATCACCCGGAAATGCCTTTTTCTGGAATTCGATGACGGCAGAGCGTGTGTTGTTCCCAAAATCGCCATCTGCGCCATCCGGGCCACAGCTATAGCCGAGACTAATCAGCTTTTCCTGAAGTTCCTTGACTTTCGCGCCTCTCGCGCCCTTGCGGATGATGCTATTGTCAACGGAAGGAGTAGAGGACGAGTCAGAACCGCCAGAAGACGGAGTAACAGGCGTAACCGGTTCGGAAGAGGATGAGCCTGTTGCAAGTTCCCATCTCGGTATGCCGTAACCGGCGATATTGGAACTTCCAACGGCATACTGACGCCTTGCGACCTGATCAGAAGTGTTTCCTTCAATTGTGGTTACAGTATTGCCGTTGACAGATTCAACAATGCCTGTATGGCTGTATTCTCCGGGGGAGTAGGTAAAGAAAATCTGTGCTCCATCCTCCGGAACATTTGTCCACCTTCCAGCCTGCTTGTAGTAATTGGCAGAATAGAGGCATCCAGCTCCTGCACTTCCTGATGGCTGGCAGATCATCTGCTTTCCAAGAGAATCTCCAAATGCTTTATAGAACAGCCAGTCATAGAACACGTCACACCATGCGAAACCGTTCTTCGGACCGTTGTACCAGTTTGTGCGATCCATTTCAGCGGCATATTTCGTGACGTTATCACCGGTTTCGTGGTAGCCAATCTCAGCTCTTGCAATATCAAGAACCTTCTTAACAGCTTCGTTTTTCGTCATTTTCTTTACACCTCCACCATTTGCGGTTGAAGTTTGAGTACTGCTTGTTCCCTTACCAACATTTGCCTCGAGCTGGTTAACCTTTGCGTACCAGTTTTGGGCGTTACTTCGTCTGTTGTTATAATCTTTCACGGCGGGATTTTCCCACTGCACCAAAAGCTTGTCGGTACAAGCAACAAGGTCTGTGCTTGTACAGAGCATATTCCAGATTCCGGGGAAATCCTCTTTGAACTCCTTAATCATGAAGTCAACTTGGGCTTCAAGGCTTCCGATAGACGCTCCCTTGCTCTTTACATAGTTCAAAAACTTCTGTTTACGGCTCCAGTATGTGATCTGGTAAATCCCGAACCCTAGATCTTGTGTCATCCACAGGTTTGTATCTCCGGCGTCAACGCGCCTGACAAATTCTTCGTCAGATATGCCGAGACTGCGATTGAATCTGTCTTCGAGATTGTTAACAATAAAAGCGCTCTCAGCTTGTACATTAGCGAGCACAGCCACTGCGCCTTGCGGTGTACACCCCGCTTCGCGCAATCGAGCGTACAAATATTCAGCGTTGGTCATGTTTGTACCTCCCTCCCTAAATTATCTTAAAATTTTATTCTTTCTTTAGTGAAAGCAAGGACGGTCGCCAAAAGCCCTCGACCCACCGTAGAAGTCCACGGTGCCATCAGCGCGGAAAACAGCAACGCCTTTAGACGCGTAGACGTCCGATATCCACCAGTTTGCATGATTGATCGCATTGCTGAAATCTAATTGGGATAACGGAAAATGCGATTTGTCAACGCCTACCTCATAGTTGGAGTTTTCCAATACTTTTTCTGCGAACATATCTGATTGTGCGGGTTTGCTCTGCTCTCCACAAGCAGGGCATCTCTCAAACTTGTCGGGGAGATAGCACCCACATTTCTCACAATTACTCATTTTTGCCCCCATACCTAAAACAATGTAAAGATTTTTAAAAACATCCCCGTTTTTTGCGATCTATTTAAAAAATAGCCCCTAAAATTTAAATACTTTAAAATTGCAGATAGATGTGCATGTCTTTCCGTGCCTCTTCCATCCGTTTCTTGTCTCTCTGTTCGCGTTTGTCTTTCAGAACGAAACAGATGCATGCTGCGGCCGAGTAAAGCACGGTTGCAAGAATGCAATCCATATTGCAGTGCACCGCCAAGCTCAAAACAACGTATATCAATGTCAGGGCAGTCACGATGCAGATTTTGAACAAAACATTGTGATTCATAGAATTCTTCAAACAAAATCGACCTGTCAGAATGACAGATCGTCAATATCAAGCCCGAGCTTTTTCTTGATTTCTTCGTTAAGCTCATAAGTGAAGTAGTTGTTCACAGCTTGTGTGATCGTATCGCCGACCGCAAGAACCTGATTTGTTCCGACTTCGAACACTTGCCAGAATTCTTTGCCGTTGGAACACGTCCTCTTAGCGTAAAAATCCTTCATGGCAAAACTCACAGGAAATTGTTCTTTTCCATACAGTTCTCATAGGCATCCATTATTCGCTTCTTCGCTACCACGGTCTTGTTATTCTTGAATCCGGGGTGCGCATCACAGTACGCCTCATAAGCATCTATATCCAAAAGCGTTTGCTCAAACGATTCCTTTGAGTGTTTTAGCTCTCGCCTTAGTTCGTCCGAAAACCGTAATATTCGAATGCGGCAAGCAACTGCCGCACGTTCGTCTGATATCTTCTCCATTTCTTCCTGTCTGGCAGAGATCTTGTTGACCTTTTCCTCGACCTCATTGACCTTTTCAATGGTCTTTTTGTTTGTGCGCTCTCCAATCCACGCGAGAGCGGAAGTAATTGGAAATTTCTTTATCTTCCCGTTAAACTCTATAATTGCCGTAAGAATAGCGACAATTGCCGCGACAGTTCCGACAACCTGTCCAACCGTCGCGTTCAATAAGAGATCAATCAATTAAAAGCACCTCGATCCTTATGAAAATAGTGTGGGGGTCGAGGTTTTGACTCGACCAAAGGTTATTACGTCGCACCTTCGTATAACATTGGCGTTCCGTCTGCGTTAAGCAGAACTGTCATTTTTTAAGTAGAAAATCGACTCCTGTTGACACTCCCCACGACTAAAGTCAGGGGATTCTCGCTTCAACGAACACCGCCTTCACCACGAGAGGTCTTACACGTTCTCCACGAGCGTTAGGTTCGGGCTAAGTCCAGCCCTACCATTTCCAAACTACGCCGCTCGTAAACCGAGAATACGTAGTCCTTCCATCAGAATGTTAATTGCCGCATTAATATCACGGTCGTGATGCTTGCCGCACACGGGGCATATCCAGTCGTGGATGTTGGTGTCTTTGACCAACGGGTTCTGGTAGCCGCACTCGGAGCACAGTTGCGAAGACGGATAGAACCTGTCAATCACGACTACGGTCTTACCGTACCATTTAGCCTTGTACTCCAACTGTCTGCGGAACTCAGCGAACAATGCGTCAGAAATCCACTTTGCCCTACTACGACATTTAAGCATTCTTGGGACATTAAGGTCTTCGATACAAATGATGTCGTAGTTTCTGACCAAGTAAGTTGTTAACTTATGCATTGAGTCATGCCGTTGGCTAGTCACGTGCTCGTATGCTCTGGCGTATTTTATCCTAGCTTTCTCGTAGCGCTTGCTCCCCTTTGTTTTTCGGGAGAGTTTACGTTGGAGGTTCTTAAGCTTTTTCTCAGACCTGTACGAAAATTTGTTGTTAGGAAATTTTTTGCCGTCTGAAGTAACAGCGAGGTATGCTACGCCGAGATCAACGCCTACTGCCGCTCCGGTTTTCGGAAACGGTTCAAATTCAACGCCTGTACAACAAAGTGATACATAGTACTTCCCTGATTGGCGCTGTTCGATTGTTGCAGATAGAATTCTGCCTTTAACGTCTTTACTTACTTTGCATTTAACAAATCCAAGTTTCGGAAGCTTCACTGCGTTCCCGATAATTCTAATGCTTGGAAAGCCTTTTATGGCGTTCGTATCTTTTGATTTATATTTTTGCAAGTGACTGCGCTTGCTCTTGAACTTTGGATATCCGGTCTTTTCGCCTTTTTTTAGACGGTTCCAAAAGTTAACGAACGCATCGTCAACGTTTCGAATCGAAAATTGCAAAGCGGTAGAATCTACTTCTCCAAGCCATTCGAATTCTTTTTTGAGAATCGTAAGGTCTTTGCAACAGTCGTTGTAACCGAAATTCTTCTTTGTCGTTTCGTATATTTCCTTGCGCTTAGCAAGGTAGTAGTTGAAGACGAACCGGCAACATCCAAATGTTTTCTGTATTAAGATTTCCTGCGGCTTGTTTGGGTAAATGCGGAACTTGTAAGAACATTCCATAGCGTAACCTCAGACGTTGTTATTGTGAATGAAATGCTTTATAAATGCATTATACCACGTGGAACAACACAATGGATGGCCTGAGTGTAAATTATGCACTCAGAAGAGCGGTTTACGTACTATGCAAATTGTTCGATCAAGTATTTGGCTTATGGGGCATCTTGATAGAGCATCGGTGTCCCATCGGCATTTAAAAGCACAGTTAGCGCAAGTTGATTTGCCGATCTAACGCCCAAATACATTACGCCGGTCTCCCGGTCATAAAAGATGGATTCTTTATAATAGTTCAACCCAACTCTGCGAGCGCCTTCCTCTACCGAAACGAGGACAAACCGCGCAGAGTGCTGATGCTGTTCTTTGCATGATGCAAGCATCAGAGCCATAAGCAAAACTAACAAAACGCATATAATCTTCTTTGACATTTATTCTTCCTCCGGCTCTTTACTATCTGCGGAAATTATTATCTTCCCAAACAAGGTACAAAACATATGTGAACATAGCGGCGGCTACAACACAAAACACGATCATTTCCAATCCCCAGCTTCTTATATAATAATAGTAGGGGGACGAGCCTTTTGGCCCGTCCCAGTTCAAATCAGCCCGGAATATCGACGATCTTAACGATGTCGTCCGGATTGATGTCCAGATCGCCATGCATGATGCTGGAAGTCAGCTCAAACACAGCGTCAAAGATGTTGCGAACACCGTCAACATTGATCTGATGCTCAACACCGTCTTTTGTGACATAAGCGAACTGAATGTTCTCTTCCATCGTTTTTACCTCCAATCCCTGAAATTTTTGACTACGCAAACAGACTATCAATGTCATCATCAGAAGCAGTGGATGCGCCCAAAAGATCTTCGAGCGTCAATCCGCTTTCTTCCTCGTATGCATCGATAAGCGATTGCAAGTCGGGCTTATTAAGAATCACGGACGGCCCTGTCGTTGCGTTCCAGTCAGCATTGACCTTTTTCGCGCCGGGTATTCCGTCATTCTCTTCAAAATAATCAGCAAGCCGTTGGAGCGCGTCATTCGACCTGCTTGACGTTGCAGGATCAAGAACGTCAGAATGCGTGATAGCATCAGCAATTCTGTCCAACTCGTAAATCTGCCTGCTATAAGGTCCTGCAAAAGACGACACGGGCAATCACCATCCTACGTTAAATAACTACAGCCTTTATACAAGGTTATCGGAGCTCTCATCGCTTCCGCTTTCGTTTGCATCAAGGATTACAGTGTAGCTATACTGCGACTTGATTACATTTTCCGGCTTTACATGAAAGTGCTCCGCAAGAATCTGCTTGATGTCGTTTGGCTCGACAACTTTTGCGTTCTTCATTTTTCCTCCGTATCTGAAATCCCGGAGCAAAGAATCCTCTGCTCCGGGATATCAATTCTATCTGCTAACCTGTACCTTTACAGATTACTCGTCAATCAGGTCATCGCGACCTCTGGCGACCAGCTCGGCTCTCACAGCATCCTTAAGCTTTGCGGGGGTCTGGCTGAATCTGCGCTTGCCGGAAATAATCGCATCTACCCACACATTAACCATTGTTCGTTTCCTCCTTATTCATCAATGAGGTCTTCGCAACCGGCATCAATCAGGAGCTCACGCACAGCGTTTTTCAGCTTGGCAGGAACCTGAGAGAATGTCTTCTTACCGAGAATGATCTGATTTGCCCATAACATTGCAAGCATGGTTTTTTCCTCCTTGTTAAGTAAAAGATAAATTATTGCCAGCCTGAGATTACTCAGCATAGACAACCTCACTCATTTCCAGAATGCATTCGATCAGCATATCGTTCTGCTCACGGATTTCGCGGATTGTACGCTCGTAGTCTGTTTCTTCGACGAATGTGAACCAGAATCTGCCGTCAACGCTAGCACACGCCTGAATGACAGCGTTACGAAAAACCGTGTCTCCATCAGCGGTTCTGACTGTTACAACGCTGAGATCGCTCGGAAAAACAGGCTCATCCATAAGAATAAGACTATTCCCGTTCATTTCCGCCGTGATTTCCGCGCCGTTCTTGAAGATGATTTTTGCTTCCATTTTAATTCCTTTCCGAAGAGTTCCATATACAAACTCTTCATGTGCTTTATTTGCTTTTTGGACATAAGCTTAACATAATTACCCATCCAAGACTTGACAGCCATTTCAATGTCTTCGTAGGACATCTTTCCTTCGTCCATCAAGTGCTTATATGCCTTGATCCTTCTACGTTCTCTGGCTAGTGATTTAGGGTTGATTCTCTTGATTACCTTTCCTGTCTCGGAAAGAGTGTATTTTGTTTGTAGATACTTAAAAGTGTCGGAAAGCTTATAAATTTTTGTCTTCTTCGAGTTTATGAACAGTCCATAGGCACTTGCAACATCTTGAATTCCGGTGATCATGGCTTTTAATTCTTCAAGATCGTCATGAATGATATACATATCGTCCATATATCGACCATAGTACTTACATCCGAGCACGATCTTCGCGTAGTTATCTACAGGGGTAGGATAAAATATACCTATGTTCTGCGACAACTGATCGCCTATTTCGACAGACTTGTGCATGAATTTCTCTCCGGTTTTATCTTCATTGGAGACAGTTTCGTAGTATTCGACTGAACTAAAACACTTATCCATACACTTTTCGTATTCCTCGTCATCCATATAAGAAACATCAACCGTAAAGGTATCAATGATTTCACCGGTAAGCCACTGCGCTTCCTCGCTGATCTTCGTGAAAATCATTTCTTTTGCCGTTTCATGTACGATGTTATCATAGAACTTCGAGTAATCAATGAAGCAAATGTATCCTTCGTTCGTTCTGTTCTTTAGCCAATAGTTGTGAAGATCTCTTTCGAACATTTTCCGCGAGAAACTGATTCCTTTACCTTTTTGAGACGCTCCGTTGTTATAGATGAGATAAGGGTCCAATGCATCCGACAAGAATCCATCGCACAAGGCGTGACGAACAACGCGATCTCTCATACGCGCACCGTGGATGTGGCGTATTTTCCCGCGTTCGTTCAGTATGAATTCTGTTCCGGGAGAAGTTTTATACGTTCTTGTCTCAAGTTCATGTTTTAGCTGAACAATCTCTGAGAGAAAGTCCAAATGAAACCTTTGCGGTTCAGCTTTCCAAGCACTGCCCTTCATAGAAGCCAAGTAGGATTCGTAGAGAAGGTTCAAATCATATATATGTTTTTCTTCCATAGAAATGTGCTTCCTTGCGGATTAAGCCCCGGATATTGACTCATCGTAACTTGCCACATAGGGCAAACCGGCACATGCGGCTCCGCATTTCTGCGCTGTCTTTTAGCCATTGGCAAGGATAACCTTTCCTTTCGGTTGAGTGTCTGCCTCTTATGAGGACTTATTTGGCACATCCAAAATCCGGGCGGACGCCATTAGAGTTCGACGCGTTGTTGTTGTTCGCATTGCCGTTGTTGTTGACATTAGCGAAGTTAGTCGACGAGTAGGCGTCCCGCAGCCACCAGTTGGCGCGACGTGCAAAAGTTACCCTATTTTATTTGAGACTGCTCTGACTTCTTTGTAATCTCTCCAATCTTGTGAATAACCGAAGCGACTCCATCGAGGGCAGTTGCAGTTTCTTCTTCGAGCGTTATTTCGTTTTGCGAAGCATTTCTCTTCTTGTTAGGCTTGATAAGTCTGTTGTCAGCTTGCCTTACGCCTTTGATCAAAGATATCTGCTTGTCAATCATCTTGTCAAAACGCTCGTATCGATTGATGTCTACCGGAAGAGTTCTTATTGCATAGTTGATTTCTTGTTTCAGCGCATAGCAATATCCGATCGCCATATTCATGTGATACCGCCTCATAAGAAACTCAAGGAGCTTTGCTGGAGTATCGGACGGATATATTGAATTCGCAATTGTAAATTCACGGTCTATGTTTCGGAGTGTATCTATAATCGCGTTTCTTTCTCCCTCTACGAACCAAGCATCAAAGCTAAGAAGTTTTTGCTCCAATCGTTCTATCACTTCGTCTCTGTCTGCAATATCCGGATGAGTCTCCTTATACCGCTCAATTTTCTTCTTGTACTTTTTGGATGAGTAACCGAAATCGTGAAGAATTAAATCTGTGACTTCCGACCGTAGTTCGATAAAACTTTTTGTAGTTTCAAAAGGCGATTTATTTCTCTTCCCTTTTACAACACTCATATTATTCTCCATACAATCTCCGCCCACGAGGGGCGGAGATTAAAGATTCGCTTACGCTTTGATTCCGAAAGCCGGGCGGACGCCAATAGAGTACGACGCGTAGTGGGCGTCCGCACCGCCGTAGTAGTCGACATAAGCGAAGCCAGCCGACGAGGAGGCGTCCCGCAGCCACCAGGAGGCGCGAATACACGCCTTGCTTATGTCAAACCTAAACAGAGGAAGCTGAGACTTGTCGATTCCAACCTCGTAACCGGAGTTCGCCCATGCCTTTGTACCGTAGACCATGGTTTCGTTCATCAAATCAACGTCACTGTCGTACCATGCCCATCCGGAAGCAGATCCACTTGATACAGCATTTGGGAATAACTGACGATGCGTGAGGATGTGGGAACTGCCAAACGCGCTCTGCGCCGCAGACTTTGCGGTAGCCTTTCCGGTATTGTCGTTGTTCCCGGTATAGAAGTCACTTCCGACATAAGCACCAGTTGTGGTATTTGTACTGTTCATCTTTGCACTTACGAGAGAAGAATCAGGAACTATTACAGCGTGGTGTGTAGTGCACTCGGTATCTCCGCAACGATACCAGTAATCAAACGCGGCGATTCTCCAATTGATATTGTTGATCGTCCAATAGTCGCCGATGAACAGGTCATCAAAAGTACCTGCTCCAATCGCAGACCACTGGTCAGCAGTTATCGTGCTTCCAAGACTCTTCCCTCTGTACAGACTGTTGTGGAATCCTGCGGTATTGTAGTTACCAGCAACGTTTCGGATATTTACTATGTCAGTTTCGTGTTCGTTAATTGCACCGGCAAGACTTTGAGCCGTTGTCAGAAGGGTTGCTGTCCCGAGTTTTTCTGTCACAACTTTGTTCTGAATCGGATTGGTGCTTGTAGTGGAAAACGCACTGTCAACAGTATCAATGCCGCCGGGAACGATGTCGGAGTACGAACCGTCACTGGCATTGCGCCTTTTGACAGCGCTCGGATAAATTGTTAAAGGCATAGAATTTTCCCTCCCTTGCCTTTCTTATGATTATTCCTGTAGTTGAAGTGTACAAGCAATCTCCGCCCACGAGGGGCGGAGATTAAAGATTCGCTTACGCTTTGATTCCGAAAGCCGGGCGGACGCCAAAAGAGTTCGACGCGCTGTCGGTGTTCGCAAGGCCGACGTAGTAGACACGAGCGAAGTCAGTCGACGAGGAGGCGTCCCGCAGCCACCAGGAGGCGCGAATACACGCCTTGCTGATATCGAGTTGGAATAACGGAAGCTGTGACTTATCAATTCCTACTTCATATCCTGAGTTGGCAAACACTTTCGTTCCGTACACCATCGTCTCGTTCATAAGCTCGAATGTGCTGTCATACCACGACCAGCTTGAAGCTGATCCGTTCGACATCGCGTTCGGAAGCAACTCTCTGTGGCTTAATATGTGAGCCGCACCAAATGCGTTTGTGATTGCGGTATTCGCCGTTGCTCTTCCGGTATTGCTATTGCTGCCGGTGTAGTAGTCGGAACCGATATACGCTCCTGTTGTAATATTTGTGTCGTTCATCTTGCAGGACGCAAGATTCGAGTCAGGAACAATCACTGCATGGTGCGTTGTGCATTCCGTATCGCCGCATCTGTACCAGTAGTCAAATGCTGCTATACGCCAGTTAACAGAATTGATTGTCCAGTAGTCGCCGATAAACAGGTCGTCGAAAGTTCCAGCGCCTATCGCTGACCATTGTTCTGCGGTGATGCTTGAGCCAAGGCTCTTGCCCCGAAAAATGCTGTTGTGGAAACCGGCATTGTTGTAGTTTCCAAGCATTTCCTGAATTGCGGCAATGTCCGCCTCTTGTTCGTTGACGGCCCCGGAAAGGTTCTGGGCTGTCGTTGTGAGCGCATCTGTCCCGATCCTTGCTGTAATCAGCTTGTTCTGAACCGGGCTTGTACTGATTGTAGAAAGAGCATCGTCGATGTCCGTAATGACGCCGGGCGTTACATCAACATACGAACCATTCGATGTCCGCTTCTTTACAATGCCGGGGTACATGGTTAAGGGCATTTGTTTTTCCCTCCTTCTATGTTTGTTACTGCTCTAATGCCGTGACTCTTGCCTTCAGAGCGTTCAGTTCGTCCTGAAGCGCGAGGAGCTCGGCATATGTTGCCATTGGAATTCCATTTCCGACCGTCTCATTGATCCAGACCTGATTCGTTGTGGCCGTGGGCTGGGTATCGGAAACGATGACCTCTTTCTCAAGCTGGTCGAGCGCGGCCTTCACTACCTTGTTCTGAACCGGGTTCTCCGAGGAGTTGGACAGAGCCGAGTCTATGATCGTCTTGGTCGCGCCTTCGCCGATCCCTGCCAGTTTTGTCTTTTCTGCGGTCGTAAAGTCGTTCGTGGAA